>JABAOH010022833.1_pt1 | contig 12544 bp, 13 predicted proteins | sample 7062181 | NCBI WGS metagenome assembly JABAOH01 (sample SAMN14538630, study PRJNA623070) | marine sediment metagenome | biome: marine biome [ENVO:00000428]; feature: marine pelagic biome [ENVO:01000023]; material: deep marine sediment [ENVO:00002113]; isolation source: pool of 5 deep marine... | reverse complement strand
CGCTGGTTATCGCCGGTCAGATGAAGTTTATGTCACATGCCGATTTGGGATTTCGGAAACAAGGCATACTCACGGTGCCGATTCCCGATTATAAAGAATTACGCTGCGAGACATTGCGCAGCCGATGGCTCCAAAATCCCCATATTCAAGAGGTCAGCTTTGCCTGGAGTGCCCCCACATCCCGGTCGAATTTTAGAACGCCGTTCGTATATGAAGCATCGAATGACATCATGGAATATTCAGTATATATTAAAATGTGTGATAAGCGATATCTGGATATTTACGAGATACCGCTGATCGCGGGTCGTTTCTTTGAACGCAATGCCAACGACACAACCAACAAACAATGGGTGGTCAACGAGGCGGTTGTCGCCCGGATGGGATTGTCCGATCCACAAGAGGCCATTGGGAATCGGGTCACGGTCAATGATTTAAAAGGTGAAATCATCGGTGTTATCGGTGAGTTTCATGTACGCTCACTGCATACTGAAATACAACCTACTGTTTTTTTCAATTTCTGGCCTCAAAACCATCGCGAAGCACAAATCAAGATGAACCTGGAAGATGTTCGTGAGACCATCAAATATATTAAAGAGGTGTGGACAGAGAATTTTCCAGAATATTTATTTGAGTATACATTTCTGGATGATTATTTAAAAAGCCTTTATGAAACAGAAACCAATCTTCTGACCATGATACAGAGCGCATCGTTTCTGACGATTTTGATTGGGTGTCTGGGATTGTTGGGGCTGGTTTCGTTCATGGTCTTGCAGCGAACAAAGGAAATCGGCGTTCGTAAAGTGCTGGGTGCTCAAATCGGTCAGTTGGTGCTGACTCTTTCCAGGGATTTTTTTATGTTGGTTGTTCTGGCTAATATCATTGCCTGGCCGCTGGCTTATTATATGATGCATCAATGGCTCCAAAATTTTGCTTACCGCATCAACATTGCATGGTGGATATTTGTGTTGGCAGGTACAGTGGCAATGGCGATCACTTTGATTACGGTGAGCTACCAGTCGATTAAAGCAGCGCTGGCAAATCCAGTTGAATCACTGCGCTACGAGTAAAGGAATCGGAATTCGCAACTTATTTGATTCTTCGATGTTTGTTATCAAACAACAAAGTATTAGTTGGGTAACACGAGTAGGATTAATATGACTTCAAAGATAAAAATCACAATCATGGTCACCACCTGTTTTATTTTTTGTTTAGCATGCCTGGCAATTCAATTTAAAACTGATGATGTGAATAGCAAACAATCACTCTATTTACTGATTGAAAAGCTACAATCTACATCTGCCCATGTATGTGAACATACAGCGACTGCACTGGGTGAAAAAGGAGATATTCTGGAATAATTTATCATAGGAGGAGAATTCGATATGAACAGGAGATACCAGTTTTTTTGTGTAATTTTTATTTTTGTATTTCTTTTCTGCACTAAATTAATAGGACAGGAGCGGGATTCCTTGACGCTTTCGTGGGAGGTTCGCCTGAACGAGCGCCAGCCACCGGATACGGTTTTGAAAACAATAGGGATCAAACCAGGCATGATCATTGGTGAAGTCGGTGCGGGCCGCGGGCGATATACTGTGCAGATTGCTTCACGAATCATACCCTCTGGACGAATCTATGCGTCGAACTGGATCGCTGAATATGAAAAATACCTTTAGTCATATAAAAACAGTTAAGAAAAGGAGATTATAAATATGGCAAAAGTTGTAAATATCAACAAATGTTTTGAAAAGTTTAATGATACCTATTCACCTAAAATAGTTGGGGAGTTAAATGGACAATATGTAATGTNNAAGTTCCCTGGCATATACACGAAAAAGAAGATGAGTTGTTTTTTGTTGTAGAAGGAATTTTAGACATTTATGAGAAGGAGAAAAGAACAACGCTGCAAACCGGGGAGTTCTATATCGTCTATCGAGGAATAGAGCATCGAGTAGTGCCACGGGGACAAGTCAAACTCATCTTATTCGAACCGTCAGGTATTGCCCATACAGGCAATGTAAAAGCAGAGATCACGAAAAGAAAATTTGATCGCCTCGATATATGAGATGAGATTGTATAAGTACTTTAGAGCTCAGTTGGTTATTCCTTACCTTATCAGATGTATACTGAATGGAGAGCAACACTTTCGGTAATATGAATTTTATTTAATCATTGAAGGATTGAAATTATGGATTATTGCAAGATCATACTTGTGTTGATTTTAGGTATGTTATTTTCAACATCCTTCTATTCGTCAACACAAGATACAATCAAAAAAGGAGATCTATCAATGGATGAAATCATCATGTCATTGGAGAATGGTGCCATGGAAAGATGGCGTCGAGGAGATCCCTGGGGATGGACGGAAATCAGCGCTGAGGAAGTCATTTATATCGATCCTGGTCTAACAAAACCGATCGAAGGGCTTGAAGCATATAAAAACTACCTGAAACAATTTGAGGGAAAAATCAATTACCAGGTTTCAGAGTTTATAGATCCCAAAATCAAACGACATGGCAATCTGGCTGTATTAACCTATAACTATAGGGATGCCAAAACTGAAGCGGATGGCTCTATCGGTGAAGAATGGCTCTGGAACACAACAGAAGTGTACTGTTTGCTGGACGGGAAGTGGAAGATCATTCATACCCATTGGTCTTATATCAATCAAAAACTTCCCGAGCAAACTGAGGTACCGGTTCCAATAAAGCAACCCAGGATAGAATATAACGTAGTATTAGGAGAACTGATGGCGCTTGAATCCGCTGCGATGGAACGCTGGCGCAAAGGTGATCCCTGGGGATTCACCGATATCAGTGCTCAAGAAGTGACCTATTTCGATACCGGTACGCCCAAACGTCTGAACGGCTTGGAAGCTTTAAAAGCAGAATATGCGAAGCGTGTGGGTAAAATTCGCTACGATGTAATGGAATTTATCGATCCTAAAATTATTGTTCATGATAGTGCTGCTGTGTTGTTCTATCGTTTTTTCTCAACACATCTCAATCCTGACGGGTCGATTGCCAGCAGAATTCCCTGGAACTGTACAGAGGTCTTTTCCAGGATAGATGGAAAATGGAAGATTGTTCATACGCACTGGTCTTTCATCAATGGAGAGAGTCAGTGATCATTAATTTACATTTAAGACAAAATAAATACATTGAAATCCTGAAACATCTGGAAAAAGATATTGGAAAAGCGAGACTTTTAGAAATGCTCAAGAAGAGGAGTTCGACTTCAGGCACATATACAGAATTATTATGCAATAGATCTTCGTCTTGACTAATTAGCAGAAAATTGATTTTTTAATAATATTGTCAGACTAAAAACTACAAAATGAACGTTAGTAATAACGTGTACATACTTTCATGGAGGCTGAATATGAGATATTACAAATGTTTCCAGTTCCTCATCCTCATATTACCACTCTCCGTTGGGAATACCACATCCCTCGCGGGACAGTCGCGGTTTGCGCTAGTCGTTTCGTGCGGGACGCAATCGTTGACCGTTCCGTGGCATCTGGGGCCAATCACGGATCGCCTGAATCCGGTGTTCATCGTCGGCGCCGAACGTACGCTAAAACCCGGCAACCGCATGCGGCTGTATCACACGGCGAACCTCGGATTCTTTCAGCACTATTGGTGGATGAGCGGTGTCTTTCTCGACACCGAGTTGGGGGCGAGTTACAGGCTTCCACTCGGCTTCCGAGCCGATTTACGGCTAGGAGTCGGATATCTGCATTACTTCTGGCGGCGAAAAATATTGGAGCTCAGAGACGGCAAATACGTTCAAGTTACAGATTGGGGAAAGCCATCGCTCATAGCACCGCTGTCAGTGGAATTTGGATATCGTGGAAGTTCTACTAGCCCGCTTGCCATATCACCTTTCATCTCCGTACAATGGGCAGTACAGGGGCTTTTTCTCGACGAGGTACCAGTCATGCCCCACCTCCTTATCCTCGTTGGTGCCCGCATCCCTTTTGAACGAATTAAGCCAACTGGCGGGAGGTGAATGATGCGTCTAGCAATCCATTACATAACTCGTTTACTTATGTCCATTATAGCTATCGTCTTATTAGCAGTATCGTGTACAATAGATGTTAATGAGCCACTTGAGCTGCCCCCGGAAACCTGGGATCCTTCTTTGAATACACATCCGGATGGAACGAAGTTACAGGATCTCCTGAACCAGTACGTCCGTAAGGGGCTACCGGGCGTGGTGCTTCTGGTCCGAACGCCGCATGGGCAGTGGAACGGCTCGTCTGGATACGCAAAGATCGAGACTGACGCCCCCATGCTTCCCACGCATCGGCACCATGCTGCGAGCGTGACCAAGATGTACACAGCTACCGCTGTCCTGCTTCTCGCTGAAGATGGTGTGATCGATTTGGATGCACGGATCCGCGATTACCTGCCGGCTACTGTCTGGAAACCCATTCCCAATGGTGGGAAAGTCACAGTGCGCCAACTCCTCGGCCACACATCCGGGATCCCAGATCTCAGTGGCGACTTAGCCTACGATCTGGATTTCATCAATGATCCAAAGGGCTCGTATCCACCTGAGCGCTTACTGTCCTATCTCCATGGGAAATCCTCACCAGGGACCGGTTACTTCATTTACTCCAATGCCAATTACCTGCTTCTGGCATTGATCATGGATCACGTGACAGGATCGAATCATGCGAACGTGATTAGCGAGCGTATTCTCCAATTTCTCGAGCTCAATGCCACCTACTACAAGAACGAACCGGGCTATCCCAAACCGCCCGGGATCGTGAATAGCTATGAGGATCTTGCTGGTGATGGCCGGCTCATGAACGTGTCGGACCTGGTAGCCCATAACGAAGGAGTATTTTTTGGGAACGCCGGTCTGATCGCCACCTCAGCCGATTTCGCTGCATTCATTGAAGCGCTACTAGACGGCCGCGTGATTGGTCAGGAATCACTGGCTCAAATGCAGGAATGGACAGAGGGCTTCCGCTACGGACTTGGATTAAACTATATCGAGACATCTTACGGCCCTGGTGTCGGGCACAGCGGCGGGGATTTAGGGATTTTGAGTCAGGTCCGGCACTTCCCCAGCCTCGATGCGACTCTTGTCCTGCTCGTGAACGGTGGAGACAGCGGTGTTATATCAAAATTGTTCAATCGCCTCTGGGACGATGCGATGCGAATCGCATTGGGTGGCCTGTGATTTTCTGGCTTACAGCTAGATGACGCGTGGGACCGAAACTGTACGATTAAAATAAGTGGAGGATATCATGTTAAGAAAAATTATACTAACACACATAGCAATATTTTTTATTCTAATTGTTTACAGTTGTAAAAACCCAAATAATCCACCATCGGTTACGGATACTTTCTTCGGTCAAATCCCTCCCGGGTAAACACCGGTTCGATTTGCTAAAGAAATCATTACTGATAATTTCTATGCTCATTCAAACTGTTTCCCGAGCACGTATACGCATTTCTACTGGGTGGATGCGAAAATTATTGGAACATTTAAACCAGAATAAGCAGGAGGATTAAATGGACAGGAGTAACGTTCTTAACACAAGTCGCCGCAATTTCATCGCTAAGATTTTTCCAGGATGTGTATTATCATGTTGCGTATCGCAGCGTCTCTTCGGATCGGCACTATTTGGGGATGTTCCTTTTACGCAAGATGATGAGCATAAGTTTGATAGAGAAATGGATCAGAAATTAACATACAAGCGGTGGATGCAGCAGCGCCATAATAAATACATCGCGATACTGAAGCATCTGGAAAGGGATATTGGAAAAGAGAGACTTTTAGAAATGCTCAAGAAAGCGAGTTATGAAGAGAATGTGAAATTGGGCAAGCGACTGTCAGGTCGAATTCCGTCACTTCAGGTCTTTGCCAATCCATTTAGAGATGAAAATAGCAATCTCTCGAAAACCATCGTACGTGAAATTGTTGAGGATACCGAACAGGCATTCGAAATGCGAGTTACCGCTTGCGTTACAGAAGTCGTTTTCAGGGAAGCGGATGCCCTGGATCTGGGATATGCCTGTGTCTGTCATGCTGATTTTGGTCTTCCCCTGGGTATCAATCCAAAATTGAAACTCATCCGCACCAAAACCCTGATGCAGGGGCATGACTGCTGCAACCATCGATACGTATGGCAGGATTAACTACGAAAAAAAATATCCCGCTTGACGAGGTGTTCCTCACCTCACCGGGAAGATTGGAGAATTCCTAAATTTTGTGCTACAATCAAAATAAATTTGAGCAGAATCGGAACAAAAACATAGGAGTATTCAAGTGAAAATAGGGAAATTCACCGAAGAAGATGTGCTTTATTTAGCCAGAAAAGCATATCAGGAGGGAAATGCTAATTTTGAAATTATACCTGATAAATGTGCCTTGCTCGTTATTGACATGCAGGATGACTTTGTAAAACCTCACTGGGCACCAGATTGGGTCCCGGAAGCAACGAGGCAGGTTCCGCACATCAAGAAGCTGATCGAACATTGCAGGAGCAAGAACATCCCGGTCATTTATACCGTGTATTCCAGAACCCATCATTACTTTGATCGTCCTAAAACAGGGAAGTTTATGCCAGGACGATATTCACACCTGAACATCGATTTCTCACAATTTTTTATCGAAGGTCGGGTGTGGCACGAGTTGGCTCCGCGAGAGGATGAAATTGTAATTCACAAACCCAGCTACGGTGCTTTCTACGATACTCCGCTGGAGACAATTCTCAAAAATATGGAAAAAGACACTGTCATCATTTGCGGCACTGTATCAAACATTTGCTGCGGGATGACGGCACGCCAGGCATATGAGAGAAGCTTCAAAGTTGTCTTTGGAAGTGATGTGACATCACCAGATGATCCGGATTTGCAAGAGCCGGAATTGAAAGTCTTGAGAAAAAATTATGCTAAGGTCTTAAGCTTGCAAGAAATAATAAACGCATTATAAACTTTTTAGTTATTTGTTAGGGAGAAGACAAAATGTGTGATTCTGGTAAGAGAAGTTCAGTATCAACAGGGAGTCCTTATGAACCGATTATTGGATTTTCCAGAGCCGTTCGTATCGGTGCTTTCATTTCGGTTTCTGGAACAGCTCCCATTGGCCTTGATGGAAATACTGTAGCTCCTGGTGATCCAGTTGCCCAGGCCCGCAGGTGCCTTGAAATTGCCAAATCTTCTTTAAAGCAGCTTGGAGCAACTCTTTCAGATGTCATTAGAACACGTATTTATCTCCTTCGAATTGAAGATTGGAAATCGGTTGGAGAAGTTCACGGCGAATATTTCAAGAAAATTCGACCAGCGAGTACGATTATCCAGGTTTCAAGATTTGTCGATCCCAACTGGCTTGTCGAAATAGAAGTTGATGCTGTTATTAAGGAAGCATGAGGTTTATTAAGCAAAAATATTCTGCTCAATTAGATATCTGCAAAATTGGATAGACTGTCATTTCGATCCGTCAGTTGACGGAGAGAAATCTGATTAACAAATTGATCTTATGAGACATACAGATTTCTCACTCCACTTCGTTCCGTTCGAAATGACAACAAAATCTTAATTTTGCAGAAGTCTAATGCTCAATCAATAAGGAGAAAAGAAAATGATAAATAAAGTACTAACTCGAAGAACTTTTATAGAAGAGATGTTGAGTTTGTGCATTGCAGGACCTGCGATATTAAAAGCTCCAGCAGCGAGAGGAACGACCCAGGAAGCCTTTTCCCCGATCCGAAAACGGCTGCCAAATCCGTATCTGGAAAACGGTAAGCCCATCGTTGTCATCGTACGGGGTAACGATTTCCCAGCTATGCTTGCAAAGGGGATGGAGTTACTGGGCGGATTCTCAAGATTTGGAAACAGTAAGAAGGTCATCGTAAAGCCCAATTTCGTGTTCGATAGAAAAACGAAATATCCTACGACCAGCGATGAAGCATCGGTTTTAACGACCGTTCAATTTTTACAGAAAGAGGGTTTCAGGGATATCACTGTGGCAGATCGCAGGGGAAAGAAGGTGAACGGGAGAGCTGGCGGGAAATTTGAATGGAGCGGCTTGAATAAAAAAGCCCAGGTTGGCGGATTCCAAACCGATTCCCTCCTGGATAATGAGATCGCTGAGGCAGTTGAGGTGAAGGATAAGCGCTGGACGGAAATGTCTTCCATCGGCGTTATCAAAAATATTTACGAGGCCGATTTAATAATCAACATGCCGACGCTCAAGCGGCATACCATCACTAACCTGACCTGCGCTTTAAAGAACATGATGGGTGTTCTTGATGTGCCAACAACAAACAATATGCATCTTTGGGGAGATGCAAACAAGGCGGTTTATGAATCCATGCCGAGAGAAAAGCTCATGCGCAGACTTTGTTTAACCATTGCGGAAGCTGCCATGGCTGTCAATCCTGAAATGACGATTATCGATGCGAGAACAGTTCTTTGTAAGGATCATCTCAGCGTTAATACTGGTGAGCCACGAGAAGCGAACCGTATCATCATAAGCGGGGATTCGCTTGCTGCAGATATCTGTGCAACCAGGCTATTAAAGGAAGTGTATGAACCGTATGATTTAGGATTTACAAAGGATACATTCGAGTACGCTGCCAAATTGGGATTCGGTATTGCTGATCCTGACAGGATGGTACTGAAAGAAGTGGAAGTTTAAAAAAGGAGAAGGATGAAAGAGAAGAAATGGATCGCTCATCTAGCGTTTGATTTTCTCGACGGGCGAGGTGTTCTTCATAAAATGGAGGATAAAATGGAGCGATTAAAAAGACTCAGCAGGCTATTTGTTTTGATAACATGCCTTTGTGGCTTATCAATAGCTCAAGCTCAAGTAACTGACACAACTAACCTTAAAGGTAAAAAGGAGCAGTCTATATTCGATTATTTCAAAAAATTTGAACAGGCAAGGAACGACTCCTTAAAAAAAATTGAACAATGGGGAGAACAGCGCACTATGAAATTGTTTTCAAAAATATTAAATGAAGAACGCTCATTCCTGGTAAGCATTCCCAAAGGATATAATGACTCAATGAAAAAATTTCCGGTTCTTTATCGCCTCGATGGAGATGCTGAACAGCTCTATGATATGTACCAAAAAATAGAGGCTATGGTGTTCAAACAACAGGCGCCTGAAATGATTCTTGTTTCCATAAAAAATGCTAATCCTGCTGGTTTCCGTTATGAATATAAAATGTACCCAGAATATGGTCATTGCCCTGAACCCAGCCTGGTTGATGGATTGAAATGGCTCAAAAAGGCAGTTAGCTCAGATGTTGAATATCTCTTTAATAGTACACATCCTTATATATCACCTGATAAAAGCTATATTGTTTTTGACGTTTTTGATAATAATGGGATTTCAGATCTCTACGTTTCCTTAGAGATGAAGCATTGGAATGAAGGAATAAAGCTGGATCCTGAGATAAATGCGACAAGACTGAGGCATTCGATGAAGTGTGCCCCGATATGAAATTACTGTTCTTTTATAGTGAATGTAATATCCGTTGGGTAGATGCAAAAATACTGAATGTTTATAAACAAAAATGATCTTTAACCAATATTCTTTAAAATCTTTGTGTGTTTGAAATGGGAGTAAACGCATACAGCATGGTGCAAAGCGCATAGCGTAATTTATCACTATGCTCCATGCACTATGCGCTAATGCAAGATGGAGGAAATCATGTTCAATAACTATTTTAAAATTGCCATAAGAAACTTTCATGGAGGTTAACCATGTTTAAAAACTGTTTTAAAATTGCGCTTAGGCAAATAAAGCGACAGAAAGGATACTCATTCATCAATATATCAGGTCTTGCAGTCGGCATGGCATGTTGTATCCTTATCCTATTGTGGGTTCAGGATGAGTTCAGGTACGATAAGTTTCATGAAAACGCGGATCATATTTACAGGGTCATTAAAATCTGGCGGAAAGGTGAAATTGCCCATTATGCCACAACTCCGGCTCCTCTTGCTCAAGCTTTGAAAGAAGACATCCCAGAAATAAGTAATTCTGCTCGGTTTGATCCTGCGGGACAGATGACAGTAGCTTATGATAAAACGGTTTTTTATGAAAACAATGTCGCTTATGCCGATCCCTCTTATTTTGAATTGTTCACTTTCCCTTTTACTAAAGGAGATCCCAGGACTGCTCTTTCGAATCCCAATTCTATTGTTCTCACAGAAAATATGGCACATAAATATTTTGGTGCCGAAGACGCTGTCGGGAAAACTCTCAGGATTAACAATCAGTATGATTTTTTAGTGACTGGAATTATGAAAAATATTCCCCGTAATTCACATTTGCAGTTTGATTTTCTGATTCCCTTTATCCGTATCAAGGAAATACAGGGACGTGGTCAGGAAACCCATGTAGACTGGCATAATACATCTTTTTATACCTATGTGTTGCTCGAAAAAAACATCCCCTATCAGGATGTCTCCGGGAAAATATCCGAGTATCTAAAAAAACATATTCCCGAATCAACTTCATCTTTATACTTACAACCTCTCAAAAGGATTCACCTTTATTCATCGAACCTTCGGTTAGATATTGCGACCGGTAATATTACATATATCTACATATTCTCCTCAATGGCATTTTTCATTTTGGTAATCTCCTGCATCAATTTTATGAATCTGGCAACAGCGCGCTCAGGAAGGCGTTCGAAAGAAATCGGGATGAGAAAAGTCATCGGAGCCAGCCGGGGAAATCTGGTGAGACAATTCTTCGGAGAATCGGTTGTTTTATCCTTTCTTGCTATCGTTGTCGCCATTGCCATTGTCTTTAATGCTTTGCCGGTTTTTAACACTCTGTCGGGGAAAGATATTTCCTTAGGCGCAATGTTGAATATCAATTTCATTTTAGGATTAATCAGCATTGCGCTCCTTACGGGAATATTGTCGGGAAGCTATCCTGCACTGTTTCTTTCATCTTTTCAACCGGTGATTGTATTAAAAAACTCTTTTCGCACGGGTTTGAAAGGCACTCTTTTCAGAAAGGTCCTTGTCATTTTTCAATTTTCTCTGATGATTATTTTAGTTATAGGGACGATTGTTATTTACAATCAACTTGAATATATCCAAAATTCAGAACTTGGTTTTGATAAGGAGAACCTGATTTATTTGCCGATGAATGATGATGTCCGGCCGAGGTATGAGCCTTTTAAAAATGATTTGTTAGAAAATTCTGATATCCTGAGTGTTTCTGCTTCTTCAAGTCCGCCATACTGGGGTACGGATATCGCCACCCAAGACGTGAATTGGGAAGGTAAAATCCCCGGTGAAGATTTCTTGATACGGGGAGTGGGGGTTGATTACGGTTTTATTGAAACGTTTAAAATTGAGATGGCTGAAGGCCGAAATTTTTCACGAGAATTCTCAACAGATCAAACAAATTATATTCTAAACAGCAGTGCCGTCGAGGTTATGAAGCTACAATCACCCCTTGGGAAACAGCTTACTTTAATGGGCAATACTGGTTCCATCATCGGAATAGTTAAGGATTATCATTTCAAGCCCCTTAATTTGTTATTAGAACCTCTGGTATTGAGATTGTATGAACCTCAATGGCTTAACTTTATTTATGTTAGCATCAAGCCGGAAGACATTTCGGGGATCTTAAAATATACGGAAAATAGATGGAAGCAATTTTTCCCCGGAATTCCTTTCCAATACTCTTTTGTAGATCAGGCGCTTGCCAATGTGTATCTGTCCGTCGAGCGAATCGGCAGTCTGTTCAGGTATTTCACCATTCTTGCTATCGTGATTGCGTGCCTCGACCTATTCGGTCTGTCCGCATACATCGCAGAACAGCGCACAAAGGAAATTGGTGTTCGGAAAGTGCTCGGGGCCACAGTTCCTGGCGTGGCGCTCAAGATTTCCAGGGAATTCATCAAATGGGTGCTCATCGCCAACCTGATAGCCTGGCCGGTCGCTTATTTTGTTATGAAGGGGTGGCTAAACAACTTTGCCTATCGAACGCGTCTCGGATTGGATATTTTTATCCTTTCCGGACTGCTGGCATTAGTAATTGCTTTGTTGTCGGTGAGTTTTCAATCGATAAAGGCGGCGTTGGCGAATCCAGTTGAGAGTTTGAAATATGAATAAAAACGTAAGATGTCAAACCTGAAACGGCAGACGTACCAATTACCTGTGATTCGTTTCGCGTCTCCCGTTTGACGTTTCACAATAAGGAGAAAATCATGTTCAAAAATTATCTAAAAATTGCTTACAGATACTTTACAGGACACAAACTGTTTTCTTTCATAAATGTATTCGGGCTGGCAATCGGTATCGCTACCTGTACGATAATCAGTCTTTGGGTGCAGCGGGAATTAAGTTATGACCGTTTCCATAAAAATGCTCATCGAATTTACCGTATCGAACGAGAACTATTTCGTGATAATGCCTATAGCAGATGGCCAATTACAGGGGGTGCTTATAAACAAGCATTGATTGATGATTATCCTGAAATCGAGAATGCTGTGCGTTTTTGGAGAAGAGAATTCTCCATTAAAGATCACAAAAATTTCGTTCATAGGCAAGGTATG
>JABAOH010071998.1_pt2 | contig 12546 bp, 22 predicted proteins | sample 7062181 | NCBI WGS metagenome assembly JABAOH01 (sample SAMN14538630, study PRJNA623070) | marine sediment metagenome | biome: marine biome [ENVO:00000428]; feature: marine pelagic biome [ENVO:01000023]; material: deep marine sediment [ENVO:00002113]; isolation source: pool of 5 deep marine... | reverse complement strand
TGAAAATATTGTCGCTGTTCGTGACCCTTACCATTCTGATTATGATACTTTTTCTCAAGATATTATAGTTACATCAACAGGAGTGATTTGTGATAATGATGGTATTTGTGAAGCAGAACAAGGGGAAGATTATTTGAATTGTCCTAATGATTGTGTTAGTCCCCCTGACACAACGACATCATCAGTTGAAGGAAGTCTTACACTTCCGACTGAATTAGTTGATACAGAAAATACAAATCAAGGATTACTTCCTGAAATTTATTATGGGACATTAGGATTTATGAGCAGTGTATTAAGTCCTTTGATTATTTTAGTTTTCTTATTTTTGTTTGTTATGATAATGATTACAATAGGAATTATAATCAAGAAGATTGCAGGTAGAGTTGCGAGTGCAGGAAGATGAAAAAGATTTTCAAAATAATTCTTATTGCTGAATTGATAATTCTTTCTATTTTTTTTATCGGTTATTTTATCTTTGAATATGATTATGAAAAAGCAAATCAAGTAAATATTTGCTCTAATGAAACCTTTTATAATATAAGTGAAAATCTGGTAGGTTAGAAAACATTTAAATAGTATTATTTCTTTAATTTCGTATTACAAAATCCAAAAAAAGAAGATGAAAATTAAAAATCTGATAATTGGCTTAATGTTCTTAATTCTATTTGCGTCTTTTATTTCAGCAGAATATAGATGGGCTAATAATTCTGATTGTGCTGAAACTTATGGAGAACCTGATAGCGTCTATGATGATATTTCTCTAACTCCTACTGGGAGTTCGTGTTATGGAGAAAATTTTAATCTGACAGGATTAGATACAAATGAAACATATATGTATAATATAACTTATATTTTTGTGTTTAATATTACTGACCAATTAGCAGATGATATTGTTTATGCTGAATTTTGTAATAATGCACCTGCTTGTTCTCCGACGAATGTTTTGGAAACTTTTAATGATACAAATTCTCCTGTTGATTATCTGACTTCTTATTTTTATACAGGTTGCTGTATGGTCAATTATACTCAATTACAGAATTTGAGATTGCAGTCAAGATATGATAAGACTGGTGTTGGTGACGCAAATTCTTTTGTTGATACTTTTGGAATTGATATTTGTATGGAAAATTGGAATGTATATTATACTGACTGCAATATTTCTGACGCAAGAATAAAATATTATCTTGATGGAAATAATTGTGGGACTTTTAGTTATCTTCCTGCTGATAATGGAACAATAGAATCTTGTGATTATTGTTCTCCGACTTGGAAATGCACTTCCTACGATAATAGTTGTAGTGATTTAATTACTTCTCCTGATGTTATATATTGTCTTTCAGTTGAAGCGACAAATTATGCGACTTGTTGTAATGTGACTGGACTTCCTTCTGATTGTGATTATACTGGTGATTATTCTGAATATGATAAAATCTGTGGAGATATTGAAGTTGTGTTAAGTGTTCCAACATATCCTTTTGTTGATTTTAATGTTTCTTTTCCTATGAAACTTTATCTTTATCAAGATGGAGTTTCAACAAATCCAACTAACTTTTCTATGATAATCACTGAACCTGATTTGAATATTTCTGTTTTTAATTGGACTTGGGACGATAGCGACGAAAGATTTGAATTGACTTTAATATTTACAGAAGAAGGAAGTTATCCTTTTACCATCTATGCTCATTATCCTTATGACAAGATTCAAAATATCACTGGGACTTTTATTGTAAGGAAGCCATACTATATCACTTTCAAATTTTTTGAAACAAAAGACCAATCTGTTAAACCTTATGATAATGATTTTGGATTTGTTCTTCTTGAATTTGCAGACCAACAAATTTATGACCAGTATCTTGAAAACTTTTTAACACCTTTATTTTTTAGCACTCAATTCAACAAATCAGTTTTTCACGCACCTTATATTGATGGAGAAGGAACTATAAAATTATGGGAACGTGATGTTGATTATGCCTTGAGATTTGTTGATGGACATATTACTTTTGATGGAGTTTATAGTATTCCTAATATGACAAAAAGTTATGGAACTAATATGTACATAGATAATTATAAATTTAATGGAACTGATGAAACTTATCTTATTTATGTTACAAAAGATGAGATTAATCAATACAACTGGCTTTTGAATTGGTTGTTTATAATTTTTTTAGTTATGATAATTTCAATTTCAGTTTTCTTATTTTTTGTGATTCCTGAAAAACCACAATTATCAATTATTTTTGGACTTGGACTTTCTTCATTATTAATATCATTTAGAGTAATCTTGTGGTTTTGGAGAGGTTGGTAAAATGAAAAATAAAATAATAATTTTAAGTTTGATGGTTTTCTTAATTGGGATTATAAGTTCTCAAACTAATATTACACTTTGCTATCAAGAATCTGCTAATGTATCAACTTCTTGTGGTGGCAAAGATACAGGAACTTATTTTTTTGATGGACTTTACTGGATAGATGAATATAAAATAATTGATGGAAATTGGAATACTTATGGAAGAAATAGTTTGGGTAGTGGAGAGTGGTTATATATAAATTATACTAAACCGATTAATGCTATCGGCAATACTTCTTGGGAAGTAAAAGATTCACAAGGACAAGCAAATCTGACGATTCCTGATTCTTGTTTTGATTATGATGAAGGTACTTTGGAAGTTAGGGTTAAAGTGAGTTCTGGTGGTGCAGGAAGTCATACTATTTGGGAATGTTTTAATAGCAGTTGGATAACTTTGAGAGATTCAAACCCTTCGGAAAATTGCCACGAAGAAGGTATGTGGTGGTGGGTAAGTGTTCCTGTTAATTTTACAATAATTAGTCCAAAGAATGTAACTTACAATACAGATGAAGTTGCTCTTGCTGTTCAGTCTTATGATTATGTTGATACTTTTTGGTATTCAAGAAATTTTGGACAAAATATTATTTTCAATCAAACTATATATTTAATTGCAGAAGAAGGGAGTAATCAAGTTTTTGTTTATGCGAATGGTTCTTATGGAAATGTTAATTCAAAAAATGTGACTTTTACATATTCACCAGTTGCAGAAGTTGAGGTTACTGAAATTCCTGCAATTTATACTTCTTTAGGTGAAAGTGTGCAAACATTAAATTTACTTTTGTTGTATCTTATTAGGATTCTTCCTACAATATTTTTTCCTTTGCTTATTGTCTTTGCAATAGTTGGACTTGGTTTTGGAGTTGCATTATTAATCGGAATGAAAATAAGAAGAAGATGAAAAAATTAATTTTATTTATGATGGCAATTTTTCTACTTGGAAGTGTGAGTGCAGAAATTACATACTGGCAACAGAAATGGGAAGGTGATGGAGTTGGGGAAGTGCCTATCGGAACTACGAGAATACACTCTTACGTTCTTTACAACAGCGACGTTAATGATTTTGTAAAAGGTGGAAATCAATTTGAGTATTATGTATGGTACGACATTTATATNNCAATATCCTGCAAGTTCAAGCAATTTTACTTTTAGTTATAACAGACTTTTCATTAATGAAGATTATGAAAATGCAAAATATTTTTTGAGATTGAATGATGGTGATACTATTCTTACAGATATTGATTGTAATTTTAATTCTACAAATCATTCTCTTTTAATACCTGCAACTATGCAGATAGTTACTCCGACGTGGGAATGTCAAGCGTGTCAATATTATGAATGGACTTTGGTAGAAAGAAATATTGTTAAAGCAGAAGAAGTCGGAGAAAATATTGTTGATGTTATGGGTTTTATGAGAGGGGTTGTATTATTAAATTTTGAAATATGGTTGGCTATATTTTGGATTGTACTTATTGTTATTGCAATCCATTCAACTGGATTATTGTTTGTTGGAATAGTTTGGTTGTTTGCTTACCTGAAAAACTTGATAACCTAAAATGAAAAAAATAATTATGATGATGTTTGCACTTTTCTTAATTGGAAGTGTGAATCTTGTAAGTTCGGAGATTTATTTGTGGAATGATGTAATTATTCATCAAGAAGAAAACATCACGACTTATCACGCATTTTATAAATTAGATGATACTTCCGAAGGGTTTAGATGGAGAAATAAAGAAGTTCCAGTAAAGTTTTTTTACAATATCCAGTCGTTGCCGTACAATCTCACTGGTGGTTCTGTTGATTGGTGTAATTTTTCTATTGACCATTATGCTAATGAATATGATGATGAAGGGAATTATCTCAATACAACTTTAAATCATCAAAGTCTTTATTTCAGTAATGGTTCTTATTCAGGGACAATTACAATTAATATCAAAGACGCAGATGAAGTTATTGCTGATGTAGATTGTCATTATAGTAGTCAAGATGTTCTTTATCAGGAACACGCTTTGATTGGAAGATTTGATACAACAATTCCAAGTTATGAATGTAGAGGTTGTACAGAATTTACTCTTGAAGAATTATCTGATGAGATTGAAAGAGCAGATGAAATTACTGAATATGAATTAAAGATTTATGATATAGTTGGAACAATTATATGGCTTAATTATAGGTTGTGGTTGATTGCAAGTTGGATTATAAAAATATTCTTGTTAGTTTTTGCAGTCGGATTAGTTTTTGGTGGGGTTTATTATTTATATAAATTTTTAGAGGACATCTCAAAGAGAATTTAAAATGTGGTTAAAAAATAAAAAAGCAATCGCACCGATTTTTGTATTTTTAATTATAATTTGTATTTTAATCGGAATCTATCTCATACTTTTAATTCCTTTTCCTGCATTTACAAAAATTAGAACTATTGTTAATTATTTTTTGATAATTCTTTTATGGTTTGTGTTTCAGGGATTAGTTGTGTATGGCTATTACAGACTTGGAAAACTTGCTATTGTAGGATTTGCTTATTACAAAAAAGGCATAACAAGAATCACTGACAGAACTAAAAGATTGTTTGAGATAAGCAGATAAGATGAAAAGGATTTGTAGATATTGTGGTGAATTTTTTGAAACTCAATCTAAACACGCTAAAGTTTGTCCTGACTGCAAAGAAAGAAATCATAAGGAAATAGTTATGAATAATCTATTTACTGAAACTCACAAAATTTATAATTGAATCTGTACAGATTTTAAGACACGGATTTTATTTAAAGACCTTTTTTCTTATATTGCTAATTAAATTGGAGGTATAATGCAAAAAGTTTTTTGCTCATTTATAAGAGAAGATGGCAATTACTTGTCCCGTGAATGATACCACTGGTGTCTGTACCACGATGGATAGTGCTGGTGCAGGATTAGGGGTTTTCATACAATATATGGGTCTTGCTTTACCAACATTATTGATTATTCTTGCTATGGTAGGAATAATTGTTGCTGTTGGATTTGGTATAGCCCACGTAGTTAAGAGAAGTGTTCAGGGTTCAGTAAGAACAAGATAAAATCTTGTTTTTTCTTCCTTTAATGTATCTCTTTTAATCGTTATTTTATTATTTGATAATCTTTATAAACAAGGTTTTCTTTGATTCTTTATGAAAAGTTTAGTGATAATCTTTATAAACAAGGTTTTCTTTGATTCTTTATGAAAAAAGGATTTGTGATAATTGCTTTGCTATTGCTGTTACTGACACCTTTTGTCATATCACAGACAATAGTTGAAGTGCCACAGGAAGAAGAACCAAAAAATTATTTTACAAGTGCTTTTGGATTCTTGAAAAGTAAAGTTATCCTGACGATTATTATTCTTTTGGTTGTTGTTATAGGACTTTTTGTTGGTGCTTTTTTTCTTGTGAGATGGCTTATTCAATTCTTGAAAAAAAGAAATGATATTTTTTATAAATTAAGGAGAGAGAGAATAAAACTTGCTTCTACACAGCGTCGTTATCCTGCAAAACACTGGTTTAAAGTTCATAAAAATACTCCTGTCAGATTAGTAAGAAAAGATGAAAGTAATAGATTAATTATTTCTTCTCCTGTTGGACATTATAAAGGAGATTATATCACACCAGAAGGAAATTTTATTATTAGTATGAGTATTGTTGGTTATAAGTTTTGGTGGTTTTTTCCAACGACTGAATTGCTAATTATTCCTAATAGAAAAGAAGTTGAAGTAATGAAACATAATCCTTCTTCTAAAAAAGATAAGACTGAAAAAGCAACTCTACCTCTTGCTAAAGATGTAGTGCAGTTTAACGAAAATGAAGTTTTGGTTTTTGCTGAAAGCATAAGCAATACTGGAATGTTTTTTGTTCCTGTTATGAAATCAAAAGAAGGAAAAGTTATTGACTTGACACTTCCAACTTATGATAGTCTGAAAAATGTTGTTCTTGGTGATTATCTTTATGAGCAGACAACTTCATTCTCACAACTCGCTAAAAAATCTATGGACATCAATCCATATATACGTGGTGCTATGAAAGTCGCTGATACAAGTCAATCAGTAGAAGTTCCATCATCACAGGAGAAAGTTAGATGAAAGCAAGATTAATTATTGTAATAAAGAGAATCAAAAGTCATAAAGTTGATAAAGATTTTGTTGATAAAACTCCTAAACTGATTAAATCAACTGAAAAAACAATCGGTGAATTATGCAAAAAGATTGATGAGTATTTTAGACAATACAAAATTCATACGATAACTAAATTAGAGAAAATTCAAATTGGTGAAAATTGACGATAAGGATTTTTTCCTTACTACTATTGATGAGAAAGGGAATTTCTTAATATATACAAGTGATATTTTTAAGTTATCTGAATTTGATATTTTAAATTTGATTAAGATTTGTATGATTGAAGCGAGAAGCAAAGCAATCGGAAAAAAACTTTTGGAAGTCTATAAAGACAGCACAGAATATAAAAAAAATGTCACAAAAGAAAGATTAAAAAAATTAGGAATTAGTTATGATGAAACAAAGCCAACCATTCGGAAAAAATCAAAAACAAGGTAAATTTAGAATGTTCCTTGCAGGGTATCTTGATTTAGTTGCAAAAGGTGTAATCTTGTTATTTTTTATGGGACTTCCTTTATATCTTCTTTTTGTTACTTATTTAGGACTTCATTTTTTGATTTTCTTTTTGATTTATACTTTGTGTATTTTTGCTATATCACCTTACTTAAAAAAATTTGAATTTGGAACTTTCTTTTTGGAATATTTTGAAAGATGGGGAAAAAAGATAGAAAAACAAACGTAAGACCTGTTGTGAAAAAAGAGTTTATTGAAGTTCAAGATGGAGATTTATATTTGAGAATCCCAAAAAAGAAAAAACTTGATAGTGTAATTCGTGTTCTTGTTGTTTTGGAAAAATCTTTTGATGAAGAAAAGGAGAAAGAACTTGAACTTGTAAGATTACCTGAACCTAAAGAAGAAGAAATTTCTGTTGATGTACCACAATTTGATGAGAATATAATAAGATGTCCTAAATGTAACAGAAAATTAAAATCAAAAGTAATAAAAAGAGGCAGTGAGTTGATTAGATTAGTTAGGTGTAAAAAAAATAAAAGGTTTAGAAAAAAGTGTGATTTTGAACACGAATTTTCTATAAGAGTTTAATATGGCAACAGCAGTAACAGATGAACTTTCTTTGATTAGATTTACAACTATGAACTTTTTTGCAGTCCTTCTTCAATCTCGTCCTTTTCAACCAATCTCAACTCTTTTGATTAAGATTGTTAATTCTTTATTATCTTCTGAACCTGAACCTAATCAAGAAAATAAAAAAAGACTTGACTGGATTTATGAAAATACTCACAAAGAAGTTAATGAAAATTTATCTATTGTTGAACTTGCAGTTTTTAAGAATCTTGATAAGGGTTTGAATAGAGAGATTGATATAGGTGATAAAACTTTTTCCTTGACTGCTTTGTATATGTATCTTGATGAAGTTGCTTTAGAACTTTCTCATATCGTTATTTCTATTGCTAAAAAATATTCTATTGACATTCCTGTTCAGGCATTAGGAAGCATATCTGCACAACAGCAATCAATTAATATTTAATGCTCGGTAGTGTAATCAGGTAGCACGTCGGGGTCATATCCCTTCAATCTCGGTTCAAATCCGAGCCGAGCAATCTATGAGAAAACCATTATTTAAACAGAAGTATAATCAGAATAGATGTTATCATAGACATATAAAAACTATTAAATTATATCGTCGGAATTATCCTTTTGGAAGAAAAAGCAAATCTCAATTTTATAATCCCCCAAAGAAATGTATGGAAGTTTGTGATGATTGTGACAAAATATTATCAAAATGGACACCTTAGAATTAATAATCCAGTTAAGCAAATTATTTGGTGGGATTATCATAATCTTTTTATTGTACAAAATCCTTAAAGAATTACAAAAAGATGACAAAACTTAACTTTACTTTCAATCTTGCTGAAACAGATTATCAAATTGATAGTCTGCAAAATAGACTTCTTGAATTTTATTTGAGAGGGGATAGAAGATTCAGACGTGCTTTTAATCTTAATTATACTAATGATTTTTTGAAGTTTCTTAAAGACAAGGCATATCTGCGAGAACCAGTCCATCTTGCTATTATGGGGAACACTCGTTCAGGAAAATCTTATATCGGAATTACAATCGCTTCAATCCTTATGGCTTATTACAAAAAAGTTTTTACTATTGATTATATCTGTTCCAATTCTTATGAATTTTTGGAGAAATTACAATCTTCTTCTCCTGAAAAATTGAGAGATAGCGTTTTTATTAATGATGAAGAAAAAAATCCTTTTGGTGTCGGTTCATTAGCAAAGAAAGTCAAACTTCAAGATGTTCAGAATATTATTGCTATTAATAATATTTCTACAATTAATATCACTCCTACTCGTTGGAGTGGTGGGGACAATTTGAATTATGGATTAAGAACTTTTGGAAGATGTTTTAAAACTAAAACTTGCAGACTAATGCTTTATAATCTGATGGAAAAAGGAAAGGGTGGAGAACTGCCATTAGGAAATATTTATCTTCCGATTTTCACTGCTGTTCTTCCAAAAGCAGAAGCAGATAATCTTGAAAAAGTATATCTCAAAAAGAAAATTAAATGGGTTGAAGCAGAACAAAGAGGAGAAGGTGATGTTTTAGAAACTTTGAAAAGACAGACTGCCTTGACTTTTCTTAAAGATAAGAAATTTCAAAAATTGGCAACAAAGCGAGATAGGATAACATATATTTCTGCTAAACTTGGAAGTGAATGGACAACTGGTGAAGTCGCTTCTATTGAGAGCATTACAAAACTTCTTATTGAAGGTGTATTATCTTCAAAGGATTTCTGACGGATTTCGTGATACGAAAGGTATTTAAACTCTCACTTCTTCATTTTCGTATTACAAAATGGTATATAAAATTAAAAGAAGAAAAAGAAATCCTGTTCCAAAAAGTGCAAGGTATAGATATAGAGTTACTGCCAAGAATAGACGTCAAAGATTGGCTTTTGTAAATAACAGGGTTGTTGAGATTGTCGGACAGAAAAAAATAAAAGGTAAGTGGATTGAAACTTACAGAAAAATAATGTAATGATGGCATACAAAGTAAAAAGAAAGAAAGCAAAGAAAAAAAGTTCTTATAAGGTGAAAAGGAAGCGTAAGAAATAAATTTCTTTGTTGAATTTATCTTAGAAGATGACATACAAAGTTAAATATGTTGGATTTGGCAGAAAAGGACGTCCATTTACTAAAAGTGAATATAAAAAATCTTTTATAATGAAAAAGTCAGGTATGCCTTACTCAAAATATCTCAAAGAAGCGAAAGAGAGAAAAAAGAAAAAATTAAAAGATTTGTTTAAATAATATGACATTCAAAGTTAAAAGAAAAAATAAACCTGAAAGGATACAATCAACTTTTAGAGTTTGGGAATTAAAACCCAGATATGATAGCAGGAAAAGTTTTTATGGTAAAGCACAAGTTATTCAAGAAAATGGTATTCTAACATTACAAAGTTATAATACAAAAGTTGCTAAAATAGAGAAAGGTAAGCCAGTTGTTTATGGACTTTATTCTGCGACGACAACAAGACACATTAAAGAATTTTTAAAACAGAATGGTTTTAAAGCAGAAACTTCAAAACAAATAATTAAAGATTATGGTGAAAAATGACATACAAAGTTAAAAAGAAAAAAGGTCGTCCAAGAGCAAGTTTTAAAGTTAGAGGTATCAAGGGTCTAACTCCAAAAGGTTTTACATTCCATAAAATAAAAAAGAGAAAGATAATTTTCAAAAAGAAAAAATGAAAAAACTTCTATTATTATTTTTTAGTATTTTCCTAATTGGGATTGTAAGTGCATTAACAGAAATTAGTAGTTGGGAAGATTTGGCAGGAATGAATAATGATTTAAGTGAAGATTATATTTTAATGAATGATTTAAATTCTTCTGATACTGGTTATAATACTTATGCAAGTCCTACTGCAAATGGGGGTGCAGGGTGGTTGCCGATTGGAAATTTAACAAACAATTTCACAGGAACTTTTGATGGAGATGGTCATACAATTTCAGATTTATACATAAATCGTTCTACGATAGATTATATAGGTTTTTTTGGGTATAGTGATTCAGGTTCAGAAATTTCAAATGTGGGTTTGATAAATGGAAACATAACAGGTTCGCAGTGGGTTGGGGGACTTGTAGGAACGACTTATTCTACAACTATAAATTCTTTTTATGATGGAAATGTAACTTGCACAGGTTCTAATTTTTGTGGGGGACTTTTTGGTAGTAATTTTGGACTTGTAAATAATTCTTATAGTCTTGGTTCTGTTGTTGGACTTTATAGAGCAGGGGGTTTGACAGGAACTAATAATGGTAATGGGATAATTTCAAATTCATATTCTCAATCTTCTGTATATGCGACTATGTCTTATATAGGTGGATTTTCAGGACAGATTAGTGGTGGAGAACTTCGTAATGTATATTCAACTGGTTCTGTAAGTGGGGGTTCAAGTATGGGTGGATTAGTTGGATATCATACAGGGGGTTCAAGTACAAATTGTTTTTGGGACACACAGACATCAGGACTGGGTACAAGTACAGATGGAACAGGAAAGACAACTGCTCAGATGAAGGATATAACAACTTTTAGTGCTTGGGATATTGCTTTGACTAAAGATTGGACTGATGAAACTTGGTTTATTAAAGATGGAATTGATTATGCTCGTTTAGGTTTTGAAGCGTCAGTCCCAACAATTTCTTATGCAGAAGGAACTGCAAATGATAATGCAATACTTTTTTCAAGAGATTATATTTTTGTTAATGTTTCAGTTACAATAGAAGATGAGGATATAATTACATTTTATCTTCTTGACAGCGAGGACAATCCATTATCTACTGATTCGTATAATGATTCATCAAGAGATATTACTTGGACTTCTTTAGATGATGGAACATATAAATATTATGTTTCAGTAAATACTACTGAAAGTTTTAAAGCACAAACTCCACAAAGAACAATAACAATTTATAATTTAGCAGAACGAGATTATCCATTATTTTCTGGTGAAATTGTTTATACTGGTGAGAGGCAAGATATATATGATGTTTCAAGAAGCACTGGTGCAGGAATTGGAAAATTCTTTGAATATCTAAAAATAGCACTTCCAGTTTTATTAGTTGGATTGGCATTTTTTGTAATCATAATTATTGTAGGAATGGCTTTCAAAAATCTCTTTCAAAAATTTCAATTAAAACCATCTAAAGAAGAATGACATACAAAGTTAAGAGAAAAAAAGTAAAAGCAAAAAAAATTCCTAAAGAATATTTTAGAGAACGTGAAGTTGAATTATTAAGAAAAAAATATAAAGGCAAGATTCCCCCTGCGAAAGTTCTTGGTGAAGGTTGGAGAATTTATACTCGCTTCCCTCGTAAAACTCATAGAGTAAATCAAATTATTATCTACAAGGGTAGAAGATATGTTGTTAGAGAAGTATCAAAGAAAGGTGTATATTTATCACCAATCCAAAGAAAGAATGGATTGATTGAAGGATTCAAATTAGGAAGAAAAAAGTTTGTACCTGAAAAAGAATATTCAGGTAAAGCAGTACCAGTTGAAGCCCAGTGGTTTTTAGTATGATTAATATATATTCAAAATTAATAAACGTTATAAACGTCAGAAATATTGCGAGATTAATTATCACCTCTTTTCCCCCATCAGCGAAGATTAGGAAATGTCTTTCTAAAAATCGTCCTTCTTAATCTTCCTGACAGGGTTTTATGTATTTACTAAAAAATTATACACGATATAATTTTGATGATATACTTGACTGGCTTCGTAGATTGTCTTTAAATTCTTTATTGTATTCAAAAGCGATTTTACTTGTTGTTGTTTTTTTCTGTTTTAATAATGTTTTTTGTTTAGAGAGAAATTTAATTTGTGGTTTATCCCATCTATTGTATGCTCTACCATAAGAAGTAATTGTCTTTCCTTTTCTAATATGAGTTTTTGTTCTGACTGGTTTTCCAACTCTCCATACTTTAATATCTCGCTGTTTTGTTCTTACTCCAACATCTGTTCTTCTTGCAACAACAATTTCAGTATCTTCTGCACGTCTATAAATTTCATCTGCTTCTTTTGTCCCAACATTCATTTCAATAGTATC
>JABAOH010008072.1_pt3 | contig 12546 bp, 8 predicted proteins | sample 7062181 | NCBI WGS metagenome assembly JABAOH01 (sample SAMN14538630, study PRJNA623070) | marine sediment metagenome | biome: marine biome [ENVO:00000428]; feature: marine pelagic biome [ENVO:01000023]; material: deep marine sediment [ENVO:00002113]; isolation source: pool of 5 deep marine... | reverse complement strand
GGTGACCCCGTCACGGCTCGCCTTTTTTGCCAATCTGGCGTGCAGGGCATTCAGCAGGCGGTACATTCCGCGATCCACCACCGGCAAAGCCGAATCATCGAGCACCCGCGCGGAGCCGCGCCTGAAATGCATGGCGAGCTCCTGTTGCGTCAACGTCGATGTCTTCTCGCCGCATTCACTCGCAAACAGGTAACTGTCGTGTCGTTCGCTTATCCAGGCCAGGTGCATTTTGGCGGGCCGGTCGGTGTTGTTGTCGAGGAAAACAATATCTCCCGTCTGCAGGAGTTGGACCCGCTTCAACCAGCGTTTCCATTCGGTGGGAACATCGCCACCATCCGTCGAAGCGGACGCGCCCTCTCTAGATTCATCGCTACCTCGTCTGGAGTCGAGCGCAGCCTGCTGCTGGCTGCGCTCCTGGACGATTTTCACGACTCTCTCGGAGAGGTGCCGCTCCTGGCGCTCGACGACCTTCTCCAGATCGGCCAGCACCTGTTGGAAAACCACCGGATCTTTCTCGTAACCGTGAACGATGCGATCCACGACAGGGTCGATCGTTGTCTGCCAGGCGCCGTTTGCAATGACCCTGCCGTCGGCCGCCAGTTCGACGCGTCCCAGATGGTTGATGAGTCGCCTCGCAGGGTGATTCTCGTCCCTGAAGAATTCGTGGTCCTGCAACGCGACCTTGACCAGCGCGATGGCGAGACGGCGCACGCACGATTTCACGCGCGGCGTTACCAGCGGATCATCGAGGATCGCATCGAGCAGGTTTGAGATAACCTCCACGGCATCGCCTTCGCCGTCGGCGACCCGCAATCCGGCCGCGCGCCAGGTCGTCACGAGCCGTTCCTTGAGCGCCAGGGGGCCGTTTTCACCCGCCGCCGTGAACTTGGGTGAGCGCTGAAGAATAGACAAGGCCTCGATGACCCGATCGAGTGAGTTCGACGCGATGGCAGGCGCAGGTAGCGGCTGTGCACCGGCCATGTCGGTCAGGGCAGCCGGCAGATTGTCACTGAGCTTCGCCTGGCGCTCGAGCATGAGAAGACTGCGCGCCGTGTGCAGCAGATCGCCAACCACCACGGTTGGCGGCGTCACCGTTGTCGGATCGATGCCGAGCACGCTGCTCGGCTTTTTCTGCTCTGCGTGCGCCGAATCCGGCTCACCCGGCTGCTCACCCGGCTGCTCGCCCGGCTGCTCATCCGGCGCTGGAGGCGCCTGCTCATCCGGCTGCTCATCCGGCGCTGGAGGCGCCTGCTCGGCGCGCTTTTCGTGCTCCAGAGCGTCACCCAGTGACCGCTCGACGATCGTCCGCTCGACGTCCGAGCTTACCTCGCGATTGGAGAGAATATCGGTGAGGTCATCGTAGAGCGTGCCGAGTCCAGCGACGACGGTTTGCTCGAAGCCCCTCAGGATGGCCTGCCGGCATGCATGACTCGCGCCGAGATTCTGCATCGCGTCGTGAAAGGTGAGTCCTACGCTGCTCAGCCCGACGGGATTGTTGTCGTCCTCGATGGTGGTGTTCATCAGCTCGGAAAGACGCATCGCGATAGCCTGCTGTCGCTCGGCATATTTGGGCGCGGCCCTGGCGATGATGTCCTTGACGACCACCCAGTCATCGAAGGTGCCGGTATCGACGAGCGCCAAATCGACGGATTCGGGATCGGAAATCAGCCCATCGGCGCCGGGCGGCCGCTCGCCGGGCTGGCCGAGCTGAGAGTTGATTGTTTCGAGGAATGCCGTCTGCACCGAATCCTTGAGGCTGTCGAGCTCCTGTATCGCCCCGAACAGCTTGCTCTGCCCCTCGCGTTCGCGCACATCTCGCGCAGCTTCGAACAAGCTGTCCCTGGCTTGCTCGAACAGAGCCACCAGGTTTGACTCGAGGAAGGTCACGACCCGACGCCGGTAGGCGGTGAGTATGCTGCTCGCATCGGCCGCGCCGATGACGTCGTCGGCAGCGCCTTCCGGGCGCACAGCAGTTGCCGCATCCTGCAGCTTCGCCTGATGACCGTCCATCAGAAACGTATTCAGGGCGTGAATGGCCGCACCGTTCCGGCCCTCGAAGGCAACACCCATGCCGCCCGCAACGACACGGGCGACCAGCACGTTCACCTGGAAATTCTTCAATGCACCGCCAATCTGGGCGGAAAACCGCACGATCAGCTCGTCGTCTCGCTCGAGGGATTTCTCACCGAGGACAATGCCGCTTCCATTCGCGCCCTCCACGGCCAGAAACAGGCCGCCCGGGCAGAAGTCCTGGATCTGACAGGCGCGACTCGGGCCACCCTCGATGCCGACCGTGGCCTCGACCCGCATGGCGTGCCGGTCGTGCTGGCGCCGCTCGGAGCCGGGGGGGCGGCGGTTGTTACCGGCGGATACCGGCTTGCGGTCAGCTTCGCTGCCCGGAGCCCCGGTGGGCTCGCTGGGTGTAGCCATTCGTTAGATTCCTAGGAAGACTCGCGGATGGAGCTCACAGTGCTTTGTATCGGACGCCTGCCGGCAAAATTCACACCGACGTGGGAAAAATGCGACCCGAATCATCCATCGAGACCCGCTGGCGCCTGCGACGGCGCCATGCTCGCGGACGAGGCTTCAAGCGGAAGGGCCAATCAGGGAACTGCGCGAATCAGAGCCCGGCGCCCGTGCGCGTCGAGCGCTCGGGGGGAGCGCGTCACAGGCTCGGGAACAGAGTCCAGCCGATCGCCCACTGCTGCGTCTGCGGGTCCCAATCCAGGCGCACCACCCCGCCGTTCTGAAACCTGACGACCCGCCGTTCGCAGTCACCTGCAACCAGGTACGACACGATTCGTTCCATGAAGGGAAGATGTCCGACGTACATCTCGTCTCGTTGGGCCGGTAAAGCGCGGGCAAATGTCGCGACGTCGTCGAGGGGGTCGAGTCCGCTCTGCGCCTGGACGCCCTCCCGCGGCTTCAGCATTTGCGCGAATAGCTCTGCGGTCTGGGCCGCGCGCGCCTTGCCGCTGTGCCGGATGACGTCGACGCGAATCCCTGCCTCGGCAAGCGTGCGCGCGACGCGCTCGACCTCGTCTCGACCCTCGCGGGTCAGACCGCGCTCGGGGTCGACTTCCTTTGTGGCACTTCTGCCGTGTTGTGAGAGATAGATGGTCATGGTGCGTTACTCCGAATTGGCTCCCCGTGCGAACAATCCGCGACGACCGTGGGCTCGAAGGTTCACCACCGCCAAACGCCGCGAGAGGGCCAATTGAAACGTCTTTGCATGCCGTCGAAACGATGCCCCCAAACAGCGAACAAGTCGACAACTCGCGCTGGTGCGCCGGGCTATTCTTCTTGACTGAATAGTACCGTCCCTGGACCTCGGCCCGGGAAGCAAATTCCTCCCGGGAAGACCTCGGCTCGGACGCACAAAACCGGACTCGGCGTGCCTTTCAGCCGACTCAAGGAGTGCCGAAATAGCACTAAGCGCGGTGTGTTGAATCGATGGGTATGGCCAAAAAACGAGACGACTACGATGCCGGGCTCGAGCTCGACACCAGCATCGACGTGGTCGATCCACTCATTCCCGGCTACCGCGTCCGGGGGCTCATCGGCTCGGGCGGAATGGCCTCTGTGTATCTCGCCATCCAGGAGTCCCTCGATCGTCCGGTCGCGCTCAAGGTTTTGAACGATCCCGAGTCGGCCGAGTACCAGGAGCGGTTTCTCAACGAAGGCCGCATTATCGCATCGCTGACACACACCAATATCATTACTGTCCACGACATCGGCGTTGCCTCCCGTCACCTGTACATATCGATGGAGTACGTGGAAGGAGGCGATCTTCGGCGCAAGATCCGCGCCGGAATGACCCCGCCCGAGGCTTTCGATATCGTCGAGCGTATCGGCAGCGCCTTGAAGCTGGCCCACGATCGCGGCGTCGTGCATCGCGACGTCAAGCCGGCGAATATTCTCTTCCGCCCGGACGGAACCCCCCTGCTCGCCGATTTCGGCATCGCAAAAGAGCACCATCGTGACAGCGATCTCACCATGGATGGGAGTGTCGTCGGCAGTCCTTACTACCTCAGCCCCGAGCTGGCCCGCGCCCAGGACATCGATGGCCGTGCCGACATCTACAGTCTCGGTGTCATCCTTTACGAGATGCTCGTCGGCGAAAAGCCGTTCAAGGGCGAGTCCGCCGTCGACACGATTTTCAAGCACCTCAACGAGCCTGCGCCCGAGCTGCCGGAGGAACTGATCCGGCTGCAGTACTTTCTCGACAAGATGCTGGCGAAGGAGCCCGCCGACCGGTTCGAGAACATGGACGCGTTGCTCGAGGAGGTGAAAGCGCTCCGGTCGCGCGGATTCGATGACATTGCCGATCGCATGGTGCGCAGCACCGACACGACGATAGCGCTCGAGAAGACCTGGGCCAAGAATGCCATCAGAAGGGAGAAACGCAGTCAGAAACGTTCCCGCTTGAAGCATTTCGCGCGTGCAACGGCCCTCGCCGTCGCACTGAGTGCCCTCACCGTGGCTGCCTGGTACTACCTGGATCGCGAGCCCCAGGCACCCGCCACGGCAGGTGCTGCCGATACCGGCGAGCTGACGCAGATGGCACGCCCTGCCGAGCCAAAAGCCGAGACACCCCTCGCGTCCGCCTCGGCCAGCAAACCTGCCGCTCAGGCGCCAAAGGCCACCGAGCCGTCTGTGGCGGTGGCGAAGGTCAAGCTCGAAACCAAGCCGAGCGTGGTGCCGCCCAAGCCGAAGCCGCCGACGGTGGCCAAGCGCCGACCGGATCCACCGGTGAAGAAGCCCAGGAAAACCGCGCTCGAAGAGGAGATCGAGTACCTCAGCCGATACGCGCGCCTGCGCCTGCGCCAGGGCAAGCTCGACGAGCCATTCGGCGACAATGCGGTGTTCTACCGCGACGAGCTCGTTCGCATCGCGCCACGCAGCGCCATCGCGAACCGGATTTCCTATGACATTGCTGAACAGTACCGCCGGCGGGCAGAACGGCAGATTAGTGACGGGGAATTTCTGGCGGCCAGGGAGTCGATTGCCGACGGCCTGCGTGTCCGCCCCGATCACAAGCGCTTGAGAGAGCTCGACGAGAATGCGCTATCGGAATACTCCAAGGGCTGGGCCAAGGGCGTTTTCGACGGGATCAAGCGATCGCTGACCGATAATTGAGTCCACCGGCCCGGGCTTACGCCCCTGGCACCGGCCCATAATCCGCCAATGCGCGCCCCACGAGGGCTATTTCCAGCTCCAGAAACGTCTTAACGGGCCCAAAACGGCTCGAGGCGGCCGTTGTGCGGCGTTCTGGCGCTTTCAGAGCGAATAAGCCTGCTCTGGTATACACAATACCAGCCTAAACCGATGAGTTATCCACACTCGTCGTGCCTTCCTGGCGATTTTCCGGCTGCCATGCATGGGTAATCCATGCAAGTGACACCTGTCACAAATGCAGCGGCCGAACGCAATGCAATGCGTCTTTTCGAATTAATGATGACGTTTTCGTCATGGAACAATGCAATGAAACAGCTACTCTAAGTGCATAGGGACGGGGAGGAAGTAAATTGCGAGCTCGTTGTGCAGCGCAAGCGATTTCGCAATGATGGTGGCGGCATCGAGCCATGATTGAACTGGGTGTGTTGTGGAATGACGTCGATCGGGTGCGATAAAGAGCCTAAACGCATTTATAAATCGCGAACTTAACCGATCGCGGATACGCACAGACTTCAGGATCCCGGATCTCCTGCAGTCAATCAGGACAGCTCCGCCGCTTCAGGCCGTAAACAGCGCAGGGGTGCTGAACGATGACGGAGTCCACGGTTCTCGCCGGCGACCGTAGCAGGTCGAAATTCATCGACTCTCTGGATAGCTACGCCAAGACCCACAAGGCGCGCCACTGGCAAGGCACATTCGCCCAGTTCCTCGAGGAGATCCTGCCCAATAACCCCGAAGGGGTGTGTCGCAACAGCCACCAGTACGTCTGGGACATGTTGCGCTGGAAAGCCGCGCACTCCCCCGAAGGCGCGCAGGAATCCCCCATCGGCCTTTTTTCCTCCGAACTGTTCGGTGTCGATGACGCCCTCGACCGGGTCGCAGATTATTTCAAGGCGGCCAGCGCCGGGTCCGAAGTTGGTCGACGCCTTCTGCTGCTGCTGGGCCCGCCCTCGGGAGGCAAATCCACCGTCGTGATTCTGCTCAAGCGCGGTCTGGAGGAGTACAGCCACACCGACGAGGGCGCGATTTACGCCATCGAAGGCTGCCCCGTGCACGAATCACCGCTGCATCTCATTCCCCACAGCCTGCGGGCCGAGTTCCGTGAATCCTATGGCGTCGACATCGCCGGCGAGCTGTGCCCGCACAATCGTGCGCGCCTCGACGGGGAGTTCGAGGGCGACTTCATGAAGATGCCCGTCGAGCGCATCTTTCTCTCCGAGGCCGCACGGGTCGGTGTCGGTACCTACGCACCGCACGATCCGACCACCGCCGACATCGCCGACCTGGTCGGCTCGGTGGATCTTTCAAAGGTGGCGGAGATCGGCGACGAGGGCGACCCCCGCGCCTGGTCGTGGTCTGGGGCTGTCTACGCCGCAAGCCGCGGACTCCTCGAGATGATCGAGATTCTCAAGGTCAAGCGGGAGTTCCTCTATCTGCTGCTCACCCTGACCCAGGAGAAGAACGTCAAAGTCTCGCGCTTCCCGTTGATCTATCTCGACGAGACCATTCTCGCGCACACCAACATGGCCGAGTTTCGCAAGTTCCTCCAGGAGAAAGAGAACGAAGCGCTGCTCGACCGCATGGTGATCGTGAAGGTTCCCTACACCCTTTCGTACAAGGAAGAGGCGCGGATCTACAGGAAACTCATATCCTCGGCACGCGCCTTTCAGGAAGTGCATCTCGATCCTCATGCTCTCGAGACCTCGGCCGTATTCTCCGTGCTCACCCGCATCACCGATTCCGAGCGCGAGGATCTGGATCTGACGAAAAAGGCCAGGCTTTACGCCAACGAGGCCGTCGAGGGCTATTCCGAATCGGAGGTCGAGCGCATTCGAGCCGAGACGCCCGATGAGGGACTCGGTGGTATCAGCCCGCGATTCATCATCAATGCGCTCTCGAACGCCATCATCAAGAGCGAAGTGAAAAGCCTCACCACCATGGAGGTGCTCCTTACGCTCAAGGACGCTATCGAATCCGATGCACGCATCGACGTGAAGCAGAAGCGGCATTGGATCGACCTGCTGGTCACCGCACGCAAGAACTTCTACAACCGGTGGGTCAAAGAGGACATCCATCGAGCGCTGTTCGCATCGTTCGAGGAAGAAGCCGAGGGGCTGCTCGAGAAGTACCTCGACGAGGTCGAGGCAATGCTCGACAACCGCCAGGTCACGGACAGCATGACGGGCGAGTCGCGCCCACCCGATGAGCGTTTTCTGCGCTCAGTGGAGGAGAAGATCAATATCTCCGATGCCGGCAAGGAGAGTTTCCGACAGGAAGTCGTGCGCAAGGCCATGGTCGCCTACAAGGCGGGCGAGAAATTCAGCCTCGGCAGCCACGGCAAGCTCAAGGAAGCCGTCGAGCAGTATCTTTTCGAGGAGCGGCGCGATGTGCTGCGTCTCGTGACTTCGGTTACGCGCCCCGATGAAGAGGTGCAGGCCAAGATCTCGGCGGTCGAGGAACGGCTGGTGACCGAGTACGGATATGACAGGCACAGCGCCAAGGAGGCGCTCAGCTACGTGACCACTCTTCTGAGCCAGGAGTAAGCCCGCGAAAAGGAAGGCGAATGATGCCATCGGGGAGCCACCATCGGTCCGCGATTGTCCAGTCGACGCGCTGGTATGACCTCTTTTCGCGTGGCGCCCGCGACTGGCTGCGTCACAACGAGAAAGTCCGCGAGTCCGTGAAGGAGTCCCTGCCCGAGCTGGTCTCGGGGCCCGATGTGCTCACGCAGCCGGAGAACCGCACGGTCAAGGTGCCCGTGAAGTTTCTCGAGCACTACCGATTCCGCCTCTCCGACACCGACACCCAGACGGGCGTCGGTCAGGGTGAAGGGGCAAAGCCTGGCGACGTGCTGAGACCGGCGGCACCGGGAGGCCGAGGCGATGGCGGCGCGGGCACTGGAGAAGGCGGCATCGAGTTCGTTCTCGAGTTCAAGGTCGATGACATCCTCGACTGGCTCTGGGAAGAGCTCGCCTTGCCGAATCTCGAGCCCAAGAGCGCCGACAGCGTCGAGCAGTCGGACTACGTGCGCGAGGGCATCGATCGCCGGGGGCCACGGGCCCGGCTCGACCGTCGGCGAACGGTCAAGGAGGCGGTCAAGCGCCGCGCCATCCAGTCGAACCCGATCCCCTTCACCGACGACGACCTGCGCTTCAGGCAGCTGGCGAGACGTCCGCAGCCGCTTACCCAGGCAGCCGTAATCTTCGTTCTCGATGTCTCCTCGAGCATGGACGACGCGTCGAGACAACTCGCCAAGTCCTTCTTCTTCTGGGCACTGCAGGGGATCCGCCGCCAGCACACGCGCATTGCAACGGCTTTCATCGGCCATACCGTAAACGCCTGGGAATTCTCTGAGGAAGAGTTTTTCGCCGTGCGGGCCACGGGCGGGACCGAGGCGTCGCGCGCCTTTGCCCTGTCGCTCGATGTCATACGCGAGCGTTTCGATCCGTCTCAGTACAACCTCTACGTGTTCTATGCATCGGACGGCGACAATTTCGCTGCCGACAGAGACGCTTCCCGTGAACGCCTCAAGGAGCTCTCGGCTGTCTGCAGCTTCATGGGCTATGTGGAAACCACGCGGCGCTCGAGCGATCGGCTGAACACCGAGATGGGCCGCCTGTTCAAGGAGCTTTCCGAAGGGAAATCTCCGGTCGGAAGCTATGCCCTCGGCGGACAGGAAGACGTCTGGGACGCCATTCGCGGCTTTTTCACTCAGCAGGCGACCCAGGGAGACTGAAACCATGGCCGGCGGCAGCCGTTTTTACCGGCAAGAGATCGAGGAGCTGGCACACAGCTTCGGGCTCGATTTCTATCCGGTCGAATTCGAAGTCGTGCCACCGAGTTTCATGACGGAGGTCGCCGTATACGGCCTCCCCGTGCGCATGCCACACTGGTCGTTCGGCGTTCGCTACATCCACCAGCTCGTTCAGCACGAGATGGGACACTCGCGAATATTCGAAGTCGTCTATCCGGGTGACCCCGGCCACGCGTTTCTTGCCAACAACAATTCCGACGTCGACAACACGCTAGTTTGCGCGCATGTGCTGGGTCACGCGGATTTCTCCAAGAACAACGAGCTGTTTCGCCGCGTGCACAAGCAGGTTGGGGCACGAATCGTCGACATGGCGGCCAATCATGCGCGACGCATCGAACAGGCCATCGAGCGCCATGGTCAGGAGCACGTCGAGCGTGTGCTCGACGCGGCCCTGTCTCTCGAGCAGCACATCGACGTCAACCAGGCACTGAACCGCGCCCGTTACAACGAGTCAGTCGAGGATGGCGACGATCCTCTCGCCAACACCTTCGTCAGGCGGTTCGAGACCCTTCCGGGCGCCGAGGACGACGAGCACGAAATCGACGGCGAGCAGATCAGGGTTCCCATTCCACCTCGCCCCGAGCAGGATCTTCTCTGGTTCATCGCCCAGTACGCACCGGACATGGAGGACTGGGAGCGGGATATATTTCTCGCCGTGCGCGAGGAATCGTTTTACTTCTATCCGGTGTTCGCCTGTCAGATCATGAACGAGGGCTGGGCGTCGTATTGGCATGCGCGTCTTCTGCGTGAAGCCTCTTTTCTTCCGCACGACCTCTTCGTCGATGCCATGAAGACGCACTCCGACGTCGTCCGCCCCACGGCCGGTGACAAGCAGATCGCGCTCAATATCAATCCCTATCACCTCGGCTTCTCGATCTGGGATCGCCTGATTGAGGCCGATGGAATCGAGCATGCGCGTTCGATCATGCGCTCGGAGGACGATTTCGGCTTCGTTCGCAACTACCTCGACGCCGACCTTGCCGACGACCTCAATATATTTGTCTACGACGCCAAGAAAAACGGCGAGATAAAGGTCACCGACAAGGAAATTCACCGCTTGCACGAGGCGATTCTCGGTCCGAAATTCAATTTCGGCGCACCGCGTGTGACTGTCATGGAGATGGGCATCGACGGCGCCCTCGAGCTCAGGCACGAGCACAGCGTCGACGGACGCGGCCTCGATACCGAACGCGCACGCAAAGTCATCGATTACATTCACCAAGTGTGGCGCCGGCCGGTGACCATGCACACCCTGGACGCGGGCGGCAAAGATATCAGGCTGGAAATCGGTAAAGCGGCGGCCTGAGCTCGATTCGCCTCGGCACCAACACCAAGCTGCACCGGCCCTCTCCGGCGAGTCCCGGAAGAGCCGGCGTGAGACCGTGCGCCCGCTTCGAGCGGGCATGCGGAGCAGCGCCGACGCCCGCAGTCGCGCGCCCCTGATGCGCGGCGAACCGCAGGAATGGTCTCGCACCGGAGCGCCAGACGTGCGCAGAGCCATGGTCGCAGTCGGTGGCTCGTGGTCCGAGCTTCGACGCGGTTTCAGATGCGTCCCCATCACCGCCGGTAGCCGCCGTGACGAGATCCCCGGCGAGCCCGGCGTATAATGAACGGGTGTTTTCACCCGCGAGCGCGCTCGCGAACCGACTCTTCCACGGACGAACTGAAACTCATGATCGCACCTCGGACCCCGGTCGCCCGCCGGACACTCGCGGCCCTCGCCACACTTCTCCTCACCGCCTGCGGCGAAAGTGCCGGTCCGCCGGCCGCAGCGCCGAAACCCGAGCCGCGAGACAGCGCGCGCCAGCTCGCGGACACTCGGGCCGCGCCGGGTACGGTCGAGAGTCGCATGGAAAGCATGCGCGAGGAGCAGATCGAGGATCGCCGGCGCCTCGCGCAGCTGACCGCCAACCTGGCGGCGCTCGAGCGACGCAACCGTGAGCTCGAGCAGAACCTCTCCGGGGCCCGCGCTCAGGCGGCACGGCACGCCGGGATCGAGTCGACGCTTCGCCGGCAACGCGACCAGCAGGCTCGCCGCATCCACGAGCTCATGCGGGAGCGCCAGGCTCTGCATGCCAGCCTGGCCAGGGCGAACGGTGAGCTGCAACGGCTTCGTTCACGCCCGCTCCCGGATGAGACCCGCATGGCCAATCTGCGCCATTATGGCGCCGCGGCAGCGCGCGAGCTCGACGAGCTGCGGCGCTACAACGGGTTCCTCCTTCAGGAGCGCGGCAATCTCCAGGCCTGGCTTGAGGAATCGAACGCGGTGCGCGTCAAGCAGCAGCAAGCCCTCGGTGAAGCGGAGCAGGAAGTCGCGCGCATCAAGTCCGCGCAATCGTCGGCTGAGACCCTGACTCGGAGGCTGCGCTCGCAGCTCGCCGCGATCAGCGAAGAGCTGGCAGACGTGAAGACCTCGAGAGATGCCCTCGCCGAGGAGACGGAATCTCTGCGCGCCGATGCGAGCCGGCTCGCCGACGCCGAGCGCACTCGCAGTGAGCAGCTGGAGAAAGCCCTTGCCCATGCGAGCTCGCTGGCCGAGGCCCATGAGGCCATGGCGGCCGAGCTCGAGAATCGCGACGGGACGAACGCCGATGTGCAAGCGCTTCGCGCAGCGCTCGACGAGGCCGAAGAGCGGATCGGACGGCTCAAGATCGCAAGGGACTATCTGGTTGAAAAGGTCGAGGCCTGCGCGAGTCAGCAGCAATCATCGAACGCGGGGCAGATGCCGCGTGCCCTGGCCGAAGCGCTGCTGCGAAGCAGCGGCGAACACGGGTCGCTCGAGGGCGCCCGCGGCCGGATGATGACGGCGCAGTGGCAGGCGGCACCAGGGCTGCCGGCTCGAGCGATGCTGATCACCGTCGCGAGCGCCGGCGAGGATGCTTCGAAAAGCACCCGGCACGCGAAGGAGCTCGAGGAGGTGCGCAACAAGCTCGCGGACCTGCAGAGCGAGCACGAGGCGTTGGCAAAGAAGCTGGCGGAGACCCAGGTCGAGTGCGACGCCGTGAAGGAGCAGGTGGAGACACTCACGTGGGCAAACAAGGAGCTCGTCAAAGAGCTCGACACGGCCTACGCGTCCCGGGAGGCCGGCATGTCCACGCCGCTTCCGAAAGGCACCCGCGGCGTCTACGTCCTGCGCCAGGGGGAATCGCTCTCCAGCGTCGCCAAAGCGTTCTACGGCGAGGCCGAGCGCTGGAAGGACATTCTCGCGGCCAACAAGGAAAAGATCCCCGACCCGGACATGGTCAAGGCCGGCACCATTATCCTGATACCGGAGTAGCCGATCAGGGCGAGCGATCGCCGAGCGGGCCCGCCGGCGCGCAGTCGCGGGACGGCCTCGGCGTCAGCCGGTGGCGGTTGACCACCATCCGATCGTGCAGACGTCGAATGATGTCGCTTCCGGTGCGCTCGAAGAGAAACGGGCACAGGGCGTGCGCCAGGCACGCCAGGCTGCCGACGAACATGTGCGCGGCAAACCCGAGGGCATGCCGCCCATGCTCGAGGTAGCTCTCTTGCACGCTGTCGAGATGTCGTCCCAGGTAGCTCATGCGGTCACT
>JABAOH010078642.1_pt2 | contig 12547 bp, 11 predicted proteins | sample 7062181 | NCBI WGS metagenome assembly JABAOH01 (sample SAMN14538630, study PRJNA623070) | marine sediment metagenome | biome: marine biome [ENVO:00000428]; feature: marine pelagic biome [ENVO:01000023]; material: deep marine sediment [ENVO:00002113]; isolation source: pool of 5 deep marine... | reverse complement strand
TTTCCACGGCTTCTGAACTCCTGGGCCAGGCGGAAGATGAGGGTGCTCTTTCCGGACCCGGGGGGGCCACTGACACCGATGACATGGGCCCCTCCCGTGCGAGGATAGATCTCTCCGATCGCCTGCACGGCCGCTGGATCCCCGTCCTCAATGAGGGAAATGAGCTTCGCAACGGCCCTCTTGTCGCCCTTGAGAAGGTCCTCAACCAGGGACATCGGACGTCTTCCCGGCGTTCTTCTGAATGAATTCCGCTATCGCCTTGAGCGGAGTTCCCGGACCGAAAACTTCCCTTACACCCGCCTCCTTGAGCTGTGGGATGTCCTCGGGGGGTATGATACCGCCACCGATGACCAGGACATCCGGCGCTCCCCTCTCCCTGAGGAGCTCCACCACCCTGGGAAAGAGGGTCATATGAGCCCCGGATAGGGAGCTAAGGCCGACAGCATCCACGTCCTCCTGTATGGCTGCCTCCACGATGTCCTCAGGGGTCTGGTGGATGCCCGTATAGATTACCTCCATTCCTGCGTCCCGCAGGCCACGAGCCACGACCTTGGCGCCTCTGTCGTGGCCATCCAGGCCTGGTTTTGCCACGAGCACCCTTATCCTCCCCATTCCACCACCAGATGATTCAGAAGATCAGGGGCTCCTCATAGACCCCGAAGACCTCCTTCAGGACATTGACGGTCTCGCCCAGGGTCGCGTCCGCCCTAACGCAATCCATGATGTGGGGCATGAGGTTCTCCTCCCCTTCCGCCGCCCTTCGCAATCGGCCCAGGGCACCCCTTACCCTGGCACCATCCCGCTCCTTCCTAAGCCGGCCGAGCCTGTCCAACTGCCTCCTCTCCGCCTCACGGTCGATCTTCAGGTATTCGATGACGTCGGGCTCCTCCGTAACGTACTCATTCACGCCGACGATGATTCTCTCCTTCTGGTCAATCTCCTTCTGGTATCGGTAGGCGGAGCTGGCGATCTCGCGCTGATAGAACCCCTTGTTTATGGCGGGGATGACGCCCCCCAGTTCATCGATCCTATCGAAGTACCTGTAGGCCTCCTCCTCGATGTTGTCCGTCAGCCACTCCAAGTAGTAGGACCCTCCCAAGGGGTCCGCCGTGTTAGTTACACCACTCTCGTGGGCAAGGATCTGCTGCGTCCTTAAGGCGATTCGCACTGCCCGCTCTGTCGGGACGGCCCAGGCCTCGTCCATGGAGTTGGTATGCAAGGACTGAGTTCCGCCTAGGACGGAGGCAAGGGCCTGGATGGCCACTCGAACTATGTTGTTCTCGGGCTGCTGAGCAGCGAGGGATACGCCCGCTGTCTGGGTGTGGAAGCGCATCCACCAAGAGCGGGGGTTCTTGGCCCCGAACTGCTCCTTCATCTCCCGCGCCCATATGCGCCTGGCAGCCCTGTACTTGGCCACCTCCTCAAAGAGGTCGTTGTGGGCGTTGAAGAAGAAGGAGAGGCGAGGCGCGAAGGCATCCACGTCCAGGCCCCTGGCGAGGCACCACCTTACGTACTCGAAGCCGTTTGAGAGGGTGAAAGCCAGCTCCTGGGCAGCCGTGGAACCCGCCTCTCGAATGTGATAACCGCTGATGCTGATGGGATTCCAGAGGGGAAGACGCGCCGTAGCGTACTCTATGGTGTCGACCACTAGCCTCATGTGAGGCTCCGGGGGAAAGATCCATTCTTTCTGCGCCTGGTACTCCTTGAGGATGTCGTTCTGGATGGTTCCTCGAAGCTCCTCCGTCGCCAAGCCCCTCTTCTCAGCCATGGCGATGTACATGGCCCAAAGGATAGCAGCGGGTCCATTGATGGTCATGGAGGTGCTCACCTTGTCCACGGGGATGCCGTCGAAGAGGATCTCCATGTCCCTCAGCGAGGAGCAAGCGACGCCGCATATGCCGAACTCCCCCTCAGCCATCCGATCATCAGTATCCAGGCCGTAGAGCGTGGGCATGTCAAAGGCGACGCTGAGGCCCGTCTCTCCGTGATCCAGGAGGTACCTGTAGCGGGCGTTGGTGTCCTCCGCGGACCCATGGCCCGCAAACTGTCGCATGGTCCAGAGCCTTCCGCGGTACATGGTCGCGTGAATGCCCCTGGTGAAGGGATACTCCCCTGGGAAACCCAAATCGCCCGTATAGTCGAGGCCTTTCAAATCCAGCGGCGTGTAGAGTCTTTCCACCTCGAGGCTGGAGGTGGTCATGAACTTGCCCTCTCTCTCACGTCTGACGTCGAAGGACTTGGCCAGAGCCCTCTTCTCCCAATCCTTCCTGGCCTTTTGGATATCCTTCAAACTCTCCTCATCAAACATCCGAAATCAGGCGGTGTTCAGAAGGTCCCAAGTCTATATCTACCTTCCGCTGCGGAGGCCAGTCAGGGCCTGGCCAGCCTCTGGACTAGGTCCCCCTCATCCGAAGGGCCGTCGGAGAGATTCTGCCTACGTGAGTGGACGATGGATCTCAGTAGGGACTCGAAGGCTGAGAAGACGTTCTCACCTGTCTTAGCACTCGTGAAGAACTGTAGTGCGTCGTAAGATTCGCCGATTTCCAGCACATCCCCCTCTTTAATCTCCGTCTCCTTTCGAAGGTCCCACTTATTTGCCATTAAGACAACGGGCAGGGGTCCCGCGGCGCTGTACACGCCATCGAGCCATCCCCGGAGAGCGTCCAAGGTGTCCTTGCGAGTGATATCGCAAACGGCTAGGACACCGTTGGCCTTGTAGAAATAGGCGTCCTTGAGGAGGTCCATGAAGCCCTTACGACCCATGATGTCCCAGATGATAGCATCTGCCACCATCGTTGTGCCCATGGGGTCATCGAACTCGACGGTTTTCTTGCTTATCAAGGTCCCAATGGTCCTGATGTAGTCTCCGTCGAACTTGTCGGCCACGAAGCGTCGGATCAGGCTCGTCTTGCCTACGGCCTCCTCGCCGATGGTGCAGACCTTCACTTTAATCCGGGGCTTCTTCACGGCCTGTAGCATAGAGCGTGCGTTCTCTCCCAGCGTGGACTAAAAAACCAGCGACCAGATTATCCCATCTGGTAAGAGGCTAGATGGGCTTGAGGTACAGGATGTCGGTGATGGACGCTTCCCGGTCACCTCGGCGCTTGAAAACAGCCTCGACCTCCATACCCTCGTAGACCTCCTCCGCTGGCAGGTTCACGAAGTGAAGCAGGCCACCTCTTACGCCGGGATATCTCACGAGGGCCCAGACCAGAGGTTGGGGGAGCTTCTCGCCCTTGTCGTTCACGTATGCCACGGTGAAGGCATCTATGACGCCCTTGTTGGGGACTTCCTCCCACTCGGACAGCTCAGTGAAGCACACCTCGCAGTATATCCGGGGCGGCAGGTAGGTAACGTCGCACCGCGGGCAGTACGTGCCCATCAACCTCTCGTTGTTCCGCAGCTCCCGAAGGAAGCGTTCGCCGGCTACGCCCGCTGTGTATATGTAGAAGGCCTCCATGTCCCCACGCCAGCGCTTGACCTCTTCCGCCACCTCACCCCTCCGCGGGTTTGAAGTATTTGATGTCGGTGATGGCTCCCTCCCTGTCCTTCTTGGGTTTCCACACAGCTTTGACCTTCATCCCGATCTTCAGGTCGCCCTTCACCTCGCCTATGTAGTGCATGAAGCCCATCTTCTCCGAGGCTCCGTCGATGGAAATGACGCCCACGTGTATGGGCTCCTCCAGTCGGCGGGCGTCGGTGTCTATGTAGGATACCGAGTAGGTCTCCACGGTCCCGGTCTCCTCCAATCGAACGAACTCCCCAGTCCGAACGAAACAATCTTCACAGAAGGATCGCGGCGGGAACAGGATTCTGCCACACTTGTCGCATTTCCGGCCGACGAGCCTGCCATCCTTCAGCTCACTCAGGAAACGGCTCATGGACTCACCGGTGCTCCAACTGTATTTAGCCTCTGGCCTCCACTGCTCCGTCGGAACCTTCCCCTCCAGGTCCGCTGCCTTCAGAGGCGTACCTTGCCACTTCTTCTTCATCATCTTCCTCATGCCCTCATGACCATCACGCTTGAGAACTGCATCAGGTCGCCCCATGCTTGACACACACCCACCTGTGGACTTCCCGGTACCTGCCGTCTGTCAGCCTTACCGGCCAGCTGCCAGTATACCTCTCCAGTCTTGATGCCCATGGTGGCCGCGATGGGGTTCCCCACGCCCATGAGGCCACCAGACGGACAGGTCGGCAGCTCTCCATCTCTCTGCGTGACACCCTCCCTCGTGAGTTTGGGAGCTTCTCCTTTGTCGCAGAGAAGCAGCCCCTCTAGGTGGTGGAGTTCCTTGTAGTCAAAGGGGTCGTAAGGCTCCACCAAATCGACCTCCCGCCTGGGATCATCGATCTTGGCCATCTTATAGGCCATCTTGGCCGCCCTGGCAAGGTATTCGGGGAAGTAGAGGTCTCTGTTGGTCCACATGGTGGAGTCGATACACCATCCCGCCCCGGAAATCCAGACCGGCGCTTCGCTGTACTTGCGCGCCACCTCCTCGCTCGCTAGGACCAGTGCCGAGGCACCGTCACTCGGGGGGCTGATATCAAGCCTCTGAACTGGCCATGCCAAGACCTCTGAGCTGAGGACGTCATCAACGGTGATGTTGGGATCAGCGAGCTGGGCGCATGGATGGTCCACAGCGTTTCTCTTGTTCTTCACGGCGACGCGGGCAATGTCCTCCTTCTTCACCTTGTGGACGGTCATGTACCTGTTCATCTCCATGGCAAATATCCACACCAAGTTGGGCTTCAACGGCCTCTCCAACATGGGGTCCCATATGTGGCCGAAAGCGGTCTGGGGGTGGGGGTGACAGGACGACATTTTCTCCTCGTTGACCACCAGGCACACGTCCGCAACGCCAGAGGCGACGTGCCACCACCCGGCAATGGGAGAGAAGCAACCAGTACCGCCACCGGTAAAGACACGCATGTACGGCCGCCCAACGCCACCGGCGCCGTCCAGGAGATACTCCCCCTTCATGTGAACGCCGTCGAAGGCGTCTGGAGCTGACCCGGTAATCACAGCGTCCACGTCGGCGAGCTCGATCCCCGCCTCCTGCAGGGCCATCTGGGAGGCCTGAAAGCACATCTCCTTGCCCGTCTCCAAGAGACGGCGACGAAAGAGGGTCATTCCGGCTCCGATAACCGCCACCTTCCTCACATCATCCCCCCAAAACGGCCACGCCACCTGACGTGGTGGGAACCCCCCTCCAGGACTGAGCTACCGCCAGTGTGACATCGCTCACCTGATGGTCGCCAGCCTCGCCCCTGATTTGTCGCGCAGCTTCCATGACCCTGAATAGCCCAGAAGCTTCCAGGAGGTTCCCGACGCCCAGGGAACCGCCGGAGGGGTTGGCAGGCAGAGAACCCGAAGAGTCGAAGTAGCCGTCCCTGAGGAGCTGTCCGGCCCGGTAGCCACCTGAAAGGGCTAGGGCCTCCAAGTGTTGCAGCTCCTTGTAGGAGAATCTATCATCGACCTCAGCGAGCTGTATCTGCCTCCTGGGTCGGTCGATGCCTGCCATTTTGTAGGCCTGTCGCGCGGCGAGCTTGGCGTAAAGGGCCTCCCTAAGCTGACGGGTCTCCAACCACGGACTGTCTGAGGCCCAGCCAATACCCCGAATCCAGACGGGGTTGTCGGTGAGGTCTCTCGCCCTGCCTTCGGCTGCAAGGACAAGGACTATGGAACCGTCCGCCAGGGGGCTGATCTCGGCAGCTTTGAGGGGCCTGAAGAGGAAGCCAGACTCCATCACGTCCCCAACAGAGAGCTCTTCGCCGTAGCTCGCGCTCTCGTTACGCAGCGCGTTGCCCCTGTTCTTCCTCACGACCTCAGCGCAGTCCGCCTCTGTGTTCTCGCCGTCCTGAAGGAAGGCGCTCATCTCGAGACCGGCTAGAAAGTAAGGGTGACCGTCCAGGGGTCGGTTGTAAATAGGGTCAAAGGCGAAGGTGACTACACCCTCATAGGTCAGGAGGTCCGCGGCCTTGCTATGAGACTCGACGACCACGATATCAAAGTGGCCCGTCCTGATTTGCATGAACGCGTTGGCCAAGCCTTGAAGACCATCCCCCGTGACAGTGTGCATCGGCCGAAGTACTGAGCCGAGAGGATCCGGCAAGAACTCGTCCGCGATACTGTGACCCTCCCAGAAGTCTTCCGCGCAGGTCACGAAGCTATCTACATCCTTTCTCGGGTCAATCCCAGCATCATCATATGCCTTGACCGCGGCCTCAAACATCAATTCCTTCCAAGAATACCTAGGGGTTTCAGGTGGGAATCCCTCCCAGCCAATGCCAACAATCGCGACCCGAGTCATCGCTCTCCCCGCAACGCCCGGGTTCTCTAGGATGCCTGGCACAATAAAAACCTTCCCACCTAGTCCCGCCGGCCCTGTGGCCGCCCCAGGGATTCCGAGGGGCCTCACTCTTGAGGGTGGAGTAGCATAAAGGACCGCGTCGGTCTCATTTGGCAAGCTAGAGGAATCGAGCAAACCACGGCCTCGGCTAAGGCTTTATACACTCGGCCCAATGCATCGCTGTTGACGGAGTACTATTTCGACATCGAGACTCAGGGAGAGGACCCCATACATGACAGGATAGTCACCATACAGTACCAGCAGCTAGAGGGTGGCGAACCTGTGGGCAATTTCAATGTGTTGACGGAGTGGGAGTGGGGGGAGAAGGAGATAATCCGGTCAATCCTTGAAAAGGGCCTCTTGGATGTGGGATGGGACTTCGTCCCCGTCGGCAATAGGTTGAGGTTTGACATCACCTTCATCGTCGAGAGGGCGGATATGCACAAGCTTCACTCCTGGGAGCCCGCAGAGCTGAAGTACTACCTCTTCAACAAGCCCATGCTGGACCTTTGGCCCGTACTGGTCCTGATGAACCGGGGGAGGTTCGAGGGGTCCAGCCTGACTAGCTTCACCAACAAGAGATCTGCCAGCGGCGTAGTCCCGACCCTTTACAACCGGGGCGAGTACAAGGAGATCCTACGGTATATCCAGGAGGAGAGGGATGCCCTCCTAGACCTCTATCAGGAGGTGAGATCCGTTTTGTCCACGCTGGGGGATCGAAGGAGGGCGAGCGTGGGCGAGGGCTGACCTGTCAAAAGGTTCATGGAAGAGGTAAGCCTTGAGTTGACGATGATGGAGCTTGAGCTGAAGGAGGAACACGAGCTCATCCGCAAGACCGTCAGGGACTTCGCCGTTAGGAAGATTGGGCCCATAGCACGCGAACTGGATGCTGAGGCCCGCTTCCCCATCGAGACCGTGAAGGAACTCGGGCGTTTGGGCCTCCTGGGCATGGCTGTTCCCAAGGAATATGGTGGCAACCCGACGGACACCATGGCCTACTCCATCGCTGTGGAAGAGCTTGCGAGAGTAGATGGGTCCCACGCCCTCATCATGGCCGCCCACAACTCCCTCTGCACTTCGCATATCGTGCTGGCTGGCAGCGAGGCGCAGAAACGGGCCTACCTGCCGAAGCTCGCCACGGGGGAATTCGTCGGCGCCTGGGCCCTAACGGAACCTGGCTCTGGTTCCGACGCGGCCTCGATGAAGACCAAGGCGGTCGCGGAAGGGGGTGAGTGGGTGCTGAATGGCACCAAGAACTTCTGCACCAATGCGCCTTATGCGGGCGTCTTCGTGATCATGGCGATAACGGACCCTTCCAAGGGGTATGGGGGGATAAGCGCCTTCGCGGTGGAGCGTGGGACTCCAGGCCTCACGATTGGTGTAGAGGAGGACAAGTTGGGAGTCCGGGCCTCAGCCACCTCCCAGGTCATCCTGGAGGACTGCAGGATACCCGGGGAGAACCTCGTGGGAAAACTCAACAGCGGGTATAGGGACACCCTGCATATCCTGGACGGGGGCCGCATCAGTATCGGCGCGATGGCTGTGGGCATCGCACAAGGAGCCTTTGATGAGGCGATGAGATACTCCAGAGAGAGGGAGCAATTTGGCCAGCCCATCTCAAGCTTCCAGGCGGTGCAATTCATGTTGGCCGATATGGCGGTGCAGATCGATGCCGCTCGACTTCTAGTCCACAGGGCTGCTCACCTGAAGGACTCCGGTCGCCGCTACAAGAAGGAGGCGTCCATGGCCAAGCTCTACGCGTCGGAGGCGGCCATGCGGATCACGACCAAGGCCCTGCAGATTCATGGGGGATACGGCTTCATCAAAGACTACCCTGTGGAGAGGATGTTCAGGGATGCCAAGCTCTGTGAGATAGGGGAGGGCACCAGCGAGATCCAGAGGCTTGTTATCGCCAGAGAGATTCTCGGGGGGAGTTGAACCACCGGACTTTTCCTGCTTTGTTGAAACCCGATACAGTGGTCTACGTGCCGTGGCGCCGAGCGTCAGTCGACATCGACCTTGCGATCGTCTTGATGTATGGCGATGCTGCGAGCCAACCTAACGATGATATCCTTTGAAGTCGATGGGTTGTGGATGGTCGTGGGGAAGGTACCCGAGAAGAAGCCAGATGGCAGAGAAGGTCCGCCCTCAGGGTATCCCAAGGACACCAAGCTCTACGCGGATCCCGCCAACTGGAAGTACCCTGTCCACACGCCTTTCCACGCGCGGGCCGCCCGAAGGTACTTCGACAACCCTGTCAACCGAGCCAAGTACACGGAGGAGGAGCAGCAGTACATCGACTGGAAGATTGAGACGGCGCTGCTCAGGTTTGGTGTGGTCGAGGGAAGGTCCCTTGAGGACAGGGTGGTCCCCTTCGAGAAGGACTTGGAGGACATGGGCCTCGAGGACCTCTTGGTCTTCTTCCTCGGAAAGGACAGGCTGCGGAGAGCTATGAAGATTGAAGACGCATCCATCTCCCGGAGGGGGGATTTGGTGGAAGGGTCCGTCAAAGGCTACCCCATACGAATCGACATCTGGGACAAGAGAATCGTTCACAGCTGCCCTGACTGGGAGAGGAGGTCTGGAGGAGGCCTATTCTGCAAGCACGTTGGGGCCGCCTTTCTCAAGCTATCGGAGGATCAGGCCCTAAATGTCCTAAGGAAGTTAGTCCTGGAAAGGGACAGGTGGATATTCCAGATGCATCAGGAGGACCGCTAGTCCAGGTCGGAGCCCTCTCCTCCATCTCCGCCGCGATACCCCTGAGCAGCCCTTGACACTGGGTGGTGACAGACGGGGCACTTCCCTCCCACGATGCAAGCGCTGCAGAGGTATTGTCCACAGAAGTGCTGGTAGATCCCGGGGGCGCCGTGCTTCCTGCACCCCCGATCCGCCCTCAAACCGGTGGGGCGCGTGCTCTGAGGGATTTCCAACTCCGCCGCAACCCCAGGCTGTCTGAAGATTCGCAGGGCGCCCTCGAGCCTCTTGGACTCGTAGGCCCCGATGTGCAGGTTCCTAGCTAGGGACAAGGCGTTCCACTCATCCCTCGGAATCTCAAGGGCCAACTTCATGAGACGTTCCATGCCAGAAGCTTGCTCCTCGGAGGCCTCCAGCGCGAAAACGCCTTGCATGTACTCTAGCGCCCTTCTCACATCCCGGAGATCCATGTGCGGGAACTCCTGCACCACCTCGTACAGACGCGGTACCCCTGCTGATGGTAACGTGGTAGAGAGAATGTCCCTGGATATGGCCTCCAGCCGCCGAAACTCCCCCTCACGCAGGCTGAGAACATCCAAGGGCTGGGGCTCGTTCACGTACTCTATGACCTCTTCCAAGAACTCCACCGGAACGTTGCAGTACTTGAAGGCCTCCTCCCTGGTAGCGGGTCTTGCGTTGACCGCCTCAAACTCTAGGATTCTCCACGCGTACGCCTCGACTCTCTCCTTTTGACGTCTCTCCACCAGACCCCTCTGGCCCTCCATAGCCTCCTCGAGGGTGGGATTCACGGAGAGAGCCCGCTGATATGAGTCCTCAGCCTCCTCATATAGGCCCAGCTCGGTGTACGCCCTACCTACGGCGGCGAGGGTGGACTCGTCCTTCGGCGTTATGCCCAGGGCCGCCGAATAGGCATGGATAGCTTCGCCCCAACGGCCTAGCCTCTCACACAGGCGGCCACGGCCCTTCCAAAGGTCGGCGTCTGCTGGATCCCTTTCGATGGCTTTGTCGTAGGAGGCGAGGGAGGCCTCCTCCCTACCCATCTTCAGGTAGAGGTCAGCACATCGCAGCCAGACGCCCTTCGATGGCGATGAGCCTCTGATTGCCTCCCGTAGTGCCTCAACCCCCTCCTCCCAACGTCCGAGGGCCTCCAAGGCCTGAGCCTTGAGGAGCAGGAGTTCCTCGTCTCTCTGTCTCCCCCCAAGACCCGCATCGAGAAGAAGAAGGGCCTCTTGATTTCTGCCCAGCTCCAGGAGCAGCGAGGCCTTGGCGGCGATGAGACTCGACTCCTCTGGATAGGTCTCCAGGGCGTCTTCCACGACATGCAAGGCCTCGTTATCTCTCCCCAGGTGGTGAAGAGTGATCACTTTCTTCGCAAGGAACGCTGGTTTGGACCCCCCGTAGTAGAGGGCCTGATTCAGGCTTCTCAAAGCCTCGTCCCACTGGCCTCCTTCACGCAGCACCTCGGCCTTCCAGTAGTGGGACCAGGGGTCTGCGGGCGACTGCTTCATGAGCGCGTCGATGCTCCGAAGGGCCTCCCCAGGCTTCTTCATCCGGGCGAGGGAGAGGGCCCTCCCCCTCAGAGCCTCCTCATCTTTCGGACTTAGCGTCAACGCCACGGTGAAGGCCGCGGTAGCGTCCTCAAGCCTCTCTAGGCCTGTCAGGGCTTGGCCTCTCAGCACATGGGCCGCGGTGCTCTCCCTGTACTTCGAGATGACCTCCTGGGCCACTTGCAGGGCAGCCTCATAGTCCTTCAATGTCAGCAAGACCCTTGCCTCCTCCAGCTTAGGGGCAGGGTCCTCTGGGCCGAGCTTTGCTGCCTTCTCAAGACACTCTAAGGCCTCGGTTGTCAAGCCGAGGGAGGATGCTATGGAGGCTCTCAGCGTCCAGGCCTGAGAGTCCTTCTGGGCGAGTCTAGTCAGGTTAGCTGACGCCTCATAGGCCTCCATCGATCGCTCCAACTCCATGAGGCACTCTATCCTCGTGTAGTGGAACTCGTAGCTCTCATCGTCAGGGGAAGGGGATTCGTCGAGACCCCGGAGGGCTTCCGCAAACTCTCTTAATTGTATTAAGCACTCAGCACGCCTGAGTCTCGCCCCGCTGTTGTCAGGCCGCAGCTCCAGGACCTTTTCGAAGGAGTAGAGGGCTTTCTGAACCCTGTTATCCTGAAGGAGGGCCATGCCGTGGGCCATCCAGGCCTTTTCCCCTCCCTTCATCTCCACAGACCTATCGAGGCACTCTATTGCCTCCTTGAGGCGGTCAGCCTCTTGTAGTGAGAGGCCTCGGTAGTACAGGCACTCGGCGTCTTCCCGGACTCCAATCGCCTTCTCAAGGGCGACCTCAGCCTCGGGGTACGAGCCAACGGCGTGCAAGCAGATACCGTACCCCTTCAGCGCATGGAAATTGTCCTCCTCCCTCTCCAGCACCTTCTCGTACACCCTGAGAGCGTCTCCGGCCATTCCTTCGGCCGCGAGCAAGTTGGCCTTGAACACCAACAAGGACACATCCTGAGGAAGAACGTTTAGGCCTCTGTCACAGGCCTGCAGTGCAAGTCTCACCTTACCGAGTTGATTGGCGGCCTCTGCCAGGTCGAGGTAGGCCTGACGGGACTCTGAATCGAGCCTCACAATCTCCTCACAGCAAACATACAGAGCCTTGGAAGGACCTGACGCCTCCAGAATTTCCCTCTTGGCCTCAAGAGCTTTCAGGTCGGGCTTCAGCCTAGTGGCCTTTGTGAAAGCCTGCAGCGCCTCCTCCGTCCTATCGAGGCCCTTGAGGGCCATTCCTTTGTGTCGAAGAGCTTCGTGATCGCGCGGTCGCCCACGGAGGATGTGCTCACTTGCTGCAAGGGCAACTTCCCACAACTCGCTTTCGAGAGCGAGGTCCGCAACGTTCGTACTGGCCTCTAAGGAGTGGCGGTTGTCTCGAAGGACACGTTGGAGAAGCTCTGCCGCCCGTTCCGGCTTCCCTGAGTCCATCCAGCTCCGAGCCTCATCGAGGCAGACATCCCAGCGTCGGGGGTCGACCTCTGAGAGCATCCTACATGCCCGCCGATATGACTCCATCCTGCCGAGCTCTCTTTGGCAGGACCGCCAGCCCTCAAGTGCATCGGCATCGTCGGCAGCTATCTCCAGGGCCCTCTCGTAGACTTCGGCTGCCTCCTCGTACCTTTGCTGCTCAAGCAGCAGCCTCCCGAAACCTTTCAACATCTCAAGGTTGTAAGGCTCGTAACGCAACCCCACCTCAAGGGAGCGGGCCGCCTCAGCCCTTCTACCCAGCAACTCCTCTGACCGGGACCTAGTAAACCAAACGTCCGCTCGGGTGGATTTCAGCTCAATGGCTGAGATCGCGCAGTCGTGCGCCTCATCATAACTTTCCTGGGCGATGAGGATTTCTGCTTTGTGAAGTAGGGCATCGACACACCTAGGATCCTCCTCCAGGGCCTGGTCAAACAGCTGAAGAGCTCTTTCGTCATCTCCCGCCTC
>JABAOH010163988.1_pt1 | contig 12549 bp, 16 predicted proteins | sample 7062181 | NCBI WGS metagenome assembly JABAOH01 (sample SAMN14538630, study PRJNA623070) | marine sediment metagenome | biome: marine biome [ENVO:00000428]; feature: marine pelagic biome [ENVO:01000023]; material: deep marine sediment [ENVO:00002113]; isolation source: pool of 5 deep marine... | reverse complement strand
CGGCGTTGATGATGGCGATGGCGCCATCGCCGTCCGCGATGGCCGAGGCCGACAAGCCCAGGACGAGCGCGAAGGCGGAGACGCCACTCAGTAGTATGTTCCTGTACATCCGTTGTCCCCTTTGCGAGTCAGGTTGCATGTGGCGTCGCCGGGTCCTCTTACGGGCTGTGCGGCGAACACCGGGAGGCCGTCTGTCCGGTCAAGCCGGCGCTGGCCTCGCTGTACGGCAACGAATCAGGCAAGCGGCGTGCCATGCCGGGCGCGATCGAATAACTGGTTGTTTTTGTGATTCTTCTGCCTGTCGAGTGCCGAACTCAGCGTTGGCAGCTCTGTCGGAAAGTGGCTGCAAGTGGAAACAGTCTGTATGAGTTGTGTACGGTTTTCGTGTCTCCCGCTCAGCCAGAAGCGCAGGGTCTGGCACAGAGTTTGAATAGAATTGGCGGCAAAACGATCGTGGTAACCAAGGAAGGAAGGCAGGAGCGATGTCTGCACGTCTGTTTCGTTTCGGCTGCCAGGTGGCGGCCGTCTGCTGGCTGTCCACGGCGGCCGTCGCTGCCGATCCCGAGGGCCATTTCGCTGTCAGGGGAGTGGGGCTGGAATCGTGTGGTAACTACGTTGGGCCGCGAACCGAACAACCCGCGCTGCGTGCCGTGACGCGAAGCTGGTTCAACGGTTATCTTTCAGCCTACAATCAACTCGTTCCCGATACGTACGACGTCACCGCAGGGGCGTCGCTGGACGAGTTGGAAGTGCGACTGGTCAGGCACTGTCAGACCAATCCGGAGCACTCGATCGCGTTTGCCGCGATCGCCGTCGCAAGCGCCCTCGATTCCGGCAGGGTTCGCGCCAATCCTGCCTCCGCCACCGACAAGCCCGTCGTTGGTGCGGACCTGTGGCGCCGCATTCAGAAGGCCCTGAAGGCCCGCGGACATTACAAAGGCTCGGTCGACGGCATCGACGGCCCGGTCAGCCGGGCCGGAATTGAATCATTCCAGCGCGCCGAAGGACTGCCCGTCACAAGGCATCCGGATGCCTTGACCCTGGCCAGGCTGCTTCAATGAGGGAACTCGGTGTCCGCAAAAGAGACAGCGCTGTATCGTTCGGTAGACAGTGTGTCGCCGACGGGCTACCTGAGCGTGCCGCCGATCGAACTGGTCACGCTGTTGCTGATCCCGCCGTCGAGTCTTACCGGGCCGGTATTCGGACGCGGCTTGAATTCGTCCCAGAGAATGACGCCGAACTGTTCCCCGCCCGTTTGTCCCGGGCCGGCGGCCACCAGCCCAGCGCCGCGAATCCGCGTCAGTTCGTCGAGATTCACGGCCACGGCGAATGAAAGCCCGGTCGACGAGCCGGCGTCACCTTCGGCGCGAATGGGCGTGGCAAAACCTGCTGTCACGGCCAATGCAAATGCTGAGGCAACGATTGAAATGGCAGTTCTGCAATTCATGGCGTGTATCGTTCGATCGTTTCACCGGGTGGCGCGGGTATCATCTCCGCAAACTCCGTGCCAATTTCACAATATATGAAAGGAGATGGCTATCGTTCCAGCGTAAATTGCCAGTCGCCGTCGCCGTCTCCTCGAAAGTAATACAATTAGCAATTGTAACAAAATTAACAAACGATATTTTGAGTNNGATATTTTGAGTCGTAACAGTCGAGTGACGCGTTGGACATGTCAATAAACTGTATCAGACAGGGACTCCGGAAAATTCGCGAATTGTGAAAAAAAACACACCCCATCAAGCCAAGATGAGTTAGAGTGGAGTATTGCTGGCGGGAGGGCCAGCCAATCGTGAATACTCAAGATTTCAATCCGAGGGACGTTGCCTTCGTCGCTGGCGATTCATCGGGACAACGCAAGGTTGTTCTGTCGCGCCCGGCCTTGCTCCGGATGGGCGCGCCAGCGCTGGCGCAGCTGGTGTTGGACTTGTGCCACAGGCACGCGGGTCTCGCGCCGGACGTGCAGAGCCGAATCTCGGAATATGCGGAAAGATCAGAGGCGATACAGGGCGAGGCAGACCTCGAACCCGTAATGGTGGGAAACTGCGCCGCCATGAAGGAGGTCTTCAACGCAATCCGGCGCTATGCGCCCACGGACGCGCCGGTTCTCATCACCGGCGAGAGCGGCACCGGCAAGGAGTTGGTCGCGCAGGCGCTCCACGAACGCTCGGCATTCCGGGACGGCCCTTTCGTGCCGGTGAATTGTGGCGGGTTGCCTGTGACCTTGATCGCATCGGAGCTGTTCGGCCACGAAAAAGGTGCCTTTACAGGGGCGGTGAGCCGGCATATCGGCCACATCGAGCGGGCCAATGGCGGCACGTTGCTCCTCGACGAGATCGGGGATCTGCCGCCGGACCTCCAGGCCCATTTCCTGCGGTTCCTGGAGACCCGAAAGATCGATCGCCTGGGTGGCACACAAGCGGTCCCGGTGAAGACCCGGGTCATCGCAGCAACAAACGTTGATCTTGAGGAAAGCGTCGCGCGGGGTCGATTCCGCCGCGATCTCTTCTTCCGGCTGGACGTATTGCGGATCCACCTGCCCCCGCTTCGCGAACGCCAGGGCGACATTGAGATTCTGACGCGATTCTTTGTGCAGCGTCTGGCAGGCGAACTCGGGGTGAGGGAGCGCCTGGTGTGTGCCAGGGCCATCGACGCACTCAAATCATACCCCTGGCCAGGCAACATTCGTGAACTTATCAGCAAGATCCGCCGCGCATTGGTGATTGCGGAGGGCGAGATGCTCGACATCCGCGACCTGGAGATCGATCGGATGTCGGCTCGGCCCGTGTCGCAGCCAGCGGTGGGCGACAGCGGGCCGGGCGCGCCTCGCCCCGAAACGAGACCGGATAGTCTGCTCGACGTACGCCAGCAGGCGGAGGCCGCGGCAATACGGGCGGCGCTGGAACGCAGCCACTATAACGTGAGCAAGGCCGCCCGCGAGCTGGGCATTGCCCGCGCGACCATTTACAAAAGGATGAAGAAGCTGCGCATTGAAGTGTGAAACGGCACGCAATCGGCACGAGCGCCGGCTGCTATTCGTCTTCGTGTACCGGCATCCAGGCGGTCGGCCAGGGCTCGTCGAGGTCGCGCAGGAAGCAGGCCAGCTCCTCGACCTCGAGGCGGATCGCGCCGCCCTCGGCGAAGTGCAGGACGACGCGGCCCTCGTCGCAGGCGATGGTCAGCAATTCCAGGTAGCGGCCACGATCGTCGCGGTCGATGTTGCGGTACTGCACCGTCTTGACCTTGTCGAAGCACAGCCCGGCGTGGACGCGTTCGTGCGGCTTGCCGTCGGCGCCGGGCCCCGCCTCCTCCGCCTCCCAGCGGAAGCGGTTCAGCGCCATCACGAAGCGGCCCTCGTCAGCAAGGAACGCGATGTCGCCGATCGGTGCCAGCGCGTCCTGCACCATCGCCGCGACCACCGACAGGTCCTTCAGGTCGACGGCGTGCAGTCTCAGCGGCGTGTAGTCGGACTCCGTCATGCCTTCGCTGTCCCCCGGGGGTTTTACGAGCCCACGCGTTCGATCTCGGCCCCGCAACCCTTCAGTTTTTCCTCGATCCGCTCGTAGCCGCGGTCGATGTGGTAGACGCGGTTTATCACGGTCTCGCCTTCGGCCGCGAGCCCCGCGATGACCAGTGACACCGAGGCGCGCAGGTCGGTCGCCATGACCGGCGCGCCGGTCAGCCGCTTGACCCCGCGCACCATGGCCGAGGCGCCGTGCACGTTGATGTTGGCGCCCATGCGGGCGAGCTCCGGCACGTGCATGAAGCGGTTCTCGAAGATCGTCTCGGTGATCATCGAGGCGCCCTCGGCGACGCTCATCAGGGCCATGAACTGCGCCTGCATGTCGGTCGGGAACCCGGGATAGGGCTCGGTCATCACGTCGACGCCGGTAAGACCGTTGCGGCGCGCAACCTTGATGCCCGCCTCCGTCGCCGCAATCTCGACCCCGGCGTCCTCCAGCGCCTCGGCCACCGAGGCGACGATATCCATGCGTGCGCCGACCAGCTCCAGCGCACCGCCGGTGGCCGCCGCAGCCATCGCGAAGGTGCCGGTCTCGATACGGTCGGGCACGATGCGGTGCTCGGCCGCGTGCAGCGCGTCGATGCCCTGGACGGTCAGCGTGTCGCTGCCGATGCCCTCGATCCGTGCGCCCATGGCGACAAGGCAGCGGGCGAGGTCGACGACCTCCGGCTCGCGCGCGGCGTTGACCAGCACGGTCTCGCCCTTCGCCAGGCTCGCCGCCATCAGCAGATTCTCGGTCGCGCCGACCGAGACGAACGGGAACACGTAGTGCCCGCCGGCGAGGCGGTTCGGCGCCCGCGCGTGGATGTAGCCGCCGGACAGTTCGATCTTGGCGCCCAACGCCTCCAGGCCCTTCAGGTGCAGGTCGACCGGCCGGGTGCCGATGGCGCAGCCGCCGGGCAGCGAGACCTGCGCCTCGCCGCAGCGCGCCAGCAGCGGGCCGAGCACGAGTACGCTCGCGCGCATCTTGCGCACGATGTCGTAGGGGGCGACGGTGCTGCTGATCTCACCGGCTGACAGCTCGATGACGTGGCCGCCGCCCGGCCCCTCGCCGCGCATCGCCACGTGCACGCCGTGCTGCATCAGGAGCTGCACCAGCGTCGTGATGTCGGCAAGGAACGGCAGGTTGGTGAGCGTCAGCGTCTCGCCGGTCAGCAGGCTCGCGGTCATCAGCGGCAGCGCCGCGTTCTTGGCGCCGCTGATCCGGATCGAGCCCTCGAGCGGCCGGCCGCCGCGGATGCGTATCTGGTCCATCTATGTCCTTGTGTCGCGGGGGGCGAATCCGGGGCCTTTCTAGCCCAGGACCGTGGCGCCCACAAGGCGTGGCGCGGGCCCCGTCAATCCTTTGCCGAGCAGCCGTCACCCCCCTTTGGATCGGCCGACCGGCCGCGCTGCTGCGCCTTGCGTTTCTTCAGGTTCGCACGCAGCGCCGCGGCGCGGCGGGCCTCGCGCTCGGCGGCGCGACGCCGACCGTCCTCGCTGCTGCCCGGCATGTCCTTGTTTCGTCCCGTCATCGCCCCCAAATGCGCGCCCCGGCGCCGCCCTGTCAACGGAATATGCGCTTGCAAAGTGGGGAACCGGACCTAGGATGCCGCTATGGTCGACGCAGCGGACATCGAGGCCGCGCTGGCAGGACGCCCGCCTCTGCGGGACAGAACCGCCGAGACGCCGGAGGACGAGGTCGCGGCAGCCTTCGTGGCCTTGGCGCCGTTCGGCGACGGCGGCGTCTATGTTGGTAGTTTCTCCGGCGACAGCGCGTGGGAGCGGCACACCGCCGGCGACGAGCTTGTGCAGGTCATTGGCGGCCGAACGGTCCTGACCGTGCTGACCGGCGACAGCATACAGACGATGGAGCTGAGGGCCGGCATGCTGGCAGTGGTGCCGCGCGCGTGTTGGCACCGGTTCCATGCGCCGCACGGCGTGACACTCCTTACCGTGACGCCGCGGCCGACGGAGATCTCGCGCAAGGAGGACCCGCGGGAGCCGGGCTGACGGNNAACGGTCTCGCAAGTCGAGTCGTGAACCGCGGAACGCGGTACGTTGTCTGTATCACCACGATCGGCAACCTTCGCTCGGGTTCGCGCCAGGGCGCGAACACCCCGGTCCGGCGCCGCCGTAGCTCAGGGGTAGAGCACACCCTTGGTAAGGGTGGGGTCGAGTGTTCAATTCACTCCGGCGGCACCATTCCTTCCCTTCCGTGGCTTTGGCTTCTCCCGCAAACTTGGACCCGATGCCGCATTCCGGGCGGCGGGCGCGTCTGCTATGCTCGTCGCCATGACCCGCATCGCCTTGGCCAGCGATCTGCATATCGATATCGAGTTCGAGCGTTCCGGCGCGCCCAAAGAGGTGCCGGCCGGGGCGGGTGGCCATCCGACGGACGGGCCCGACCTTGCGGCGATCCACGGCGCGGCCGATCTCCTGATCCTCGCCGGCGACATCGACATCGGCACCGCCGGCGTCGCCTGGGCCGACGAGGCGGCACGGTACCTCGAGGTGCCGGTGCTCTACGTTATGGGCAACCATGAGGCCTATCATGGCGATCTCGACGAGGTGCTCGAGGGCTGCCGCGAGGCCGCCGCGGCGACCGGCGGCCGCGTGCTGTTCCTGGAGAACGATGCGGTCACCGTGGCCGGGGTGCGGGTGCTCGGCTGCACGCTGTGGACCGACTATGCGATCAACGGCAACGCCGCCGCCGGCATGCAGGCTGCCGCGGCGGGGCTGGCCGACCACGTGCTGATCCGCGCCGGCGGGCGGCGGTTTTCGCCGGCGCAGGCGTTCGCCCGCCATACCGATTCGCGCGGCTGGCTGGAGCGCGAGCTTGCCCGCGGCGGATCCGGGCCGGTCGTCGTCGCCACCCACCACGCGCCGGTCCGTGCCGCCGTCGAGCCGCGGTTCGAGGGCAGCCCGCTGTCGCCCGCCTTTGTCAGCGACCTCGAATACATGATCGCCGCCTACCGGCCGGCGGCCTGGATCTGGGGTCACACGCACTACTCTGTCGACGTGACGATCGGCGAAACACGCTGCATAAGCGCCCAGCGCGGCTATCCCGGCGAGGACCCGGCGGCGGCACAGTTCCGGCCCGCGATCATCGAGGTCTAGGGCGGCGGCCGTGGTCGAGAAGGGCACGTTCCCGTCCCTGCGAGTCCGCAACGCCACCGCCGCCGACCTGCCGGCCATCGTGCGGCTGCTGGCGGACGATGCGCTGGGCGCGAGGCGCGAGCGCGTCGCGGACCCGGTGCCGCCGGAATATCGCGAGGCCTTCGACGCCATGCAGGCGCAGGCCGGAAACGAGTATCTCCTGGTCGAGGCGGACGGCGTGGTTGCCGGCTGCCTGCAGCTCACGGTGATCCCGGGGTTGAGCCGCACCGGAATGCGGCGGGCCCAGATCGAGGGCGTGCGGGTGGCCCGGCGGTACCGCGGCCGCGGCGTCGGCGAGGCGCTGCTGCGGCACGCCATCGCGCGGGCCCGCGAGGCCGGGTGCGGCCTCGTGCAGCTGACCACCGACAAGGCGCGGCCCGACGCGCTGCGCTTCTATCGGCGGCTCGGCTTTTCGGCCAGCCACGAGGGGCTCAAGCTGGAGCTGGCGTGACCCGCACGACGCCGGGCGCCGCCGCCCGGCGGCTGCGGCATCGTGGCGCCACGCGCGAGGGTGTTAACGATCGGGTAATATGTCGCGGCGTATCCTTTCCGGCCCGTCATGCAGCAGAAGGAAGAGGGAATGGGCAAGAAGCGCGCACGACCGACTGTTTCGCCGGACCACGCGGTGGTGACCCTGCATGGCGCGTCGCGGGAGATCTACGGTTTCACGCCGTTTCCGCTGGATGCGCCGCCGTCGATCCCCGGAATCTACGCCTTCGCCGCGCCGGCCGGAGCAGAGAGCGGGCAGCCACTGCACTGGCGCCTGCTGTTCGTCGGCGAAACCTCGGATATCGGCACGGGCGCGTCGCGCGACTGGCTCGATACCGCAAGGAAGGAGGGGGCGACCCGCCTTCTGGTCCATATCTGCAGCCGCGACGAGGACTACCGGCGCTTCATCGAGGACGATCTCGTCGCCGCCTTCGACCCGCCGCTGAACGCGCTGCAGCGCCGCGCTGCGGCCGCCTGAACGACGCGAAACCCACATTGCGAGGCCAGCTCGGCGCTCTCCTTGAGGGCGCCGATTTCTCAATGTGACCGGCGCACCTCGGAGGACCGGTGCACTGCCGCGGAATCGCCCCGAATCTTTATGATTATGGTAAAAATCTCGTTAACCTTTACTCAACTTTTAGAAGATAAAATGTACTGGCTAATAGCCTTTTCGAGGAGGCTGTCATGAGCGCACTGCACGATGTCTGCAAGACACCGCCAGGCCAGGCGGTCGTCACGATTCAGGGCGGGTCGGCAGCGCTGTATGGCTTCACCGCCTTCCCCCTTGAGGACGCGCCCTGCGGGGCCGCGATCTTCATCTTTGCGCGCCCGTCCGACGGGTTGCTGCGCAGCATGTCGTCCTACTGGCAGCCGCTGCTGATCGGCGAGACCGGCGGGATGCGGGACCGCAGCGATGCGCGACAGGAGAGGATAGAGGAGGCGCGCCGACTCGGCGCAACGCACATGCTGATCCATTTCTGCGGCCGCGGGACGGACATCAGGCGGCGCATCGTCGCCGACCTCGGCTCCGTCCTGCCGGTGCCGCAAGACCGGGTGCTATCCCAACCGGCCGCTGCCTGACGGCAGCTCCCACCCGCCGGTTGATTTCCCCAACCTGGCCCTCTCCCCCGACAACGGGAGAGGGTTTTTTTTGGCACCGTCACGGCCGGGGCGCGAGAGCGGAATCGGTTAAGTCGGGCTCGGCCAAACCGGCGCAACCTCATACTTCGAGACGGGCCTTGTGGCCCTCCTCAGCATGAGGGCGCGCCGACGTCCGGAACCGGTTCCACTATATCGGATACCGCGCTAGGTCCGCGCGGTCCTGCCGGGGCTATTTCAGCTCGACCTCGATATAGGCGTATTCGCTGTCGCCGTCGTTGACCACCTCGTGCTCGCCGCCGGCGGCACGGAACGCCTGCTGGCCGGCCTTGAGCTCGCTGATCTTCTCGGTGCCGTCTGGCGTGATCACGCGCAGGCGGCCGTCCACGACTGGCACCACCAGGTAGTCCCGGTCGTGCCGGTGCCGGCCGGTGGTCGCGCCAGGCGCGAAGCGGTGCTCGGTGACCCGCGTGCGCGCGTTGTCGATCAGTACCTTGACCGTCGTCTTCTCCCTCATCCCCGCCTCCGCGAAGCGTGTTGTCCCGCCGACCCCAAGTCTAGCCGATAATCAGTTCGCGTGGAATCGGCGCCGCCATTCCACGGCGCGATGTTACCGTTCGGCCAGCGCGCCGAGGAACCGCTCGACCGCGCGCAGGAAGGACTCCGGCTTCTCCGCGTGGACCCAGTGGCCGGCGCCGCCGATGACGCTGAGCGTGGTTGCCGGGAACAGGCGCAGGATGCGGTCGCGGTGCTCGGGCCTGACGTAGTCGGACTCGGCACCGGTGATGAAATGCGTCGGGCCCGCGAAGCGGCGCTCCAGGAGGTGTTGGGGGAAGCCGCCGATCGTCTCCATCTGGCGGTCGATGGCGTCGAGGTTCAACTGCCATGCCGGCGTGCCATGCCGCACCGACAGGTTTTGCACCAGGAAGGCGCGGACGCGCCGGTCATCGATCGATGTGGCCAGCAGCCGGTCGGCATCGGCGCGGCGAGTTACCTGCGCGAGGTCGATCGCCGCCATTGCGCGCGCATAGGCGCGCAACTCGGGCGGCCGGGTCACCGGGGCGACGTCGACGACAATCAGCGCGTTGATCTGCTCCGGATGCATGAGCGCGAGCGTCATAGCCGCCTTGCCGCCCATGCTGTGGCCGAGCACGGCGGCGCCGACGATGTCCTGCGCCTCGAGGAAGGCACGGACGTCGCCGGCCATCGCCTCGTAGGACATGTCGGGGTGCCACGGCGAGTCGCCGTGGTTGCGCAGATCGAGGCTGAACACGCGATATCGCCCGGCGAGGCGGGTGGCGATCGCGCGCCAGTTCCGGGCCGAGCCGAACAGCCCGTGCAGGATGACCAGCGGCGGCCCGTTGCCGGCAACGTCATATGCAAGATCCAGCGGCATATGGGCGATCTAGCGCGGCGTGCGCTTCACCGCAAGCAAGGAGGTAGCAGCGACAATGGTGGGAGTCAGCAATTTCGGTGCCGGCAGCGCTTGCTTGACGCACGTCAATGCGCACCCGCGCGCGGCATGCTTGATCGCGATTACGTCTACGGCGGCTGTCCTCAGGACCCGCCGTGGCGTTTCCGAACAGATTGGAAGCAGGAGGCCCGGTTATGCCACCGCATTGCGATTCCATGGATGGTCCCGTCGTCAGCGCCGCGCGGCGCGCGCTGGAGACGGGGAATGTCGATCTTGTCCTGCCGTTCGTGCCGAAGGACGAAGAGGACGAGGTCAAGGCTGCGTTCGCCAAGACCTTGCGGGCAGCCAAATTCGGGGCGGAGGCGCGCGAAATCGCCGAGCTCTATTTCTTCGAGACCGTGGTCCGGATCCACCGGGCCGGCGAGGGTGCCGCATTCACGGGACTGAAGCCGGCCGGACTCGACGTCGGCCCTGCCGTGACCGCGGCCGAATCGGCCGTGGAGAGCGGCTCCCCTGATGCGCTGGTGCGACTGCTCTGCGACGCCATCGAAACCCAGGTGCGGCAGCGCTTCGCCGAGGTAGCCGCGCGAAAGGCCGGCGCCGACAAGGGCGTCGCCCAGGCGCGCGACTACGTCGACCACATGCTGGGCTTCGAGGTTTACTCGAACCGCATATACGAATGCGTGAACGCCGGCATCGAGCACACGCACTAAGGCAAACAGACTCCGTCCCGGCGCACGCCAACGCTTCCGGGCAATCGGCACGGCCGTTTGAACGGACGCGCGGATGCCCTATTGTCTCGACTGCACGCCGTCTCAACAGGAATGAAAGGTTACCGCCATGCCGAAGATCACCCATATCTCGCTGAAAGTGGCGGATATCGAGACGACGAGCCGGTTCTACGAGACTGTGTTCAGATTCCGCCACGTCAACACCGTGCACCGCGAGGGCAGGCGCGGCTCCCATATCTCGCGGCATCTGACCGACGGGACCATTGACCTGACTTTGATGCAGTACGAACACGAGGACGCCGACGAGGCGGATCTCGCGGGGCCGGCGCCGTGCATCCACCATTTCGGCATCGAGGTGGACGATGTCGATGCCTTCGCACAGGCGCTGACCGCGGCCGGCGGCGAGATCCTCAGCGCGCCCGGCAAGCTGCCGGTCAAGTTCCGCGCACCAGGCGGCCCGGTGGCCGAGGTGGTGCCGCGCGGGCGCTACAGGAAGCAGACGCTGGAAGCGGGCACGCACGGGCCGGTGATCGAGTAGCCGACCAGTCCGTCAACCCGGCAGGAACCCGGGTCAGATGCTGAATTTGATGTTCTTCTTCAGCAGCCCGTAGACATACTCCCAGAGCTGCTCCATCTCCTGCGCGGACTCGCTGCGCGGGTCGAGTTCCATCACCGTGCGGCCCTGACCCATCGCCTCGGCGAAATCGCTGCGGCGATGGATGGTGACCGGGGAGACGGTGCCGTGTTTGGCCAGTTCGACCGCGATGGCCTCGGTCATGCGGGCGCCGATCGTCGCCGCGCTGACCACGAACACACTCTTGCGGCCCAGCATATGGGTCACCTCGGCGACCTGGTCGGCGCGTGGCAGATCGCTGCGGCTGGGCCGGCACGGGATGACGACGAGGTCGCTGACCTGGAGTAGCTGTTCGACCTTTTCATCAATCACCGGGGGCGTGTTGACGATACACAGCTTGTGTTTCATCTCGCGCAGGCGGTCCAGCGCCTCCGACACGTTGGCCGCGCCGCCCAGCGAGGACAGCGACGGCTTCGGTCCGCTGCGCCGGTTCCACCAAGCCGCCAACGGCCCTCGCGCCGCGGTGTCCGCCATCACCACCGATTCGACGCCGGCGCGCTGCGCCTGGATCGCGAAATGCGCGGCGATCGTCGACTTGCCTGCACCCTCGGAGCCCGAGGCGATTGTTAGCACGGCCATGCCCGTGCCGATCTTCTCGGCAAGCGCCATCAATTCCTTATGCGACAACCCGTGGAACGGATTCGCGGGATTACTGGACATGGCAGTCCTGTTCCGTCTTCGAGACGGATAGTTTACCAAGAAAGTCCTTGCCCGATGATTAATGAAAAGTGAGGCGCGCGTGACATCCACGCCCTCCTCACCCCGCGACGAGGATGCCACGCAGATTGGCCCACAGCTCGGCGATGTCCTCGGCGGCGTAGATGTCGGGATGGGTCTCGATCACGGTCCGCCCCGCGGTCATCGATGCGGCATAGGCGTCGGCATGGCGCACCATCCCCGCCGGCCAGCCGCCGCCGGCGGCAAGGCGGCTCGTCAGGTTGCCCTGTTGCTCGCCGGCATGCGAGCGGCCGTTGATCACGAAGGCGATGGTTGCCCGGCCGGCCAGCGCCCTGCCCAGCGCCGATGCCTCCATGGCGCCGGCGGCATCGGCATCGGCCGGAACGACAATGACGTCAGCGCGATCGGCGATCGGCGCCAACGCGTCGGCGTCGCCGCACCCGGTGTCGACCACGCACAGCTGCGCGCCCTGGCCCCGCAGCCGCGCGAGGGCCGCGTCGAGGCCCTCGATATCCGCCATCTCGGCGAAGCTGGGGGCGCCACCCTTGCCCTGGCGGCGGTGCCACCACTCCCAAAGGCTGCGCTTTGGATCGGCGTCGAGGACTGCCACCGGACCGTCGCCGGCGCGGCCCGCCTGGGCCGCGATATGGGCCGCCAGCATGGTGCGGCCGGTGCCTGGCGCCGTCGAAGCGAATGCGATCACTGCCATGCTTCCGGCGCGGTCCGCGGTGACGTCCGGCCGCTCTCCGGAGCCGCTTCCGAATCGCACGATGTCGCCCATGGACTGCCCCCTCCGCTCTTCACGTGGCGCGCACTATGGCATATTGCACCAGCAATTTCAGGT
>JABAOH010001945.1_pt2 | contig 12550 bp, 11 predicted proteins | sample 7062181 | NCBI WGS metagenome assembly JABAOH01 (sample SAMN14538630, study PRJNA623070) | marine sediment metagenome | biome: marine biome [ENVO:00000428]; feature: marine pelagic biome [ENVO:01000023]; material: deep marine sediment [ENVO:00002113]; isolation source: pool of 5 deep marine... | reverse complement strand
GTTGCCTTCGGAAGGGATGAGATTGACGAAGTGGTGAACGCCATTAGGGGTGTTAAGGATATTAAAGAGTTCGTAGTCCTCTCCACCTGCAACCGGGTGGAGATATTGTTCACAACTGAAAGGGAAAAACAGGCTAAGGAATCTGTCATAGAGTTCCTTTGCCGCCTTAGTGGAACCACAAGAGGGGAACTGGAGCCAGCACTCTATATCCACGAGAATCAGGATGCGATAAGACACATATTCAGGGTGGGCGCGAGCCTCGACTCAATGGTAGTTGGCGAACCGCAGATACTCGGACAGGTTAAGGAGGCCTACCGGATGGCAGTCGATCGGAAATCATCCTCTGTAATCCTTAACAGGCTTATGCACAGGACCTTCTCACTGGCAAAGAAAATTCGGACCGAGACGGCTATAGCAGGATCTCCCGTATCTATCAGCTTTGCGGCTGTAGAACTGGGCAAGAAGATATTTGGGGATTTGCAGGACAAACACTGCCTCCTCATAGGGGCCGGGGAGATGGCAGAGCTTGCAGCCAGATATCTTTTGAATAACAGGATCGCCAAGATCCTCGTAACTAACCGAACCTTTAGCCGAGCCGTGGAACTGGCAGACCAGTTCCATGGAATGGCAGTTTCCTTTGATGAGATAGATGATCAGTTGCTAGCCGCAGATATTGTTATTACCTCCACCTCCTCACCGGAGCCGATAATCACCTCAAACCAGGTGAGAATAGCGATGAGGGGCAGAAAGAATAAGCCACTTTTCTTCATAGATATTGCTGTCCCCAGAAATGTTGAACCCCAGGTAAACGGAATAGACAATGTGTTTGTCTACGACATTGATGACCTCAAGGGAATTGTTGAGTTCAATATGAGTCAGAGAAAGGGCGAAGCAGTTAGGGCGGAAAGAATGGTGGATGAGGAGGTCATCAAGTTTAGCGAATGGCTCAGGACACTGGATGTCGTCCCTACGATACGAGCCCTCAAGGATAAGTGTGAAAGAATATGCCGGAATGAGCTGAAAAAAACCCTTTCCGGCCTTGCTGATCTTACCCCAGAGCAGAGGAAGGGCGTGGAAAAGCTAACCGCGTCAATTACGAAAAAGGTCCTCAACGATCCCATTCTCCTTCTAAAGAGAAAGAAAGCCAGGGCTTCCCGGGATCTCTATTTAGATGTTACCCGAAAGCTCTTCCATCTGGACCAGAATAACGATGACATAAACCGTAAATGAGGTGAAGGGGATGGATATAAATAGGATGATAGAGCGTATTAAAGCACATCGCGATTTTCACAAAGCAGGGATGATCGCCAGCCACCTTGGTATAGTCAGGTCGTTCTCAAGGGAAGGAAAGGTCGTCTCAGGGGTTGACGTGCACTTTGACAGTAAGAAAATTGAGGAGATTGTAATGGATATTAGATCGCGGCCCGGGATAGTGGACATCTTCATTGAGACAAATACCGGCTACCTTAAGGTTGGAGACGATATCCTAGCCGTAGTGGTTGCTGGTGCTATCAGGGAGCAGGTATTTCCAGCACTTATCGATGCGGTCAATCGTATAAAATCAGAGGCGGGGACAAAAGAAGAGAACCTAATTAGTTAGCTCCTCCGTAAGACTAAGGATTACACCTTGGCAGCGCTCCGTGCCCTTCCACTTCCTCAACATAACAGTTAGAAAGTGCTTGATCTGAGCTTGACACACAAAATCGGATATTACTATACTTCCCCACCAGAAGGCGAGTTCTTATAATCTAAACTCATCTCAAGAACGCTGGTGACAACGAGCAAGAGAAAGGAGATTGGATCATGGGCAGAATGACTTCCATGGCAGCTGCCGCCAAAATCCTTGAGAGCGAGGGTGTCAAACAGATTTTCGGCATCCCCGGAGCAGCCATCCTCCCATTTTACCGTGCAATAAAGGACCTTGGCTCCATTAAACACATGGTCACACGTCATGAGGAAGGAGCAATTCACATGGCCGATGGCTATGCCAGATCAATCGGAACAGTGGGCGTATGTGCTGCCACCTCTGGTCCCGGAGCCAGCAATTTCGTAACGGGTCTTTACACCGCCCAGGTGGACTCCATTCCTATTCTAGCTATTACCGGTCAGAACGTAAGGGCTCAACTTGGTCGGGAGGCTTTCCAGGCGGTTGACATCGCCGAGGTCGTGAAGCCAATCACCAAGAAGTCCTATTGTGTCAAGGATGGGGCTATGGTGCCCTGGGTCTTTCGTGAGGCATTCAAGATCATGAAAGAGGGCCGACCTGGCCCGGTTCTCATCGATTTACCCCTTGACGTTCAAAAGGAGGAGATCGAATACGATCCAGAAACGGATGAGCCCTTGCCCATCTTTCGTGCGGCTCCAAGCCAGAAACAGGTCACCAAAACCCTAGACATGCTGCTCGAGGCCGAAAGACCGCTAATGCTGCTTGGAGGGGGCGTTATTATTGCGGATGCCTGCGAAGAGTTTCGAGCTGTGGCCGAGGCCCTCCAAATTCCGGTGGTGACCACCTATATGGGCAAGAGCGGGATTCCCTGGAATCATCCCCTCATGGCAGGACACGTGGGAATTCAGTGCAGCACCCGATCCGGAAACAAGGTGTTTCTTGATTCCACCGTGGTCTTTGCAGTAGGAGCTCGATTCAACGACCGTCACACGGGCAACATCTCTGTCTACAAAGGGGACCGTAAGTTTATTCATGCGGACGTGGACCCCGGTCAGCTGGGCAAGAATATTATGCCCGACCTCGGTATCTGCGCTGACGCAAAGCTCACACTCGAGGCCTTACTTAAGGAAATCAAACGGCGTAACATCAAGGCAAGGCCAACCAAACTGAAAATCCCCCAGATTCGCGGCGAATTGGAAAGGAAGACCAATTACGACGATATTCCCATCAAGCCACAGAGGGTGTTCAAGGAAATTAACGAGTTTTTCGGCGAAGACACCGTGTTTGTTACCTGTATTGGCTTAAATCAGATCTGGTCCGGGCAGCTGCAAAAGATTTCCAAGCCCAGGCACTACCTTGATTGCGGAGGCGCAGGACCTCTGGGGTGGGATTTACCTGCTTCCATTGGGACCAAGGTTGCCAGACCGGATAAACAAGTTGTCATGGTGGTTGGAGATTTCGGGTTTCAGTTCTGCATGGAAGAGCTGCCCACTGCGGTTATGTACAATATTCCATTCGTGTGTATCGTGCTCAACAACGGGTACCTCGGGCTCATCCGTCAGGCTGAGAAGTACCTTTACGACATGAATTACCAGGTCCAGATATGGTACGACAGCATTAGAGCGAGGGAGAGCGTTGAACTCACCAGAATGGCAGCTGCGGGCAACGGTGCTAGGGCAGGTGTCATGGATTCAGGCGAGGCCCGCCTTGCAACTGAAAACCAGGGGCGTGGTTTTGATTTTGTGAAGTTTGCAGAGGCCTGTGGTACTATGGGCGAACGGGTCGCCAATCCTAATGAACTCAAGGCCGCCTTTATGAGGGGCGTTGAATCGGGCGTGCCATACATCATTGACATTATTCTGGAACGGGATACGGACTGTTCAATGGGCGTTTCCATAGACGCCATTAGGGAGTTTGAATAGGCACCTAATGATAGAATACTTTTTTGGAGAAGAGGGTAGCTATGCCAGATTTAAAGGAGCAGGCTTCAGCCATACTAATGGAGTTTAAGGGAGATACCTATGCCTTCGGCAGTGGCGTACTGGACGAAGCTCCAGGAAAATTCGCCGCAGAACTTGGTAACAAGGCCATGCTTATTGGGCCAATCGAATTTGACTGGTTTCAGCCCCATAAGGTGCGGATCTTGAAATCCCTGGAAGCGGCCGGGGTTGAGGTGGTGGATATTGTCAGATCGGCTGCACCGAACGCGCCTTTTGTGGATGTCTATCGTATCCATGGCCACATCATGCATAAAGGGCCTGACGTCCTGGTGGTGGCAGACGGCGGGTCGGGCATAGACGCAACAAAATGCGCCGCCGTTCTCGCCACGTTGGGTGACATTCAGGCGGAAATCGATCCCTTCTTTGGGGTCGGGGAGGTTACCAAGGTATGCCAGCAGGCGGGTCGTACCATAATGCCTGTTATGGCGGTTATGATGGCCGCGAGTTCCGGCGCACATCTGACCAAGTACTCGAACATCACCGATCCCATCGCCGGTCAAAAAAAACTGATAGTGGACGAGGCCATCATCCCTCCTCGCTCTGTTTTCGACTACGATGTGACCACCACCCAGCCCATGAGCTTGACCCTGGACGGCGGTCTAGACGGTATTGCGCATTGTCTTGAGGTGTACTTCGGGGCTCCTCCAGAGACAAAGGACCGCGCTCGACGGGTTGCCGAACTGGGACTGGAACTCATTATTCAGGGCCTCACACAAATCAAGAAAGACCCCTCTAACGTCGGAGGCAGAAGCCTGCTGGGGCTGGGAACAGACCTTGGAGGCTATGCCATCATGATAGGGGGCACTTCAGGCCCTCATCTGACCAGCTTCTCCCTTGTCGATGCCCTCAGCCATGGCCGTGCCTGCGCCTTGATGAATCCCTATTATACCGTGTTTTTTGCTCCAGCTATTGAAGAGCAATTGTATGTGATTGGCCGCATCTACAAGAGGTACGGATTTATTGACGAAGACACGGATTGCTTGCAGGGCCGGGAACTCGGCTTGGCAGTAGCAAATGGTATGGTCAAATTCAGCAAGCTCTTGGACTTTCCCACCCGCCTTCGCGATGTGGACGGCATCAGTGAATCACACATAGATCGCTGTCTCATAGCCGCGAAAAACCCGCAACTTGATATGAAGCTCAGGAATATGCCCATCCCACTCAACGCCGATCTAGTGGAAGAGTATATGAGACCAATCTTGGAGGCAGCCTGGGGAGGTGAATTCGAAAAGATCAAGAATATGTAGCCCCTAACCTCTTCCCTGTTTCATCCTTGACATGCCTCCCCTTATCTACTATATTGCCCATTCCCTTCGGCAACGGCATTATTTCCTAACAACAGTGGGAGGCCTCAATGGATATCGACATTCGTGAATTCAAAGACATCGACCCGGGAGAACGTGTGCTCATGGGGCCGGGACCAAGCAATGTGCCCCCACGCGTGATACAGGCCATGTCTGCTCCGTGCGTCGGGCACCTCGACCCCTATTTTCTATCGGTCATGGATGAAACCCAGAGTTTATTGAGATTCCTCTTCCAGACGCAGAACCCCCTCACTATACCGGTTTCTGGCACGGGGACTGCCGGAATGGAAACCTGTCTTGTTAACCTAGTGGAACCGGGAGAAGACGTAGTGGTGTGCATAAATGGATTTTTCGGCACCCGTATGGCAGATATCGTCACGCGCCTCGGTGCACAACTTATCCGTGTTGACGGCGATTGGGGCAGGGCAATTGATCCGGAGGCAGTGCGAAAGGCGGTCCAGGCAGGAAGCCCTAAAGTCCTTGCTGTTGTGCATGCGGAGACCTCGACAGGTGTCCGTCAACCCATCGAAGACCTTGCCAGTATTGCTCACAACGCTGGTGCGCTGTTTCTCGTAGACATGGTGACCTCGCTTGGAGGGATGGAAGGAGCTGTGGATAGCATAGGGATCGATGCAGCCTACACCGGGAGTCAGAAATGCATATCCTGCCCCCCCGGACTCGCTCCCATCTCATTAAGCCCTGCGGCCATGAAGGCCATTGATAAGCGCAAGAGTCCAATGCCGAGCTTTTACCTAGATATGAGCATGGTCCACAGCTATTGGAGTGCCGAGAGGAAATATCACCACACCGCGCCGATCAATATGGTCTATGCACTCCGTGAAGCATTACGTATCGTTGCGGAGGAAGGCCTTGAGACCCGTTTTGCCAGACACCAGTTGAACCACAGGGCCCTCGTAGCAGGTATCGAGGCCATGGGTCTTGTCATGCTTGTCCCTGAATCCAAGCGCCTGCCCATGTTAAATGCCATCCGTATTCCCGAGGGCGCAGACGACGCAAAGGTGCGCAAGGCGCTGCTGGACGACTTTGGAATAGAGATCGGCGGCGGACTGGGCGATCTTCGAGGTAAAATCTGGCGTGTGGGACTGATGGGCCATACCTGTCGTAGGAAGAACGTCTTTATGTTTCTCTCAGCCCTGGAGACTATTCTTAAATCCGAGGGTATTAAGCTGAAAACAGGTGCCATCGAGGCTGCGTCAGCAGTTTATGGGGAAACATAGTACTGGATGCTGGATACTGGATTTACGGCAGTAGATGAAGATGGATGATGCTGAAGCTAGCGGAGGGGAATTTGTATGGACAGTGCAGAGCTTGTTGATCGTCTTCAGAAGATCGTAGAACCAGGTTACGTTCTCTCATCGGAGATGGATCTCGCCCTGTACGGCTATGACGCCTCCTTGGTGAGAGGTAGACCCGATGTGGTTGTCGTGCCCGGTTCAACTCAAGAGGTATCCAGAGTGGTAGCCCTGGCATACCATGAGAAAATACCGGTCGTTGGCCGTGGATCGGGGACGAATTTGAGTGGTGGATCCATCCCTCTCAAAGGGGGGATCGTGGTTCACTTTTCACGGATGAACCGGATCCTGGAGATCGATATTCCCAATCGGACGGTAACCGTTGAGCCTGGCCTCATCACCCTTGACCTCCAAAACCGCCTGCTCAAGGAAGGCTTCGTGTATGCGCCGGATCCGGCCAGCCAGAAGGTCTCCACCATAGGTGGGAACCTTGGCGAAAATTCAGGAGGCCCCCACTGCCTGAAATATGGGGTTACAACTAACCATGTCCTCGGTGCTGAGGTTGTGCTTTATGATGGTACCGTGGTGTGGACGGGCGGCAAATCCCAAGATAATCCAGGCTACGATCTCACTGGCCTGCTTGTCGGGAGTGAAGGCACCCTGGGTTTGGTGACTAAGATTATCCTCAAGATCCTCCGCGCACCGGAGGCAGTCAAGACGATGTTGGCCATCTATAGCTCCATTGAAGATGCGAGCAACACAGTTTCCGCCATTATCGCGGAAGGCATTATCCCCGCCACCCTTGAGATGATGGATCACGTCATTATCACCGCAGTGGAGGAATCAGTCCACGCCGGCTATCCTCTCGATGCAGCAGCCGTGCTGATTATCGAACTTGACGGGATGTCAGACGGGATGGACCGGCAGGCCGAGAAAATCCTGGAGATCTGCAAGAGACACAGGGTTAGGGACATCCAAGTGGCAAAGGACGATGCGGAGAGGGAGAGGCTTTGGGCGGGACGTAAGGGTGCCTTCGGCGCGGTTGCCCGGCTAAGGCCCAGCTATATGGTCTGTGACGGCACGGTCCCTCGAACAAGGCTGCCGGAGGTCTTAAGTAGAGTCATGGAGGTAGGCAAAAAGTGCGGGGTTCTAATCGGAAACGTGTTTCATGCAGGGGACGGAAATCTGCATCCCCTCATTTTGTTCGATGAACGAGACGAAGGTGAGCTTCAGAGGGTTCAGAAAGCAGCCTCCGAGATCCTTAAGATATGTGCCAAGGCAGGAGGAACCATCAGCGGGGAACATGGGATCGGCGTGGAAAAGATCAAAGAGATGCCCTTGGTCTTTTCAGATCGTGATCTTGAGGCCATGCAACAGGTGAAGGCTGCCTTTGATCCAGAGGGCATCTTGAACCCTGGAAAGATATTACCAGATTCACCAAGCCTCCCTCAAAATCGCTGACTCCTCTCTTCGTGATGTCCATGACAAGCAACGCACATAAGTTGGAGTCCCTGAGGGAAATTGTGGGACCCCACTACATCAAGAGCGATGCGGAAACTCTTTCCGCTTATGCAGTTGACGGCTTAGCGCCGTGGGCAGTAGTGTTTCCCGGGGACCCAGAGCAGGTATCAGGAGTTGTCCAGCTGGCCTGTAAGGAGAAACTTGCCCTGGTTCCATGGGGGAGCGGCTCCAAAATGGCCATGGGGAACCTACCACTCCGCCTCGACCTCGTTGTCTGCACAAACCGGCTCAACAAGGTCATTGACATCGATATCGCCAACCTGACTGTCACGGCCCAGGCTGGCGTAAGATTTAAGGAAGTCCAGTCTAATTTGGGCGAGTGTTTCATTCCCATGTCGCCTCCTTACAGGGATTTAGCAACGTTGGGGGGGATTATCGCTGCTAATTCCAGCGGTCCTACACGGCTCTTATACGGCCTACCGAGAGATATAGTCTTGGGCGTTGACTACGTGGCTCCCAACGGAGAGATCATCAGTGCGGGAGGCAAGACAGTCAAGAATGTCTCAGGGTACGATATGTGTAAGCTGATGATCGGTTCCCAAGGAAGTGTCGGCATCTTATGCGCAATGACACTCAGGTTGCTCCCCTTGCCCGAGCGCCTGGGCACCNNNGGGAGGGCCTATGAACTGTTGAGGCCAGAAGGAGAGACAGGAATGAAAGCCGATGGGTATGCAACCGCTGTGGCCTTCGAGGGATTTCATGAGCCCGTCGATCGCATGGCATTGGAAGTCAGCGAAATGGCTCTGGAGTCAGGCGCCGAGCAGGATATTTATCTCCAGGAAGACCAACATCTGGGCTTTTGGAATCGGTATAGCAACTTAGTCCCTGCGTTATCCAAGTGCTACCGGCATCTAGTATCCCTCAAGCTCAACTACCCGATCTCCAGCTACCATGAGGTTATCCAATTTGGCACTTCGCTCGTCCCAGACAGCCACATTGACCATGCGCTTCTCGCTAATGCTGGAACCGGCATAGCGTGGATCCATCTCCTGGTTGATCGGCGCAACGCCAAAGCCACCGACAGGGTTGTGTCGGTTTCAGAAAGGCTTCTGGATAGGTGCCAAGGCCTTGGAGGAAACCTCGTCGTTGAAAGGGCTATGCCCGAGTTGAAACGGAGATTGCCGAGCTGGGGACTACCACGAGAAGACCAGATTGTAATGAAGAGGATAAAACAGCAGATGGACCCATCGGGACTTTTCTGCCCGGGCCGATTTGTTGGTGGGATCTGAGTTACCTTGAGCCTCATATGAATATCGTCCAATTGCGCAAACTATCCTATGACGAAGTTGCCAAGTGCAATAAGTGCGGCTTCTGCCTCCCCAGTTGCCCCATCTATAACGTCCAAAGGATGGAATCCGCTTCTCCCAGAGGCAAGAATGCCATAACCCGGGCGGTCATTGAGGGACGTCTGGCATTGAGCCCTGAGATTGAGAAATCCATCTTCAGTTGTCTCGGCTGCGGGGCGTGTACCGTTGCCTGTTTTCCTTCGGTGGAAACAAGGGAGCTGGTGTTTCGGGACCGAGAATGCCTGGTTGATGAAGGAATCTATCCGGAGATTGTCGATCGCCTCAGCAGGTATATCCAAGAGAATCACAATATCTCAAATGAAGACAACGAGGAACGCGGGGATTGGCGAGAGCTCCTGAAGGATTTGCCGGAGCACCGCCTCGAAAAAGACCGCGCTGAAGTGATCTATTTCGTGGGGTGCGTTTCCTCCTTTTTCCCCATGGCTCAAAAGATCCCGGCGAACATGGCACGCATCATGGAAAGGGCCGGAGTGGACTTTACCATCCTGGGCGGTGAGGAGTGGTGCTGTGGCTTTCCTCTCGTTGGAGCAGGTAAGCCGCAAGAGGTTCAGGCACTCATGGATCACAACCTTGAAAAGGTCAGGCAGGTGGGTGCCAAGAGGGTCGTCTTTACCTGTCCCTCCTGCTACCACATCTGGAAGACATTCTATGAGGCGGACGCAGACATCCTTTCCTCCAGTGAGTTCCTGCAACAAATTCTCTCCGAGCATTTGATTTCCCTCAAGCAAATCAACGCCACGGTAACCTATCACGATCCCTGTGATTTGGGAAGGAACAGCGGTATATTTGAGGCTCCCAGAGAGGTGCTCCGGACTATTCCGGGTATGCGCCTGGTAGAACTGCCCAACAACCGCCAGCTATGCACCTGCTGCGGGGGTGGGGGGAATCTCGAGATGGTTGATCCTGAACTTTCCGGAAGTGTAGCCCAGTTAAAGATAGAGGAGATCCTTAAGACCGGCGCAGATATGGTGGTGTCTTCCTGTCAGCAATGCCTCCGGACTATCTCCACGAGGGCCAGGAGGCAAAAGATTGACCTGGTGGTGAAGGATCTGACGGATCTGGTTGCCGAGGCTATACCTGCTCTTTAAGACCTGAATTTCTTTTGAAGCTTTCTTTCAAGGGTCTCCCTATCATATCCCACTATATGAGCCAACTCTGATATTACCGTGTAATCGTTCAGTATTTTATCGATCTTGGTGCAGCACCCATCGAATTCTGTAATTACCTTTCTGAGTACGCTTTTGTCAGTCCCCTCATGCTCTTCAAGCATTCTTTTGTGTCTATACATTTTCGTCTTAATAATCTCCAGTTGCCCTGATATCGCCACTATGGGGTTAGATAGCTCAAAAAGGATCTTCTCTACATGGCGTCCTAAAGCTGCCAGCCTCTTTGTTTCCTCTAACTCCGATTCCAGTCTCGTCACCCTTTCCTCTAATATCCCTTTCGCCTCGCTATCCTTCATTAGTTTTTGAATGTTATCAGCTAATGCACATAATAATAAGACCTCTGGCAAAGGTTCGATGAACTGAACGCCCATTCCATTTCTCTTGCTCTTAAAGGGCTGTATTTTGTTCCATGCCACTGTTCCTTCGATTCGAAAGATTTTGGAAGACTCGTAGGTAACAGGAACACTGAGGCGGATGGTAAATCTGCTTCCAATGTTGAGAGGGCAGTCCGATGAAATAAATGTTCCGTTTTTACTGAGATCTAAAGAGTAACTCAAAATGACTGTGTCGTTGAGCTTGAAATATTCAACGGGGAGCACCAGAGGAAACCTAAATTCGCATCGTCTCTCGGCGAACTCCGAAATCATCTTCTCATCCCCTCTCATTACCATTGGTTCCACCGCAGACTGATCATCTCTCAGTATGGAGCAAATGATAAATGCGCTTAAGGAGGACGCGGTTAGCAGCATTCAACTTTCAGCAACCCTAGTTCCTCCCTGAGTATCTAATTTCTTGTCATTTGACATCTTTTCCTTCTTGATCTGGAATGTATCAGCCGCCTGACCTTTTGCTTTACGCCTTTAGCCTTGTGCTCTCTTTTCCCGAACCAACAGATACTTATTGACCCTTACACTTTTGGTGCTTCAATGGAGAACCCGCCCTCCCCTTCCTCAGGCCAGGCTCCCCTAGCTAGCCGTAGATCTGAAGAAGATTCATCTGATCTCTTTAGTACATAGGTGAAGACCTGAGTATGCAAAGACAGGAAAAAGAATTCAGCCCGAACGTTATCCATGGATCCCATGCTTTCTTTAGTCGTTGGTCTTAAACCCCTGGGACGGCCAATCCCTTAGGTCAGATCATTAAGCAGCAATTGTTGTGCCAAAAGCCGATGTGAAATTTAAAGGAGGGGGAAGAGAAAACGAAAAAAATCTTTGCCGCAAATAACAAGTAGTTACAGGCCGATCATCTCTTTGATTTCTGATGAAGGGAGATTGGATTGAGGCTGGGTATGGAATAATGTACCAAGACATAGGTAATTTATTTCCAATATTGGGAAAACTTCAGGTTGGCAGTTTTGGCACCTTCTTAAATGCGGAGTCCCTTAAAGTTTCGCAGTGAAGGTCCTACTCCATTGGGGCAAGGGAGGAACTTTGCCCTTTTCCAGCATGTGCTGCCACTGTTCATCTGTCAGTCTTTCTAATATGGGCTGTTTGAATTCATAGTATGAGAACACACCTCCGCGGCATAACCTTCTGCCCTTATGGTCCTCGACTATTACGTAGATATTGAATGGCCGACCGACAGTTTCCTCAAGGACTTGTCTGGTGTTGGGATCGGTATGAACATCAGCAATGAGGCTCATCTTCTCATCTGTCGTTGATCCTATCTTTTCCATAATCTGGGACGGGAAATTCTTCATTAAGGCGAGCTTGCTACCGATGTTCCAAATAAGTCTATATCCTCGTCACTCAATGGCCTGTTACTGAGTTCTCTCTCTGATATTACCCTGAGTTACTTGAACTCTTGCTGCAGGAGTATTCCTGCAACCATCATGGTATGACTCCGATTTGCATATAATATAGTGTCATGTCTCAATTCGGCCCATGAGCTAAGCGAGGTTTGCAATTCTTTATCGGTCCATGCATTGTTTTGCATGAACCGTGCAAGATGATTATCTCCTCTTTCTTCAAGAAGTGGAAGTAAGGTGTAGATCCATTGAATGTATAGATTTTGCTTCCATTNNTTCCATTCTTCCTTGCTCTTTGGCAAGCCGTCTTCTAAATCATTTAGCTGGTCATAATAATATTGGTATTCTGTGTCACCCTCTCCCTCCAAGATATCAAGGACTTTTCTTGATCCCAGAACAGCAAGTATATCAAGGCCGCGTGGCAGTGCCCTGAATTGGAAACTCCCTTCTAATGGGCTCCATGTAATCATCGGCACATAAGTCATCTGTCTTGCGGACAAAGCATGCGGTGGGTTCATAGATCCTCTTCCATAACCCATAAGCCTCTTGATCTCTCCAGGGTGCATCCGCCATTAAGAGTGCCTGA
>JABAOH010106792.1_pt1 | contig 12551 bp, 6 predicted proteins | sample 7062181 | NCBI WGS metagenome assembly JABAOH01 (sample SAMN14538630, study PRJNA623070) | marine sediment metagenome | biome: marine biome [ENVO:00000428]; feature: marine pelagic biome [ENVO:01000023]; material: deep marine sediment [ENVO:00002113]; isolation source: pool of 5 deep marine... | reverse complement strand
GAGGATGTCCGCCATGTGCGGTTGTGGGTCGAAACGATCGAGTCCGGGGAGCGCCGGGCCGTCACGCCGACCGACCGCACGGTACGGAGCTTCGTCTGGTCGCCCGACGGCAGCCGATTCGCGTTGCAGGTCACCGAAGGCACGGATGTCGACGCGGGTTACATGTACCGCAAGATCTACACGACCCCGGCGCGGGGCGGCGATCTCCAGCGGCTGACCGAGACGGCGGGCAAGCTGGGCGACATGGCGTGGTCGCCGGATGGTAGAACGCTGGCGTTCATCGGCGCCGTCTCGCTCAACGATCCGCTGGCGCAGAGCGTCTTCGTCGTGCCCGCGACCGGCGGCCCGGCCGTGAACCGCACGCCGGACCTGGCGGCGACGGCTCAGTCCGTGGGGTGGCTCGACGCCCGGACCCTCTACTTCACCGCGGCCGAGGGTACCCGAACGACGATGTACCGGATGCCCGCCGAGCGGGGGGGTATCGAGCTGGTCGTCGGTGGCGGTTCGGAGATCTTCGGTAGCGTGAGCTTCGATGCGCAGGTTCGGAGCTTCGCGGCGTCGGCGAGCACGGCGACGCACCCGAATGAGGTCTACACGGGGAGCATCCGAAACCGGCGGCTCACTCGGATCACCCGGCACAACGCCTGGTTGGATCAGGTGCGGCTGGCGAAGCAGGAGACGATCGAGTGGGAAGGTGCCGACGGTTGGCGGATCGAGGGCGTGCTGGTCCACCCGCTGGACGCGGTGGCCGGTGTGCGCTACCCGCTGGCGATTCTGCCGCATGGCGGCCCCGAAGGGATCAGCTTCGACGGCTGGACCACCCGGGCGCTCTACCCGGCGCAGCTGCTCGCCGCGAACGGTTATGCGGTGCTGATGCCGAACTATCGCGGGAGCGGCGGCCGCGGCGTCGCGTTCTCGAAGGGCGATCACCGCGACCTCGGTGGCAAGGAGTTCCTCGACGTGATCGCCGGGATCGATCACCTGGCCGCGGAGGGCTTGGTCGATCCCGAGCGCGTGGGGATCAGCGGCACCTCGTACGGAGGCTACTTCTCCGCCTGGGCGGCGACCAAGCACAGCGACCGTTTCAAGGCGGCGATCCCGTACGCCGGCATCTCGAACTGGGTCTCGTTCACCGGCACCACCGACATCCCGTATGAGATGTCGATCGTGCACTGGGACACGTGGTGGTTCGACGACCCCGGGCTCGCCTGGGATCGCTCACCGCTCGCGCACATCAACGACAGTCGCACCGCCACGCTGGTGGGGCACGGGCTGGCCGACGAGCGCGTGCACCCGGGACAGTCGATCGAACTGTACACCGGTCTGCGGATCAAGGGCGTGCCGAGCGGGCTGGTGCTTTATCCTCGCGAGCCGCACGGCTTGGTCGAGCGCGCACACCAGCTCGACTTCATGCGGCGCATCCTCGACTGGTTCGACAAGTATCTGAAGGAGGGCGTGCCCGCGACGAACTAGTCGCTCGTCGCGATCGGGCAGGGTGCGCGGACGGGCGGGTGTCGATTCGGCCGCAGGAGGGGCCGCTCGAACACCCGCCGCCGCGCGTCGGAGCTCAGAACGAAAACACCACTCCGAACTGCACCAGAAACAGGTTGGTGTTGCTCTCGATCGGGAAGAGCAACAGGTCTCCGTTTGGCAGCTCCTCGATACCACCCTCAGTGAGGTAGCTAACCCTTCCGTTATGTATGTATTGACCTGACAGGTTGAGGCCGACCTTGCGGGAGAGCGCTATCAGCATGCCACCGCCCCCCATCACGGCCGGTGTCAGGTCGTCGAAGTTGACAGTTCTGGCAAAATCGCCATACGAGTCGGTGCCGCGGACACTCGAGACCGTCCCGAACCAGGACAGGCCCACGCCCGCATGCAGGAATGGCCGGATCGGCCCTGGCGGGGCGGTCAACTGCGGCCCGAGGAAGAAGGAGAGAATTTCATTCTCCGTCTCGACGTCCACAAAGACCCGGCGGATCATCGGACTCAGAGGAACACGAACGGTCTCGTTGCCGTAGATCAGCGCCCCGCCGTCCAGGCGCAAACCGAAGATGCCCTGTCGGTCGAAGTTCGCGACGAAAAAGCCGCTCAATCCCGGGCTCGCATCCACGAAGTCGGCGAACTCGCCCTGTGGCACGCCGACGTTCAGGGTCGCCCCGGCGAGATATCGGCCGCCCAGAGGTCGCCGCTGGTGGTGGCGGAACTGAGCCAGCGCCTCGTCGGCTATCAACGATGCCGAGATCACTAAAGCCAGCGTCGTGAATCGTGTGCGGCGCATTGTTGCCTCCTGCGTTGCCGCCCCGGGAGCTTGCTCATGGACTTCCGATGGCCCGCTTCGCGCTCGGCTCCCGGTTCAGTCCGCGGGCCTGCCGCCCCACTGAAAGGCATGGCGTGTGCCAGGGGAGGCGGTGCTGGGAAGGGGCGTTTCTACGGGATGGTGTGGGCTGAGGGGCACGGCAGGAACGCTGGAATAGCGTGGGTTTGACTCAGAGCCCGTGTCTCTCCGACACGCCGCATCTCAGGGGATCTTGCCGGGTGAATCCGGCGTGGCCGGGCCCGTCCGCGGATCGGGCCCGGCACAGCCGTTCGGTCGTGCGGCTAGAAGGAAGCGTCGAGCTGGGGGTGGATCACGACGTCGATCCGCCGGTTCCGCGCTCGTCCCTCCTTGGTCTCGTTGCTGGCGACGGGGCGCGTTTCGCCGTAGCCCATCGCTTCGATGCGGCTCGGGTCGAAGTCCATGTTGGCGAGCAGGTACTGGCGAACGGCGATCGCCCGGTCCTGGGACAGAGTCTGGTTCGCATCGTCACCGCCAAACGAGTCGGTGTGACCCTCGATCGTGACCCGAGCGTTGGGGAAGGTACGGATCGCCTGCTGGACTTTCGTGAGCAGCGGGAAGTAGTCGGGCTCGATGGTCGACCGGCCGACGGGGAAGGTGAGGCCGTGCAGCCGGAGGATCACATCGTCGCCTTCGCGCAGGACGCGGGCCTCGTCACGGGTGAACATCAGTTCGACGGTGGCGAAGCGCTGCTGAAGTCGCGCCTGAGCTTCCATCCGCTGTGCCAAAGCCGAGCGCTCTTCCTGTACGCCGCCGAGCTGCTCCTGCAGCTCCTTCACGCGCGCGTCGAGGGTCGCGACCATCTCTTCGCTCCCGGAGAGCGAGCTGCGCAGCGCCTGGATCGTGTCCTGATAGGCCTGGACTCGCGTGATGATTTTCTCGGTCGGCTGTTCGAAACCTTCCTCGAAGGTCACGGCAAGCTCCATCGCTCCCGCGATACTGCGCATCGGCTCTTCCATCGACAGCAGGTGATCCTCGAGCGTCTCCGGTCTGGCGCGCCGCAGCTCCTCGACCTTGCTGGCCAGGTACACGGCGTGCCGCGCTTCACGTTTGGCCTCTTGAGCCAGGGCGCGCGGCTCGTCGCTATCATAGCGGTTCTCGGTGAGCTGGCGCTCGGCCTGACTGATCAGAGCCTGTGCGAGCTTCAGCGTCTTGGGCGCGCGATCGTCGACCTTCATCCGGTCGGCGTACTCTAGAAGCTGCCAGGTCTCGTTCAGGTAATTCGCCTTGATCGCCGCCAGCTCGGCGGTGCGGAACAGCTGTTCGGCTTCTTCCGCGCGCCGGCGCGCGCCGTTGATATCTCCGTCCTCGAGCTTGCCCGCCGCTTCGCTGAACTTGTCGCGGGCTTTCACCCAGTCTTGCGAGGCGTAGTTGGCCGCCTCCGCCTCGACCGCGTCGTCGTGCGCCGCGAGCGCCGCCTTGAGGGTGACGTTGGCCAGCGCCGTCGCTTCCGTGGCCTTGCGGAAGTGCTGAATCGCCCGATCCAGATCGCGGCGGATCTCCCTCAGGTCGCGACCCCGCTGCAGATTCCGCTCCGCCTCGCGGTAGTACTTCATCCCCTCGTTGAAGCTTTTCGGAGCCAGGACGTCCGCCCGAGCCTCTTTCGCCGCCGCTAACACCTGGTCGGTGTCGCGAAACAGTGTCTCTCGCACATCCTGAGCCGCCAGGACGCTGGGGAGCGCCAGCACGATGGCGACCACAGCGGCGATGACCGACGCGCGCCCTCGCAGGCGGTCGAGTCGATGACCGTTCCTTCGCATTTCATGCCCTCTCGATTTCTGCGCAATCCAACCTCTCGGGAGCACTCCGGCGCCCGAAAGTCCACGATCCGCACTTTTGTGGTTACTATGGGCATATAGCTAGTCGCCTCGACCGTCAGCGTCAAGTTGGAACAGGTGAGCGGGCTTGCCGCTAACCGCCTCCTTGGGTATCTCCAACCCAGCCCCAGCCCCGGATCCAAGCTCTTTCAAGACGGAGCTGAAGGATGATCGTTATGCAGCTGGAAAGCTCCCTGCGCGGCGCCGCGGGATCGGCAACCCTGGCGTGGATCATGACCCTCGCCCTCCTGTTTTGCATGGGGTGTGCTACGCGCGGAGCGCGCACGCCAGCGCCCGAGCCTGCGGAGACGCGGGTGGAAGAATGGCGGCACCGCCTCATGCCGGTCCCGGCCTCGCTGGGCTTCGGCGAGGGCTATCTGCCGGTCGACTCGAGCTTCCGGGTCGAGCTGGTCGGTTATTCGGAACCGCGGCTGGAGCGCGCCGTGGCCCGCATGATGGATCGGTTATCCCGGCAGACGGGGATGTACCTGGGGATGAGCGGCGCGGCCGGACCGGCCCGGCTGCTCATCGAATGCGAGGGCCCGGCGGGCGAAGTCCAGTCGGCCGTGGAAGATGAATCGTACGAGCTGCGGGTGACGCCCGAATCCTCGCGCTTGCGCGCCGCGACGCCGTACGGAGTGCTGCGCGGTATCGAGACTTTTCTACAGCTGGTGGAAACTGGGGATGAGGGTTTTCGCGTTCCCGTCGTCCAGATCGACGATCGCCCGCGCTTCCCCTGGCGCGGGTTGCTGATCGACGTGGCGCGTCATTGGATTCCGCCGGAGGTTCTTAAACGCAACCTCGACGGCATGGCGGCCGTGAAGCTCAACGTCCTGCACTGGCACCTCACCGAGGACCAGGGCTTCCGCATCGAGAGCCGCCGCTTTCCAGAGCTTCAACAGTTGGGATCCGATGGTAAGTACTTCACCCAGGAACAGGTCGCCGAGATCATCGAGTATGCCCGCGACCGGGGCATTCGCGTCGTGCCCGAGTTCGACATGCCGGGCCACACGACCAGCTGGTTCGTCTCGCACCCGGAGCTGGCGAGCGCGCCGGGCCCGTACGAGATCGAGCGGCGTTGGGGGATCATGGATCCTTCGATGGACCCGACGCGCGACGAGGTCTATGAGTTCATCGACACGTTCATCGGCGAGATGGCGGAACTGTTCCCTGACCCTTACCTGCACATCGGCGGCGATGAGGTCACGGGGAAGCACTGGGACGAGAATCCAGCCATCCAGGCGTTCCGAGGAAGCAACGGAATGAAGGACAACCACGATCTTCAGGCCTACTTCAACCGTCGGATTCAACGAATCCTCGCCGGTCACGGCAAGAAGATGGTGGGTTGGGATGAGATCTTTCACCCCGATCTCCCGAACGATATCGTGATCCAGTCGTGGCGCGGCCAGGAGTCGCTGGCCGAGTCGGCGCGCCAGGGTTATCAGGGCATCCTCTCCAACGGCTACTACCTCGACCACATCCGACCCGCCTCCTTCCACTACGGGGTCGATCCGCTGGGTGAAGCGGCGGCCGGGCTGACCGCAGAGGAGCGCGCCCGGGTGCTGGGCGGTGAAGCGTGCATGTGGGCCGAGTTCGTCACTTGGGAGACGATCGACTCACGGATCTGGCCGCGGGCGGCGGCGGTCGCCGAACGGCTCTGGTCCCCGGCTGAAGTGACCGATGTGGATGACATGTACCGGCGGCTCGAGGTGACCAGCCGGCGGCTGGAGTGGCTCGGACTGACGCACCGTTCCAGCTATGAACCGATGCTTCGGCGGCTCACCGACTATGGCCCGATCGCGGCGCTCCAGACGCTAGCCGACGTGCTGGAGCCGGTGAAGTTTTACCAGCGGCCCGGCTCTCGGGAGTACACGAGCTTGATGCCTCTCAACCGCCTGGTCGATGCGACCCGGCCCGAGAGCGATGTGTCGCGTGCGTTCACACGGCTGGTGGAGGAGCTGCTCGCCGATCCCGCGCACCGTGCCGGCGCTGCGGAGATCCGCGGGTGGTTGAGAATCTGGCGCGACAACCATGACCGCCTGACCCCAACGCTGCGCACGGCGCCGATGCTTCAAGAAGCGCAGCCGCTCTCCGTGAACCTGCGCGATCTGGCGGAGGTCGGGTTGGAGGCCCTGGCTTCGCTGCGGGGCGGGCGGCGCATCAGCCCGGGCGCGCGCGAGCGGCAGATCGAGGTTCTCGACCGCGCGGCCAACCCCGAGGCCGAGCTGCTGATCATGGTCGTGCCCGCCGTGCGCAACCTTGTGGAAACAGCCCACCGCGTACCCTGACCGACCTTGGAGCCCCGCCGACCGATGGACCCGACGCTCGTCGTGCTCGCCGCCGGACTCGCCACCCGCTACGGCGGGATCAAACAGCTGGAACCGGTAGGGCCGAGCGGCGAAGCGCTGATGGATTACGCGATCTTCGACGCGGCCCGGGCGGGGTTCGCGCGAGTGGTGCTGGTGATCCGGCGTGAGCTCGAGCTCGACTTCCTCGAGCACGTGGGCCATAGGTTCGGCCGGTCGGTCGACGTGTCGCTGGTCTTTCAGACCCTTGAAGATTTGCCCGCCGGGTTCAGCGTGCCCGCCGAGCGAGTGAGGCCGTGGGGCACAGCGCACGCGGTGCTCAGCGCCGCCTCGGAGATCCGCGGGCCGTTCGTCGCGATGAACGCCGACGACTTCTACGGGGCTGACGCCTTCGAGCGGCTGGGCACGTACCTGCGAAGTTCGGCGGGTCGGGAGGGGGCGGAGTTCGCTACTGCCGGCTACGCGTTGAAGGACACGCTGTCCCCGTTCGGCGGCGTATCGCGCGCCATCTGTGAGGTGGACGAAGACGGCTTTCTTCGGCGGGTCACCGAAGTCAAGAACATCCGCGGCGAGGACGGCGACATCGCCGGGGTCACGCTGCGCGGCGAACGCTTCCCGCTCACGGGCGATGAAACGATCTCGATGAACCTGTGGGCGGCGACGCCCGCGGCGTTTCCATTGCTCCGGCGGCAGTTCGAACGCTTTCTCGCCGAGCACGGAGGCGACCCGGAAGCCGAGTTCCTGCTCAGCACGGCCGTGAACGAGCTGATCGGTGAGGGAGCGATCCGCGTGCGTGTAATCCGCACGCCCGGCGCCTGGCTCGGCGTGACCCATCCCCAGGATCGTACTTACGTGGCGGAGAGGCTGCGCCAGCTGGTGCGTGAGGGTCGGTACCCGGAAGATCTCTCGGTCTGGTTTCGGGATCGTAACATGCGCTAGCGCACCGGACTGGCGGCTGCGCCACGACGCGCCAGCCATCCCGGCAACAGGCCAGGGCGGCGTCAGGAGAGCACCCCTCTAGGAGGAAAACGACTACGACGCCGTCACAAACGCCGGTGCGGATCGTTCGTGTGGCTAATTCGGGCTCGGGTACAGGCGGTACCCGCTGGCCGGGGAGTGGCTGATCAGGGCCAGTAGCCCGCGCTGCGCCGGCGCCGTCAACTCCAGGACGCGCCCGCTCTCACGGTCGGCCAGCCTCACCGCGGTCGGCGAGCCGCGCTCTGAGACGATGGCGTAGAGCGTCGCCTCCCGGAAACGCGCGGGATAGACGAGCAGGCCAGGGTCGTCGTCGGCGAGGGCGAAGATGGGCGCGATCCCGGCCTGTTCCAGCGCGTAACGATAGAGCGCCACCGTCGGCTCCACCGCCTCGGCCAGCTCCACGGGGAGCGGCGACCAGATGAGCCGGCCGCGCCCGACCGGAAAGCTCAGCAGCCGGGCGTGCGGCCGATCGGGAAGAAACGCCGCCTCGATCCGCTGCATCGCCTCGCCCCGGTAGCTCAGACGTAATGTCATGCTGCCGAGCTGCAGCGCCTCTTCTTGAGCCACGGGGCGAAGCGTTGCCTGGACCCCGAACCGCTCCAACCGTGTGACCGGCCGCCAGTGCTCATCGAAATCGATCGGTCCGGTGACCAACAGCGTCGCCCCACGCTCGGTCATGGCAAGCAGCCGCTGCCAGGCCGTTTCGCTGAGGATTCGCGGGGAAGGCACGACGAGAAGCTTAGGCGCCGTTTCCAGCCGGCCGAGGGCATACTCGCCCACCGCGCCCATCGTCACCCGACAATGATAGTGCATCGCTCGTACCGCCCGGCGCGTCGCCGAGGTGGCGTGGTTGCGTACCGAGAACATTTGAGAGTGCGGGATCACCATCAGCGCCGGCTCGGGCTCCCGCGGTCCCAGGTCCCGCAGCGAGCGGGCGGCGAACGCCGCCACCTCGCGCACCACCTCCATCTCCGGCTTGGCCGATCCATCCACCCGTAGCAGGCCGATCGCCGCCTCATTGTCCAACGGCATGTAGGGGTTGGTGTTCCAGATCCATTCGATGAAGCCGGCGGTGTCGGTGGCCAGGGCGATGACCAGCTTGCGCTCGAGCAAATCACGCGCCTCCTCTTCCGTACGCCAGGCGCTGCCGTCGATCTTCTCGTAGAACATCACGCCGGTCTCGGAGATCAAGTTCGGCACGCCCGGCGTCTTCGTCACGATGCTGTCCCACAGCAGATCGTCGTTGAGCCACCAGGTGTGGTTCGACGTGAAGTCCACGGCCGGCGCGTGGAACCAGGGGCTCGGCCGCTCGTAGGTCCCGCCCTCGTCCTGGCCAACGGTCACGAGCTGCCGCGAACTGCCGGCCTCTCGCAGCGCGGCCGCCAGCTCGCGCGCCCAGCGGGCGAACATGTCGTTGGCGAACAGGCGGTAATCCATCGCCTTGAGCGGGCGCGCTCCCTCGAAGATGTTGCGGTCATTGAACTCTTCCGGCCGCGGCAGGTCCAGCGCCTCTTCGGGCAACGTCCTCCACAGCTCGGCGAGCTTCGACGCTAGCTCGTCGTCAGACGATGCGGAATAACGTTCACGCAGCCAGGCGCGCCAGGCATGCACCTCGTGTCGGTCGTAGTTGGGCCGCGTGAGCCACAGCCGCTCCGGCGAGCAGAAGGAGGGCTCGTTGATCAGGTCCCAGACTACGTCGTTCATCGCGCGGTAGCGCCGGGCGATTCGCGTAACGAATTCCTTCTGCGCCTCCACCGCCTCGGGATCGAGATACGGGTTCGCGCCGCCCCAGCTCTCCGGCAGGAAGGCGAAGAAGGTGAAGATCACCGGGATGTCGTGCTTGCGCGCGGTGAGCAGGAAGGCGTCCAGCGCCCGGAGCGCCGCCTCGTCGAGCTTGCCCGGTTCTGGCATGTATCGTTTCCAGCCGGTCCAGATGCCGGTGCGGATCATGTTGATGCCGGCGCGTCGCATCTCGGCGAAGTCGAGCTCCCACGTCCACGGGTTGGGCTCGAGCAGGAACCGGCGGTGTACGTCGGAGGCCATGTACGATGTACCGGTCACGACATAAGGCTGGCCGTCGCGCCGCAACTGGTGCCCGTCCGTGCCGAAGGGGCGGGCACCGGCGAGCAGCTCGGCGTCGTGAACCCAGAAGCCGGTACTCGCGTGTAACGTCCAGGTGGACGAGGCAGCGCCTCCGTCCCCGGCGGAATCATCGTCGCCCTCGCCGGCAGGGCTTCCAGACGAAACCGCCGCCTCGACTCGATACAGCCCCGGTCTGAGCCGCACGCCCGGCGGCGTCTCGAGCGTGGCCCGGCCCGCGGCCGTCCGACCGTCGGCGCTCAGCTCGAACGTCGCTGTCGTGATGCTCCGGTCGGCCTCGTCGAAGACTTCGATGCGACAGGGAAGACTCACGGATCTGTGCGAGCCCGGCGACGTCAGCGTGACGCTGATCTCTGGCCGCTCGCCAGCGTGGTAGCAGGCGAGCGAGGGGCGGACCGTCAGCTGGCGCGCGCCCAGCGCCGCATCATCGACCAACACCCGGATCGCCGCGGCCGAGACGGACCCCAAGACGTTGGCCAACACCCAGCGACCGCCGACGAAGCGCCCCTCCAGCCGGTCGATGCGGACGACGGGCGCGGCCAGCGGATGCGTGCCCGAGCCGACGATCGAGAACAGCGGTACCAGGATCGCCTCGCGCGGCCCGTCCGAGCCGTCCTCGTCGGGGAACTCGCGCCGGCTGGTGAACCGGCAATACAGCGCGTAAGCGGTCTGAGCGTCGATCCCGGAGACGAGCGATTCCGGCGCACCGACTTCGGAGTGAACGGTGGAACCGCGCGCGCTGGACAGATTCACCGGGAACGCTTGGGTAACACCCAGGACCTTGTGATAAGCGGTCTGCCGTACCTCCCGCCGCCAGCCGGTCCCATCCCTCACCACCGGCACGGCGAACGGAACGCCGCCGACGTTCACCCAGTTGCCACCGGCGTCGAGGAAGTCGAGAAGCCAGGGCCAGGCCTGTTTCGGGAACGACGAGCCGTACGGGTTGAGGAAGACGTCGAAGTCAGCCGGCGTGAGCCGGACAAGCTCGTTCACGCGCAACGCCGTCACCTCGAAGCCGTCGAGTGCGCTGTCGAGGCTGGCACGATCGAGCGGCTTGGTGTCGCTGGTCGGAAAGCCGGGCTCCCAGAGCACGGCGACACGTGCACGCTCGGAAGCCTGGATCGGGTTGCGAATAGCCAGCCAGGCGTGGAGCGGCCGCGGCACGGCGCCAGCCACGGCGGCGGCGCTCAACGAGCCGAGAAAGCTGCGGCGATCGATCACAGCGACGCCCGCAACAGGTGGCGCCGTTCGCCGTGCAACTTCACGATCAGCTCGCCGAACAGCGTGTTGGCCCAGGCGAACCAGGCGCGGGTGAAGTTCGAAGGATCGTCTTGATGAAACGACTCGTGCATGAAGCCCGGTGCCGGCGTGCGTGCTCTTGAGCATGCGTAAGCAGAGAAAGGATCTCCGAGTCGTCCGAGGTGGTCAGCGCCCGCATGATGATGCCCAACGGCCAGATCATCTCCAGGCCGACGTGTGGACCGCCGATGCCCGCGCCGGCTTCTCCCTGAAAGAAGTAGGGGTTGTCTTCGCTGAGAATGAGGGAGCGCGTGGTCTGATAGATGGGGTCGGCCGCGTCCAGCGCGTCGAGGTAGGGAAGCGACAAGAGGCTGGGCACGTTCGCGTCGTCCATGAACAACGCGTTTCCAAAGCCGTCGACCTCGTAGGCGAAGACCTGGCCACGGCGCGGGTGCTCGATCACGGCGTGCCGCCGAATGGCGCTTGCCAATTCCTCTGCCAGATCGCCGCACTCGACCGCGAAAGCGCGATCGCCGATCTCCTCGCTGAAGATCTCCCGGAGCTGTGACAGCGCGCGCACCGCGAACAGGTTCGACGGGACCAGGAAAGGATAGATGCACGCGTCGTCGGAAGGACGGAACATCGAGTGGATGAGCCCGACCTTGCGAGTGGGATTGCCGTAGCCACCCAGGGGGACCGTGTCATAAGCGACCGCGGTAACGCGTTGAAACTTGTAGGGCCCGTTTCCCTGCTTCCGCTGTTGCTCGCGGAACGTCCGCAAGACGAGCTGGGCCGCCGCCCGCCAATCGGCGTCGAGCACCGAGGCGTCGCCGGTCGTGCGCCAGTAGCCGTGCGCCAGGCGGACCGGATAGCAGAGCGAGTCGATCTCCCATTTGCGCTCGTGCAGCTCCGGCTTCATGTCGGTGAGGTCGCTCTCCCAGTGGCTGCCGGTGGGCCCGTCGTTGAAGGCGTTGGCGTAGGGGTCGATGAGGATGCAGCGCGTCTGCCGGTTGACCACGCCGGCCAGCAGCGACCGCAACCGGCGGTCTTCCCGGGCCAGCGGCAGGTAGGGCCAGACCTGCGCGGTGGAGTCACGCAGCCACATGGCCGGGATGTCGCCGGTGATCACGAAGGTGTCCGGTCTGCCGCCCCGCATGGCGAATCGCACGGTGGTGTCGAGCGTATTGGGGTAGCAGTTCTCGAACAGCCAGGCGAGCTCGGCGTCGCCGATGTCGCGCTTCACGGTCGCGATCGTCGCTTCGACGGCATCGCTGACGAAGTTACGCCGGTCGATCGGTGGCCGCTGTGATACGCGCTCCTGGGGCCAAGGTTCTCCGCCGAGAACGGCCGCGGCGCCCAGCCGGTCGAGACTGGCTCCCAAACCGGCTACGGCCAGACCGGCGGTCTTGATCATCTCTCTACGGGTCACCATCGAAACTGCGCTCCTATCGGTCGTGTGCTGAAGTCAGACATCGCTCATCGAGGGCGGCGCCGCGTACGGGTCCGAGGCCCAGGCCGCGTTCGGTCGATCGCCCATCTCGAACACGAGCTCACCGCCGGCCACGATGTCGGCGTGCGTGATGAAGCAGCGGTTTAGCTGCCGGCCGTTGAGCGTCGCCGACTGAATGTACTTGTTGGTCGGTGAGACGCCGGGCGCTCTCACGGTGAACGCCCGGCCGCCGCCGAGCTCGACGACCGCGGTCTCGAAGTGGGGCGCGCCGATCACGTAACTGCCGTCGGCGGGATTCACAGGGTAAAAGCCGATCCCGCTCA
>JABAOH010009728.1_pt1 | contig 12551 bp, 7 predicted proteins | sample 7062181 | NCBI WGS metagenome assembly JABAOH01 (sample SAMN14538630, study PRJNA623070) | marine sediment metagenome | biome: marine biome [ENVO:00000428]; feature: marine pelagic biome [ENVO:01000023]; material: deep marine sediment [ENVO:00002113]; isolation source: pool of 5 deep marine... | reverse complement strand
TAGTTGCCACGGTAACATTTTTTGTGTAATAATAATATTGATATGGGTATTCTCCGTCCGAAGTCATGAAATCCCATGAAAGTGTCAGAACATCTCCATCCGTGTTGATGTTAGGCGAAATTGTGCCTTGATAGATCTGGTGAGTTTGCCAACCATACTTGAAGGAGTCCTCTTTCCATCCGGCACGTGGGTAATAGTCATTCGCTTCCCAAAACACTTGGAGAATATCCTCTGCTCTGAGTCCATCTNNTGAAGAATATCCTCTGCTCTGAGGCCATCAACATGTATAAACGTGTTCGCGTCACTTAAGTTGTTAAGTTGCACATCTATTCCGTTTACACTGAGCCTCAAGAACGTCCAATACGTTGGATAGTCAGTTATGTTGTAGCTCGAGTGGCCAGAAAGATCAACTTGATAGTTGACTTTACTCTTAATAAAATAGTTGAATGTGGTTTTCACGTCGGTGAAAGGTCCATTGTCATAGGCCACCTTGATGTCAGGGCCGTCTCCTCCGATTGGAACAAACTCCGATGAATATTTGAACAATGTGAGTTTTCCGCCTCCAAATACTTTATCGACAGGTAGGACCGCAGAAGTTCGTTGCACAATATCGGAGTATTCAGGATCTCTGACCGACACAGCAAAAAAACATACCCCAGCTTGTGACGTAGCAATTGCTTCCTCCATTACGCTAATTGACGGGTTCCTTGACATCTTCGAATATAACTTTATTGACCACCAATCCCATCTGGGTATACCAAACATACCCTTTGCACCGGCGCCATAGGTGTAGTCTATACCTAGAAAACCTGAGGCTATTGTTGCAAAGTTAGTATCACCCAAGACGACATATCGCCCCGGCGCAGTTGAATCTATATAGTATATTGCGTCAACCTCATATGCAGCTGGTTGCACCTCCGTGATCTCTTGACGCGGATAAGTTTCATACAAAGCAGAAGTTGCCTGCAAAGACAAGAAAAGGCAAAGAATCAATAAGGCTAGTGATCGGGGACTCGGCATTTTCACCGATGGATTTGACTTGGCTCTAGAAAAACCAGCCTTCAAAAATTTCGCAATCACCATCAGCCCGAGCGCTGCAAACGGCACCAAAAGGAGAGCCATGAGTGGAAGTATACGATCAGGCACAAACGTATTCTTCATTCCATACATGGAAACATAGTAGTTTATGGCTGCTAACACATAGAACAGGAAAAGCATTAGAGCACTCTTTCCTCTCAGAAGGGTACCTTTGATGCTAAACACCAATCCGAGAAATGAAAAGACGAGGAGAAGAGTGGTAATGTCCAACTGAAAAGACAGGGTGTTCTCCATACTCAGAAGATTCTCCAGCGAGAAGGAAGCCCCCTGCACATATGAAACATATGGGTATATCGCAAAGATTACGGCGATTAAGGCGATCTTCAAAATTCGATCTAGCTTACTCTGAAATACAAGCGCTCCAAAAACGAAAAGGAAACTGAATATCCCAGTTTGCGGATGCGCGAAGAATGCTGTCATGGAAGCCAAAAGCGACAAGAGTAAGATTCGTTTGCTTCGAGTATTAACCCAGTACAAAAGAAGCATTATTGAGAATAATAGTAAAAAGAAAGCTAATGAATTAGGAACTGAAATTGTCCCCCAATAGATCAAAGGAGTAAAAAGACCAGCACTTATGGCAGCCAAAAGAGGAAACATCCTGGTTTTCCTGACAGCCAAAAGTTCGGCAACTTTGTATGAAAAAATCGGGACAAAAACCGACCAGAGTAGTGGAATGAAAAAAACGTGAACCCAATAAATGTCTAGAGAAAACATTCTTCTGAAAAAAACAATAAGTGCATATTGCGCTTTATACTTGAAGATATCGATTATAAGCTGTTGTGAAAACAGCCACTCGAAAGCATAAAATGTGCCAGTGTTGTCTATGAACCTTGCTTCACCCAAATGTGTCCATGGATCTCCGTATCTGCCAGGATACCACACTATTAGAAACAAGCTATGCAATAGGAAAGAGAACATGAAAATAAGGCCGAGTTTCACTTCGAAATGAAACTTGGTAAAGAAAAGTATAACCATCAAACACAGCGACGACAAGAAGAAGGCAGGCAAGAAGAAGTTGGGAATGGTTCGCCAGATCGATAATACGCCCTCATCAGTTCTTGCAAGTAGTAGCGCATAAAAGGCAATTGCAACTGATAGCAAAAATGGAACAATAAGCAAATAGAATCTCTTCTTCTTAGTATCGCTGATCACCAGCTGTTTAGTCATCTTTTCCTCATTTCTGTATTCGCCTAACACGGAAAGAAAACATAAAATCGAGCCAGACAATATGAAACTTACAAGCGACAACATCTCAGTGAACTGAACTATTAGAATCAGAAACGTCCCTAACAGGGCGATTATCAAAATGAAGGTGGCCAAACCCAAGGCCTGTCTAAAAAATCGTTTTTCACGGGAGAAGAATATCTCACCGGTAGCAACTGATCCTACATATACTGCTGCTATAGAAACTGGAATCCCGATAATGGGTGACCTTATATTCATCGAATTAAATATCATCGCGCCAGAAAAAGCCAGAAACAAAATCAATCTGGTCCATTTCCATCTATAGATTCTACGCATCTTGTTTCTTGCAGAGTGAATCACTTCAGCACACCACACACGCCTGTAGACAAACAGCTCATTGTCTTTGCCATAATCTTTTCACTATCATAATTCTTAGTTATAAAAGAATGTCGGGAATTTCTGCTGTCATCATCAAACAGATGAGCACTGTTGATAATTCGACCAAATATGCGCACAAAATCGTTTACCCTCGGTCGGACAAATCTTCCACACTCGAGATTTTGAGAGAAAAATGATTCCAATTCTCCCCCACTTGGACCACTACAAATAACATACAGTCCCACACTAATGTATTCATACAATTTTGTAGACGTCGCGTACAAAAGGAACGGTTTGTCGTCAAATGGCACAAGTCCTACATCACACGCTGCCATAACTTCAGATAGATCGCTACGCGGCACTGGACCCCTTATCTCAACCAAATCATCTGGAATCCTCAACAAGGTTTTCAATCTTCTGTAGCGTTCAATTCCGTTGTACAAGTAAAACACAAAAAAAGCTTTTTCTTTCACATCATTCGGCAACGACTTTACACCGAGAAGAATCAGATCCAAACGGTAGTAGGGATTTGCGCTACCACAGTATATTAGGACAATTCTATCTAAAGGAATAGAATTCTTCAACCTTATTTTCCTCCTAATCACCGTATCTTTACAAGAGAATATCGATATATCTGCTCCATTCGGTGCCAAGACTAATGTAGGGTTTCTTATGCGGTGTCGAACTATGTTTGCCAATGTCGGTGTTACTACTAGAACAACAGTCGAAAATGAGTAAATAAAGTTCGCAAGCTTGAAAGTTGGTTTCATAAGTGTTTCCGGTATGTACTTCGTAAGTAGGGTTTTCATCGAAGATTCCCAGTCATCCATGTAATCGATTACTAGTCTCTTGTGCAACAGTCTCGAAATAAACCATGCACTCGCTCCAGTTTCAATTGGTGGCATCGAAGCCAAGATGTGTGAGGGTTTATGTCGAGTCGATAACAAAAGGCCATAGACACAGAAAGCAAGAAACTTAATGGGGTCAAACAAAGCAGATACAGGAAAGGGAACCGACTTCACAACACCAGTTCTATATAAAAGAACTTTCGAACCAACACCCCACTTTTCATGCCTCTTAACTTCCCCCGATGTGATAACAATTGTTTTGTCGAAAAATGCACAACTTGCTAAAGTCATATGCCGCGCGCGCTCACCCGCAGGGCTATACGATCCTGGTGGATGCTCGGCTATTATCAACAGCGCAGGCATCGTCGAAGGCGATCCTCGGCGGGGCATATGAATCTCCCGTGATGAATCGTATGAAATGTTATTTCCTTAATTTAAACACAGAGGATATGAGATTGTCAAACAGTTTCGAGTTCTTCTCCCAATCAGCCTTTTCCAAAACCAACTCATAAGCTCTTGTAGCTAAAGACCTTCGCAAATCTTCACCTTTCAACAACTTGACTATGCTCTCTGCCAAAGATTTGGGATTATTGCATGGTACAAGCAAGGCACTTTTCTCGTTTTCCAACCACTCTCTATTGGCCGGTATATTCGTCACAACCAGTGAAAGCTTAGATGCCATAGCCTCCAACAAGCTGGCTGATGTGCCATCTGATAGCGATGTCGAAACGTATATGTCGGACATTGTAAGATACTTCGGCATCTCGCTATAGGAAACTCTCCCCAAGAACCTGACGTTATCCTCCACGCCCAATAGATGTGCACTTTTTTTCAGTTTCTCCGTCAAACGACCACTCCCTAGAATCAGAAAACGTGCATTACTGACTTCTTGGACGACGTGGGGAACAGCTTCAATAAGCGATTCAATGTTATAGATTGGTTCATGCCACCGTGTGGAGATTATGATTGGGTCACTTTCAAGCCATCCCAACTTCTTCCTAAATACCTTTCTAGTTCTTTCTTGAAGATTAACGCTCTTCTCTACTTCCCGCAACATAGGTCGCAGATCAACCCAAGGAAACTTGGTTATTTTGCGAGGGTCATATCCCAGGGAAACACATGCATTAGCTTCCGTTCTACTATCTGCAACTACAGCATCCGCTTTTCTCAAGGCATACTTTGCTATGAAGCGTAAAGGAAACAATCTAGGTTCTGTAAGAACATCTGATCCCCAAACGAGCAATATGTTAGGAGAGTAGTTTGAAAGAGCACCATAAAACCCGTAGGAAGTCGCCCATGAACTAATTAACACATCGGGTTTGATGCGGTTCAAATGCCTTCTAAGGAGAATTGATCGGAGAAAGGAAGCCCCATACGTATAAAGACCCTTCATAGGGGAAACTGAAGGATGAAAGGGTTCACGCATTCTGACAACGTGAACATTTTGAGGAGCTGAATACGGTTTTTCGTCAAATGTCAAAAGGTAGACGTAATTGTTTTTGGCCAGATGATTAAGAAAGAAAAAATCAAAAAGGCTTTTCCCTACACCCGCATACGCGATTACCGCCATAGTAGACGCCTACCTAGAGCTCTTTGATAACGTGGTCGATTGATTTTTCGAATCCTTTGAAAGTTCTAGTTTAGGCTTACGCTTGTGAGCTAGGGGTACAACCGCCTTTGTCGCGAGAGTTGCTACACATGCCATGATGATTGTGAGAACGTTCGGCATAACAGATTTTGCATCGAATGTTTCTCCGTAGTTTCCTGCGAGGTCTATGAAGTCGTCGTAGTCAACGTCGCCGTCACGGTCGAAGTCGGCTTCTGGCTCGTAGGCGGGCTGTCCGATGCTAGACCCGTAGGCACCTGCCAACAACACAAAATCGGTGTAGTCAACATCTCCATCTCTGTCTACATCGCCTATTATTCTCCAGTCCACAGTTATTTCTACCCAACTTGAATGAATGGCTGTAAACGTCAATGTCTTGGCTGATGGATCGTAGCTCCACGTCAAGGTTCCATTAGTAGCACAGACTGATGTTGGTTCTCGCCAGTCGCCAACATAGACTTTGGTGATGCTTGTTTCTTGAGAGGGGGCATTCACTGCGAAGATCAATTGATATCTCATGAAGAACTTCAAAATTGTGAGGTTGGCATTTTCAACCCTGAACCAGTATTGGTCTAAGTAAAGCTTTTCGTATGTTTGGATGATATTGTTAAGGGTTGTGGTTGATGCGAAATTTATGTAGGTGTTCTGTTGCCAGAGATGAAAATAAACATGAGATGGAATGATTTTGCGCCCCCCCCACCATTGGATTTCTATTAGTTGTCCACTCGAATGTGCCACCTTTGTGGCAGTGAGTATTTTAGTTGCGTTGTTATAGCTCCATGACGTAGCTCCAAGAGCTCTTCTTGGTTCCCCTCTATCGGCAACATAAACTTTGATGGTGCTGGTTGTTTCAGATGGTGCGTCAATAATGAATGAGAGCTCATCTGTTGTTTCAGTAAGATTAGAGAGTGTTGTGTAGCCTGTAAGTCTTGTAAATTTGAAAGTTCCTGTGTTTATGTTGGGTGCATAGAGTTCAAAGGCTGTTGGAGATAATGAGGTTGAAGTGTAAACCAGTCCAAAATTAATTGAGTATGGTGAATTCAGTAGTTTAAATGTTAAACGTGGATCACTCGTGGATCTTTCAATAGTTGTGCTGTTGTATGAGTATTCTAAAGGAAGCAAAACATCGTGCCAATAGTCAACTAATTCGTGAACGAGGAAGTAATCCAGATCATCTCCAAAGTAGTTTTCAACTCGCCTAAACACGCTATCAACGCTATTGTAATTTGGCTGCAGATTGCTAGTGTGTCCGTGCCCAATGACTAGTCCCAAATCTGTGATGTTGTTTCTGAGACAGGTGTAAACGCTGTTTGGGTCATTTCCATACTCAACTTCTTCAACTGGGTAGACGTTGTTTAAGCCTCCGATGATTTTTCTCCCGTCTGAATTATCGAACACAAAACATATGACAGGGTCACCTATTACAAGGCCATAGTGTAAGAATTTCACTTCGTAATCGGAAATCACTTCGAGGGTTTGACCTCTCATCCGATATCCCGGAGGCTTAAAGTGTGACAAACTTGAGTTTCTCAAGCCTAATGTAAGAAAGTCCTCCCAAATTCTATCCCAAGTCTTGGTAATCCAAGTCTTATTTGTCACGGTGCTGAACTCGTGTTCCCAAGGGGAGTCATGGTGATAAGCGTGTAATCCAAATCCTACGCGCCTATTTTCAAGACTTTGGTACCATTCTTTATAAGTTGAGGAGGTATTGAATAACGGAAAGCTTCCGTTCCATGTCCAACTTAGGTCAAAACCGTTTGGATTTGGGGTGTAGTAATCTTTCTTTGAGTTCAATTTAAGCATCAAATTGACACGTCTTTTGGGGTTCTCATCCAACCAATCAAACCAAGCAGATGTTAATGGAGTGTCAGCACTTGGCGAAGTTTTATTGTATTCACTTGGACTAATTGGGATTTCATCGTAGGCGTGTGCAATGCCGTAAGGAACCGCGTTTGGTATGAGCCAAGGTGTTATGACAAATGGGTTTTTGTCAGCATCATTGAATAACCAAGCACTACCATATCTTATGTTCGTCATGTACGATCCGTAGGGAATTGCTTCGCCGTCATACGTTATTGCTCTCATCTTTGTCTGCCAGACTCTAGTAGATGCCGTGAGGTCCTTTAGTGTCCCATGAGTTGACGTTAGCGTCAAAGGGAACAATGTTACGGCAAGGTTGTCAGATGTGCGATTGACTGTAATGATGTCATACTTTGCGCTAAAGGGTATTTTGTAGGTATTGTCCTGTATCAACTGTCCTCTTTGAAAGTCTCCTATGTAGCTTCTACCAGATGCGCAGTAAGAAGTAAAAGGTGTGAATGCTAGGGACTGGCCATAGGTAGAGTCAACTTCTAGCCAAGAAATGATGGAGGAGTCAATCGTCACGTAGATGAAAATGGCGTCGAAATCAGCGTATACTATGTATTTTATCGTTACTACAACGTCGATGCTATTTGCGCCAGTATCATAGTCAACAACAGTTGTTGTCGTCAAGGAAATTGTTATTTTTCCCGTGTTGTTTCCTAGCACGGAAGCAATGGTCATATCTGATGGATCCTTACATTTCTCGGTTCCACTAGAGAGATTGAAAACGTAGATATGACCAAATTGGGGATTTGAAGCGACAATGTTACTGCCTCCTTTCCACTTGATAGAGTCTATTCGTCCAGCCGCTTGATAGTTGGCTTTTGTTTTAACAATTCTGATTTCAAGGTTTGGATTATATATGTCAATATAGCTTCCGTTATCCTTATAGTAGACTCTTGGGTGCGGTGGGTCTACTTGTGGCGTCATGTTGCCAGCAATTGCTTGTGCAAGACTCACCGCCAGCATCAGCGACAAACAAACCAAGAAATCAATCTTTTGGCTTAATTTCATTTTGTTTTATGCTCGTGCATATTTTGTTTCTGAGAATGAGAACATGCGTCGGATGGAATGGTTGTGGTACGCGTTTCAACTTTTTTCGTGCTCGCAGATGTTCGCAGGTTTATCAGAAGCGTTGCGCACGCATTGAGAATATGTACTCATACTTCCGCATACCACTCGAAGCCCCACCAATAGTCATTTGGTGAATTGCTAAATCCGATATAGAAATGAGTGGTGTTTTTGTCACTAACCCAAAAGTTTCCTGGTCCACTTTGCCGCGCAGTTACCTGTGGGAATCCGCTTCGCGGAGTCCAAACCAAGCCATGCTCAACCCACACCCCATTAACCGGGCCTGTAACGCTTACTAATCCCCAAGCCTCTGTTTTGTAACCTGAGTTGAAATGAATGATTGTGTTTGGGCCTGTCCTAATAATCCTTTTTGCAACCTTTGGAATCGTTATGACATCATTGTTCAATATCTTGTTATAATCAGAGACACCTGCTTCCATAATTCCTATGGAGTCCTGGTCTGCATCTCCTCTCTTTATTGTGTTTCCAGTGACTGTGTTGTATTTACCGTTAATAGTAATTCCCCTGCCCTTCTTAGTGAGAGTAATAGTGTTTCCTGACACTTCATTCCGACTGACTCCATCTTCAAAATAAGTCATGTAGAATTCTCCGATTTGAATGTTTGATCCTATTGATGCGTAATCGCTCCCCCAATGAGCCAAAGTGTTTCCGATGATTTTGTTTCCTGTGGCTCCTTCGTCGTAGATTTCGATGCCATCTTCATCAACAACGCTTTGGTCTGCACTTCCTATGATGTCGTTGCCTATTATGGTATTCCACCTAAAATACGAGTTGATGCCCACGCACTTGAGTCCCCATGTTGCTCGGCGAATTTTGTTGAAAGCGACAGTTGAGTTTTCGACATTCGATAATACTATTGCTCCGAAAACTCCGCCGACATATTGTAGCGTATTGTCGTTTATGGTATTGCCTTGAATAAAAATGTTGTAGTTAGTGTCCCATATTTTCCCAACTTGTATTCCACTGCCATGGTTGTCATGAATGTAACTGTTGTAGATGCGTATGTCATGGCTAGAGGTAGCATAGATGCCACATGTTGGTCTTCCAGCTGGCTTTGGCCCAACGTTCTTGACTTCAAGATTATCCAAAGTAACTCTTGAAGAGTTTTCAATGTAGACGAGTCCATAGTACTCGTTGGGTGAAGAAGTTGAAACGTTTGCTCCATTAAAAACAAGATTTCGCACCATTACATTAGTCTGTGAGTCTATCTTTAGCAAATAGTTGTTATCGGTTGTTCTGCGAATCTCAGTTAAAGGCTCTGCATCAATCTCAAGGTTACTCTGTGCGATAATAGGGGTGCCAATATCGTATATGGCATAATTTAGGAAAATCTTGCGAGTTCCAATTGCGTTTATCGCTTGATTAATAACCGTTCCGGCATCTTCACCGTAGAAATCAATTTTGCCATTCCAATTGATAGCGTAAGTACATGTGCCGTTGTTTCGAATCACATAGGTTGCAGTTGTAGGGATAGCATCCAAATAAATGTCAGGCGGTGTGAAACTCCCAGGTGAGTCTCCAGACAGCACCCAATAAATTGCAGAGAATAGAAGAGCTCCCACCAACATAGAGCTTATGGAAACAATTACAATCTTCTTGTCCACTTGTTTCTCCCTCCCACAATAATAAGACTTATTTTTTATCTAATAGTCTTTTCCACTTTGTCGATGTTGACTTTCACTTGTCTGAAATCTACTGAAACGATGGAAGATAGGTCCGTAATTCACGTGAACTCGAGAGAAGACAAAGACCCAGCAGCTCCACATGGGACTCATATTATTCAATACGTGAACTTTCCAATTATGGAGAACTTTATCGCTTCCAAGAAGCCTTGAATCATTTTGTCCAGTGAAAACGAAGTTGATGCTACCTCTCTGGACTTTCTTCCCATCTCTGTGGCAAGTTCATCGTTTGTCAGCAGATTATGCAAATGCTTTTGGATCTGGTTGAAATCTCCTTTTTTCACAATGAACCCATTTTCTTTGTGTCTTACAATCCCAGGTACCGAGTAGAGAGCATTACATTCTTCTGAAACGATCACAGGCTTTCCACTGGCCATTGCTTCCATCACAGTTATGCCTCCTTGAGAAGGCAAAACGAATACGTTGCAGAGAGAATAGTAGAAAGGTAGGTCAAAGTAATTCACTTTTCCTATAAACTTGACACTATCGGCTAAATTCTTCTCTTTGCATAGCTTAACCAAACGCTCTCTATCTGGTCCATCACCAACCAGAAGAAGAGTAGTTTGGGGTAGCTTTGCTCTAATTCTTTCAAAAGCCATAATGAGCGTATCCAGATCCTTTCTTGGCTCCAGTGAGCCAACATAAAGTATTACTTTTTTATTAGCCAAGCTTAATTCTTTGTGCAACGTGCCTGTTCTTTCTCTATTCATTTTGGGCATCTCCTCAAAAAAGAAATTGTCAACCGTATTTGGTGCAATAAATATCCGATCGGGTTTCACTCCAAGAAAAGTAAGATACTCTCTTGTACCGAAACCATAGGCGATCGCGGCGTGGCAACGCGGGTAAACATGCCTCACAAATGCGTATACAACTTTCTTGATCAGCGGATCTGTGGACTTTGGAAAGTTATCTCTCATGTTTCCTGCGCTCCAAACAATTAGTCGGGTTTTGGCCAACTTACACCCAAGCATCAAAGGAGGGAAATCAAGAAAAAGACCTCCTTCCGCGATCACGATGTCATATTTCCCTCTTAATATCCTAAATAGTAATGTCGGAAACATTCTAAAAGAACGCTTCCAATGGAAGGGCACCGTTGGCATTTTGCCTTGATAACCTATTGTTGGCAAGAATTCGTACTTAAACCGAAACCTGGATATGTCCTCAGGCTTTGAAAAGGTTTGATGTTTCAGTTGCTTAAGGCCCTTGCCGAATAGGAAAGTAAACTCCATTTCCTTAACTTTGGCTAGTTCCCCAAATAATCGTGCTCTATAAGGGTAGCACATCATTTGGATTACGGCAACCCTTAGCCTATTCAAAAATCCTATTACTCCTTCCCATTGAATGTTCTCTGCGCAGGAAGAACAAACACATCAGCAACTCTAGCCTCAATAAATCCTGGTTCTTCTCGAACTGAATACAACATTCTAGTCATTAGAGGATTTTTTGCACACAATTGCCCACTCAGCAGCCAGATTTGACGGTATGTATTCGGCTATTCTATTGTCAATCTCCTCGAGGGCCATTACTGGACCTATCCCTAGTAGAGTAAAGAACGATCTCAGATAGGGTGATAGAAATCTGTTATTTGCTATTGTCACTATTTTGAACCCCTGTTCAACCAGAAGTTTGCAGATACCCGCAAGAGTGAATTGTCGGCAGTGTCCAACATACACCTTTTCACGTAAATTTAACATTGAAATATCACGGTTCGTTAAGGAAAATGTGGTTTTGTAAGTATGAGATTGTATGGTCTTAGTGGGAACTAGTCTGTATACAAACTTGTCGTAGATAAGTCCGAAAGTAAGTCCGTTTGGAATCACTATAATTAGGCGCCCATTCTTTTTCAGCACTCTTTTCATCTCAAGAATTGCTTGGTCAATGTCAGAAACATGTTCGAGCACGTTGATGCACATAATGGAATGGAAGAAAGAGCTAACGAAGGGTAAACCCAGCAAAGAGGCTCTCGCCAACCTAATGTAAGCCTTTTTTGATTTGAATAGAAATGAACTCTCTTGCGTTTCATTCTTTCCTATGTCCAAAGAGTACACGTTAAACCCTTCTTCCCAAGCGCAAACAGATAGCCATCCGTTCCCGCAACCGGCATCCAATATATTGTTGCCTTCGAGGTTAGAAACAACAAGATTTCGTTGTCTTCTTTCATTCGGAAAGAAAAGGTGTGGTTGATAATATTTCTGCAAACCTAAGCTAAAGATCTCAGAATACAAGTCGATCTCACGTTCATCTCCGATTCACAATGCGCACACGCTAAGTTTTCATCTGCTGTGTTTTATACCAACTGATGGTTTCCTTCAGGCCTTCCTCGAGGGAAATCTGTGCAACGAAACCAATTTTCTCTTTGGCTTTAGCAGTACTTACCCTCCGCACAAGCTGCCCACTTGGGTTACTCTCGTCCAAAACGACCTTTGCGTTCTCATACCCTGACAATTTCAGGATCATCTGCGCCAATTCCTTGATCTTAATGCTTCTTCCAGTAGCCAAGTTTATTGGATCTGCAACTGCATACTTCTCCAAGGCCAAAAGCATCCCGCGTGCAATGTCCTTGGCATGAATAAGGTCTCTTGTAGATTCACCTGTACCCCATATCACAAATGGATCTTGTCTCTCAACGGCTTTCCGAATTAACGCTGGGATTACGTGAGAAGTCTTTAGGTCAAAGTTATCTCTCGGTCCATAAGCGTTGGTTGGCCGTACTATTGCTATTTTCATGCCGTATTCTTCCGAGTATGCTTGAGCCTGAAACTCTCCCATGCGCTTCACCCAGCCATACGAAGCGTTTGA
>JABAOH010157631.1_pt1 | contig 12558 bp, 20 predicted proteins | sample 7062181 | NCBI WGS metagenome assembly JABAOH01 (sample SAMN14538630, study PRJNA623070) | marine sediment metagenome | biome: marine biome [ENVO:00000428]; feature: marine pelagic biome [ENVO:01000023]; material: deep marine sediment [ENVO:00002113]; isolation source: pool of 5 deep marine... | reverse complement strand
CTGTGGGTCCCCATACCAAGGGAATGTATCAGGTGGAGTTCTTACCCAAGGAGTTCGAGAAGATCGTTCCCTGGCTGATGCTGAACCGCGAAGGCCTGGACGTGCTCGTTCACCCAAGTACGAATTCAGGCGACGGCTACGGCGACCACACCGCCCGGGCACTCTGGCTCGGCAATCCTCTGGAGATCAACAAGAATGCGTTCAAACGCAGTGATTCGTAAGGTCGAATGGGAGCAGGGTAACGGTGACGGCCCTCTTGTAGCGTCACTACCGGTCGTGTCCCGTTCTAAAGGCTTATCTCGGCAAAATTGAGTTTTAATCAAATCCGAATGGGTGTCCCAACCCAAAATCGGTTTTCTATGCCAGTGTGCTTTTCTCCGGCCGGTCGGGTAAGTAGTATACCGTTAGGCGCCCGCCTTTGACGACATCAGAAAATCGATTATACCGCTTAACTTTTTTGCTGCTTTGTCGTTTCTTGCCATTCATATCAGTGTACTCGTAGGTAATGTATCGTGCATAATTGGGTGCGAAGGCGGTGGGGGTGCGTGTTGGTGCGGCCGAACTTTCCAAAACTACGCCAGTGGTTTTGATCCCTTTCCATCTAATGACACCTTAGAAGATCCCCGGACGTGAGTCCGGGGGTGTATCGGGCTCCCAAGTCTTCTTTGTTTGAGGGTGGTATAGTCGGTGCATGGAAACGAGAAGACAAGCCCACTGCGTTTATCGGTGTATGTATCACATTGTGTGGATACCGCGCTATCGTTACAAGGTGCTGGTGGAAGGAGTGGATGAGTACGTGAAGAAAAAGCTTGAAGAGATTCGAAAATATCACCCAGAGATCGAGTATATCGAGCGAAATGTCCAACCGGACCATGTGCACATCGTGGTGAGTTTTCCGCCGAAGTACAGTATAGCGAGCGTGGTGCAGATGATGAAACAGAATACGGGCCGGGCACTGCGGGGGAAGTATAAGTTTTTGCGGGAACGGTACTGGGGGAGAGGGGGAATATGGTCGGTTGGGTATTTCGCGAGCACAGTGGGCTTGGATGAGGAGACGATCCTGCGCTACGTTCGGTATCAGGAAAAAGAAGACTTGGGACAAGCGAAGCTTGCATTCTGAGAAAAGCCCCGGACGTAAGTCCGGGGAAATTTACTAAAAATATCCAGGAAATAAAGGTGGTAATAAAGGTAAACACATAAAACTACAGTGCCGATGATTAAGGCAATTGTAATTAGATCAAAAAATTCCATTGCTTCTCCCTATGGAAATCCGCAACATCTAGTTGGTCCGTTCCGTTCCCGCGAAACACTCCAGTGAGTGGTACGTGACGGCACCCATATCACTTGAGCTCGGCCCAAAAAAGAGGGCCAGTGATATACTTCAGTCATGAATTTCGAGAGGCCCGGGTCCCCTTGCTAAGTTCTTGGAATCGCAATAAAATTGCGCATTCCCATGATGGACATTGGCTCGCTCAGAGTTAGACCGTATCAGGAACGAGATGAGGAGGCGGTCGTTTATTTATGGCAGATGGTATTCCCTGACGATCCGCCGTGGAATGATCCGTCTCTGGTAATCCAACGAAAACTTTCCGTGCAGCGTGATCTGTTTCTCATTGGGGAAATGGATCGACGTGTGGTTGCGACGGTTATCGGAGGCTACGACGGATTTCGGGGTTGGGTTTATCACCTTGCGGTTGTCCCTGACCATCGTAGGAATGGTATCGGGCGCGCAATGATGAACGAGATCGAAGCCAAATTAAAGATACTCGGTTGCACGAAACTCAACCTCCAAGTTCGATCCACCAATGTTGACGTGATCGAATTTTACAAGCGTCTCAATTATCTGTTTGAAGACCGTGTAAGTTTCGGCAAGCGATTGGTGTAATCAGTTCAAGCAAAGAATGCTAGGTGCTGGTTCGTAGCGGATATTGTTTGCTTTAATCTTATCGCCAAATAAATGAAGGTCTTAAATTGAACAGGGTATTATTTTTTGATCTTGACGGAACACTGACAAACCCCCGTGAGGGGATAGTTCGAAGTCTTAAGTATGCCTTTGACAAACTCGGTTGTCCTTGTCCATTGGAGGATACACTTGAGGGTTACATCGGAACTCCGCTACGGACGGTCTTTGCTGAACTCATTGACTCGAGCGGAGAACAAATCATCGAGCGAGCGGTCGAATTGTACCGCGAGCGATTTGCTAGGGAGGGTATGTTCGAAAATTTGGTCTATCCAGGAATCGAGGCGAGCTTGACTAAGCTAAATCAGCAAGGGCTGCATTTGTACGTCACCACCTCAAAGGCAACGGTATTTGCTGTCAAAATTATTGNNAAAATTATTGAGCATTTTAACCTGGAATCCCATTTTCGCCGGGTCTATGGGAGCGAACTGGACGGAACGCGTGCGGACAAGGAGGAACTTATCGCATACGTCCTTGCGGAAGAATCTATCTCTCCACGGGATGCAACTATGATTGGTGACCGGGACCATGACATCAAAGGGGCCCTGTCGAATGGAGTACGACCGGTAGGGGCGCTTTGGGGATTTGGCTCTCGCGACGAGCTGACACGAGCAGGGGCGTCAGTGCTTTGCGAAAGTCCGGAAGCATTGGTGAAAACGCTATCAGATAGGAATTAGATCTGAAATAAATGGGTTTTTGGCAACGGATTTAAAGGTGGTGGGCGAAGTGAAGCACCATCCTTTAGGAGATCTAAATGAGTGGATCAGGGTCGAGAACATCCAATGCACGATTTTCTGTCGGGGAATTAGTGCAACACAAGCTGTTCGGTTATCGTGGTGTTATCATTGATGTGGATCCCGATTTTCAGTTGACCGAAGAATGGTACGAGGCCATGGCTCGCTCGAAACCGCCAAAGGATAAGCCTTGGTACCACGTGCTGGTACACCAGGGAAGTCATCAAACCTATGTCGCGGAGCGAAATCTGGAACGGGACGAGAGCGGAGGAGCCATCGAGCACCCGCTGATTGATCAAATTTTTACTCGGTTCAGCGGGGGGCGGTACCACAAGGATGAACCCAGTCATTGATGGTTGGGTGTGAGATCGATGATCGGATCTGTATGCTAAGAAGAAATTAGAGGAAAGGCAGGGACCGCCGAATCCAGGGAAACGGCGATCGCCAGCCTGAAACGATTTGTTTCTATTGTTTTTGAATCTTGACCTTGAGAATCTCCCACGTTTTTGCGGGAACCGCCTCAACTTTTGCGAGGGTCTCCCTCACCTGTTTGGCTGTTCTTAAGTCTTCTGGCTTGATAAAAGTCGCTTTCTCCAGCTCCTTCAGAAATTTTTGGTTTCCTTTTAGCTCACTCCACGCCCCCGTCAGCGCGCTCAACCGACCTTGCGGAACCCGGGGTGGCGCCATAATACCCCTGCCAATAGGTTGAGACACTTTTAGCGCGTTGATCAAAAAGCGACCCTCTTTTGAGGTCACGATGTTTTCGTCGACGAGAAGGCCGGGGACCACGCTCCGTGCCCGCGCGTTACCAATAACGATCTTGAGCGTATGCGTGTAGCGGAGAAGCGCAGGTAATGACCCTGCCATTCCATCCGCCTCGCCCCGCTGCACGGCCGCCACGCCGGCCGCAGACCCCCGGTACCCGAGGACGACCCTGAAGTTAAGGCCACCGTATTCTCTCAGCACTTCAGGGTAATCGGCCTGATTGTTGGCCCGTGATGCGGCTGCAAAAAACAATGGCTTCTTCGCCTTTTTAAAGTCCTCTACGGTTTTGTAGGGAGATTCCTTCTTGATGGCGAGCACGATGGGCCCAAAGTCCGTGCCACCGATCCAGCTGAATTTTTCCATGTTGAATTTTCTGCCCGCCTGTTTTGTCATCTGCGCGACGCTTTGATTCCCATGGACCATGCCGATGGTCAAGCCATCCGGCTTGGCGACGTTGAAAATGTAGTTGGGTCCAATACTGCCTCCGCCGCCGGGCATATTTTGAACGATGATCGTGGGATTGCCGGCAATGTACTGAGGCAGATACCGGGCGATGAGTCTAGCCTGTACGTCAAAGCCGCCGCCCGGCCCGTAAGGTACAATGAAGCGAATCGTCTTGCCCTTATAAAAGTCATCAGCAATGGCGACTTGTGTGGTGCTAAGTGCATACCCGATGACCAGTGTCATGATGGGAAGCGCAAAATTAGTAAACTTTCTCAACATAAGATCATCTCCTTTGTCAGTTTAGCTATCGGCGACTCAAGTTCCTGCTACGGAGGGAGTGCCGAAGACGGGGAGGAACCATAACAAATTGACAGAAATTTTGCCAACCACGCGGGGGATGCCTAAGATGGTCGCTCTTTGGGTGTGCGTACCTACTTCCCATATTCCTGAGCCTTGGTTGATAGGCGTAGGTAAAGCATATAGAGTTGCAGCAAATCTTTGTTTTGAACGGCGTTTTTGACGGCTCATATGATCATTATCTTAATGGGAGTCGCAGGTTCGGGTAAGACTACCATCGGGAACCTACTGTCCAAAGCCATTGGATGGAAGTTCTATGATGGTGACGATTTTCATCCGCAAGAGAATATCGAGCGTATGAGGCAAGGTATTGCACTGACTGACCAAGATCGGGAGGTGTGGCTGGATAGGCTCCATGTTTTTGTCCGAGGACTAAGCGAAGGTGGAGAGTCTGCGATTCTTGCGTTTTCTGCGCTCAAGAAGATGTATCGGGAGCGGGTCGCACGGGGAATCGATGATTTGCAGTACGTCTATCTCGATGGAGATCCGGCGTTGCTTGAGGAAAGAATTAGAAACCGTAAGGGTCACTACTTTGGGGTTGAGCTACTAAACAGCCAATTCGAAACTCTCGAGGAACCCGAGGGGATCCCGACAGTCGACGTGGCGGGCAGTCCGGAAGAAGTCGTGGCTCGAGTAAGAAGAGTCTTAGGGGTTTAGTCACAAACCCCATCCCGCCATAGATTTATCCTCGCTGTTCATAATTAAGTCCTGGAGGACGGCTTGAACACGACCGAAGACATTTGGCGTGAATATCGGGAAAGGTTGCGTGCCTTCGTGAAACGCCGAGTGAAAGATCCAGCAGCTACGGATGATATACTTCAAGATGTGTTTATTAAAATGCAGACACGGTTGGATTCATTAAAAGACAAAGCAAAACTTCAAAGCTGGATGTATCAAATTACAAAGAATGCCCTCATCGATTATTACCGGTCAAAAAAACCCTATGAATCCCTTCCCAACTGGCTTTCCCAAAGCTAGCCTGTTCCGAGCGCCCAGATGAGAAAAGAATTGTCGGAGTGCTTGCGCCCCATGATTGACCGTCTGCCTCCAACCTATCGGGACGCTATTTTGCTCTCCGAGATCAACGGAAGGACACAGAAAGAGGTGGCTCGGATTCACGGCATATCACTGTCAGGTGCGAAATCCAGGGTCCAGCGGGGACGCGCCATGTTGAAGGAGATGGTCTTGAACTGCTGTCAGTTGGAATTTGACCGGAATGGGCAAGTTGTCGATTATAAAAGAAAAACCCGATCACCGGGGAAATGCTGACCCTTTTATCTTACGGAGTTGCGTCCTTTTTCATGTTCCCTCGTCTTTAGATTTAGCATTCATAAAGAGGAGGGCCCCATGAGCCAGCAAAAGTCTAGTGATATTCGAAGTGCGGTCCGGGAAAACTACGCAAGAATCGCTGTTTCGGGTAAATCCGGCTGTGGAGATTCGACCACTTCATGTTGTGGCGCTCGTAGCAAATCGGCGGCTCCAGATGTTGCGCTTGGCCTCGGATACACAGATGACGAGATTTCCGCCGCTCCCAATGGCGCAAACATGGGACTCGGTTGCGGCAATCCACAAGCCATAGCGTCATTGAAGGCAGGGGAAAGTGTTCTTGACTTGGGAAGTGGTGGCGGTTTCGATTGCTTCCTTGCCGCTCAGGCCGTTGGTGAGCAGGGTCAGGTGATCGGGGTTGATATGACTCCGGAGATGATTGAGAAGTCACGTGCGAATTTAGCTAAAACGGACTTTGGAAATGTAGAATTTCGACTGGGAGAGATAGAAAATTTACCAGTGGCTCGCGAATCCGTTGATGTTATTATCTCAAATTGTGTCATCAATTTGTCTCCGGAGAAGAAGAGGGTATTCAGCGAGGCATTTAGAGTGTTGAAACCGGGCGGACGTATCGCGGTATCGGATATTGTGGCTACAACGGAAATCCCGGATGACCTGAAAAACAATATGTCTCTGTATGCCGGATGCGCGGCAGGGGCTGCCACCATCACAGAGCTTGAAGCGATCTTGCGCCGTATCGGGTTCGAGAAGATCAAGATTCAATCAAGGGCTGGTAAGCAGCATCTTACCCCCGAATGGGCTCCCGGAAACAGGATCGAGGATTATGTTGTCTCTGCAAACANNCCTCAACCTTTGCGCGATCAGATGATCCAGGCTAAGTTTCCCGGAACCGAAGCAGATCAGTAGCAGAAACACTGTGATATAAACCGGCTCTGGCCGGTAGTAGTACCATCCCCAGAACAGGAGATTGCTGGCGGCCTTGGCGATATCGGTTTTGATCACGTCGGGTATCGTTACCGTGACCGAGGCTACGACCATGGCGAACCCAATCGCCGTGGACCAGAAACGGGTACCCAATCCGACGATGAGAGCCAGGCCTCCAATTAACTGAACCCCCGCATCCAGCCAGGCGTTTAACAACGGGAAGGGTATCCCGTACTCGATAAACTCATCCCTTAGGAAGTGGATACCCTGAACAAAAAACTTGTTATAACCCGACATGACAAAGAAAAACCCGATGGCGACCCTCGATATGAACAGGGCAACCCATTGGAGTCGGTCCAATCCGTTAATTGCGCGATTTGCTAATTGGAAAAAAAAGTTCATGCCTGCCTCCTTGAGAGATTCTCGCTCATTCCATCAGTCGGTTCATGCGTTGAACTCAGATCGAGCTTCCTGGTATCCTATCAACAATTCGAGAAGCTCTTTAGTGCCCTAGAGCGTGCAGTTAATTCCTTGTCCAGGCAGCCTTGAGCCGGCTAGACAAATCGGCACCAATGATACGCTGAAATGCGGCACGCAGGTCGGGGTTGTTTTTCAAATAGTCTTGCAGCTTTCCCTTTGGCCACCACATGCAGCGGGTGGGTTCCAACGCAACGATGTCCACAGAGGGGACTTCATCGGTGATAAAGCCCATCTCCCCGATAAATTGTCCCTCCTGAAGCTCTCCCACCGGTTTCCCGTGTAATTCAATACCGGCTTTTCCGGAGTAAATAATTGCCAGTTGCTCTATGGGCTTGCCCTGCTCAACGAAGCGTTCGCTGGTGGCGTGTTCCTGCCACTCTCCCAGGCTGAGGAGCTTCACCATCTGGCGCGGAGTCAATGTTTGGAATGCGATCTGGCATAAACGTTGTTGGTCATGGGTAAGGCGCACGGGCCTGCGTTCAAGTAACAAGCGAAAGATCCAGTAAATGTTGAGGAGAGTGAATAGAAGGTTCCAAAAGATTGCTGCGTATAGAGGTTCGGGTCTCAAGTAAAAATAGGGTAGGAGGCTAGAGGCGGCCAGGACGGTGAGGATCCGAAGCCACAGGATATCCCGCATCAGGTAGGAGAACAGGTAAAGAATATTTGCGAGGTGGATGGTGTATTCCATGGCATGCCATCAGATGGGGAGGGGGGTGCGTTTGAGAACCAAACGCATCACCGCATCAACAATCTCCACGCTGGGGGGGTGACCTCCCACACTGAGGTTCCGGTAATACCATGAAATCCGGCCCTCAGGATCCACAAGCACGACTCCACCTTGCTGGAGGTTATCCCCTTCGCCGAGGTGATTGATGTGTCCGTCCGCGGTGGCTCGAATACCGTCCCATAGCGCCCGCGGTCCAAACGTAGCCCACAAAGAGCGCAACATTCCTGCGGCGCGAAATGAAGAGAGGGAGGGGTCCGTTACAATATCGACGGGTTTGTCAGCGAGTAGAAATCGTTCGATAAAAGTGTCGATAAAGTGGGGAGCCCCATTACTGATGAAAACAGTGCGAACGCCCAATGACTGAAGCTCATTGAGTCGGTGGGCGAGCTCGGTTATCTGGGCACTCAAGCAGAGGCAGCCAAAATGGCGCAGGTAAACCAGCACTGCAGGCTGCTCGGCCCAGAAGCTCTTGAGAGAGATCTCCTGGCCGTCTCGATTTAGCACCTTGCTTTCCGCCAGCTCCCTGGGGACTTCTTCTCCGGCGCGCATTACGTCCTTATACCTCGATTGCAGAACGTCTTAAAGAAGCATAGCAATTGAACTTTCACAACCGTAGGGTTAGGGTTTTTTATGTTCCGTCTGAGCATGCACAACCAATCAACAAAACGACTACAGGTCCAGTCCCCGAAGATACTGGTGTTATTCCTGTTGATGTCGTGTGCCGTTCCCACTCGCGTGGATTCGGCTTCGTGCACGATTCAGATTAGATCGATACCGGATGGGGCAAATATTTTTGTAAACGATCTGTTACAGGGCGTCACACCATACGAGATGGTGTTACCTGACCAAAATACCAAGTATCAGCTTCGGCTTACGTTACGAGGGTTTCAGGAACACATGTCCAAAATCAGCTGTTCCACTCCGCCGAGCCAGGCCATTCAACTTGTTAGTGATCCCAGGATTAACGTCCGGATCGCCTTCCCACGTGACCCAAAATACGACGGATGCGGCGCTCGGGTGGCATTGAATTGGCGTTCAGGCCGATTTTCTCTCGGGCGGATGGAACTATTTCCCGGTGATGAAAAAAGCTATTCGGGTTACAAGGTTAATTATATGACCCTTATCCATTCGGGTTACTTCTTTTGTCCCACCGATGCCAAAACTCATTGCGTTAGCAAGAGCCGTGAGACCGAGGTCATATTCGATCAGAATAAATCCTATGAGATTGCTTTTAGCGGGCAGGGTGCAGAGTGCAAGACGGTGCTAGTGGAGCGTTAGCCGAAACGTTCTCAAAATGATTCAAGACCGTTTGACAACACGAGTCTAAAGCTTCTGCCTAATTCTCTTGACCAGTTCTTCGTATGACGATTTCGCTAGAATACGCTTGAATTGAGATCGGTAGTTGTTCACGAGACTGATGTTCTCAGCCACGATATCGTAAATTTTCCATTCACCGTTAACGAGATAGGCCCTGTACTTGATAAAGATCTTTGAGCCGTCGCGCGTGCGAATGCGGCTTACCACTTCAGCGTAGTTGTCTTCTCGACGTTCCCGTAAAAACGTTATTTCGTCCTCATCAAAGGATTGGAGCTTATCCAGATAAGTGCGTTCGAGGAGAGCGGTAAAGAGACCGGTGAACTCCTCCTTTTCCGAAAGACTGAGCTGACGCCATCGGTGCCCCAATGTTCGTCTGGCCATTTCATTGAAATCAAAGCGGTCATAGATGACCCGCCGGAGATGGCTCCGCGCCTCTTCCCAACCCAACGAAGTCTTGAATTGTGGATCCTTCAGAATTGCAACCGCTCTGTCAATGGTGGCCCGAATTTGCTCCGTGGGGGAGCCAGCCAACAGGATGGACGGGAAAAAAAACAACGATAGCAGCAACATGGCGGTCGTGAATAGGGTTCGTGAGCGAAGCAACGAGTCTTTCATGGCAGTCTCCTCTGACAGGGTCTAATGCAGGGAGCATGCCAGGTTGCGAAATCTTTGTTTTGCCTGTTAAATCAAATACTTATTGGCGAAACGTCAAAGTTGGCAGGACGTGAAGGCTCTCAAATCACCAAATCTGGAAAATGCATCCATGACATTTTGGGGCATCGCAGGGCAGGAGATTTGCTTGAACTGCATGTCTCAGTATTTGAATGGAAATATGCTTATAAATATTTGATACATAGAAACCACAAGGCAAAAGCTGCTGAAAATAGTTTTGTGGTATACTGAATTAAACCCATTTTCGATTGACCAAATGGTGCGTAATTCCGGGCGCCGAGGATCGCTACCGAGAGATTTAGCCATGGGCCAGACACATCAAACCATCGCCATCAATACACCTGTGGACCGCGTGTGGAAGGCCATCCGAAACTTTCACAAAATGAACTGGGCACCCAACGTCATCGCTAACATCGAACCGGTGGGTGATATCCCGGGTGAGCAGATAGGAGCGGGACGGATACTGAACGGAGTATTCCATGAAACTCTGTTGAGTCTCGATGATCAGAACCGGACGTTCTCCTATAGTATCGACGATGGACCGTCGCCGCTGTCAAAAGCAGAGGTAAAAAATTACGTAGGACGCGTAGAGGTGAAGCCGGGCCCGGGCAAGAGGGGAACCGTAGTCGAGTGGACCTCTTCCTGGGAAGACAACGATGAGGCGGCCTACGAATTCTGCCATGGCATTTATCTGGCCCTTCTTGCCGATATGAAGAATAGCCTGGAGTAAACGGACTGCCCTTAAAGTTTCGAATGGGTCAACAATTTTCCTGGGACAGCAGGATCTTAATCTGAGCAACGATCATGGCAAGACTAATGGTTTTTCAGCATGTGCCTTATGAGATTCTCGGAACATTAAATCCCCTGTTCAAACGCTCGGGCTTCAGGATCCGCTACATTAATTTCGGTCGCCATCCCGATGCCAAACCGTCTCTGGACGGATACGACGGGCTGGTTGTGTTGGGAGGGCCCATGAGCGCCTACGAGACGAGGAAGCACCCTTATTTGACCACGGAGCTTCACCTCATTGAAGATGCCATAAAAAAGGACATTCCAGTCCTGGGTATATGCCTGGGAGCTCAATTAATTGCCAGGACACTGGGTGCCCCGGTATCCAAGCATCATGAAAAAGAAATCGGTTGGTACGACGTATCTCGAACACACGCCGCCGAGAGGGACCCCGTGGTGGGGCATTTTAAAGACTCGGAAAAGATTTTTCAGTGGCACGGGGACACCTTCGAGAGGCCGCGGGGAGCCGTTCATCTGGCAAGTTCGAAGATTTGCCGTAACCAGGCATTCCGGTACGGAGAAAAGGTGTACGGTTTCCAGTTCCACATGGAAGTCGATGAGCCCATGATCGAGCGCTGGTTAAGCACTCCTGGGTTTAAGAAAGAGCTCGAGGAACTGGGCGGGCAGGTGACGGCTGATCAGATTCGTAAAGAGACCAAGTCATACATCCAACGGCTCAAAGCGCTCAGTTACAAATGCTTTGGAGAGTTTAACCGTTTGTTTGGGATGAAAAAGAAGCTTCGGCGCCTTCCTTCCAGGTAGAGTTTTAAGTACGAGTCCCCGCCGGACGCTACCGGGCAGTGTCGATTCGATCTTGCGAGCCACTTTTCGCCTATTTGCAACTTGATCCCTGTCCTGGCACTCCCGCCAAGTTTGTTGACTGTTAAGGTCCGTCTTTACGTCGAACCTTTCCTTGCGAAAATGATTCGATCGCAATAGAGTCCGGTCAAAATTTGACCGGTCAATGCTTTTGTCAGGCGGATCTAGATTCCTGCATTGATCAATCAGGAGGATCTATGGGGAGAGTGTTTTCTTTCTTGTATGGTGTTGCGGCTCACGTATTGTTCTTGCTCGTTTTTGCCTACATGGTCGGTTTTCTCAGTAACTTTCTGGTCCCCAAATCCATCGATTCCGGCCCGGTCGGATCCTTTGGATTCTCTCTCGCGGTCAATATTTTCTTGATTGCACTCTTTGGCGTTCAGCATAGTGTGATGGCGCGTCCCGGATTCAAGGAGTGGTGGACAGCCACGGTCCCCAAGCACATTGAGCGCAGTACGTACGTGATGATCAGCAATTTGCTCATGATACTCCTCATGTGGCTGTGGCAACCCATGGTGGNNGTGGGTGTCGTCTGGAACGTGGAAAATTCAGCGGGAGCCTTCATCCTGTGGACCTTGTTCGCTATCGGCTGGCTGTTTATTGTCATCACTTCTTTCATGATCAATCACTTCGATCTATTTGGTACGCGGCAGGTATTTCTTCACCTGCTGGGGCGGGAGTATACGCCTCTCCAGTTCAAGACCATCGGATTTTACAAGTACGTCAGGCATCCTCTGATGGTGGGGTGGCTGGTCCCCTTTTGGTCCACCCCCAACATGACGGTAGGTCATTTGGTGTTCGCTCTGGGCACAACGGTTTATATCCTCATCGCCATTCAGGTGGAGGAGAGAGATCTGGTGCGATTTCACGGTGACTCTTATGAGAACTACCGGCGTCAAGTCTCTATGTTAGTCCCGTTCAGAAAAAAGAGCACATAGGGGAACCGAGGCTTGTCTAATGATGAACAGGATTGACCACAAATACGAAATGGACTCACACAAAAGGAGTTGCCATGAGTGATTTGAGCGGAAAAAAAGCGCGGGCATTGGGAATCAACCATGTAGTTTTGGAAGTGGGGGACCTGGACGAAGCCCTCAAATTCTACGGCGCCATATTCGAATTTACATTACGCGGAAAGAGCGAGCGGAACGCCTTTATCGATCTCGGGGATCAGTTCATCCAGTTGAGCTTGGGAAAGACGCAAGAAGCCGACGACAAGCGTCATTTCGGTTTCGTTGTGGATAATAGAGAACCCGTGGCTGCGGCTTTGGAAAAACTGGGTG
>JABAOH010009225.1_pt1 | contig 12560 bp, 14 predicted proteins | sample 7062181 | NCBI WGS metagenome assembly JABAOH01 (sample SAMN14538630, study PRJNA623070) | marine sediment metagenome | biome: marine biome [ENVO:00000428]; feature: marine pelagic biome [ENVO:01000023]; material: deep marine sediment [ENVO:00002113]; isolation source: pool of 5 deep marine... | reverse complement strand
CAGCCGATAGGCGGCAAGAAGAAGTGCCGCATAAATGATGAATCGGGACGGAGGCGAAGCATAACGGTCGCAAGAGGAGAGCGGCAGACACGCCTCGCGCGGTCGGAGGACGCAGGGCGCTTCTTTGGCCGCGCTATGACGGACTTGTTCTCAATGTGGCCGCGGGTCCATCGCGTGGGGCGCCGACGCTGTCCTCTCCCGTTCGTCGAGTGAAGCGAGCTAGCGATGACGGCAAATCGACATGAGGATCTGCCGCGGTGATAAGTGCGAAAGGAGTCTCCGCCATGCATCCGAGAGACCTCGTAGTCCAGGACGGCGGGGCCCTGGCCACAATGTTGCTGAGGCTGAGGGGCAAAGAGCCCCGCCTTGAGGGGTGACGGCCATGCACGTGGAGCTTGCCAAGGGAACTGAGGAAGCGAATGCAGGGATGGCCAGGGCGCGCAGCCTGGGCTGGCGAGCGCTGGCCCTGGCTTACGATGAGATGACGGAGCAATGGGTGGAGGCCCTGCTAGGCGGCCTCGTCACTGCCGCCCTTTTGGAGGTCCAGAGAGGCCTCGGTCCAGACAAGGAGCGGTTTGCCCGCGGCCTGGAGGTGATGAGGCAGTTTGGGATACAACAGCAGGAGCGTGACCCCCACGAGGTTCTGCGCGATCTCAAGGACGAGTACGCCCGTCTGTTCATGGGACCAGGGAGTTTGCCGGCGCCGCCATGTGAATCGGCGTACCGGGACCCATCCTCCGACACGTCCACCGTGCAGAATCTCTGGGCAGCATCCGTGGAGGCGGCCTACCGGCGACACGGTCTGAGCCTGTACCCTTGCCACAGGGACCTCCCCGACCACGTTGCCACTGAGCTGGTGTTCATGTACTTCCTCTCGCGCCAGGAGGGAGAGGCGTGGGAGAAGGGACAGGCCGAGACGGCGAAGGAGTTTCGCCGGGCCCAGCTGGAATTCCTTAAGGAGCACCTGGTTCGCTGGCTACCGGATTTTTGTGAGCGGGTCCAGAACGCTACCCGGAGCAACGTCTACTGGGCTCTTGCCGACATACTTCGGGAGTTCCTAGTCGCGGAAACGGGCGCGAGTGATGTACAGTCAGCCGTGCAGAGCAGGTTCGGAAAAGGTGGCAGTTGAGGCGTTGCCACGCCCAAAGAAACCTCGGAGAATGCGTTGGTGAGGAGCCCCGACGACGGCACAGCAGAAATCATCCGCATCGGCAGGCGTTTTGAACCCGATATTCGGTATTTCCCCATGCCCGGGCTGAACGAGAGCGGCAACGATCGTTGAGGCCAGGTCGGCGTTCCGCATCCATGGGATAGAACGGAGGTAGGTGTGATGCCTGACGGTAACCTTGACAAGCAGAAGTACTGGCCGGTCAGGCGGTACATGGAGATGTATGACAGGTCCCTGCAGGACCCTGAAGGCTTCTGGGCGGAAGAGGCCCGAAAGCTGGATTGGTACAAGACGTGGGACAAGGTGCTGGACTGGTCGCCGCCCTTCGCCAAGTGGTTCGAGGGCGGGATGCTGAACGCCTGCTATCTGTGTGTGGACCGCCACATCGAGAACGGGAGGAAGAACAAGGTCGCCCTCTACTGGGAGGGCGAACCCGGCGACACGCGCGTCCTGAGCTATGCCACACTCTATCGAGAGGTCAACCGCTGTGCGTCGGTGCTGAAGAATCTGGGCGTGGTCAAGGGGGACAAGGTAGCGCTCTATCTGCCGATGATCCCGGAGCTGCCCATCTTTATGTTGGCCTGCAGCCGCATCGGTGCCACGTTCACTGTCGTCTTCTCTGGCTTTAGCGGGGAGGCCCTCGCCGACCGGATCGACGACGTGCAGGCCAAGGTTCTGGTGACCGCCAACGGCGGGTATCGCCGAGGCTCCCCCGTGCCCCTGAAGCGGACAGCGGACGAGGCGATGGAGCTTTCGCCGACCATCGAGAAAGCGGTCGTAATCAACCGGCTTGGCCTCGAGGTGGAGATGAAGCCGGGCAGGGACTTCTGGTACCATCACCTGCTTACGGATGCGTCGAACAAGGTGGACCCGGAACCGGTGGAGTCCAGCCACCCTCTGTACGTCCTCTACACGTCGGGCACCACCGGCAAGCCCAAGGGCGTCGTCCACAGCACGGGAGGCTACATGGTGTACACCCACTCCACGTTTGGGTGGGTCTTCGACGCCAGGGAAGACACAGTATATTGGTGCACGGCGGACATCGGGTGGGTGACTGGCCACAGCTACATCGTGTATGCGCCCCTGGCTTTCGGCGCCACCAGCGTCATGTACGAGGGGGCGCCCAACTATCCGGATCTGGGACGGTGGTGGGATATCATCCAGACCTATCGGGTCAGCATCCTGTACACGTCGCCCACGGCCATTCGCATGTTCATGCAGGCCGGCGAGGGGTGGCCGGCGAAATACGACCTGAGCAGCCTGGACCTGCTGGGGACGGTGGGAGAGCCCATCAACCCCGAGGCGTGGCTGTGGTACTTCAAGCACATCGGCGGCGAGCGTTGCCCCATCGTGGACACCTGGTGGCAGACGGAGACCGGTGGCATCTCGATCTCCCAGGCCCCGGCCATCGAACTCCCGCCGCTGAAGCCCGGCTCCGCCAGTTTGCCGCTGCCTGGTATCGACCCCCAGGTGGTGAACGAGAAGGGCGAGCCGACGACACCCGGCGAGCGAGGGCTGCTGGTCATCAGAAAGCCGTGGCCCGGGATGCTGATGACCCTATACAACGACCCCGAGAGGTACAAGGAGGTATACTGGAGTCGCTTTCCCGGGAACTACCTTACCGGCGACTACTCCGTCCGGGACGAGGAAGGCTATTTCTGGCTCCTCGGGCGGGCCGACGAGGTGATCAAGGTGGCCGGACACCGTCTGGGAACGCTGGAGCTAGAGAACGCCGCCGTTGCCTTCGCCCCTGTGGCGGAGGCGGCGGCCGTGAGCAAGCCCGATCCCGTAAAGGGCGAGGCCATTGTCATCTTCGCCATTCTCCGTGAGGGGCACGATCCATCTCCCGAGCTGGAGAAGGAACTCAATGCCCACATCCGGAAGATCGTCGGGCCGATCGCCACTCCGGAGAGCGTGTTCTTCGTCAAGAAGCTGCCCAAGACCCGGAGCGGTAAGATCATGCGGCGACTGCTCAAGGCGGTGGCCACGGACGCGGTCATCGGCGATGTCACAACTCTGGAGGACGGGGCCTCTGTGGACGAAGTGAGGGCTGCCTACGAGGCGCTCCGGGAGGAGATCTAGCTGCCCCCGCAGGGAGCGGGAATTCAGGCCTAGGGAGGTATGAGATGACGATCAGTAGCCCGTGGCCCAGTCAGGCGCCATACCCCAAGCGGCATCTCTCCGACTGTCTGCGAGAGGGCGCAGAGCAACAGCCGGACAAGACGGCTCTCATCGGCCCGGACGAACGGTTCTACAGCTTCGGGGAGATCTGGGACGCCGCCCGCCGCATGGCCCGAGTGCTGCAGGAGGAGGCCGGCGTACGCAAGGGAGAGGTGGTGGCCATCTACGCGGACAACTGCCCGGAGTACGTGGTGGCAGTGCACAGCATCCTGCTGGCCGGGGGAGTGGTGACGACCGTGAACCCGCGATTCAGGGAGCGGGAGCTGGTACACCAGCTGAGCGATTGCGACGCGGTCGCCGTGTTCTGCATGCCAGGGAATTGCCCTCTTGTGAGCATGGTGAGAGACGAATTGCCGGCGCTTCGGGCCACTTTCCCCACCACTGATATTTGGGACAAGGCAGCGGCGGTAGGTGGCGGCGCCGAACCCGTGACCATCGACCCGGAAAAGGACCTGGCTTTTCTTCCCTACTCGAGCGGCACCACTGGGCTGCCCAAGGGCGTCATGCTCACTCACCACAACGTCTGCAGCAATGTCGGTCAGAACCTCGCCGTCGGCCTGGCCCAGCCGGGCGCGGTCAGCCTGGACTTCCTCCCCTTCTACCAGATATTCGGGCTCATTCCGGTAATGAATGTGGGCCTGGCCAACGCCTCGGCTCAGGTCGTCATCCCCAGCTTCGACCCCCACCTGGTGCTGTACTTGATTCACAAGTACAGCGTCACCGACCTGTTCGTCGTGCCGCCCGCTCTGCGCAGCCTTATCGACCTGGCGGAGCAGGGCCAGAAGTACGATACTTCCTCCCTGCGCTTCATCATCTCCGGCGCTGCCCGCCTGTTGCCGCGCACAGCCGAAGCGGCCGAGCGCCTGTTCTCCTGCCCGGTCATCCAGGGCTACGGGCTCACCGAGACCAGCCCCACGACGAACGTGAATCCCCTGAACAGACCGAAGCTCGACTCCGTGGGGCCGCCCGTCAGTGACACCAACGAGAAGGTTGTGGGCACGGAATCAGGTAGGGAGTTGTCCGCCGGCGAGCCGGGCGAGCTGCTCATCCAGGGGCCTCAGGTCATGCAGGGTTACTGGAACCAGCCTGAGGCCACCGCCGCGGCCCTGACCGAGGATGGCTGGCTGCGAACGGGTGATATCTGCCAGTTTGACGAGGACGGCTATGTCTATGTGTTGGACCGCAAGAAGGACGCCATAAACTATAAGGGCTATCAGGTCGCCCCGGCCGAACTGGAGGCTGTCCTTCGCCAGCATCCCTGCGTTATGGACGCCGCCGTTATCCCCAAGAGCGACCCGAGCGCTGGAGAGGTCCCCAAGGCGTTCGTGGTCGCCCGGCCTGGCCAGCGGGCCGCCAAGAGCGACATCACACAGTTCGTGGAGGATCGGGTGGCACCCCATAAGCGGATCAGAGAGGTGGAGTTCGTGTGGGAGATACCGAAGACAGCCACGGGGGAGATCCTGCGGCGCGAGCTCATTCAGCGGGAGCGGGCTCAGAATCAGGGGTCGATCGACTAACGTCAGCTTGAGAGACGCCCAGCGACGTTTGGCCAGCGGCAGGCCGTGAGCAAGACGTAGACGCTCGTGGCCGCGGCGAAGCGGCCCGACATCATTCTGGCCGGGGAGCCGCAACAGTGGACTGTCGCGCCGCCGCAATCCGTCCCCTCGCAACCGCCGAGTGACTGGGCACAGGCGGTCAAGCCGCTAGAGTCCTCACCTACGCGCTACCTGAGATAGGAACATCGCAACTCATTGCAGCGGCCGGCTCGTCGTGACCGCCTGCCGGTTTTGACGGCGCTTTCACGTCGCTGCTTCCCGTTTTTGCGCCCACTACATAGACAGACTCTAGGGTTGCCGTAGATGCGTAGTCCGGCAGCGATGGGATGAAAGGTCGACGGTGGAGGTCCCAGGACGGTGAGTCCCGATGTCGGCGGCCCGGATGCACAAGGAGGCGTTAGATGATGTGGCTAGGCGCGTGCCCCCGGTGTGGCGGCGATTTGCATCTCGAATTGGACCACTTCGGCGAGTTCATCAGCTGTCTCCAGTGTGGGACGATCCTCAACGAATCGCAGGAAGGGTCGCTGCGAGCCCTGGCCGCTGCACAGCGATTCTTCGCAAGCCCCGAGAGCAGATCCGCCATTCTCAATTGGTCGCGGCCCCCCACGCCACTGGGAGGGAGAGGATGACATGAGCCCGGAGGAGAGGGCCGCCAACCAGTGTCAGACAGCCTCATCGAGGACGCTGTCGCGCTCCAACCAGCGTAGCAGCGACTGCGGCTGGGCGAAGAGCAGTCCTGACGAAGGAAGGATTATGAGCCGGTCGCCTGCCGAGGAGGCGCAGGCAGCGAATGTGGGAATCGCCAGGGCGTGCAGCCTGGGCTGGCGGGAGCTGGCCATGGCTTTCAATGAGCCAACGCAGCAATGGGTGGAAGCGCTGCTACAAGGTACCGTGACTGCTGACCTTTCGGAGGCCACGGGGTGGCTGGGCTCGGACAGGGAGCGATTTGCCGCCGCCCTGGAGATGATAAGGGAATTCGTGACAGGGCAAGAGGTTCGGAATGTCCAGGACGTGCTGCGCGATCTCAAGGTGGAGCACGCTCGCGTGTTCGTCGGAGACGCAAGTTCCTTGAAGGCCCCGCCACGCGAATCGGCCTACCTGGAAGGGGATGGTGAAGGAGCGGCGACGGTGAGAGGACCCGCCACGTTGGCCGTCCAGGAGTTCTACCGGCGGCACGGGGTGCAGCCCCGGTCGCCACTGCAGGTCCTGCCTGACCACATTGCCATCGAGTTGGAGTGCATGTACTCTCTCTCGTCCCGGGAGCGACAGGCGTGGGAGAAGGGCGAGGTGGATTCGGCGGAGACGCTTCGCCGTGCCCAGCTCCGGTTCATGGAGGAGCACCTGGCCCAGTGGGTGCCCGATTTCTGCGGGCGGGTGCAGGACTCTGCCGAGAGCGATCTGTACTTCGCTCTGGCTGACATCCTGCGGGAGCTGGTGACGGTGGAGACGCGCTGGGCTCATGCACGGGAGGACGACAGGTGATGGACCGTGCGGTGGTGGCCAGCGTCGATTGGCAGGGAGGGCATGGCCGTCGGGTGCTGACTTTTGCCGAGAACCGGGGCCGGCGCTGCCACACTGTACAGGCAAGAAGCCTGATGGGGTCCTCCGCGCAATCGCTGACAGGAACAAGACCACTTCTCTGGCTGGGCAGCTGCTCATGGTGCTGTGGCGACCTCACGCCGTCCGTTCCTCAAGCAGGCCTTCAAAGGATCTGCATCTACTGCGGGCGTCCAGAGCTCGTAACCAGGCAGGGTCAGCAAAGGCGCTACGTCCGGATACGGGATTACGCTCTGCCCTGCCTGAAGCCTGCGGCCCAAACCGACGAGACCGAGGCGGGAACGTCCTGCAAGTCGGGCCACGTTGCTGAAGACATCATGAGCAGCTACGCTATTACAGCGAGCGCGCAGTATCGCAGAGGTGCGGCGCGGGAGGCGCGATGTCGGGACTGAATGTGGCTTTGACACGCGAGCCCAAGCAGGTGCTGAACCTCGCGAACCTTGAGGAACTCCTCAGTGTGCTCGGCGCCCACGGGTATCAACTCACTGGCCCGACAGTTCGCGAGGGCGCCATCGTCTACGACCGGCTGGAATCCGTCCAGGATCTGCCCATCGGTTGGTCGGACGAACAGGACGGCGGAACGTACCGGCTGAAGAGACGGGACGACGATGCTCACTTCGGCTTCGCGGTGGGGCCTCACTCGTGGAAAAAGTTCCTCCTACCACCCGTCACGACGCTATGGCGAGCCGAGAGGAGCGACGACGGGTTCAAGGTGATCAACGAGCGGGAGGAGTCGCCGCGCTACGCCTTCATCGGCGTGCGCTCCTGTGAGCTGCACGCGATCGGCATCCAAGACAGGGTCTTTCTCAAGGGTCCTTACACCGACACCGTGTATCTGGCTCATCGGGAACGTGTCTTCACGGTCGCCGTCAACTGTGGTCGGGCGGGCGGCACCTGCTTTTGCGTTTCCATGGGCACCGGTCCCAGGGCCACCTTCGGCTTCGACCTCGCTCTCACCGAGGTGTTGTCTGGCGAACGGCACTACTTCCTCTTGGAGGTGGGCACCGAACGGGGCGCTGAAGTCCTAGCGGCGGTTGAGCATCGAGAAGCGACGGCCGAGGAGGAGCGAGAAGCTGACAGCGTTCTGGCGAGGACGGCCACCCAGATGGGGCGCACGATGGAGACCGCTGACATCAAGAACCTCCTCTATCGTAACCGTGAGCATCCCCGGTGGGACGACGTCGCTGGCCGCTGTCTCACCTGCGGCAACTGCACGATGGTGTGCCCAACCTGCTTCTGTACCACAGTGGAAGACATGACCGACCTCAGAGGGGAGGAGGGGCAGCGAGTGCGGAAATGGGACTCCTGTTTCACCATGGACTTCTCCTACATCCATGGGGGTAGCATCCGTGCCTCTCCGAAATCCCGCTACCGCCAGTGGATGAGCCACAAGCTCGCCAGCTGGATCGATCAATACGGAACCTCAGGCTGTGTCGGCTGCGGGCGGTGCATCACGTGGTGCCCCACGGCCATCGACATCACGGAAGAGGTACGCGCGATGCGCGCTAGCGAGGCAACGCTGACAGCGACGCCTGGGAGAGCTAACGAAAGGGGTGAGGAGATATGATACGCGGGCTGGAGACCCTTCTCGCGGAGCACCCTTTCTTCAAAGGCTTAGAGCCCAGCTACCTTTCCTTCATCGCAGGCTGCGGTGCCAACGTGACCTTCCAGGCCGGCGAGTACATCTTCCGCGAGGGCGATCCCGCCGACCATTTCTACATCATTCGCCATGGCAAAGTGCAGCGTGAGATATTCGTGCCGGAGCGGGGACCCCTGCCCATCGACACTCTCACGGCGGGAGATGTGCTGGGGTGGTCGTGGTTGTTTTCGCCCTACCGCCGGTTCTCCGATGCGCGGGCCGTGGAACTAACGCGCGCTGTTGCCCTGGACGGGGCCTGCCTCCGCGACAAGTGCGACGAGGATCATGACCTCGGCTACGAGCTGATGGGGCGCTTGGCCCCCTTAGCGATGAAACGGCTGCAAGCCATGATGCTGCAGTTCCTTGATCTCTATGGTCATGCTCGAACGTCCTGACATCGCCTTGGCAGAGCCAATGGCTCCCAGGCGTTACCGGGTGCAACGTGTACGCCGGGAGACGGGCGACGTCTCCACCCTCTGGCTGGAGCCCATGGAGGAGGCGGCCAAGCGGTTCGCGCCGGGGCAATTCAACATGCTGTACGCCTTTGGCGTGGGCGAGGTGCCCATATCGATAAGTGGTGAGTTCCCGCCAGTGGGCGGACTCATGCACACAGTGCGAGGCGTGGGGCCGGTCAGCATCGCCTTGTGTCGATCGAAGCGAGGCGACGTACTGGGGGTGCGGGGACCATTCGGCCGGGGCTGGCCTATCGACGATGCCAGCGGGAGAGACGTGCTGATCGTCGCCGGAGGCATCGGCCTCGCCCCCCTGCGGCCGGCCGTCGAGCAGTTGCTGGCCCGGCGTGAGCAGTACGGTCGCATCGCCCTCCTGTACGGGGGCCGCACTCCGCACGATCTGCTGTACCGGCGGGAGCTCGGCCGCTGGCGCAGCCGTTTCGACATGGAAGTCGAGATCACGGTGGACGCCGCCAGCGTGGGCTGGCGGGGCTACGTCGGGGTCGTCACCACCCTCATCCCACGCGCGGTCTTCGATCCTGCAGAGGCGATCGCCTTCGTCTGCGGCCCCGAGGTTATGATGCGTTTCACCATCGCTGAACTGCAGGACCGCGGCGTCTCACCTGAAAGCATCTACATCTCCATGGAGCGCAACATGAAGTGCGCCGTGGGCTTCTGCGGCCACTGCCAGTTCGGTCCGGCGTTCATCTGCAAGGACGGACCCGTATTCCGATATGACGAGGTGGCCCCGCTCCTAAGGATACGAGAGGTCTAATGAGACGCGCCCGCAAGCCCAAGCTCGCCGTCTGGAAGTTCGCCTCTTGCGACGGCTGCCAGCTCACGATCCTTAACTGCGAGGACGAGCTCCTCTCCATCACAGAGGAGGTGGAGGTCGCCCACTTCTTGGAGGCCTCCCGGGCCTCCGTGAGGGGGCCGTACGATCTCTCCCTGGTGGAAGGGTCGATCACGACGGAGCACGACGCGGCGCGCATCCAGCAGGTTCGACGCGCCTCCAAGTATCTGGTGGCCATCGGGGCATGCGCCACCGCCGGCGGCATACAGGCCCTGCGCAACTTCAGGGACGTCGGAGAGTTCATGTCCATCGTCTACGCCACCCCAGAGCACGTCGATATCCTCGACAACTCGACCCCCATTGAGCAGCACGTCGCCGTCGACCTCGAGCTGCGCGGCTGCCCGATCAGCAAGGGCCAGCTCCTGGACGTAGTCACCGCCGTCCTCCACGGCCGCCGGCCGAACACTCCGCCCCACAGCGTGTGCGTGGAGTGCAAGCTCCACGGCACCTCGTGTGTGATGGTCGCCCAGGCCACCCCGTGCCTCGGCCCGGTCACGCATGCCGGCTGCGGCGCCATCTGTCCGACGTATGGGCGCGGCTGCTACGGTTGCTTCGGGCCCAAGGAGACGCCGAACACCGCGTCGCTGAGCGGCCGCTGGCAGCATCTCGGTGCGGAAAAGCGCGATCTCGTGCGTGCTTTCCGCAACTTCAATTCCTACGCCGATGCCTTCAGGACTGAGAGCGAGGCCCATGAGAAGGACTAGAACGATAAGGGTGGGTGCTCTGGCCCGGGTGGAGGGCGAGGGTGCCCTCTACGTCCGCATGAGGGACGGCTCCGTCGAGGATGTAGAACTCCAGATCTACGAGCCGCCACGCTTTTTCGAGGCGTTCCTCCGCGGTCGCCACTTCCGAGAGGCCCCGGACATCACAGCCCGTATCTGCGGCATCTGTCCAGTCGCCTACCAGATGAGCGCTTGTCACGCCATGGAGGGCGCCTTCGGTATCACGGTTGGCGGGCAGCTCCGGCAGCTGCGCCGCCTCCTGTATTGCGCCGAATGGATACAGAGCCACGCCCTCCACATCTACATGCTCCACGCTCCCGACTTCCTGGGCTACGAGAGCGCAGTCCACATGGCCGCCGACCACCCGGACATCGTGGAGCGTGCCCTCCAGCTAAAGAAGATCGGCAACGACGTGATGGACCTCATCGGCGGCCGCTCCGTCCACCCCATAAGCGTGCGCGTGGGCGGCTTCTACCGGGTCCCCAGCAAGGCTGAGTTCGCGCCGCTGGCAGAAAAGCTCAAGTGGGCTCGTGACGCCGCCCTAGGCACCGTTCGTCTTGTTGCCGGATTTGAGTTCCCGGAGTTCGAGCAGGACTACGAGTTCGTCTCCCTGCGCCACCCCGACGAGTACCCGTTCAACGAGGGCCGCCTCGTCTCGAACAGGGGGCTGGACATCGCCGTGGCTGAGTTCGACGACAACTTTGAGGAGGTGCACCTGGAGCACTCCAACGCGCTCCACTCCTCGGTCAAGGGCCGCGGTAACTACCTTGTCGGTCCCCTGGCACGGTACGCGCTGAACTTCGACCGACTCACACCTCTGGCGCAGGAGGCGGCGAAGGAGGCAGGTCTCGGTCCCGTCTGCCGCAACCCCTTCCAGAGCATCATAGTCCGCAGCGTTGAACTTCTCTACGCCTGCGACGAGGCCTTCCGTCTCATAGACGAGTACGAGCCGCCGGAGGAGGCTGCGGTCGAGGTTCAGCCGCGGGCGGCTACGGGCTTCGGCTGCACCGAGGCTCCCCGCGGCATCCTCTACCACCGCTACCGCGTCGCTGAGGACGGTTCCATCCTGGACGCCAAGATCGTCCCGCCCACCTCTCAGAATCAGAGAACCATCGAGAGTGACCTCCGCCACTTCGTCGCCCAGAACATCGACCTGCCGCAGGAGGAACTCACGTGGCAGTGCGAGCAGGCGATCCGCAACTACGACCCCTGCATCTCCTGCGCCACCCACTTCCTGAAGCTCCAAGTGGAGCGGGATGGGGAGGCTTGAGCGTGGTTAAGAAGGAGGCACGCGTCCTCGTGATCGGGGTCGGCAACGAATTCCGCGGCGATGACGCGGTGGGGCTTGTGGTGGCGCGGCGCCTTCGGGAGCGAAACGTGGACGGCATCGCCGTAGCGGAGGCGCCCGCCGATGGAGCCTCGCTCATTGACGCGTGGGACGGGACCGATGCGGTGATCCTCATCGATGCCGTCCGCTCCGGCTCCTCGCCGGGCAAGGTACACCGGCTATCACCGGGAGAACTGACTGCAAGTGCCGACCTCTTCCACCAGTCGACCCACGCCATCAGTCTTCCCGATGCCATCGAGCTGGCCGGGGTGTTGAAGAGATTGCCCAAACGGCTGATCGTGGTAGCGATCGAGGGCAAGAGGTTCCACGCGGGCATTGGCCTCTCCCCAGAGGTGGAGGCGGNNCATGCACGAACTGCGGCTGGCACGGGAATTGGTGAGCAAGGTCGATGCGCTGGCCTGCGAGCAGGGCGCGCGGCGGGTCGTCGGTGTGAAGATCGCCTTGGGTGCCCTGTCCGGCGTCTCCCCCGACCATGTTCGACGGCACTTCGCCAAGGCAGCCCGTGGCACCTCCGCCGAGGGAGCCCGTCTGGAGACCATCTCGGGGTTCGACATGGCGGCTCCGGATGCCGACTCCCTGCGGCTGGAGAGCATTGACGTCGAGGAGTGAACCGACGATGTGCATAACAATCCCCGGCAAGGTCATCTCCCTGGAGGCAAATGCGGCCCGCGTAGACGTACGTGGTCGCATCCGTACCGCCTCCACCGTTTTCGCGCCCGAGCTACAGGTGGGTGACTACGTCGTCATCTCGGGCGGCATGATCGTCGACCGCCTCGACGATAGAGAGGCACTGGCCCGCCTCAGTCTCTTCGAAGACCTGCTGGAGGTGCTAGATGAGACGTCCTAACGATGAGACTGCGTCTCCCGTCCCGAGGCCGCTGTCGCTAGGGGCCGCTACCCTTGGCAGGCTGCAACTGGAACTGGGCAGGTCACGTTCCGCCCGCGGGGTCGCCCTGGCCCTGGTGGCGGCCATCATCAGCGGCTTCGCCATCTTCATCAACTCCTACGCCGTGAAGGAGTTCGATAGCCCCACGGTCTTCACGACCCTGAAGAACACCGTCGTAGGCGTCGTGCTTCTCGCCCT
>JABAOH010122759.1_pt1 | contig 12562 bp, 12 predicted proteins | sample 7062181 | NCBI WGS metagenome assembly JABAOH01 (sample SAMN14538630, study PRJNA623070) | marine sediment metagenome | biome: marine biome [ENVO:00000428]; feature: marine pelagic biome [ENVO:01000023]; material: deep marine sediment [ENVO:00002113]; isolation source: pool of 5 deep marine... | reverse complement strand
TCGCCCGGGCCCGGATGTACGAGCTTCTCGCACATCTGTATCTGAAACCTCCCGGGACGGACATCCTGCAGTCCCTCCAGACGGGCGTCGCGGGTCTTCAGGCAGCCACCCTCAGGGGCCTGCCGCAAGGAACACGTCATGGGCTGAATGTCATGGTGAGATCGCTAAACTCGAGGTCTGAGTCGAAGCTTAGTTCAGTGGTAGACGAATTGTCAAGAGAATTCACGAAGCTCTTCAGGGGTGTGAAGGAGGACAGAAGCCCTCTGCCGCCGTACGAATCTGCCTACTTGGAGGGACGGTGTTTTGGGGAATCCACCGCGGAGGTACTGCGGATGTATGGCGATTATGGAATTGCCATCCCTGAGAGGCTGGCGGGCGAACCCGCCGACCACGTCAGCTTCGAACTGGATTTCATGCGGTTTCTGTGCAGGAAAGAGGCCGAGGCTCTAAAGAACGGGGATGATCCGTCGAAGTTCCAGGATGCGCAGAGGGATTTCCTCGGGCAGCATCTCCTGAGGTGGGTGCCTCAGATGTGCGCCCAGGTGAAGAGCCATTGCTCAGAGGAGTTCTACCTGGGTCTGTTGGAACTCACACAATCATGGCTCAGGCTGGACCTGGAGACCCTCCCGGTGAAGGGCCTGCCCAGGCAGAGTTCATGGGAAGTCACGGGAGGACCGGATCGCCTGGCAGACTTCGGGTGGCGAGCCCGAGAGGGGGGAACATGAGGGTTCACGTCGCTGGCTGTGGGTGCTGCGGCATATCAGAGGAGGAAACCAGTCACCTCTCATCTCTCATCCAACGGGAGGAGGTACGGTTCTCATGGTTCCCCCAGCTGTGCTCATCGCCTGATGTCTTGGGCAGAGCAGTGTCTTCGGCGACCGTCAACGTCGTGCTTCTCGCTGGCAGGGACGTCGAGGCCAGAGGTCGGATTCTGATTGAACTCTACAAAATCGGCGTGTACCCGCTGAATATCGAGATGATCAACGTCTTCAGGCTTTGTCGGGGAGCCAGCCACTTTCAGAAGCTCCAGGACTATGTCACTCTGGCTCTGGCTGGCGCGGACGACCTGCGCCCGTTCGGCGCCGCTCATCTGCGTCCCACGGGGACGCTCGACGGCGCCCTCACTAGGAGGTCCCTCCTGACCCTCATGAGAGAGCGGTACTACGACGCCCTGCCTCTGCTGCGGTCGGATAAGTGCGCTGCCCCGCGACAGTGCAACCTGTGCGCGCAGGCGTGTCCGAGCGGGGCCATCTCCGTGGACGGATATCCGTCAATCGATGCGCAAGTCTGCACCAGCTGCGGTGTGTGCATCGCCGAGTGCCCCCTCGATGCATGGACCTCCCCCGCGTTAGGGGTGGAAAGGCTCCTGAAGAAGGTGGCGGGCTGGCTCCGTGCCAGTTCTTTCCTACAAAGGACACTGATCTTGGGTTGCAGGGGTACGCTCCCTCTGGGCGAACGCTTCCTGGAACGGGACGAAGAGGCGCTGTTCCTCGAAGTCACGTGCCTGCGAAGCTTGACAGCCCTCGACATCCTGAAGATCCTGTCCCTTGGCCCTCTGAAGCTCAGGATGCTCACACAACCCGAGACGTGCCAGGCTATCCACGCCTGCGACGGGACACTGCCAGCCGCCTCCAGCGCGAGAAGAGCTCTCACGGCCTCTGAATACGGCGGACGTCTCGAGGTGATCCCCGATGTCGCTGAGACGGCCTCGAGGGTCGAGGTGATGGGGCCCCTGGTTCCGCTGCCTCGAGCCATAACTGAGGCGGGGAACCTGCAGGAGGCGGTGACGCTTCTCTTGCCGAACCAGGAGAGGGTTCTCCTAGGAGGTCCTGGAGCCGGCACTATTGAGATTGATGACGCAAAGTGTACCTTCTGCAGTGTATGCTCGAAGCGTTGCCCAACCACCGCGCTTCAAATCGAGGAGATAGATGGCATGATAGCTCTCACGTTCGAACACAACGCCTGCACAGGTTGTCGGGTGTGTGAGGCCCTTTGTCCCGAGGGAGCGATACAGGTTCGCTGGATGGTTGACAGGAGGCTCCTCCGGGGGCCAGTTCATGTGGCCGAGGACAAGTTCGTGAGATGTCAGAACTGTGGAGGGAACATAGCTCCCTCTTCCATGGTACGCGCTATGAATCAGAGAGTTGCCCTCCCCGACGTTATGTGGACGCTCTGCTCCAGCTGCCGAACCTTCCCAGGAATTCCTCAGGACTCTACCTCCTGAGGAGGATCCTTCTCACATCTTCAAGGCAGCAGGGTCCCCAGGGGGTGTCCCTCCCTGGGTAGAAGATGCAACCGATTGTGAAGATTCGGTCGGGAGATCCTTACGCTGATGGTCCCCCCGCCCAAGGGGGTCCTTCATGTCGTTCTGATGGAGAGGCCCGCCGATCCGGGGATCGCATGGCTCCCTTCGACTGGATACGTCAAGACGCCACCCAACACCCCTGAGGGTACTGCGGGAGGCCTCACCGTTATTATAGAGGGCGCTTTAGATGCGGCTAAGTGCCTCCGTCAGAAACGTCGAGCCCCAATATCCGCCTAAATCGTGCAGAGCTGGCCGGCGCCTTCGGGGACATCGGGACGGACCTACCTCTCATTCTGGGTATGGTGGCAATCAATGGTCTGGACGCTTCCAGCGCCTTCGTCATGTTCGGGACGTTTCAAATACTGACCGCCCTGAGATACGGTCTGCCGATGCCAGTGCAGCCCCTCAAGGCCATGGCGGCGATAATGATCGCCACAGGTGCCCCTCCAGGAGCGCTGTTCGGCGGCGGCTTGGTGGTCGGGGCGGCCATGCTCATCCTGACACTGACAGGAAGCATAGGTAGGATCCACGCCCTACTGCCAGCGGGGGTCGTACGCGGCATACAGCTCGGGCTCGGCATCAGCCTGATGCTAGTCGCCTTCAGCTTCATGCAGAGGGAGGGGCCCGTGGGGCTCGCCGTCGCCTTTGCGGGGGTTCTGGTGGTCCTGGTGCTGGGCAAGAGCGCGAGGTTTCCGCCCGCTCTCGTCCTAATCGGGGCGGGAGTGGTGCTGGCAGCTTTGAGGGGCATCGACTCCGGGGCTCTCCTGCAGGGCGTAGGCCTATCCCTCCCGAAATTCCAGATTCCCGCTCTGGGCGATGTCGTCGAGGGCGGGATCACCCTAGCCATACCTCAGATTCCCCTGTCCATCGCAAACTCCATCATCGCCACATCCTACCTGGTCAAGGACCTCTTCCCGAACAGGGAGGACGTAACCCCCGAGAAAATCTCGCTCACCTACTCCCTCATGAACCTGACGTCGCCGTTCCTGAACGGGGTTCCTGTGTGTCACGGTTCCGGAGGCCTTGCGGGGCACTACCGGTTCGGAGCGAGGACCGGAGGATCCGTACTCATCTACGGGGTGATTCTCCTCACCCTCGGCCTTCTCTTCGGTGGCGTGATCTTTGAGGTGGTCAAGGTCTTCCCCTTCCCCATTCTGGGCACCCTTCTCCTCTTCGAGGGGTTCTCGCTTACAAAGCTCGTGATGAAGGTGAAAGACGACTCGACAGACCTCTCGATCGCCCTCCTTGTCGGATTCATCATCATCGGGCTCCCCTACGGCTATGTCATTGGCCTGGTGGGCGGGTCAGTGGCCCACTACCTGCTGCGCCGAGGCAGAATCCATCTCTGACGTGGGGCGGAGAGCATCGACCTCGGCTGATGATTGGGAAACCCGCTACCTTTCACGCGCGAGAACCCGGTGCGCCCGCTGCAAATCCGCAGGCGTGTCCACATCGAGTAGGCAGTGGAGGCCGTAGGGCATCTCCCTCAGCGTCTCCTCCTCGAGGTAGGCCAGTGTCAGAGCGGACAGTGCCTTGGTGAGAGAACGCTCCCCTCTGGCCGCAGCGCCTGCCACCGCCTTGAGGAGGGAGTCCTTTCGATAGACGGCGACCAGATCCTCGTAGAGGGTGTGGACCAAGACAAGCCTGGTGCCTCCATGGCGACGAAAACCCCTGACGGCCTTCTCCATCTGACCGTCGGGCCTGAAGTGGACGTGATCGTCGGTGACGGGAATACCCTGCAGCAATTTGGCGGAATCCGACACCGCTACCCTCTGGTCCCTGGGAGCTAGCGGAGGAGGCCAGCGGCCTGAAGTTCCTCCGTTATCCTCTCAACGGCTCTCTCCACATCGGAAGGCTTCCGTGCCCCTGTACAGACAAGCTTGCCGCTCCCGAAGAGAAGGACGACGACTTTGGGATCATCCAGCCTGTAAACCAATCCAGGAAATTGCTCGGGCTCGTACTCCACACGCTCTAGCCCCAAGCTGATGGCGATTGCGTTAAGGTTGATCTCCTGCTCCAGATCGGAGGAGGCAACTATGTTCTGGACCTCTATCTCCGGGTCCTTGTCGATCTCGATGCCAGCAGATTCGATCTGCTGAGCCACCGTCCGAATAGCTGTCCGGACGTCATCCAGGCTCTTGGCACCAGTGCATACCACCTTGCCGCTTCTGAAGAGGAGGGTGGCCGTCTTAGGCTCCTTGAGCCTGTAGATGAGCCCAGGAAACTGCTCGGGCTCGTACTCGGCCCCTCCAAGGGCGAGGGCTATGGCCTGCAGGTCCAGCTCTCCCCCCAGGGAGGTCGAGGCCACAACATTCTCTATTTTTATCTTGGCCAAAGCTCTTCCTCCCAAGCGGAAAAAAGATTCCCGCCGTTCCTCCCATATTTATATAGGCTTTATAAAGCCTTTGTCCATTCCCATCCCGGGGCGGCGGCTTCTGGCCGAGGCCACCGACGGGTGAGTCGCATCACTGCTGGGAAAGGGGAAAAACTTCATTTTAGGCCCGCCTTTCTTCAGAGCAGTGGTTGGGATGAATCGCGAGGTCCGACGCCGAAGGCAGCTGCGATGCAGGGAGCAGATGGAGGAAGGTGGTGTGGACCTCCTAGCCCTAACCCCAGGGCCGAACATGACCTACATGACGGGCTTCACGGAGGAACCTGGGGAGAGGTTGCTTACGGCCTTGCTGCCCCTCGAAGGAGAGCCCGTCTTCATCGTACCCGAACTCTACGAGGAGCAAGTGGCCAGCTCAACCTGGGTCGCTGACAGGCGAGTATGGAAGGATTCCGAGGGCCCCATGAAGACCCTGAGGGACGCCATCGGGGGCCTTGAAGGGGTAGGGAGGGTGGCCCTGGACACAAAGATGTGGGCCAGGTTCGTCCTGATGTTCCGGGAGGTCCTACATGCCTCTGCCTTCGTAGATGCCTCCCTGATCATGGATGAACTTCGAGTGGTCAAGGGGACCGAGGAGATCGAGACCATGCGAGGGGGCTTTCGGGCAACCGACAAAGCCATGGAAATGGTGGTCAACGCCCTGAAGGAGGGGATGACGGAGAAGGAGGTGGCGGCGACCATCCAGTCCTCGCTGATGAGCTGCGGGGCAGATGCACTTTCCTTCATGCCCATCGCCTCTTCAGGTCCCAATGGATCAAAGCCCCACTACCGTTACGGCGATCGTCGTCTTCGGCGCGGCGACTCCATCGTCTTGGATTTCGGAGGTATGTTTAGCGGCTACTATACCGACATAACGAGAACCGTCTTCCTAGGCCAGGTAGATGGCGAGCAGGAGAGGGTCTACAGTCTCGTCCATGAGGCCAACGAGGTCGGCGTGGAGACGGCCAAAGCGGGAACCGCGGCTGAGGTGGTGGACCAGAAGGCTCGCCAGGTCATCGCCCTCGGAGGCTACGGGGAGAGGTTCATTCATAGGACGGGTCACGGCATAGGCCTGGAGGTGCACGAGGAGCCCTACATTGTTGCTGGGAACAGGCGCAGCCTCCAGGAAGGCATGACCTTCAGCGTGGAACCGGGCATATACTTGCCAGGCAAGTTCGGCGTCAGGATAGAGAACATCGTCCAGATCGCCGACGGCAAGGCAAGAAGGCTGGACGAGTACACGCGGGAGCTGCAGGTCATCTAGACCTTGAAACCTCCTCGGCAGCCTTGACGAGGAGTGTGAGGAGGGAGTTCGCTCGACACCTGATCCCCCCTGCCCTTCCCATCTCCACGATGGCCCCGTTGATGGCTCCTATCTCTGTCCGCCTGCCTCGCTCAAGGTCCTGCAGCATGCTGGATCTGTTCTCGGCCGTGGCCTTTGCGGTGGACCAGACTCGTCGGAGGACCTCCTCCTCGTCGAGGTGGATCCCCTGGAGGGCAGCTACTCGGATACCTTCCGCAACAACCTCCCTAGCCACGAGCTGGAGAGGCTCGCTCTCGAGGAGGCGACCGTTCTTCGCCCTCAGGATTGCCGTCAGCGGGTTGATGCAGGCGTTCACCATCGCCTTAAGCCAGAGCTCCCTCCTGATGTCCTCCGTCGCAGTTGCAGCCATCCCACAGGCGGTGAAGGCCTCGGCGACCTCCCCCGCATCCTTCAGGCCTGTCCCCTTGAAGGGTCCTATGAAGGTCTCCCCGATTCCCGCGTGGTATACCTGCCCTGGGGCGATGAAGGTGACCCCGTGACCCGTGGTCCCCCCGAGGACCATGTCCACGTTCTCCGCCAGGAGTTCTTCATTGCCGAGCCCGTTCTGCAGGGAGAGGTAGGTGCTTGTCCTCGCGAAGGGCTTGAGAGCCTGAACGGCCTCGCCGGTATCGTAGGCCTTCACCGTCACGATGATGACATCAGGGCTCTTGGCCTGGGCGACCCTCTCCAAAATCCCTGGATGCGCCACGAGTTCCGTCCTTCCAGTGATGCGCAACCCATGGCTCCGGATGGCCTCCGCATGAGCTTTCCTGCCCACGAGGGCCACCTCATGTCTCTGGGATAGAAGGCCCCCGACCAGACTCCCCAGGGCTCCAGCACCGAATACGAGGAACCTCACAGGGCGTCCATCAGCGGGCCCGTATTAAAGCCCCTCTGAGCCCTACTCCATCTTCTTGGAGGCCAGATGGGCGAGGCGCAGGGGTTCCGGACTTCTGTCCAGGCATAGGGCTCTCACCAGCTCGAGGGCAGTGGCAGGACTTACCATGTTCCCGGGGGAGACAAAGATCGGCCTGCCCTCCGACGACTTGTAGGCATATCCCAACAGCCTGTCTTGGTGCACCACGGGCGAAGATGACCCTTTTCTATCAAGCTCCTTGGTAACGGTACCCATTAGAAGGCTCTTGGCCACCCCTATGGTCGGCCTCTCAAGTTTCACGCCCACCAGGCAGGCGATGCCGAAGCCCACTGGATGAAGAATCCCGTTGCCGTCCACCAGCATGAGAGACGGCTTCCGGCGGAGACGCTGGTAGCAGAGAGAGATTGGTTCGAACTCTCTGTATCCCAGATAAGTGGATATGTACGGGAAGCCTGCCTTCACCTCGAGCGTCACCTCTTCCAGGATCCTCAGGCTGTCCCACTCCATCAACACGGCCGCGGCGTGGGCCGTATTGCCTCTATAGGACACGTCGAAGCCCACGACGCTCCTCAAGTCTCCTAAGTTATCGTGGAGAATCAGTCTCGAAGATAGGGCCTTCTGTTCCTCCCTGAGAGCCTCTAAGGGCCTGCTGGTGGCGAAGTCCATAAACACTACGTTCTCGAAGCCATCCACCCCTCCCTCCACGACCTTTATGCCCTCCCGCTGAAGCGCCGTAGCAACGTTGGGAAAGGGGAGAATTCCGTCGGACCTAACCACCCTGTGCCAGCCTTCAGGCTTCTCATCCACCAGGGCCCGGTACACGGCCTTGGCGGCCCTCAAGTCCCCCAGGGCCTCCGCGAGGCTCTTGAAGCTGGTCACCCGGCCCGTGGGCACCTGGTCCAGCAGCTTTCGGAGTTCTTGGAGGAAGTCCACTATGGACCATCCTTCGATACAGGAATAAAACTTCACCTGAGGCGGTACCTCCAGTGGAAGCCGAAGTTCTGCTGAAGAGCGCCAACTCCACGTCTTCCCCCCTCCCACGAATTAAATATGGCGTAGAGGATGCCTAGGGAAGTGTCCATTCTGGTCAAGGGCGGCCTCCTGATCACCCAGGATGATTCAAGGCGTATAATCGAGGGAAATCTCTACGTGGAGAAGGGCAAGATTGCCGAAATCGGGGGCCCTGAGAGGTCGGCCGACGTGGTGATGGATGCTAGAGGATGCGTTGTGCTCCCCGGCTTGATAAACTGTTACACCAAGGCGGCCCACGTCCTCCTCGGTCCTCCTCGAGATGTATCCCTGGAGGCTATCGGCAAGAGGATGGAGGACCTGGAGGCGCAGTTGACCCGAAGGGACCTTCAAATGGCTGCCGCCCTGGCTTCGGCCGAGATGGCACTGGGAGGCACCACCACCTTCCTCGACCTGTTCACCTGGGAGGAGGAGGTTGCCCGGGGAGTCACCCAGGTGGGTTTACGAGGCTGTCTCGCGTGGCGGGTGAAGGTCCCCGAGGACCTCAAGCTCGCCGAGCAGTTCCTGGTCCGTTCGGAGATGTGGAAGAGGGTCACCCCATTGGTAGGTAGCCCGGGCATGGCCGATGTGGGTCTCTTGGAGGAGGCAAGGGCCTTAGCTGAGAAGCACGGGAGAAGGTGGTGCCTACCTCTATCAGAGAGCAGGAGGGACGTGTATCAGCTCCAGAGGGCCAAGGGCATGCGGCCAGCAGAGTGGTTGGAGAAGCGAAACCTTCTCTCGCGTGATATGATCGCTCTTCACTGTGTATGGCTCACCATGAACGAGATCAAAACCCTGGCGCGGGCTGAGGTCAATGCTGTCCACTGCCCGGCGTCCAACCAGATGACGGGGGTCGGAGGTCCCGCGCCCCTCCTGGAGATGCTGCAGGAGGGCATGACCCTAGGCCTCGGAACCGATTCTCCCTGCTTGGGGGGTACCTTCGATCTCATCCACCACATGAGGTTGTGCGCCTTACTGCAGAAGGGGCACAGATGGGATTCCACTGCCGTGCCTGCCCAGCTGGCTCTTGACCTCTGCACTGTCCGGGCCGCGAAGGTCCTGGGGCTGGGGGTTGGAAGCCTGCAGGAGGGGAATGCGGCGGATTTCGTCGTCCTCGACCCCGCGACCGCCTTCACGCCGGAAGAGGTATTATCCTATCTAGTGTATCTGGCAGAAGGCGCCCAGGTGAGGGATGTAGTGGTGGACGGGAAGGTGGTTGTCGACAACAGGATCCTGAAAGGCCTGGACGTGAGCTCATTGAGAGAGGACGTATCCAAGATGAGAGAGGAGTTGGGTCATGAGGAGTCTGGGCATTGACGAAGCGGGTCGCGGGCCCGTACTGGGTCCTCTGGTGATCGCCGGTGTCCTCTGCGATGACCAGGACGACCTGAAAGCTTTGGGGGTGAAAGACTCCAAGAAGCTCAGCCCCCAGAGGAGGAGAGGACTGGCCCAGGAGATTCAAGAGGTGGCAACCTGCAAGGTCCTCCTGATCTCTGCCGCGGAGCTGGACGAAGCCATGGATGACGTCTCCCTAAATCTCCTCGAGGCCCGGTACTTCTCAGAGGTCATCCGCGACCTGGCCCCCGACGAGGCTTTCGTCGACTGTTGCGACACCTCTCGAAGAAGGTTCAAGCGCGAGCTCCTAAGGCACCTCGGCTATAACCTTCCCGTGAGGGTCGAGCATGGGGCTGATGAGAGGTATCCTGTGGTATCCGCCGCCTCCATCGTCGCCAAGGTAAGGAGGGACGGCGAGATGACGCGCATAGCGGAGGAATTTGGTCGACCGATTGGCAGCGGGTATGCCCACGACCCGCGGACTGTGGCCTTTCTCGAAGAGCACCTCAGGACGCATGGAGAGATGCCCGCTCACACCAGGAGAGCTTGGAAGACATCGAGGAGGTTGCTGTCCAAGGCCAGACTGAGAAGGCTGACGGAGTGGGATTGACTTGAAGGCATTGTTGGAGGATCTGATTGCCCGATTCAACGCGAAGGTTGAGTCGGATGGTGCCCTGAGGGAGGAACTGGAGGGGCTAGAGAGGAGGATACAGATAGTTGCAGGCAAGCTGCGGTTCCATATGAGTCTCCGGGACGGGCGTATAACAGACCTGGAGGAGGGGGAGGCCGATTCCGCCGACCTATCTATAATGGCAGAAGAGGAGACGCTCAGAGGTGTTCTCGAGAGGAGAATAGCTCCGTTCAAGGCCATCGCCACAGGAAAGCTGAAGATCAAGGCCTCGCTGGAGGATGCTCTCCGCCTCAGGAAGCTGCTTTCCTAACGCTCTGCTCCGGATCGACTAGTCGTGTCGGTCAGCAGCCAACCGAGTACCCTGATTGTGTCCCCCAATCATCCCAGGGGAGATCCGGCGAGCCCATTCGGCCATGACCAGTGCCGTCAATGGACCCGATAGGTTAATATTGAAGGCATTGGTCTTCTGACTGGAAGCGGGGTGGGGTAGCTAGGAAACCCCGGATCCAAGATCCCATTCAGGGACCCGGAGCCTAAAATCCCGCCGGGCTCATAACCCGGAGATCCCTGGTTCAAAGGGCTGGGGGCGGTCCATGCCGTTGTCCCCAGACTGAAACTCCAGGCCCCGCTATTCCGATGACCTCATGAGGGGTACCCTCAGCCTAGTAGTTGAGATGCCCGTGTCGGGCCTGTTCCAGGGGGGGACGGAGGAACCAAGCGAATTTCTCGAATTCTATCAAAGGGTTTAATATGGCCCACGGTCTCCTCCCTCAGTTTGGAGGCAAGTTCAATACGTCTCAAGGTCCTTTCCCACGACTTGCAGGCCGTCGTAGGAAGTTCTTGATCACCCTGGCAGCATCGGCAATCTTCATTGGTTCGTTACTGGCCGTGATTCGGATGGACGTCATTCGTCTCGGTCCTCCAACTTATTCCCTCCCTGCGGACGCCCTCGAGGTTTCGGTTCGTGCATGGAGGTTGCCGGACGGCGATCCACTGTACGATTACTATTCTCTCATGATATGGGTGAACGAGACGGTAGGAGACGCCGAACTCCAACCGTTCAGTATCGACGTCAGCGTAAACTTGTCTGAAGGAGAAATCTTCGCGCCGTGGCGACCCCAGGCGGGTGACCACCACTCCACAAGCTCGATGGTCATCAAGCCCGAAGAAGTCACCCTCCTCCTGCCTCGAGGAGTCGTCTCAACAAGGACGAGCGAAGGATACGAGGCTCTCTACTGGAGCGTGCAGGGGGAGCGTTTCCTGCGCAGTGATCCGATATTCGACGAGACGACGAACTTCTACATTGGAGTGATTCGTGTCACCGAAGACACCGTTCTCTCGGCCGACGTTGAGGTCGAGCTAACTTGGTACTATGCCAGCCTGCTCCAGGCCTATCCCGTGGTATCTAGGTCTGTCCAGGTCGCACATCAGCAGGCCTAGCAGGACGGCATCACTGCTTTGCCGGGCTCCCCGAGGACGAGGCTGGCTCTCACCTTATCGTCGTTAAGAATCGGAAGCATAAGCTTATCAGTGCCGGAAAAACATCAAACGAGTCCAGAGGATCCGCGATGAATCGGATTTCCACGGGTGTTGAGGGACTAGACAAGATGCTTTACGGGGGTCTGATTCCTGGACGCCCCTACCTCATCACAGGGCCTCCGGGGAGCGGCAAGAGCATCCTAGGCATCCACTTCCTCCTTGAAGGCATTAAAAATCAGGAAAGCGTCATCATGGTGGCGGTGGACGAGCCGCCCAACGAGATCAAGACCAACATGGCCCACTTTGGGTGGAGCCTTGACCGTCTCCGCATACTGGACGCTACCCCCGACATCCGTCCCCACAGCAAGAGCAAGTCCATCATAGACGTGGGCACCACCCTCGACGTCCGGGACATGGAGCAGGTGTCGGAGGTGAGGAAGAGCCACCAGCTCAGGGTGATGGAGGTGTCCGTCCACTCCGTCCAGAAGATGCTCAAGCAGGAGTTCCAGGAGCACTTCAAGATCACTGGGAAGAGGTACACCCGGGTCATCATCGACTCCATGACAAGCCTGAAGATGTTCGGGATGAAGGGGGAGGACAGGCGGATTCTCATCCAGTCCTTCATGCGGTTTCTTTCGGAACTGGAGGCCACCACCCTCATCATCACCGATGTGCCCGAGCCTCACGAACTCCAGACGGAATTCCTTCTGGCCCGGGGTGAGATAAGGCTGCACAAGTGGTTTGAGTCCAACGCAGTGAGGCGGGCCGTTTCCGTGGAGAAGTTCAGGGGCTCCACCTTCGACGACCACTTTCGGCCCACGGTCATCGGTAGCAAGGGCCTCTTCGTCCAGGCTGATGGTCAGGTGGCCCTGCATGGCCAGAGGACAGACGGCTTCGTCGGCCACTTTCTCTCGGATATTATGGCCGAGGAGGCCTCGGAGGTCTTGGAGGAAATCGTCCGCCTCTGGGAGGACTGCGAAGCCAGGGGCATAGAGATAGGGGACTTGAGGCCGAGGATCTACCGCACCATGGTTTACCTCCACCTCGGCCGCCATGAGGACGTCCTGAGGCAGTCTCTATCTCTGCTAGAGGCCTTGAGGAGCAGGAAGGAGAAGGTCGGTCTGGCCAGCCTAGCGCGAGGATAGTCGATGGAGAAGGTTCGAACAGGGATAGAGGGTCTCGACCGCATGTTGAAGGGCGGCCTCATCCCGAGAAGGCCTTACGTCGTTTCTGGCCCGCCGGGCAGCGGGAAGACC
>JABAOH010153453.1_pt1 | contig 12565 bp, 12 predicted proteins | sample 7062181 | NCBI WGS metagenome assembly JABAOH01 (sample SAMN14538630, study PRJNA623070) | marine sediment metagenome | biome: marine biome [ENVO:00000428]; feature: marine pelagic biome [ENVO:01000023]; material: deep marine sediment [ENVO:00002113]; isolation source: pool of 5 deep marine... | reverse complement strand
GCGGCCCCGGGCCTCAAGGAGGTGGCGGCGCTCGCGCACGCGCTGCGCGTGGTCCGGGGACGAGCCGGCAGCAAGGCCCCGTCCGTCGACGTCGTCGTGCTCGACGCGCCGGCGACCGGTCACGGTGTCTCGCTGCTGACCGCGCCTCAGCTGGTCGCGGACGTGATTCACGACGGTCCGTTCGGCCGCATGGGTGCCGAGGTGGCGTCGTTCGTGGCGGACCCGCAGCGCTGCGGGATCGTGCTCGCCACGGCAGCCGAAGAGATGCCGTTGCAGGAGGCTGTCGAGCTGATCGAGTCCTTGTCGGCACGGCTCGCGCGATCGCCCGAGCTGGTGATCGTCAACGGTCTGTACCCCGGGCCGGTGAGCGACGACGAGCAGAGTGCGACCGCGCCGGCGCTCCAGCTGTGGCGTCGCCGTCGACGGGTCAACGAGCGCGAGCTTCGCCGGCTCGACGCGGCGTGGCCCGGCCCGCGTGTCGAGCTTCCGCTGCTGCCGCTCGATTCGGGCTGCGAGCTGGCCGAGACCCTCGGCGACACGCTCGCCGGCAAGCTCGTGGAGCATGCATGGAGTTGAACCTCGAGCAAGAGACGCTGGTCGTCGTCGTCGGCTCCGGCGGCGTGGGAAAGACGACGCTGGCGGCGGCGCTCGGCCTGGCGGCGGCGCGGACCGGACGCGACACGCTGGTGATGACCTTCGACCCGTCGCTGCGTCTCAAGGATGCGCTGGGTGTCGGCGACGAAGCGCGCGAGCGCGAGGTCGAGGTGGCGGCCGGAACTCCCGGGCGGCTGCACGCCAGCCTGCTCGACGCGCGGAAGACCTTCGACCGGCTGGTGCGACGCTACTCGCCGGACGAGGCATCGGCGCAACGCATCCTGACCAACCGGTTCTACGAGCATCTGGCCGGCAACCTCGCCGGGGTGCTCGAGTACATGGCCGTGGAGCGGCTGTTCGAGGTCGCGGGCACGGGGCGCCACGGCCTCGTCGTGCTGGACACGCCTCCGACGCGGCAGGCGCTCGATTTTCTCGAGGCGCCGCAACGCATCGTTTCGTTCCTCGACAGCGGAGCGCTTCGCGTGGCCCTCCGCCCGTGGTTCGACGAGCAGGGTAGGCTGCGCGCCTCGTCCTGGGTGCCCTTCGTTGGAANNCCCGTGGTTCGACGAGCAGGGTAGGCTGCGCGCTTCGTCCTGGGTGCCCGTCGTGGGAAAAAGTGTCGAATCCTTTCTCGACCGTGTCGTCGGGCTCGGGCTGCTGCGCGACATGGCCGAGTTCTTTCAGGCGTTCGGACCCCTGTACGACGGCTTCCGCGAGCGAGCGGTGGAAGTGCAGGAACTGCTGCGGTCGCGACGGACCCTGTTCCTGCTGGTGTCCGGCCCGGGAGGCGAGCGCATCCCCGACACCATGTTCTTCGCGCGGCGGCTGAGCGAGGCCGGCTACCGGTTGGGCCCGTTGGTGGTCAACCGCGTGCACCCGGTTTGTGCCCGCCCCGACCCGCCCGGGGGAGCGATCACTCCCGCCGACGAAGCACGGCGGCTGCTGCACTGGCTGGGCGAGCGGGACCGCCGCGGGCTCGCCGAGCTGCGATCCCTGCTGCCCGGCACGCCGCTGTGCACGATCGAGCTCCTGCCCGACGCGCCCACCGGCCTCGACGCGCTGGAGGAGATCGGCGGTCACCTGGTCGGCACCCCGGTTTCCCGGGCCGACTCCATCTAAGTCCTTTCCGGTCAACAGCTTGCCGCATTGCGTCGAAACTCGTGGCAAATCTTGCCGCATTGCGTTATAAATAGGGTCAGCAATGCCGCATTGCGGCAAGAGGGTCGGAGGTGCCCATGGTGCGCCTGATCAAACGCTACGGAAGCCGCAAGCTCTACGACACCGAGGAGAGCCGCTACGTCTCGCTCGAGGAGCTCGGCGCCTGGGTCCGCGACGGCCAGGAGATCCGCGTCGTCGACAACGACACGGACGACGACGTCACGGCCCAGACGCTGACGCAGGTGATCCTCGAGGAGGGTCGTCGCGGCACCGCGCTGCCGCCGGCGGAGATCCTGCACGCACTGATACGGCAGGGCGGCGAGCTGGTCTCCAGCGGCGTGAGCCAGCTGAACCACGGCGTCGACCGGCTGATACGGGCCGGAGTCGACCGCATCGGACCGGTCCGCGATATCCGTAACGAGACCGACGCGCTGCGCGAGCGTCTCGAGGAGCTCGAGTCGGCACTGAGACGGCTCGAATCGGAAGACGGAGCTTCGGTTCCTACCGCAGACGAGAATCCATCATCCCCCCGCGCCGCCGCGCGGACGAACAAGGAGTGAGCAGAATGGCACAGGCACAGGCAAAGGCAAGCACCAAGACGGAAGACTTCCTGGACGGCAGCAAGAAGCTGGGTGAAGACCTGATGAAGACCGGCCGCAACGTCTTCCTCGCGGGCCTCGGGCTCGTCGCGACGACCGAGCAGCAGGCACGCAAGGTCTTCGACGACCTGGTGGACAAGGGAGAAGAGTTCGAGAAGGACGAGAAGAAACTCTTCGCCCGCGCATCCCGCGAGGCCAAGGAGTTCGGGCAGCGCGTGGAACGGCAGGTGAACAGTACGGTGAAGTCGACGCTGCACCGCGCCGGCGCGCCGAGTCGTGACGAGATCCAGGAGCTGTCCAGCCGCGTCGAGGCGCTGACCAAGAAGGTCGACGAGCTGATCGCGAAGTAAACGTCCGCAAGGGAGGCACGACCATCGGGTCATGAGCGATCGCACGCGGCAACAGGCACGGCCCCGCATCGGACTGGCCCTGGCCGGCGGCGGCCCCGAGGGCGCCGTCTACGAGATCGGCGCGCTCCGCGCGCTGGACGAGGCGCTCGACGGCTTCGAGGCCCACCGCCTCCAGGCCTACGTGGGAGTCAGTGCGGGCTCGTTCGTCGCCGCGTGCCTGGCCAACCGCATGACCAGCGAGCGTCTGTGCCGCGGAACGCTCGAGGACGAGGAGGGCCGCCTGCCGTTCCGATCGGAGACCTTCCTGACACCGGCGATCCACGAGATGCTCGGGCGCAGCCTGGCCACGCCACGCCTCGCCCTCGAGGCGCTGCGCGACTACGCAGCCAACCCGCGGGACCAGAGTCTGCTCGATGCGATGACACGGCTGACGCGTGCGCTGCCCGTCGGCCTGTTCGACAACGAACCGGTCCACGCCTATCTCGAGCGGATCTTCAACACCGAGGGACGCACCGACGACTTCCGCGAGCTGCCCGCCGATCTGACCGTCGTCGCGGTCGACCTCGACTCGGGCGAGGCGGTGCGATTCGGGTCCGACGGCATGGACCACGTGCCGATCTCGAAGGCGGTGCAGGCCAGCTCGGCGCTGCCCGGGCTGTACCCGCCGGTGGAGATCGAGGGCCGGCACTACGTCGACGGCGTGCTGCTCAAGACGCTGCACGCCTCGGTGGCTCTCGATGCCGGCGCCGAGCTGGTGATCTGCCTCAACCCGATCGTTCCGGTGGACACGCGGGACTCGGTGGAGGCCGGGGTGATGCGCCGGGGCCGTTTGCAGAACCGGGGACTGCCGACCGTGTTGTCGCAGACGTTCCGGCTGCTCGTGCACTCGCGACTGGCCACCGGCATGGCATCGTACGAGCAACGGTATCCGGAGGCCGACGTGATCCTGTTCGAGCCGTCCAAGGCCGACTACCGCATGTTCTTCACCAACATCTTCAAGTTCTCGGATCGTCGAACCGTCGCGCAGCACGCCTACCGCTCGACGCGCGAGCAGTTGCTGCGGCGACGCGAGGAGCTCGAACCGATCCTGGCCCGCCACGGCGTCCGTCTGAACGTCGAGGCGTTGCGGCGGGACAACGATCTGGGAACGTCGCTGGGTCTGCCCGGCGAGCCGCAGTCCGGGGTCACCGAGCGGCTCGACCGCACGCTCTCACGCCTGGAGGAGGTGTTGGCGGATCAGGGCAGGCGCCACAGGTAGCAGCCCTGGACCCGGCGCCGGGTCGCGTCGTCGAGCCCTCGATACCCGTAGGGCGGGCGGCGCAGGGCGCGAGCCAGGCTGAGCAGGGGCCAGCCCAGCGGTAGATAGAAGCCCAGGAGATCCCAGTCGCGCAGCACGGCGTGCAGGCGGTTGCGTGCGGGCTCCCGTCGGCGGTCTCGGTCGAGCCGGCAGAACCAGTAGGCCCAGTTGGTCGGCAACACGCGGTGGAACCTCCCGGCGCGCCGTGTTCGCCCGAACGCCCGGGCCAGCGAGGGCAAGTGGTAGGGCTGCCGACCGTAGCGGCGGACGTTCTCGTCGAGGTCGACCTGCCAGCGCCGTCGCACGCGTTCGGCAACCCGTTTCATCGCGGCTCGATCCGGACGCCGGAAATCCGTGACGCCCTCGTCGCGCGCGAGCCGCGCCGCGTCGATCGGCTCGCCTACGACGAGCACCATGCGGGCCGGCAGCGCGATGTACCAGATCCAGGGAAACAGGATCGCGGCAACGCCTCCGGGAAGCGGAAGGAAAGGCACCCCCCACAGCTTGTACATGAGCAAGTCCACCGGCTTCAGCGTGAAGTTGAACGGGATGACCCATTCGGCGTTGACCACGTGCACCGGGTAGATCGGGGCGCCGTGGCGCGCCGCGAGGATCAGGAAGCTGGTGCTGAAGGGCTGTAGACGGTAGCGGTTCTGGAAACCCTTGCCGATCCCGGCCACCCCTTCGGGGTAGTAGGACACGCGTTCGCCGCGCGCGAGCAGGCGGTCGAAGTTGTCGAACGTCAGATCGACGCCCCCGCAGCGGCGCCAGAAGTCGTCGATGCCGAACGGCCGCATCCACCAGTGCTGCGAGAGGATCTTCTCGTAGACGGTGCGAAAGCGCGCCTCGGGTCGCTGGCCGTCCCGCCGCCACAGCAGCGCATCGAGCGCCATCGCGTCCCAGGGAAACGAGGAGCCGCTGTGGTTCGCCGCCAGCACCAGCGGACCGCGTTCGGGCAGCCGTTCCGCCCCGATCAGCTCCCCGCGAAAGTAGTGATCGACGATGTCGTCGAAGCCCTGGTCCAGGATCCAGCGCAGGTATTCCGGCTCGAACGGCTCGTAGGCGGGATCTTCCTGGGTTGCGATCGACATTCAACGCCCCCGACGCAGCGCCAGCACCAGCGCCAGGGCGAACAGTGCCGACCACAAGGGCCACGGTCCGTCAAAGGCCACCAGGATGGCTCCGGCGACCAGCGAGCAGCCGGCCATGATCGTGCCGCGCAGACCGGCCAGCGGGTTCTCCGGCGGCTGCCGTGTGGTCTTTTCGAGGAAACGCAGACCCTCGGTGATCAGCATCGGGGCCTTGGCCAGGGCGTCGACGATCTCCGGGGCGGCACGCACGCTCTCCCGGGCGATGCGCAACGGGTTGAACTGGCGCATGAAGATCCGGCTGACGTGGCGGCGCGAGACCGCCGCGACGTCGAGGCCGGGCCGCAGGATTCGCCCCACGCCTTCGAACGTCACCAGCGCCTTGACCATCAGCACCATCTCCACCGGGAAGTACATGCGGTACTGGCCGGCGCTGGCGACCGACTCGAGGATCAGCTGCGCCAGCGAGAAGTCCTCGAACGTGGAACTGCGTGACCAGCGCTGCGAGATCTCGACGACGGCGCGGCGGAACCCCTCGGGGTCGGCTCCCGGTGCCGGATGGGCCACGCTGGCGAGGTAGCGCGCGGCGTACTCCGATTCGCCCATGACCAGGCAGTAGTAGTAGTACAGCAGGACCCGGCGTACCCCGTCATCGAAGCGTCCGACCATTCCCAGATCGATGAACCCGCACTGCACGCCGGGCAGGATCAGCAGGTTGGCCGGATGCAGGTCGGCGTGGAAGAACCCGTCGCGGTAGAGCATGCGGATGATCGCCGCGGCGCCCAGGTCGACGAGCCGGTCCTTGTCCTCGTTCGACATGGCCTGGACGCGCGGATCGTCCGGCCGCATGCCCTCGAGGTACTCCATGCACAACAGCCGTCGACTGCTGTACTGCCGGTAGATGTGTGGAAAGACGATTCCCGGCATGTCGCCGAAGTTGGCGACGAACGTCTCGGCGTTGTCCGCCTCACGCAGCAAGTCGACTTCCTTGGCCGTGTAGTCGCAGAACTCCGCGATCACGCGCCGCGGCTGGTAGCGCGCCAGGAACAGCTGCAGCGAGCGGCCCAGCAGCTTGAGCAGGATCGAATCGCGGCGCAGCGTCTCGGGGATCCCGGGCTTGACGCCCTTGAGGACCACGTCCTCTCCGTCGTGCGTGCGCGCGAGGTGGATCTGGGCGATCGACGCCGATGCCAGCGGTTGCGGATCGATCCAGGCGAAGACCTCGTCGGCCGGACGTCCCAGCTCGCGGGTCACAATCTCGAGGAAACGTTCGAACGACACCACGGGCAGGTGGTCGAGCAGGTTCTTCAGCTCCTCGGTGATCTCCCGCGGCAGCAGATCCTCGCGCAGGCTGAGGATCTGCCCGAGCTTGATGTAGGTCGGGCCCAGCATCTCCAGCCGGCGGCGGAACTGCACGGGAAAGGGTTGCGCGACGAGCTTGCGATCGAGGAACAGGCGCGCGCACCAGGCAACCAGTCGCATCGACGCGAAACCGACGCCGCGCGAGTGGCCGGGATCGGCTCGACGGCTGCGCACCGCCGCGACGAGGCCGCCGCCGAGCAGTCCGAAGAAGTGTCGATGGGTCGTGAAGAAGCGACGCAGCAGCCCCTGGGGCGCAGTCTCTTCCAGCAGCTCGAACTCGACGCCGCTGCCCGGCGGGTGACGGAACTCGGTGGCTGTCGACTCTTCTGTCATCTGCTTCGCCGCGTCGCGGTCAGCGGTTTCGCCCGTGGCTCTCGTGGCTGCTGACCCAGTCCTGGGACGAGATCGCCGAGGCCAGCGACAGCTCTCCGGCGAGGGCCACGCCGGCGACGATCTCGGCCAGCTTCTTGGCCCGGCCCTGCCCCACGCAGTCCAGGATCTCCAGACACTCCCGCTGCGTGGCCAGTCCCGTGCCCCCGCCGTGGGAGGCCACGATCAGGGACGGGATCGTCAGCGACATGTACAAGTCCCCGGAATCGGTCACGTCTATAAAGATGATGCCCGCCGAGCTCTCGGCCACGTTGGCCACGTCCTGACCGGTGGCGATGAACATCGCCGTGATCGCGTTGGGCGAATGGCAACCGTTGTTGTTGGCACCCGACAGGAAGGCGCCGATGTTGCCCACCTGGTAATGCCGGAAAATGTCCTCGGGCGCGACCCGCATGACCTCGCGCAGGACCTCGCGGGGCACGGTCGCCTCGGCGATCACGCGCTTGCCGCGCGTGCGGATCACGTTGACGAGCGACGACTTCTTGTCCGTGGCCAGGTTGGACTCGAGGTAGAACCGGCGCACGGTGTCGAACTGCTCGAGAATCCACTGACACGCCGCGAACGTGGCCCGGCCGACCATGTTCTGTCCGGCGGCGTCGCCCGTCTTGAAGTTGAAGCGCAGGAAGGCGAAGTTGTTGGAGAGGAAGTGATCGACGTAACTCAGCCGGGCGACTCGCGACGTCGCTTCGGCGACCTCGCGAATTTCGTCGACGTGCTGGTCGACCCACTCGACGAAGGTCCGGGCTTCGCGCGTGGAATCGAACACGAAAACAGGCGCCCGCTGCATGTGATCGGCGACGACCGTGCAGGTCACGCCGCCCGAGCGGTTGAGCACCTTCATCCCGCGGTTGTACGACGCCACCAGCGTGCCCTCGGTGGTGGCCAGCGGGATGAGGAACTCGCCGCTCGCGTGCTCACCGTTGACCTGCAGGGGGCCGGCCAGGCCGATCGGAACCTGGGCCACCCCGACGAAGTTCTCGATGTTGCCGCGGGTGATCTGCGGATCGAACGAGAACTTGTCCACGTGCTGCAGGCGCTTGCCCGAAAACTCCTCGACGAAGCGTTGCCGCCGTTCGATCATCGGCGTCACGAAGTCGTCGTCCTCTGAGCGGGGCACCGTGATCCTGCGCGACCGACCTTCGGTGATGGAGTCCTCGACCTTGAGGTGCAGACCGCCGAACGGCCGCGTTTCGAAGGCCAGCTCGATGCGGTGCTTGCCCACCGGCAGCTCGCTGTCCCGGACGTTCAGCTGCAGTCGCTCGCGAAGCGGGAACGGCAAGACTTGCTCCGGACCGACATCGGTGGCCTTGAGCAGCCGGCCGTTGCTCGCGCGCAAGGTCAGCCGTTCCAGCGGCACCGCGACGTCGTTGATCTTGATCTCTCGGATCGCCAGGACCGTGGCGTCGCTGAGCCGGTTCTTGATCCCGAAGCGTAGGCCCTCGGCGTCCTTCTCCAGGCTGCCGAAGGTATAGAGCCGCTTGAGGATCGAGGACGGGATCTTCAACGGAAACCTCGATCGTCAGATTGTAGCGCCCGACCCGGCGCACCACAGTAGGGTTTTCCCGCATCTCCCTACCACCCCACTAACTCATTGAAAAAGCAGTAGAATCCACCCCTTGCCCGAGTGGCGGACTAGAGGGATGAGTGATCGGCAGCAGCCTGCAGCATGACAGCCCGAGGACTGAGGGTAGACGCGTGCGGTCAAGACGATGAGCCCCAAGCGTCGTACCCCGGCCGACAAGCTCGACACCGACTGGCTCCTGCTCCTGGCAGCCTGGCTGATCGCCACGTCAGCGAGTCTGGGCAGCCTGTTCTTCAGCGAGATCATGGAGCTGCCGCCCTGCTCGCTGTGCTGGTACCAGCGGGTGTTCATGTTCCCCCTGGTCGTCGTGCTCTCGACGGGCCTCTTGCCCTTCGACCTGAGAGTCGTGCGCTACGCCCTCCCGCTGTCCGCGCTGGGCACCGCAGTTGCGTTGTACCACGTGCTGTTGCAGGCCGGGATCATTCCCGAAAGCGCCGCACCGTGCACCCAGGGGGTTTCTTGCTCTGACGTCGACTTGCTCGTCTTCGGATTCGCGTCCATCCCGGTATTGTCCCTGATAGGCTTCTGCGTGATCACCGGCCTCCTTCTCGCACTCTTTCGGAGATCCTCTCGATGACGTCCAAACAGAAAGTCGCCGTCGTCCTCGGTGCCGCCGCCTTGATGATCGTCGGTTTCTTCCTGGCCGCCTCGATCTATGAGAACCGACGGGCGGAACGGCTGGCGGCGATCGAGGAGGCAAGCCCCGTCGAGAACGAGTTCGTTCGCGTCTATTCCCAGCGTCTCGGGCCGCCCGACGCGAAAGTCGTGCTCGTCGAGTTCCTCGATCCCGGGTGCGAGTCGTGTGCCGCGCTGTCGCCTTTCGTCAAAGAGATCGTGGACGCACACGCAGGGCGCGTCCAACTGGTCATCCGCTACATCCCTTTGCACCAGGGGGCCGACGTCGCGGTCAGGATCCTGGAAGCGGCCAGGAAACAGGGCAAGTACTGGGAGACGTTGCAGATGATGTTCGACACCCAGTCCGAATGGGCTTCCCATCACCACCCGGCACCGCAAAAGTTGGGACCGTACCTGCCGGCGCTGGGGCTCGACATGGAACGCCTCCGGCTGGACATGGCGGGTATGGAGATCACCCACATCCTCCAGCAAGACATGGCCGATGCCCAAGTGCTCGGCGTACGACGAACACCGACCTTCTTCGTCAACGGAAAAGCATTGCCGCGTTTCGGTCTGAACGAGCTCCAAGCGCTGGTGGCGTCGGAGGTTGCCGCCAACTACTAGCCGAGTTGCAACCGCGCGTGGCGGCCCCGGAGGGTTTTGACTTTGCTCGTAGCGCTGTTCCTGACGTTGAGCCTGGCCGTCGGCGAGGTGGAAGATCCGCAAACCGCTTTCTTTGAACGAGTTCATGCACTCTGTGGCGCCCGGTTCGAAGGTCGATCGACGTTTCCGGAGGACCCCGGCGAGGCATTCCGAGACAAGAAGTTGGTCGCGGTCGTCGAAACCTGCGACACGCGTGTCATCCGCATCCCGTTCCGGGTCGGCGACGATGCCTCTCGAACTTGGATCCTGACCCGGGTGGAGGGTGGGCTGGAGCTCAAGCACGACCATCGCCACCCGGACGGGACGCCGGACGAAATCACGATGTACGGCGGGACGACCGAGAGCGCGGGAACGCGACTGTCGCAATCGTTCCCGGCGGACGAACACACGGCCGGGTTGATTCCCGAGGCCCGAACCAACGAGTGGTTTCTGTCACTCTCGGAGGACGGGAGCGAGCTGACCTACTACCTCGAGCGACACGGCAAGCCCCGTTTTGAAGCGGTTCTGCAGCGCATGGATCGTGGGGACCAGTCGGCCGTCTCGACTCGCTCTTCGGAAAACAACTAGAATCCACCCCGTGCCGGAGTGGCGGAACTGGTAGACGCAGGGGACTTAAAATCCCCTGGCCGCAAGGCCGTGCAGGTTCGATCCCTGCCTCCGGCACCAGCCGAGTCAGTTCATCGTGACCGTGTCACGACTGTCGCGGGTAGACGGTCGCAAGATTCCAGTGTTGCGCTGCGTGGCCCGCAACCGATCTCGGCTTCTCTAAAACCAGGTGGTATGCTCTCAAGTCTCTGAAGTGGGACTGTTTGCGAGGTGGGGAACGATCGGAACCCTACCCCGACAAGCGTTGCGAGATTCGCAGCGTTTGTCGTTTTCCCCTTTCAGCCTAGTTGTAGTTAGGCGTCGTCCGACGGATATCAGAGCGGAGGCATTCATGGGCGTGATTGAAGTGGGAGAGCTGCTGTACGAGTACACGGTCAAGCTCACCGGCATGACGGAGTACGGGATCAGTTTGGAGTCTTTGATCGCAGGAACAGCCGTGCTACCGCCTGAAGGCGCCAGATTCGATGTCGTGTTCGACGGGGAATCAACCGGACCGAAGTTGAAAGGTAAGGTCACGGGCGTCGACTATTTGCAAGTCCGGGCAGACGGCCGTTTCGAGCTCCACATTCATGCGGAGGTAACCACGGACGATGGACACAAAATCTCGCTACACGCTGATGGCGTTGGCCTCCCGAGAAAGGGCAGCCCCATTGTCGACCTCCGCGAGAACGTGACCTTATTCGCGTCTTCGGCGGACTACGCATGGGTCAACACTCTTCAGGTGTGGGGCACGGGGACGGCCGATCTCGCTGAGCAAGTCGTTCACATCAAGGGCTATTCGGCCTAATGTCGCCGGTGTGGAAACGACGCCTAACGTTGTTCTGGCTCGCTAACGCTCGGGCGGCCTGCAGCTGAAAACAACGTCAGGCCGTCTAGAAGCGCTTCAGACCATGGAGAGCGTACATGAGCGAAGGTAAGAGAGCTGCAGCATCCGTCGGGGAGGCCAATGCCAAGGCCACGTCGCAATCGACGGCGCGGATCGACCGACTCCAGCGTTGGCTGACGCTGGCCGCGAACCTGGGCGTCCTGGCGGGCCTTGTCCTCGTGATTCTCGAGATCAACCAGAACACTCAGCTAGCTCGCGCGGCCTATAGGAGCGAGGGCAATGTTGTCACGAACCAGATCTGGGCCACGGTCATGGGTGATCGTGTAGCCGATGTGCTCGAGAAGTCAGTAGCGTCCCCCGAAGAGATAACCCACAGCGACTTCATAGTCTTGGACGCATACCTGTTTCCATCGCTCAATTTGATCTATCGAGACTATCAGCTGGCGCAGGAAGGGTTGTACGACACGGCGGACTGGAAGGCCTCCGTAGACGTCTATGTGCATTGGTACCTCGCCAACCCGTTCGGCAGGGCCTGGTGGGATGAAGAGGCGAGGGAGTTCTTTCCAGCAGAGTTCGCGACCTACGTCGACCGACAACTCGCTCTCGATTCACGACGCGATCACCACGGGTACTGGCTCGCTGTTCGCGCACGCCTGACGGAGGCTGAGGCGGATGCAGAGCGATAAGGCGGATAAGAAGTATAAGCGCGGATTTTGCCCCGGGGCCCGAGTAGCGGGACCTGCTCAGGGTCCGAGTATGGCTCATATGTCAACAGCGACGACCCCACCCAGAAGACCGTAATCAGCCTATCCGACCTCGACAGGTGCCCCAGGCGAACGCGCGGAACTCACGCTCGACGAAGCGTGAAGACCGACGAGTGATCTCTCGGCGACGGTTCAGCAGAACAGGTGTCCATCTGGGTGTCCATAACCCTCGGACTGTAGAGCACTCCTCGTACTCCTCGGAAACGGGAAAGGGCGACGAATCAAATAAACGTTGATCCGCCGCCCTTTCTGAAAGTACTTAAAATCCTCTTCCCGCAAGGGAGTACAGGTTCGAGTCCTGTCTCCGGCACCAACCCCATTTTCAGGCCAGGACTGGATGTCACAATCCGTGATATCCAATTTCTCGAGTCTCCTGCGTGACCCAGATCGGTGCCGCCTACGGCTCTGTTCACGATCGAACGGTGCCTCTCTGCTAGACTCGGCCCCGCAATGGCAATCGAACCCGGCACCAAGCTCGGCCAGTACGAGATCACCGGCACGCTCGGCGCGGGCGGCATGGGCGAGGTCTGGAGAGCCCGGGACACCACGCTGGATCGCGACGTGGCGATCAAGGTATTGCCCGAGGCATTCGCGTCCGATGCCGAGCGGCTGGCGCGCTTCAACCGCGAGGCAAAGTTGCTGGCGTCGCTCAACCATCCCGGCATCGCCGT
>JABAOH010005111.1_pt2 | contig 12566 bp, 22 predicted proteins | sample 7062181 | NCBI WGS metagenome assembly JABAOH01 (sample SAMN14538630, study PRJNA623070) | marine sediment metagenome | biome: marine biome [ENVO:00000428]; feature: marine pelagic biome [ENVO:01000023]; material: deep marine sediment [ENVO:00002113]; isolation source: pool of 5 deep marine... | reverse complement strand
GGGAAAGTGTGGATTCGAGTCTTCCCCGATAAACCCACGACCAAGAAACCTGCAGAGACCAGGATGGGGAAGGGCAAGGGGGCTCCTGAGGACTGGGTGGTGGTGATCAGACCCGGGCGTATCCTTTACGAAATGGAGGGGGTTCCGGAGGAGAAAGCAAAGGAGGCCTTTCGGCTGGCTTCCCATAAACTCCCCGTAGCTACTCGATTTATCAGCCGAGGGAGAAGCCATGAAGGCTAGCCAATTGAGGGAAAAGAGCGATAGTGAACTGATCGAACAGGAGAGGGAGCTGAGGGAGGAACTATTCAATTTGAGGTTCCAGCATTCGACGGGCCAACTGGAGAATACCATGTCCATAATTCGAGTTAAGAAGGACATCGCCCGAGTAAAGACCGTCCTCAGAGAGAGGGTTTCGGAAGGGGAGGGAAAAACTGAGGTGTCAGATTTGCCAACAGACAGTTGATCATATGTGGGGTTAACTTGATGAAGGAGAGGGGAATCCGCAAGACGTTGATCGGGACCGTATGCAGCGATAAAATGGATAAGACCGTGGTGGTCAGGATAGAACGGTTGGTCAAACATCCTCGTTACGAGAAGTTCTTGAGGAAAGGGGCGAAGTATAAAGCCCATGATGAGATGAATGAGTGCCATATTGGTGACACTGTATCAATCATTGAAACTCGTCCATTGAGCCGAGAAAAGAGGTGGAGGGTTAAGGAAATCATCAAGAGGGCCATGTGATCGTTGCTCATCGAACGGCGAGGTAGAGATGATTCAGATGCAGACTATTTTAGATGTTGCGGATAATTCGGGGGCTAAAAAGGTGGGCTGCATAAAAATTCTCGGGGGAACGAGGAGGCGCTATGCCACGCTCGGGGATATAATTGTGGTATCCGTCAAAGATGCAATCCCCAATTCCAAGATAAGAAAGGGAGAAGTGGTGAGGGCGGTGATCGTGCGCACCAAGAAAGAGGTCGGACGGCCAGACGGGTCTTTCATCAAATTTGACGATAACTCCGCTGTTTTGATCAATCCCCAGGGAGATCCAATAGGTACTCGGATTTTTGGTCCTGTGGCTCGGGAGCTCAGGGCCAGGAAGTTCATGAAGATCGTATCATTGGCCCCCGAAGTTTTATGACGGGGAAAGGTGGAAAGGAAGGATGAGGGGCAGATTATCGCTGAAAAAGAACGACCTGGTGATGGTTATAGCGGGAAAGGAAAGGGGCAAGAGCGGTCGTATTTTGAAGGTATTCCCGGGAAAGAATCGCGTGCTCATAGAAAAGGTCAATTTTATCAAGAGGCATACTCGTCCCAGCGGACAAACGAGACAAGGGGGGATCGTCGAAAGAGAAGCCCCCATTCACGTCTCCAATATTATGGTCATCTGTGAAAAGTGTAACCTTCCAATTCGAGTTGGGAGGAAGATTTTGGATGATGGGAAAAAAGTCCGAACGTGCAAAAAGTGTGGAGAATTATTGGATAAATAGGTATAATACGGATTTTTGATGGGGGGACTCATTGGGGAGTTTTAGGGAAAAGTATGAAAGGGAGGTTATCTCCCAGTTGATGAAGCGGTTCGGATATAAGAACGTCATGCAAGCACCTAGGCTGAAGAAGATCCTCATCAATATGGGACTGGGAGAGGCCATACAAAACATCAAGGTATTGGATTCCGCCGTTGAGGAAATCGGACTCATAACAGGCCAAAGGCCGGTTATTACCAAAGCGAGGAAATCCATTGCTCAATTTAAGCTCAGGAAGGGGATGCCAATCGGTTGTATGGTTACCCTGAGGAAAGATCGGATGTACGAATTCCTCAATCGGTTGATAAATATCGCACTCCCCCGTGTAAGGGATTTCAGGGGTGTCTCCGGGAAGTCCTTCGACGGGAGGGGTAACTACGCCCTCGGAATCCGGGAGCAAATCACCTTCCCGGAAATTGACTATGATAAGATCGACAAGGTAAAGGGGATGAACATCATCATCGTCACCACAGCAAAAACCGACGAGGAGGGAAAGGAGTTGCTGAGATTGTTGGGGATGCCCTTTAGAAATTGAGAGGGATGAATTTACGGGGGGAACCTTGGCGAAGAAAGCGTTGATGGAGAAGGCCAGAAGGCCGAAGAAGTTTAAAGCTAGGGAGTATAATCGGTGCCCACTCTGTGGCCGGCCGCGGGCATTTTATCGGAAATTTAATATGTGTCGAATATGTCTTAGGAAATACGCCTTGAAGGGGGAGATCCCAGGAGTGATTAAGTCAAGCTGGTAATCCGGAGATCGAGGGAAGGAGCTAGAGGAGGTTAACCATGTCCATGACGGACCCCTTGGCCGATATGTTAACCAGGATTCGAAATGCCAGTTCGGCGAGACACGATAAGGTCGATATTCCCGCTTCCCGCCTTAAGGAGGCGATAGCTAAGATCCTCAAGGAGGAAGGGTATATCAAGAACTATAAGGTAATCGTGGATGAGAGGAAGCATACCACCTTACGGATTTTCCTCAAATATGACCCTGACCGCAGGGGGATCATCAATTTGAAACGGGTTAGTAAACCGAGTAGAAGGGTGTACGTAGGGAAGGATGAGATTCCATCCGTGTTGAAAGGATTAGGGATCTCTATCCTTTCCACCCCCAAAGGCATCCTTACCGATAAGGAGGCGAGAAGGGTCAACGTAGGCGGGGAAGTCCTTTGCTATATCTGGTAATGGAGGGGAAATACCGTGTCTCGAATCGGAAAGGTTCCCATTCCCATTCCACATGAGGTGAAGATCACACTGACCGATTCGATCCTGGAGGTCGTTGGACCCTCGGGCCAATTGACCCATCGGATTCCATCGGAAATCCAGGTTTCCATCGAACCTGAACAAATATCCGTGAAGAGGCCTAATGACCATCGTACGACCCGGTCATTACATGGGCTGACTAGGGTCTTGATCGCCAATATGATTACCGGAGTGACACAGGGTTTTGAGAAAAGGTTGGAAATCCAGGGAATTGGATATCGGGCCGACTTGCAGGGAAAGGTCCTCCGATTGACCCTTGGTTTTTCACATCCCGTACTGTTTCCGGTCCCCGATGGGGTTAAGGTTGAAGTTGAAAGGCAGACGAGCATCAAGGTTAAGGGTATCGATAAGCAACTGGTGGGCGCTGTGGCTGCCCAAATTAGATCCCTTAAGCCCCCTGATCCTTACAAGGGCAAGGGAATTCGCTATGCCGATGAATACGTGAAACTGAAGGTTGGCAAGGCAAAGGCCTAAGGGGGGATGGAGTGATTGACGCCGATCGAAAGGTTGAGGCTCGGGTAAGGAGGCGAAGGAGGGTGCGGAAGAGGGTGAAGGGAACTCCTGAACGCCCCCGTCTCAGCGTTTTTAGGAGCCTGAAGCATACCTATGCTCAGGTAATTGTTGATACCATTGGAGAAACCCTGGTCAGCGCTTCAACCTTAAGCAAGGAAATTCGAGGAGAATTGACGCGAACTGGCAATACCGAGGCCGCTAGAAAGGTGGGCACATTAATAGCTAAGAAGTCCATCGAGAGGGGGATAAAGACGGTCGTATTCGATCGCGATGGGTATTTATATCATGGCAGGGTAAAGGCCCTGGCGGAAGCGGCCCGGGAAAACGGCTTGATGTTTTAGGGGAGGAAAGACATTGCCCATGATTAATCCCGACGAACTGGAATTGGTCGATAAGGTGGTCCACATAAATCGAGTCGCAAAGGTGGTTAAGGGGGGAAGGAGGTTCAGTTTCAGTGCGTTGGTAGTGGTCGGGGATCGGGGAGGGATTGTCGGATGCGGTCTAGGGAAGGCCAACGAAGTTCCCGAAGCCATCAGAAAGGGGATCCAGCAAGCTAAGCGAGGGCTGATTAAGATACCCATCATAAATCAAACCATTCCCTATCAGGTTATCGGTCGATATGGCGCCGCGAAGGTCCTCCTAAAACCGGCATCCCAAGGGACCGGGTTGATTGCCGGAGCGGCGGTCAGGGCGATCATGGAGTGCGGAGGGATCCAGAATATATTGACCAAGTGCTTGGGTTCGCACAATCCGTACAATGTGGTTAAGGCCACCTTGGAGGGGTTAATGCAACTACACACCCCCGAGGAGGTTGCCCAAAAAAGGGAAAAAAAGGTTGCGGAAATCCTTTAGAAATAGAAAAGGAATCCGATGGTTAAATCTTCCAAAACCCTTAGTGTCAGGCTAATCAAGAGCGGAATTGGCAAACCCCCAAGGCAGAGGAGGATCCTCAAGGGACTCAACCTCAATAGGCTGAACAAAATGGTTACCTTGCAGGATACGCGGGAAATCCGGGGGATGATCGAGAAAGTTTCCCATTTGGTGGAGATGATTGGAAATGAAACTGGGAACATTGAAGGCCCCTGAGGGTTCCAGAAGCAGAAAAAAAAGGGTTGGGAGAGGGATCGGTTCGGGTCATGGCAAGACCGCGTGTCGGGGGACGAAGGGACAGAGATCCAGATCGGGGAGGGGAATCCCCCCCGGTTTCGAGGGGGGGCAGATGCCGTTGCAACGGCGTATACCCAAAAGGGGGTTTACGAACATCTTCAAGAAGAAGTTCGCATTAGTGAATGTGAGGGATTTGAACCGATTTGAGGCCAACAGCGTCGTTGATGTAGAGACCCTGCGGAAGGCCGGATTGGTCAGAAAGGTCTATGATGGGGTGAAGATATTGGGAAAGGGGAAGGTCACCGTTCCTCTTACCCTGCGGGTCCATCGGGTGAGCAAGGGAGCTGCCGAGAAGATAGTGGCAGCTGAAGGGAAGATAGAGGTTCTTTAGGTTGATCGGCACTTTTTCAAATATTTTTAAAATTCCCGAGCTGAAGAGGCGCATTGTTATCACATTTCTCCTCTTAGCCGTTTATCGGATAGGAGTCCATGTTCCCACGCCTGGGATCAATAGCGATGCCCTAGCCGCCTTCTTCGCCCAAGCGCGGGGAACTCTGTTCGGCCTATTCGACATGTTTACTGGGGGAGCGTTGGAGAGGTTCTCGGTCTTTGCCCTGGGAATCATGCCCTATATCAGCGCTTCTATTATCATGGAACTCTTGTCCGTGGTTATTCCTTATATCGATCGGTTGAAAAAAGAGGGGGAGTCGGGAAGAAAGAAGATCATTCAATATACCCGGTATGGAACGGTGCTTTTGAGCCTCATCCAGAGTTTTGGTATCGCGATGGGTCTCAGGCAGATGGAATCTGGGGGCATGCCTGTTGTTATCGACACCAGTTGGACATTCATCCCTATGACGATGATCACCCTCACCGCAGGGACCGCTTTCATCATGTGGCTGGGGGAGCAGATTACGGAGAGGGGAATCGGCAACGGGATTTCTCTCATTATCTTTGCGGGGATTGTAGCGAGATTGCCCGGTGCCTTCGGCAATACCATACGGCTGATGAGGACGGGGGAGCTACAAGTCTTCGTAATACTGGCCATCCTCGTCTTTATGGTCGTAGTAGTGGGGTTTATCATTTTTATGGAGACGGGTCAGAGGCGATTGCCCGTTCAATATGCGAAACGGATCGTGGGACGGAGGGTTTACGGGGGGCAAAGCACTCATCTTCCCTTAAAGATCAATACCTCAGGGGTTATTCCCCCCATTTTCGCATCATCAATATTGATGTTTCCCCTAACCATAGGTCAGTTCATGCCCAAAGCGTGGATGGAAACTTACCCCTGGCTCAATAGGGCCATCAATAGTTTAGGCGGGGGGAGCATCTTATACAATGTGCTCTATGTCACCTTTATCATCTTCTTCTGTTATTTTTATACCGCTATCGTCTTCAATCCTGACGATGTTGCTGAAAACATGAAGAAATTCGGGGGATATATCCCAGGAATTCGGCCCGGGAAGAAGACGGCGGAATATATAGATCGAATTCTTTCCCGGATCACCTTAGGCGGAGCCCTTTATGTTTCAGCGGTTTGTGTTCTTCCAAGTATCTTGATTCGGAGATTCAACGTTCCCTTCTATTTCGGCGGGACGGCCTTGCTCATCGTCGTGGGAGTTGCCCTTGATACGGTGCAACAGATCGAATCCCATCTGTTGACGCGACAATATGAGGGATTGATGAGGAAAGGAAGATTGAGGGTTAGGCGGCGTTGATGTGGGGAGGGCAAGATCCATGAATGTGATAATCATGGGCCCTCCTGGATCGGGCAAGGGAACGCAAGGGAAGCTGATTGCTAGACAAGTACCATATTCTCGCACTATCAACAGGCGATATCCTTAGGGAGACGGTAAATAAGGGGTCGGTTCTGGGCCTCAAGGCCAAGGCCTATATGGTTCGGGGAGAACTCGTTCCTGATGAAGTGGTTATCGGGATTGTGGAAGAACGGGTCAGGCAGTGGAATTGCGGGAGGGGATTCCTTCTGGATGGTTTCCCGAGAACCGTCGTCCAGGCCAACGCGTTGGAAAGGATGATGGAGAAAATGGGATTGGCCATTGATCATGTGATCAATATCGAGATTGAAATGGAAGAACTGATAAGACGGTTGAGGGGAAGGAGGACGTGCAGCAGATGCGGCGCCATGTATCATGTTCTCTTCACCCCCCCCAGGAAGGACGGAATGTGCGATATATGTGGGGGTGCCCTCTATCAAAGGGATGACGACAAGGAGAAAGCCATTCGATCAAGACTTCAATTTTACTCCCGTCAAACTGGACCGGTCATTCAATACTACGACGCTCAGGGGTTAGTAAGGTCCATAAACGGGGTCGGTCATATAGACGACATTTTTCATCGAATTGTTGAAGCCATCGAGCGCAAGGAGAGGTATGCCAAAAGAAGAAGCCATCCAAGCTGAAGGCACGGTTTTAGAAACCCTCCCCAACGCCATGTTTAGGGTGGAATTGGAAAATGGGCATAAAGTCCTGGCTCATATTTCCGGGAAGATGCGGATGCATTTCATCAAGATCCTTCCGGGGGATAGGGTGACGGTGGAACTATCCCCTTATGACTTGTCCAGGGGAAGGATCACATACAGGGCGAAATGAGGAGTTGTGTTGGGAGATGAAGGTAAAAGCCTCGGTCAAAAAGATTTGTGATAAATGCAAAATTCTGAAACGTAAGGGCGTTGTGAGAGTTATCTGCGATAACCCAAAACACAAGCAAAGGCAAGGCTAAAGGGGGGAATTGAATTGGCACGAATAGCCGGCGTAGATCTACCAAAGGATAAACGGGTCGAGGTAGCATTGACCTCTATCTANNTTGGATACAAAAGTGAGCCAACTCACCGAATCTGAGGTCGTGAAGATCAGGGAGGCCATTGACCGGCAATATAAAGTGGAGGGAGACCTCAGGCGAGAGGTGGCCATGAATATCAAGAGGTTGATGGATATCGGTTCTTACAGGGGTCTCCGCCATCGAAAGTCCCTTCCCGTTCGAGGGCAGAGAACCCACACCAATGCCCGGACCAGGAAGGGACCCCGAAGGGCGGTAATGGGTAAGAGGAAAAGGTAGGAGGATTTATGGCCAAAGCTAGGGGTAAAGGAACGAAGAGAAAGAGGGTGAAGAAGAATGTTCCGAGCGGTATTGCCCATATTCAGGCGACCTTCAACAACACTATCGTGACCATAACCGATCCCGACGGGAACGTTATCTCATGGGCCAGCGCAGGGACCCAAGGCTTCAAGGGATCGAGGAAAAGTACCCCCTTCGCTGCCCAACTCGCCGCCGGAGATGCCGCTAAGAAGGCAATGGAACACGGTATGCGAAGTGTTGACGTCTACGTAAAGGGGCCTGGGGGGGGAAGGGAGGCCGCATTGAGGTCGCTTCAAGCAGCTGGATTTAAGGTCAATCTCATTAAGGATGTTACGCCAATTCCCCACAATGGCTGTCGACCTCCCAAGAGGAGAAGGGTTTAAGGAGGTATATTTTGGCTCGATATATAGACTCGCAATGTAGGCTATGCCGGAGGGAAAACCTCAAGCTCTTTCTCAAGGGGGACCGGTGTTATTCCGATAAGTGTGCCATCGACAGGAGGCCCTATGCCCCTGGGCAGCACGGGAAATCGAGGCGTGAATTTTCGGAATATGGAAATCAGCTTAGGGAAAAACAGAAGGTTAAGAGGATTTATGGAGTGTTGGAACGGCAATTCCGCGGTTATTTCAAGAAGGCGGAGCGAAAAAAGGGAATTACGGGCGAAAACTTGCTCATCCTTTTGGAAAGACGGCTGGACAGTGTCATTTATCGCCTCGGTTTTGCCAGTTCCAGGAATGAGGCCAGACAACTAGTGAGACATTCCCACTTCTTGGTCAACGATAAGAAGGTGGACATACCATCATACCTCATTAAGCCCGGAGATGTAATTCGCTTAAGTGATAAGAGCAAGAATATCTCCAGAATATCGGAGGCCCTCGAATCCGTCGCTCGGCGGGGAATTCCCCAGTGGCTCGAGTTGGATAAGGCTAACCTGAGGGGAACGGTGAAGGGCCTTCCCTCGAGAGAAGATCTGACGATGCCCATTCAGGAGCAGCTCATCGTCGAACTCTATTCGAAATAGAAAGTTTATGGCGAAATCGGGGGGCCATTATTACGTTCCATCTTATGGAGTAGAAATCACCATTGGCTTTTCCCGTAGCCTCTATTCGAGGGGGAAATCATGCAGAGGAATTGGAAGGAACTCATAAAGCCTAAGAAGTTAGAGGTCGAAAGGGAAACCCTGACCCCATTTTATGGGAAATTTTATGCTGAACCTTTTGAGCGTGGATTTGGCATTACCATAGGCAACTCCCTTAGGCGAATCTTGCTGTCATCTCTTCAGGGAGCCGCCATAACCTCCGTAAAAATTGACGGAGTGCTCCATGAATTCACCAGTATTCCCGGTGTCACGGAGGATGTTACAGATATTATCCTCAACCTCAAGGAGGTTAAGATTAAACTCCACGCCGATGGCCCTAAGACTATACGAATTGAAACGGAAGGAGAAGGGGTGGTTAGGGCAGGCGATATTGTCACCGATGACACGATCGAGATCATGAACCCAGATCATCCCATTGCTACCTTGTCCCCTGATGGAAAGTTGAAGATGGAGATGGTGGTTAAGCGGGGGAAGGGGTATGTGCCCGCTGAGAGGAATAAGGAGGAGGACCAACCTATTGGAACCATCCCCATCGATGCCATATTCTCACCCATTACCAAGGTAAATTATACGGTTACCAATGCACGCGTAGGACAGATCACCGATTACGATAAGTTGACCGTGGAGGTGTGGACCAACGGATGTGTCCGCCCGGAAGATGCCGTTGCCTATGCCGCCAAGATATTGAAGGACCAGCTCAGTATCATGATCAACTTCGAGGAAGAGGACGAGACAGATGAAGAGGAAATGGAGCATGAACAGGAGCAGTTGAACGAAAACCTTTTCAAGAGCGTGGACGAATTAGAACTTTCAGTGAGGTCTGCCAATTGCCTCAAACATGCCGACATCAGATTGATCGGAGAACTGGTGCAAAAGACGGAATCGGAGATTCTAGGGACAAAAAACTTCGGGAGGAAATCCCTCAACGAGATCAAGGAGATATTGGCGGAAATGGGTCTCAGTTTGGGCATGAAGTTGGAAAATTTCCCTGCTAAACTTGCGGGGAGGGCCGGAGAGAATTCAACAACCCCGAATGAATAAGGAGAGATTCCACCATGCGACATCAAAAAGCGGGGAGAAAGCTCGGTCGTGACTCAAGCCATAGGATATCCATGTTGAGGAATATGGTTACCTCGTTTTTCGGCAAAGAGAGGATAGAGACCACGGATGCCAAGGCAAAGGAAGTTCAAAAACTCGCCGAAAAAATGATTACCCTTGGAAAACGAAGCAGCCTCCATGCAAGGAGGAATGCGCTGACCGTTATGAAAGACAGGAAAATTGTTAAAAAACTCTTTGAAGATATTGCTCCTCGCTTTCAAGACCGACAGGGGGGATATACACGAATCTTCAAAGCAGGGCATCGCCCTGGGGACGGGGCTCTTTTGAGTGTGATCGAATTGACCACCAAAGCGCCTTCCACCGATAAGGGAAAGGCGAAGACAAAGAAGAAAGCTTCCACATCCAAATCGGTTTCCAAAAAGAAAGGACCCACCACAAAACCCTTGTCGAAGGGAGAAAAGGGAAAAAGATTATCGAGGGCAAGAGGTCCTGGAGAAGGGGAAGGGACCAAGTGATTCCGGTTTTGTCCAGGTAGAGGCAATGCTGCTCTCTCGCCCTTTTCATCGCCTGGATATCAAAACAATGCTCGAATTAAGAAAGGTGAGTTTTACCTATAGCGATAAGGAAAAAGGTGGATCTTTGCGCATAAATGGCATTGACCTCATGGTTGAAAGGGGGGAATATATCGCGATCCTGGGGAGAAATGCGGCGGGTAAGACCACGTTGGCCAAACTGATCAAAGGCTTGCTCCGTCCCTCTTCGGGGCAAATTTTGGTCGATGGACGACCAATCAACCCAGGCGAGGGAGGATCCAATATTGGCCTGATTTTTCCCAACCCCGATGACCAGCTCCTTTTCCCCCTCGTCGAGGAGGAGTTAGCCTTTGGCTTGGAATGTATCGGGGTGGAAAGACAGATGATAAGAAAGAGGATAACGGAATATCTGGATTTGGTCGGAATGAAGGAATTTCTCAGCTTTCCCCTACACTTCCTTTCCAAATGCCAGCAGCAAAGGGTAGCCATTGCGGCAGTCCTGGCCCTGGAACCGAATTACCTCCTCCTCGACGAGGCTACCTCGCTCCTTGATCCCCATTGGAGAAGCCGATTCATGTCCGTTTTGTCTGAGCTGAACATCACAAGGAAGATGGCCGTCATCCATTTCACCACTTCCGTTGAGGAGGCCAGCTATGCTCATCTCATTCGCGTTTTGGAGAATGGTGAGTTAAGTACTCAATATATCCCCGCTGAAATTTCCTCCCTTGGGAGTCGTTTACTGGAAAAGGGATACTGCCTCCCTCCTGTCGCCGAGCTATCCCTCCTCCTTGAACAAATGGGCCACTCCATTCCCCCGGGAATCCCGACTATGGAGGAGATGGAGGTTTTTCTCCTGAGGGCAATGAGGGATTAGACCCCTCCCAGTTATCGACATTCTTGAAAGAGGATAAAGCCATTGGCCATCAAGATGAAGGGTAAGAAGGCCCTCCACGCCGTTATTTTCATCTTCCTGGGCGTTTTCCTTTTCATCCTCTTTCTCTCTATGGGGTTCCCCTATGAAGCCCTCAAGAGAAGAATCATCGGGGAGCTGGAGGCAAAGACTCCCTTCCGTTATGAAATTGAGCAAATCCGTCCTCATCCCTTATTGGGCTTCGCATTTAAGAACATAGGCGTCTATGCTCTGGTGGATTCAAAAAAGGTTAAAGTGTTAGGTGTGGAGCGGTTAAGAATTACCCTTTCCATCCTTCCCCTTGTATGGAGAAAAGTCTACTTTCGATTTTGGGGAAGAATGTTAGATGGCACCGTCGACGGGGATTTTTCTAAAAAAGAAAGAGAGAACCAATTAACGCTTGCGGGAAGGAATGTGAATCTCCAACGCGTCCAGTTTCTTCGGGAGGTTAAGGGGGTGGAGATTACGGGAATCCTGGAGGGAAAAACGCTGATGATTCTCAGGGAAGGGGATCTCTCTGGGCACTCCGGATCAGCTGAATTTCAGATAAACGAGGTGATGTTGAACAGATTGCCCTTGCCCGGCATAGGACCTCTCCGAGTGGGCCAAATTCAAGGGAGCATAGAACTAGAACGTGGAAAAGTCATTATTAAGCGACTCGTCTCCTCAGAAGGGGATTTCAATGGTCAGGTACTCGGAAATATCTTGCTCAATTCCCATCTTCCCCAAAGTCGGCTCAACCTGAAGATTACGATTAAACCTTCCGGGAAATTGGATCCTAGGTATCAGATGCTTCTCTCCCTTTTCGACCCCCAAAGCAAGACCGGNNCGAGATGAGAACTGGGGGCTATGGGAAAAAGAGCTTATCCTCCCATCGCGGAGAAAAGGTAACCCTGGGGTGAATCGAATTAAATCGATAGGAGATAGGCCAGGTTATCCAGGACGGTCGTGAAGAAGACGTTCTTCACGATATACCCTTCCGGAACCTCTATTTGGGCGGGGGCGAAGTTGAGGATTCCCCTGACGCGGGCTTCCACAAGTTGATCCGCCACCTTCTGCGCTTGATTCGCGGGGGTCGAGATTATCCCGATCTCGATGTTTCTCTCTGTTACTACTTCCCTCAAGGTATCGGAATGAAGGATTTCCACGGGCTTACCCAGCTTTTCCGATATCCTCCCAATGACCTTAGGGGGATCGATATCGAAAGCGGCCACGATCTTATAGTTTTGCTTCAGAAAATCCTTATATGAGAAGAGCGCTGAACCCAGATTTCCCATCCCGATAATTGCCATCCTCCATTCTTTGTCCGATCCGAGGATTCGTTTAATATCGAATAATAAATCCCTGACGTAATAACCAACTCCCCTGATACCAAACTCACCGAAGTAAGCCAAATCCTTTCTCACTTGGGCGGCGTTGACTGCGCACCGAGTGGCCAGTTGGGCCGAGGAAACAACTTTTTCCCT
>JABAOH010143835.1_pt2 | contig 12567 bp, 13 predicted proteins | sample 7062181 | NCBI WGS metagenome assembly JABAOH01 (sample SAMN14538630, study PRJNA623070) | marine sediment metagenome | biome: marine biome [ENVO:00000428]; feature: marine pelagic biome [ENVO:01000023]; material: deep marine sediment [ENVO:00002113]; isolation source: pool of 5 deep marine... | reverse complement strand
CTGCTCCGCGTCGAGGCGGGTCATGGTCTCGATCAGCACCTCGTGCATCGCCGTCTGGGCTTCATCGGTGGCCCGCCGCAGCCCGGCGAGGGCGTCGCGCAGCGCCGCCGGGTCGAGGTCGTCGCTGCGCAGCAGCGCGCCGACCGCCTGGCGCGCCGCCTGCACCTCGCGGCCGGCCGCGCGCAGGCGCGGGCCGTGGTCGCGGCGGATCTCGCGGGCCAGCGGGCGGGCCTCGGGGCCGGCCGCCTCGAAGCCGCGGCGGACGTCGAAGCCGCCGGCGAGCGAAGCGGCGGGGCGCTCGGCGCCGGCGTAGTGCCGCTTGGCGATCCAGGCCGAGGCGATCATGCCCGACAGGAACAGGTTGAGGCCGACCGAGACGGCCAGCGCGATCGCGAGCCTTCGCGGTGTGCTCATAGCGCGTCCTCCATCGTCAGGGCCGGCCCGAAGGCGAGGTCCTCGGCCGCGGCGACGAGCGCGTCGCCCTCGCCGGGCAGCACCAGGTCCGGCGCACCGAAGCCGATGGCGACGCCCAGCACCATGGCGGCGGCGAAGGCCGAGGCCGGCTGCCAGGCGGGGCCGAACGGCCAGACCTCCGCCAGCCAGCGGCGCCAGGCGGGGCGCTCGGCGGCGGCCAGGAGCGCGGCCCTCAGCGCCGGCGACGGGGCCGGCGCCAGTGCGACGTCGAGCAGCGTATCAAGCGCCGCCGCCTCGTCGCGCAGGGCCCGCGCCGCCGCCGACTCGGCGAGCAGGGCGAGCGCCGCCGCCCGCTCTGACTCCGGCCAGCGCCGTTCGTCGCCACCGTAGGCGTCGAGGATCGCGGCCAGACGCGCCATGTCCATCTTCCTGTCGCTCGTCTCGGGCATCACAGCTCTCCCATCAGATCGTCGCGCCGGTCGCCCAGCGCCGCGCGCAGCGCCCGTCGGCCGCGGGCCAGCAGCGATTCCAGCGCCTCGACGCTGACCCCCATGATATCGGCGGCCTCGATATTGCCCAGCTCCTGGTAATGGACCAGGGCGATCGCCGCGCGCTGGCGCTCGGGCAAGGCGCCGAGCGCCGCCGCCACTTCGCGCGCCACCCGGGCGCGCTGGGATTCGGCGGCAGGGCCGGGCGCGGGATCGGCCCGGTCCGGGGGATCGCCCGCCGCGTCGGACCGGCGCCGGCGCAGCCGGTCGATGCACAGATTGTGGGCGACCCGGTGCAGCCAGGTCGCAACCCGGGCCTCGGCGCGCCACGCGCCGGCCTGCCGCCACAGCCGGACGAAGCACTCCTGCGCGACGTCCTCGGCCTCGCCGGCATCGCCCAGCATCCGCCAGGCATAGCCGTGGACGCGGGCAAGGTGCGCCTGCATGAGCGCCCGCCAGGCGGCCGGATCGCCGGCGCCGACGCGGGCGACCAGCATTGCGTCGGCGTCGACCGGGTCGGTACCCGGCGCTGCGTTTCCGTTACGCGCCATGCGCGATCATAGCGCAGCCGCGCGGAGTTCGGGCAAGACGCGTGATCATGTCGGCGAATTCGGCGGTCCATGGGCAGACGTGCGCGGCACCGGCGCGGCACCGCGCACAACCTCCGTCAGTTCTGCGGCCCGCCGCCCTTGCCGCCGCCGTGCCGCCGGCGCTCGAGCTCGCCCATCGAAAGGTACCCGTCGGCGTTCTCGTCGAGATGCGCGAACAGCTTGTCGCCCGCCGCTGCGAATTCGGCTTTGGTGACGCGGCCGTCGGCGTCGGCGTCCATGCGCTCGAAGCGGCGCTTGATGCGCTCGCGCCGCGCCGTGTCTTCGAGCTCTTCCAGGGTGATCACGCCGTCGCCGTCGGCATCGAGGCGGCCGAACATGGCCGCGCCGCCCCTGGCGAACTCCTGCTTGTCGATGCGGCCGTTGCCGTCGGCGTCGAGCCGCTCGAACCGGTCGCGGTGGGATTTGCCGTTGTCGTCCTCGGTCGCCGCATAGGCGGATCCGGTCACAAGGATGCCGACGATCACCGCCAGCAGGACAATCTGGGTCTTCATGATGTTCTCCTCGCTCGTTGCGTATCGCGAAATCGTCTTGAACCAATCGAGCGTTGAACGAAGCGGGAGACGGGATTCCGTCGCCGGAAAAGGATAAAATGCCGGACAGCAGGACGGCGCCCCGGAATTCCTGGGGTTCTTGGAGGAGGCGGCATGCTGCTGACCGGTTTCGAGGGCTACGGCGGGCACGGCATCAATCCGTCGGGCAAGGTCGCGAAGGCGCTCGACGGCGCCGAGATCGGCGGCGTCCGCGTCGCCGGCCGGGTCCTGCCCGTCGTTCATGCCGGGCTCGCAGCCCGGATCGAGGCGCTGATCGCGGAGACAGCGCCGCGAGCGGTCATCTGCCTCGGGCTCGACCCCGGCGAAGCGGCGATCCGGCTGGAGCGCGTCGCCGCCAACGCGCTGGACTTCGAGATCGCCGACAATGACGGGGCCATCCTCAAGGGTCCGGTGTGCGAGGGCGGCCCGGCGGCGCTGAACAGCACCCTGCCCCTCGATGCGATCGAGGGCCGCCTGCGCACGGCCGGCCTGCCGGTGCGCCACTCCGACAACGCCGGCCGATTCGTCTGCAACGCCCTGATGTACCACGCGCTGGCGGCGGCCGCGCGACGCGATCCGGCGCCGCCCTGCGGATTCATCCATCTGCCCTTCCTGCCGGGACAGGCCGGCGATGCCCCGGCACTGCCGCTCGCGCGCTCGGTCGAAGGCGTCCGCCTCGCCATCCGCGCGACCCTGGAGGCGATGTGACGCCGCTCCGGCGCCGCAAGTCGCTGCTGGAAATTGCGCGCCGGTTGACGCACAGTCGGATCGCGCCGGGTGGCCGGCGCCAAACGGCCCGGCTGCGGGCTACCAGGGACGGAGGATGGCATGCTCAAGGAATTCAAGGAGTTCGCCATGCGCGGCAACGTCGTCGACATGGCCGTCGGCATCATCATCGGCGCCGCCTTCGGCACCATCGTCAAGTCGCTGGTCGACGACATCATCATGCCGCCGATCGGGCTGCTGCTCGGCGGCGTCGATTTCTCGGACATCTTCATCAACCTGTCCGGCGGCGACTATGCCTCGCTCGCCGCCGCCAGGGAGGCCGGCGCCGCGNNTCAACACGGTGCTCAATTTCCTGATCGTGGCCTTCGCCATCTTCCTCGTCATCCGCCTGATCAACAGGCTGAAACGGAAGGAAGAAGCGCCGGCGCCGGAACCCACGACCAAGGACTGCCCGTTCTGCTTCTCGACGATCCCGCTCCGGGCGACGCGCTGCGGCCACTGCACGTCGGAGCTGGCGGCGGCGTGATCTGTGCGAAATGGGGGGATGGCAAGGGGGAAGGGCAGAAAGCGACACCATTCTCGAAGGAGACGGACCATGACATCACCACCGGCACGCGGCCAAGCACAGAGGATTTCGCGCCGGTCCGCCCTAGCCCTCCTGGCAGGGGGCGGCGTTGCCATGGGCACGCCGGCGGCGGCCCAGAACTGGCTGAAGAAGCTGGAGGAGACGATCACGGGCGGCGCCGCGCCGTCGGGCCTGTCGCTCGAGGAGATGAGCGACGGGCTGCTCGAGGCGCTGCGCGTCGGCACCGAGCGGGTCGTTGCGCAGGTCGGCGCGCCGGACGGCTACAATCTCGACCCGGCGATCCACATCCCGCTGCCCGGCAGCCTCGGCAAGGTTCAGTCCGTCCTCAAGGCCGTCGGCATGTCCCACATGGCCGACGATCTTGAGCTGCGCCTGAACCGGGCCGCCGAGGCGGCGGCGCCGGAGGCGAAGGAGCTGTTCTGGCAGGCCATCGGCGAGATGACGCTCGACGACGTGCGCAAGATCTACAACGGGCCGGACGATGCCGCGACGCGCTACTTCCAGGGCAAGATGACGCCGCCGCTGACCGAACGCATGACGCCGGTGGTCGACCGCAGCCTCGCCGATGTCGGGGCGATCCAGTCGTACGATGCCATGATGAAGCGGTACAAGGCGGTGCCCTTCGTGCCCGACGTCAAGGCCGACCTGACGGGCTACGTCGTCGAGAAGGCGATGGACGGCCTGTTCCATTACGTCGCCAAGGAGGAGGCGGCGATCCGCAACGATCCGGCGGCGCGCACGACGGAGCTCCTGAAGAAGGTCTTCGGAGCCTAGCCCTCCGGTTCGGCCAGCCGGCGCAGGGCCGTCTTCAGGACCTTGCCGTAGTTGTTCTTGGGCAGGGCGTCGACGAAACGGTAGTCGCGCGGCCGCTTGAAGCGGGCCAGTCGGTCGAGGCACAGCCGGTCGAGCGCCTCTACCGTCACCCTGGTGCCCGGTGCCGCGACCACGAAGGCCAGCACGCTCTCGCCCCACTCCGGGTCGGGCCGGCCGATCACCGAGACCTCCTGCACGGCCGGATGGGCGAGCAGCACCTCCTCGATCTCGCGCGGGTAGATGTTGGCGCCGCCGGAGATGATGACGTCCTTGCTGCGGTCCTTGAGCGTGAGATAGCCGTCGGCGTCGAGCACGCCGACGTCGCCGGTGTGCAGCCAGCCGCCGCGCAGCGTCTCGGCGGTGGCCGCCTCATCCCGCCAGTAGCCACGCATCACCGGATCGCCCCGCACCAGGATCTCGCCGGCCTCGCCGGCCGGCAGCGGCGCATCGTCGGCGCCGGCGACGCGCAGCTCGACGATGCCGAACGGAATCCCGACCGAACCGAGACGCGGTTCGAAACGCGGCTCGTCCGGCTTCGGGAAACGGTGCCGCGCCAGCGAGGTGATGGTCATCGGACTCTCGCCCTGGCCGTAGATCTGGGCGAGCCGCTCGCCGAGCACCGCGATGGCGCGCTTGCAGTCCTCGACATACATCGGCCCGCCGCCATAGACGACGGTCTTGAGGCCGGCCGGTTCGGCACCGGCCTCCTCCGCGTGCGCCACCAGCCGGCGCACCATCGTCGGCGCGGCGAACACCGTCACTCCGCCATGCGCTGCGAACAGGCGGAACATCTCGCCAGCCTCGAAACCGCCCGATTCGGGCACCACCTGCAGCGCCCCGGCCGCAACGTGCGGCAGGACATAGAGGCCAGAGCCGTGCGACATCGGCGCCGCGTGGACGATCGAATCCTGCGGCGCGATCGCATCGACGTCGGCGAAATAGCCCCATGTCATCGCCAGCAGGTTGCGGTGGGTCAGCATCGCGCCCTTCGGGCGCCCGGTGGTGCCGCTGGTATAGAACAGCCAGGCGACATCGTCGTCTTGGACCGCAGTCGGATGGATGCCGTCGCCGGCGCCCAGCGCATCCCATTCGGTGGCGCCGACCTCGATCGTCGTCGTCGGGCCGGCGATCCCGCCGACCGTGGCCGCAAGGTCCGGCGTGACGAAGCAGACTCGTGCGCCGCTGTGGTCGAGGATGTACCGGAACTCCGCGGCCGCCAGCTTGGCGTTGACGGGAATGGCGACGAGCCCGGCCTGCCAGCAGGCGAACAGCAGCTCGACGTATGCGGGGCTGTTGCGCATGACCAGGGCCACGCGGTCGCCCGGATCGAGCCCAAGGCGGTGACGCAGGCCGGCGGCGCGCGTCGTGGCGCGGCCCGCCAGCGTGCGGTAGTCGCACAGCGTCCGCGTCCCCACTGCGAGCGCGGGCCGGCCCGCNNCGCGGGCCGGCCCGCGAGCCCGCGTCCCGCACGATCGAGCAGCATGGCCAGATTCATGGCGCCTCCCGGAGACCCGATCATCGCCGGCCCGGGCCGCAGGCGTCAACAGATGGCAGGGTTCACTGACGCACTTCGAGGGTGTTGTAAACGATCCGGCTCACCGCCAGCAGTGGCTCGCGCGGGAGGTCGCCCGCGACCGCATAAGCCATCTCGGGCTCGAGCCAGATGAAGGCACCGACGTCGCGCGCCTCCTGATAGCGGAATGCGGTGACCTGGCCCGAACGGTACAGCGACACGTAGACGGTCACGCGGCGCCCGGCGGTATCCTCGTACATGAACTGCGCCGCCGGCGCGCCGTCCTTGGCCGGCAGCAGGCGCCCGCCGACAAGCCGGAATCCCTGCGAAGTCAGGTCCGGCGTGCGGATCGGGTGGCCCAGCCGCTTCGACAGCCATTTCACCAGATGCGCCTCCTGCTCGGCGAACACCTCGACCGGATGCAGGACTTCGACGGCGTAGACGCGATGCGCCGACAGGGCCTGCGACGCCACATAGCGCGACGCCTCGACGTCGGCGCCCTCGCCGAGCTGCTCACGCGCGAACCAGCCGCCGGTCGCGCCGACCGCGAGCCACACGATCGACGCCGCAACCGGGACCAGCCAGCGCCGCCTGTGCAGCCGAGCGGCGATGCGGTGCGGCCGCAGGTGCCGCGGCACCGGCTCCAGCGCGGCGTCGCCGAACAGCGCACGAATCTCCTCGTTCTGCGTGCGATAGGCCCGGGCCCGTGCAGCGAGCGCGTCATCGGCCGCGACCGCCGCCTCCACGGCGGCGCGCCGCTCCTCGGCCAGCTGCCCGTCGACCCAGGCATGCAGCTCGCTTTCGTCAATCTCGTAGGGCTTGCCGTTCATTTCACGATCCTGAGGCCCGGGGCCCCATCCTCCATCAACCGGCGCAGCCTCTCGCGCCCGCGCGAAAGCCGCGACATTACGGTGCCCTGGGCAATTCCGAGCGTTTCGGCGACCTCGCCGTAACTCATTCCCTCCAGCGCGACGAGCAGGATCACCTGGCGTTGCTCGGCCGGCAGCTCCTGCAGTGCCGCGGCGGTTTCCAGCCCGGCGATCCGCATCGCCTGGGCCGGCGGCCGCACCTCGTGCCCGGCATCATCCTCGATTGGCACGGTGGCAGGACGGCTGCTGTTGCGGCGCGTATCATTGGCGTGGATGTTGTGCATGATCGTAAACAGCCAGGCGCGCGTATTGCCGTCTTCGTTCCACAGATGCCGCCGCGACAACGCCCGCTCCAGGCAGTCCTGGACCAGGTCGTCCGCCTGCTCCCGATCACGAGTCAACGCCCTGGCGTAGCGCCGCAGATTCGGGATCCAGCGTTCCAGGTGATCGAAAAACAGGTCCACCGTTTCCGGGCTCGTATCATTTCCTCGGAGCGTCATGCCCCGTTCATACACCGGGCTGTACAGTGTTGGGCAAGGATTATTCCGCGGCGGCCGTGGCGGCGATCGCGGCGGGCGTCGTAGTGTCCCTCCAGCCTTCGATTCCGTGCATCGCAACCATCGGATAATTTCATTACGCAGTTTGCCCGAATTCATGCATAAGCGGAGCCGGAACCGCGGCCCGACAGGAGTGGCGACCAGATGCGTACGGCGATAGCTTCGGCTTGGGCCCTGTTGCTGGGCATGGCCCTGATCATGCTGGGAAGCGGCCTGCAGGGCACCCTGCTGGGCGTGCGGGCGACCCTGGAGGGCTTCGCCACCACGGTGACTGGGTTCGTGATGACCGGCTATTTCGCCGGCTTTCTCGTCGGATCGGTGCTCGCCCCCCGGATCGTGGCGCGGGTCGGGCATATCCGCGTCTTCGCGGCGCTGGCATCGCTGGCCTCGGCGTCGGCCCTGATTCACGCCGTCTTCGTCGACCCGTTGAGCTGGGGCGCGATGCGGCTGGTTACCGGGTTCTCCTATGCCGGCCTTTACGTCGTCGCGGAAAGCTGGCTGAACGACCGGGCCACGAACGAGACGCGCGGCCAGATACTTTCGGTCTACATGGTGGTCGCCTATGGCGGCATGACGGTCGGCCAGCTGCTGCTCAACCTCGCCGATCCCGGCGGGTTCGTGCTGTTCGTCCTGATTTCCGTGCTGGTCTCCCTGGCCCTCGTGCCGATCTCGCTGACCGCGTCGCCGGCGCCGGCGTTCGACGCGCCGATGCGGGTCGGGCTCATGCAGCTCTACCGCATATCGCCGCTCGGCGTGCTCGGCGGGTTCGGCACAGGCATGGCCAACGGCATGATGTTCGGCATGGGCGCCGTGTACGCCCGGGCCGCCGGCCTGTCGGTCGGTGAAGTCTCCCTGTTCATGGGCCTGATCCTGCTCGGCGGCATGCTGCTGCAGTGGCCGGTCGGCCAGGCGTCGGACCGCTTCGACCGGCGCAAGGTGATCATCGCGGTCACCGCGTTGGGGGCGGCGCTGAGCCTGCTGCTGGGCCTGGCCCCGGCGATCTCGACGCAGGGCAAGCTCGGCCTCGTGTTCCTGCTCGGTGGCATGGTCCTGCCGATGTACTCCCTGTGCGGCGCGCACATGAACGATCACCTCGAGCCGAGCCAGATGGTCGCGGCCAACAGCGGCTACGTGCTGATCAACGGACTCGGTGCCAGCCTCGGGCCGGTCACCGTCTCGCTGGCCATGGCGGCGACTGGCCCCGACGGGTTCTTCTTCGCGCTGTCGGCGGTCCTCGGGGCGATCGTGCTGTTCGCCGTATGGCGCATGACGCAGCGCCCGGCCGTGCCGGCGCAGGACCGCACGCATTTCGTGTCCATGCCCCCGCGCGCCTCGCCGATCGCCGGCGCCCTCAACCCGGAAGCGCCGGACGACGCCGCCGACTGGAAGGACATCCCGCCGAACGACGAGACTCTGGTGGAAGCGAAGACCTGATCCGGGCCGGGACGGGTTTGACGTAGCTCAATGCCGCCCTGGCGCAACTGGTCCACGGTGGCGTCGATGCAACAACCGGAGCAACGGATCGGCATGCCGGAGATCAGCACGGACAAGGTCTGCTATCTTGTCATCAAGGCGCGGGAATTCGACGCGAAAGTCGGTGTGGAAGAACCCGAGCCGGGAGACAATCCGACCGATTCGGGCTCGCTGGAAATTCTCCAGGACTATGCGGACGACCCCACCTATCAGGAGATCAAGACCTTCGTCGAGGATCTCAACGAGGACGAGCAGATCGAACTGGTGGCCCTGATGTGGCTGGGCCGGGGCGATTATTCGGTCGACGAATGGAATGAGGCATGCGAGGAGGCGAAGCGCGCGCGCGACGAGCATGGCCACACCGCCGACTACCTGCTCGGCGCGCCACTTCTCGGCGATTATCTTGAGGAGGGACTGAGCCTGTTCGATGAGTCCTGCGAGGAGATGACGACGATCCACCTGTGATCCGACCCGGGATGGCGACAGGGACGTCCGGTAACGCGAAGTAAACCTATTCCGAGCCATATTGATGATACGGGAGACGTGCGTGGCCCGCGCGAGTTACGTCGGGCAGCGCGACGCTTCGCACATACAAGGGGTTGCATCGCCTGCGCGGTGTAGACGCGTAAATCATGACCGAATGCGAGAAAAGCGCTGCGGAAGCCATCGGCGCCGACGGGCTGCAGAGCGGGGAACGACCGCGCGTTCCGGTACGTTTGGGTGATTGGCTGGGGCGGCAGGATTCGAACCTGCGATCACGGGATCAAAACCCGATGCCTTACCGCTTGGCTACGCCCCAGCGATGCTGCGTCCGCAATCGGGCGGGCCGCACAATAGGCGCAAGCGTGAAGGCGGGCAAGTGGGTCGCCGATGACTCGATCGGTTTGCATACGTTAGAATAGGTGGCGATGGGTAAGAGCATCAACGATCCGGTCAAACGGTCCCGTCTCGTCGTTCACGATGGCGCCTCGATGCGGATTCCGGCCGCACCCGAAAAACTGCGGGGATCTCCGGCCGCAGCGGATCGCGACGTAACCGAAGAGCGCCTGAAGATCAGCGAGCGGTATCTGCGGCAGGCGCAACGCATGGCCAAGCTGGGCCATTGGCGCTGGTCGCCAAAGACGCAGGGCCTGACCGAATGGTCTGACGAATATGCCGTCATCCTCGGCCTTGCGCATGACGACATGGATTCGACGGATGAGTCCGAGATCCGGCGGATCCACCCCGACGACCGGGAGCGTGTGCGCGCGATTTACGCGGCGGCAAACGCCCGACCCGTCGAATTCGAGGTGTCGTATCGCATCGTCCGGCCGGACGGCGAGATCCGATACGTCCACGAGATCGGCGAGCCGGAGTTCGACGAGCAGGGAGATTTCGTTGCCCAGTTCGGCACCATCCAGGATGTCACGGAACGGGCCCTCTCCGAGAGCCGGCTCCTGGAACGTGAGGCACAGCTCAAGGAAGCACAGAAGCAGGCACATCTCGGCTACTGGCGCTGGTCGGCCGAAGCCCACCGACTCACCTATGTTTCGGACGAGGTTACGCGGATCGCCGACGGCTGGATGGACCTCGATGCGGCGACCAACGCGGAAATGTACGAGAATGTGCATCCCGACGATCGTGCACGCGTCGTCCGCGACATGGACGCCGCCGACGGGCATGGCACCGATTTCGACACGGAGTATCGCGTCGTCCTGCCGAATGGCGAGGTCCGGCACATACGCGAGATCGCGACTGCGGAGTTCGACGACGAAGACCGCTTCGTCGGACAGTTCGGCACCATCCAGGACATCACCGACCTGCGACGCGCCGAAGAATCGCTCGGGCGCAGCGAGGCGCGGTTGGCCGACTTCGCGGAAGCCGCCTCGGACTGGCTCTGGGAAATGGACGAAGACTTCCGGTTCAGCTACTTCTCGGCCGGGTTCCAGGACAAGAGCGGCATAGATCCGGAAATCTGGCTCGGCCGGCGCCGTTGGGAACTGCCCGGCGCCGAGCTGCCCGATGGCTCGTGGGAGGAACACATCGCAACGCTGAAGGCGCATCAGCCATTTCGCGATGTCCGTTACAGCTATGTCGATCCGGCGAACCGCCGGCATTACCTTCGCGTCAGCGGCAAGCCGGTGTTCGACGCAGGCGGCACCTTCAAGGGGTTTCGCGGTGTTGCTACCGACGAAACCCGCGAAATCCTCGAGCGACGGGCGCACGAGACCCTGCAGCAGCGATTCCTCGATGCGCTGGACAGTACCTCCGAGGCGGTTGGACTGTGCGACCCGGAGGACCGCCTGATCATTTACAATCGCAACTTCCAGCGTTCGGTCGAGGCGAACCTGCCGGGCGTGCTGAAGCCGGGCGTCAAGTTCGAGGATTTCGTGCGCGAGATCGCCCAGCGCGGCTATTATGACGTCGCGCCGGAGGATATCGACCAATTCATCGAACAGCGTCTGCACGATCACCGAAACCTGCCGTCGCGGCGCATCCACCGGCTGCGCAATGGGCATTGGGCGCAAATCGAGGAATACCGGACGCGCGAGGGCGGAACGATCATCATCCGTCGCGACATCACGGGACAGATGGAGCGCGAATTCGAGCTGGTGGCCGCCAAGGAGCAGGCGGAAATCGCGAGTCGGGCGAAAACCGAGTTCCTCGCCAATATGAGTCACGAGCTGCGCACGCCGCTCAACGCCATTCTCGGGTTTTCAGAGATCATTTCGGGCGAGGTGCTGGGGCCCGTGGACGAGCGCTACATCGAGTATGCCCGCGACATCCACACCAGCGGCCTGCATCTTCTTGCATTGATCAGCGATATCCTCGACCTGTCAAAGATCGAGGCCGGCAAACTGGAGTTGCGGGAGGAGGCGGTTCTCGTTCCGGATCTCGTCAAGTCCTGCATGCGGCTGGTCGAGGACAGGGCGGCCGGCGCCGGGATCGGATTCTCGGCGGAACTGCCGCGGCAATGTCCGATGATTCGGGCCGATGCCCGAAAAATCAAGCAGATCCTGATAAACCTTTTGTCCAATGCCATAAAATTCACCCCGATCGGCGGTCAGATCCGCATCGGCGCCGATGTCGATTCGTCCGGTTGCCTGAGTCTTTCGGTCAGCGATACCGGCGCGGGTATGACAGCCGAGGAGATCGAGCGGGCGACGGAGCCGTTCGTCCAGCTTGAGCACGTGACCGCGCACATGGCCGAGGGCAGCGGGCTCGGATTGTCGCTGGTCAAGGCGCTGGCCGAACAGCATGGCGGACAGATGCGCATTGAAAGCCGCAAGAGCGAGGGCACCCGGGTGACCGTGACCCTGCCAGCGGATCGAACCGTAGCAAACGCGCGGTAACCTGCAGATCAGGCCAGAGTCGTCGCCATTGCCCACCAGCCGCCGTGGCGAACCGCGGGAAGCGCCGCGGCAGCGCTGGCTTCGTCGTCAAACAGGCCGAAACAGGTCGCGCCGGCGCCGCTCATGCGGGCGAGGCGACAACCCGGCGCCGCCCTGAGCGCCGCCAGCACGTCGTCGACCACCGGGGCGAGGCGGCACGCGGCGGCCGCGAGGTCGTTGCCGCGGGTCTCCAGGATCGCGACCAGCTCGGCCACGGATTGCGGTGGTGCAGCGAACCGGGCAGTCGCCGAGAATCCGCCGCGCCGCCCGGCGAACACCGAAGCGGTCGACAGTGCGACCCCTGGATTGACCAGCAGACAGCCGGCCGGCGGCAGCGGTGGCGCGGCAACGACGTCGTCGCCGATTCCGCCGACGAACACCGGCCGGCGCGCCAGGCAGGCCGGCACGTCGGCGCCCAGACCCAATCCGACCTCCGCAAGGTCGACCTCGCCCTCGTGCATTCCCCACAGGCGCACCAGGCCTCGCAGAACCGCGGCCGCATCGGCCGAGCCACCGCCGAGTCCCGCCGCGACCGGAATATTCTTCGTCAGTTCGATCCGGACACCGGCACGGAGCCCGGCCGCCGCGGCAAGGGCGCGCGCGGCCCGCACCGCGA
>JABAOH010003113.1_pt6 | contig 12570 bp, 13 predicted proteins | sample 7062181 | NCBI WGS metagenome assembly JABAOH01 (sample SAMN14538630, study PRJNA623070) | marine sediment metagenome | biome: marine biome [ENVO:00000428]; feature: marine pelagic biome [ENVO:01000023]; material: deep marine sediment [ENVO:00002113]; isolation source: pool of 5 deep marine... | reverse complement strand
GCGGGTTTGCATCGCGGCCGAGCACGGTCGGTTCGACGTAGTTCGCGGCGCTCGAGCTCAGGTGCGAGAAATACGCGTCGTCGACCAGCGCGACCCGGCCGTCGTAGAGAAGGTAACGGCGCCCGTTGAGCGGCTCGGTGTCGCCGAACAGGATCTCGATGTCGTCGAGGCGCACGCGCCCGCGGGGAGGTGCGAGCCCGTAGCGGGCGAGCTCGGTTGCCGGCGCATCGATCCGCACGTGCACCGGCACCGCCAGCACGCCCACCAGCGCGTTGACGCGGAAGTCGTTGGCGGCGATGCGGATCGGCTCGACCAGCTGCCAGCTGCCGTCGATGCGGCGCAGATCGATGGCAGGGCCTTCGACGGGTACCAGGCGGATGCGCGAGATGGCGCGGGGATTCTCGCCGCTGAGCGGCTCGCGCTCGACGCGCGTCGCACGCTCCGGAGCCAGCACGATGAGCGCCGCGAGCGCGGCGACGACGACCAGCAGCGCGAGGTTGATGAGCGTGCGTCGGCTCACCGGGCGTTACAGGCGTCGGCGCCGGTGCCAGACGAGCAGACCGCTGCCGAGCAGCAGCACCGGCAGCGCGAACATGACGCCGATGCGCAGCAGCACGGCGCCGGTGCGTGACATCTCGAAGGCGACATCGGGCGCGCTGCGCACCGGGATGTCGATGAGCGCCTCGTCCTCGGCGAGCCAGTTGAAGGCGTTCGAGGCGAGGTCCAGGTTCGAGCCGTTGCCGAGGTAGGCGTTGGAGAGAAAGTCGCCGTCACCGATGACGATGACCCGCTGCTGTCTGTCCTCGCCGTCGCCGAGGGTACGCTGCATGGCGATGCCGATGTCGAGCGGGCCGGACACGTCACGGGCGTCGTCGAAGCCGAGCTCGCCCTGCAACGGTCCGGTCTCCGACCAGGCGCGCAGCCCGGTGCTGAGGATGCCGCGCGTCTGCCAGCCCTCGGGCTGGCTCCACGCGATGCCGACCGCATGGGGAAAGACCGTCACGAGCTTGAGGTTGGCGGTTACCGGGTGGGTCGGGTAAGCGCTCACCGGCACGAACGCCGGGTGCGCGATGCCGAGCACGCCGGTCGTCGGGTCGACCACGACGCCGGGCTCGAAGCGCACGCCCAGCGCCTGCGCCAGCACCTCCAGGCCGCCCGCGGCGCCCGGCTCGGCCAGCCACAGCAGGTTGCCGCCGTCCTCCACGTAGCGCAGCACGGCATCGGCCTGCTCCGCGGGCATGCCCTCGCGTGCCGGCGCCAGCACCAGCAGCGCCGACTCGGCGGGGATCGCGCCGGCCTCGTCGATGCCGAGGCGGTGCAGCTTGAAGCCCTGGCGCTGCAGCTGTGCGCCGAGCTTGCCGAGATCGTAGCTCGCGCCGCCGAGCAGATCGCGCTCGCCGCGCCCGGAAAAGTAGGTCACCCAGCGCGTGTCGGCGCGGGCGAGCTTCTCGAGGGCCGTGGACAGGGCTTCCTCGGTGGCGGTCTTGGCGCGCTCCTCGCGTTCACGGTAGCTGACCACCATCTCGCCCTCGGCCGAGATGCTGCGCGCGCGCACCTCGTCCGGAACCAGGTCCGGATTGACGAAGCGCAGCCGTATGTCCGGCTTGTAGCGCCGGTAACGTTCCAGAAGCTGCAGTACCGACTGCCGGATGACCGGCTCTTCGCGCACGTAGGCGGTGATCTCGATGGCGCCGTCGAGACGCCCGAGCAGCTCGCGGCTGGGCTCGGTGAGCGTGTTCCTGGCCGCCGCGGTCCAGTCCCAGCGCACCTTGTAGTGCTCGCTCAGCCACGCGAGCATGATCACCGCCGACACCAGCAGCACGACGAACACCGCGGTCTGGGTGCCGAGCACGAGCCGGGTGTGGGGTGTGATGTGCATCGGCGCGACTCAGTTTCCGACTCGCATGGCGTCCATGCGGCGCACCGCGAGCGCCAGAAAGCTGGCCACGACGAGCAGGTAATAGACGATATCCGCACTGTCGACGACGCCCTGCAGCAGGGCATTGAAGTGGGAGGTGACGGCGATGTAGGTGAACAGCGGTCGCACGCCCTCGGCGGCGCCGGTGCCCGCCCAGTCCATGTTCCAGAGCGCGAGCAGAACGCCGAAGGTGGCGATGGCCGCAACCGCGGGGTGGGCGGTCAGCGTCGACATGAACAGCCCGACGGCGGCGAAGCTCGCCATCAGCAGCAGCAGCCCGAGGGCGCCGGCGGCGAGCAGGCCGAAGTCGAGGGTGCCGCCCGCGAGCAGCGACAGCGGCGTCAGGACGATCACCGCCACCGTGATGGCGAAGAAGCCCATGACGCCGAGAAACTTGCCGGCGACGATCTCGGTCATGGAGATCGGCGCGCTCAGCAGCAGGGTCAGCGAGCCGCTTCGGCGCTCCTCGCTCACCAGGCGCATGGTCACCAGCGGCGCGGCCAGCAGCATGACCATGCCGGCCGCCTTCAGGGCCGGCGCAACGACGATGGCGGTGAGGCCGGGCGCTCCGGGAAGACCGGGCAGGTGGGGTTTGAGCTGCAGAAACAGCTCGAGCTTGACGAGAAACGCGTAGGCGACGAACGCCTGGGTGACGGCGAGCACCGCCCATGAGAGCGGTGAGAGAAAAAGACTGCGCAGCTCACGCGCGGCGATGTTGAAAACGTTCACGGTCCCTCGCCGAATGTCAGCTCGACGAAAATCTCCTCGAGCGATCGCGACTCGCCGACCAGCTCGTAGAGCCCCCAGTCACCGGCGGCCGAAGCCGCCGCGATGCGCTCGCCGAGCGTCTCGTCCTCGCCGTGATGGAGGCGAAACGTCTCCGCGTCGAGCGCCTCGACGCTCGTTACCGCGGCCAGGCCCGCCAGCACCTCGCGGCCCGGCGGGCGGCGCATTCTCACGCGCGTGCTGCGCGGCTGCTGCTTTTTCGACAGCTGGGCGAGATCTTCGTCGAGCACCAGACGCCCCTCGTGCAGTATCTGCACGCGGTCACACACCGCCTGCACCTCGGCGAGAATGTGGGTCGAGAGGATGACGCCGTGATCGTCGCCGAGCTCGCTCATGAGCTCGCGGATCTCGCGAATCTGGATCGGATCGAGACCCACCGTCGGCTCGTCCAGCACCACCACCGGGGGACGGTGCAGGATCGCCTGGGCGATGCCGACCCTTTGCCGGTATCCCTTGGAGAGATTGCCGATCAGTCGCCGGCCGACGTGCTCTAGTCCGCAGCGCGTCTTGGTCTCCTCGATGGCCGCCGCCGCGTCGCGGTTGCGCAGCCCGTGCAGCTGCGCGCAGTAGCGCAGATACTCGTCGACGGTGAGCTCGCGGTACAGCGGTGGCTGCTCGGGCAGATAACCGAGCTGGCGCTTGGCGGCGATGGGATCTTCGAGCAGATCGACGCCACCGATGTGCACCGCGCCTTCGCTCGGCGCGAGCACGCCGCAGATCATCTGCATGGTGGTGGTCTTGCCGGCGCCGTTGGGGCCGAGAAAGCCCAGCACCTCGCCGCGATCGAGGCGAAAGTTCAGTCCCTGAACGGCATGGACGTCGCCGTAGCGTCGATGCAGGTTCGCGACCTCGACCAGGCTTCGTTCGCCCATGGCGCGGTATTATTTGCGGCGCCGGCGCGGATTGCCAGCGTGGATTGCCAGCGCGGATGCCGGGCGGCGGGGCTGCGCGGGGCATTGATCGGGGCATTTTCCGCCCCAAAGTGACGGATATCACGTTCTGCGCGCCCGTCGGCGTGCCGAGTCGACAACTTCGGCCGCGGGGCGCCGGAAAATCGGCCCCGGTGACGCCATACATTAACGAGGGTGACAGGATTGGCACCATCGGATGCGCCTCCGGTGGCCAGGTGGTAGACTCGCCGGGCCGAAATCGGAGAAGGCGCCTGCAAAGTTTTCGGCACCGACCTCAGGGGGAGAAATGCTGACCGGATTACTCGAACTGCCCGTGTGGGGCTACATCGCCGTCACCCTGGTGGCGACGCACATCACCATTGCGGCGGTCACCATCTATCTGCATCGCGCCATGGCCCACCGGGCCCTGGACCTGCATCCGCTGGTCGCGCATTTCTTCCGCATGTGGCTCTGGCTCACCACCGGCCAGGTGACCCGTCAGTGGATCGCCGTGCATCGCAAGCACCACGCCAAGGTGGAGACCGAGGAAGATCCCCACAGCCCGCAGGTTTACGGTATCCGCAAGCTGCTTCTCGAGGGCGCCGAGCTCTATCGCATCGGCGTGCGCGACAAGGAGACGCTCGAGCGTTACGGGCACGGCGCGCCCGACGACTGGCTGGAGCGCCATGTCTACACGCCGCACTCGGACAAGGGTTATTTTCTCACGCTCGCCCTCAACGTGATTCTCTTCGGGCCCATCGGCCTCACCATATGGGCGGTACAGATGCTGTGGATCCCGGTAACCGCCGCGGGTGTCATCAACGGCGTCGGCCACTGGTGGGGCTATCGTAATTTCGAGACCGCCGACGCATCGACCAACATCGTGCCGTTCGGCATCGTCATCGGCGGCGAGGAGCTGCACAACAATCACCACGCATTTGCGAGCTCGGCGAAGCTCTCGAGCAAATGGTGGGAATTCGATATCGGCTGGCTCTACATTCGCACGCTCGAAACCCTCGGCCTTGCACGGGTCAAGAAGGTCGCGCCCGAGCCGATCATCGTGCCTGGAAAAGTGCTCGCCGATCTGGATTCGGTCAAGGGCGTCATCGGCAACCGGCTGCAGGTCATGTCCCAGTACGCGAAAATCGTTCTCACCAGGGTCTACCACGAAGAGCTCGAGCGTGCCGACCACGCCAAGCGCTCGTTGCTGCGACGCGTGAAGACGCTGCTGGTTCGCGAGGAGTCACGCCTGAGCCTCGAGGCGCGCGACCGCCTCGACGCCGCGCTCAGTCACAGCCACGCGCTGCAGACGGTCTACCAGTACAAGATGCGGCTTCAGGCCATCTGGCAGGAGCGCACGGCAAGCCACGAGCGGCTGCTGCAGTCGCTGCAGGAGTGGTGCCGCGGCGCCGAGGCGAGCGGTATCCGTGCGCTGCAGGAGTTTGCCCGCACGCTCCCGACGTATTCTGTGAAGCCGGCCTGAGCGGGTTCGAGCTTCAACCAAGCGCAAAAGAAAGACCGCCTGCCGGCGGTCTTTTTCGTTACTTGATCTTCGCTTCCTTGTAGATGACGTGCTTGCGCACGACCGGATCGAATTTCTTCATCTCGAGCTTGTCCGGCGTGGTGCGCTTGTTCTTGTCGGTGGTGTAGAAGTGGCCGGTGCCGGCGCTTGAAACCATCTTGATCTTGTCGCGCATGGTATCCAGTCCTCCTAGACGCGCTGACCGCGAGCCTTCATCTCCGCGATGACGGTCTCGATGCCCTTCTTGTCGATGATGCGCATGCCCTTGGCGGACACCCGCAGCTTGACGAAGCGCTTCTCGCTCGGCACCCAGAAGCGGTGGGTGTGCAGATTGGGCAGGAAGCGCCGGCGCGTCTTGTTGTTGGCGTGGGACACGTTATTCCCCGAGGCGGGACGCTTGCCGGTGACTTGACAGACTTTGGACATCGGGGGTCGGACCGTTGGCTCGAGGAAGCGCGCTTTATACCAGCGCGGGCCGGGCGTTTCAAGACGACGGCGGTGCAAGCGCCGGGAATTGCGGGGATTTTCCCCTGAGCGCCTAGATCCAGCCGCGCTCGGCGAACGACACGATCTCGCCGTCGCCGACCACCAGGTGGTCCATGAGGCGCACGTCGATGAGGCCCATGACGTCGCGGATGCGTTCGGTGATGGCGCGATCCGCCTGGCTCGGCTCCGCCACCCCGGAGGGGTGATTGTGGGCAATGATGACGGCGGCCGCGTTGTGGTGCAGGGCGCGCTTGGCAATCTCCCGGGGATGCACGCTGGCGCCGTTGACGGTGCCGCGGAACAGCTCCTCGAAGCGGATCAGGCGGTGGCGGTTGTCGAGGAACAGGCAGGCGAACACCTCGCGCTCGTGGCCGCGCAGGCGCGCGCTCAGGAACCGGCGCGTGTCGGCNNAGGGCAGCGCGCAGCGCCGCAAAGCCCGCGTCGCCGAGCCCCGGCACGGCGCTGAGCGCCTCGCGGTCGGCATCGAGGGCGCCACGCAGGCCGCCGAAGCGCGCGAGCAGCGTCCGCGATACCTCCAGCGCCGAGCGGCGGCGGCTGCCGCTGCGCAGCAGCAGGGCGAGCAGCTCGGCATCGGAGAGCGTCTCGGCACCATGGTCGAAGAGCTTCTCCCGAGGACGCTCCGCCGCCGGCCAGTCCTTGACGCCCATGGGCAACTCCGTGGCGCAGCCGTAAGCGGCTGATAAACTGTAAAGTTAAAGTCCTCATCAAAGCGCGCGATATGTCGAATCGGACCAACAAGCGTGTGCTGCTGGGCGTCTCCGGCGGCATCGCAGCCTACAAGAGCCCCGACCTGGTGCGGCGCCTGCGCGAGCACGGTCACGAGGTGCGCGTGGTGATGACGCGCGCGGCGCAGGAGTTCATCACGCCCCTGAGCCTGCAGGCGGTCTCCGGGCAGGCGGTGCACACCACGCTTCTCGACCCGCAGGCGGAAGCCGCCATGGGGCACATCGAGCTGGCCCGCTGGGCGGATGTGGTTCTGATCGCGCCCGCCAGCGCCGACATCATCGCCCGGCTCGCCCATGGGCTCGCCGACGACCTCCTGAGCACCCTGTGCCTGGCCACCGAGGCGCCCATCGTGGTGGCGCCGGCCATGAACCGCCAGATGTGGGCGGCGCCGGCCACCCAGGCCAACGTCGACACCCTGCGCGGGCGCGGCGTGCGGCTGCTGGGACCGGCTGCCGGCGATCAGGCCTGCGGCGAGGTGGGCGAGGGGCGCATGCTGGAGCCGCTGGAGCTGGCGGCGGAGCTGGACACGCTGAGCTTCGGCGCCGCCGGCGATGGGGGGCTCGCCGGCCTCGGCGTCCTGGTCACCGCCGGTCCGACCCGCGAGGCCATCGATCCGGTGCGCTACATCAGCAATCACAGCTCGGGCAAGATGGGCTATGCCGTTGCCAGCGCGGCGCGCGCTGCCGGCGCGTCGGTGATTCTGGTGAGCGGTCCCTGCGCGCTGCCGGCGCCGCCCGGCGTCGAGCGGGTGTCGGTGGAGAGCGCCGCCGAGATGCGCGACGCGGTCATGGCACGGGTCGAGGGCGCCGACATCTTCATCGCCGCGGCTGCGGTTGCCGACTACCGACCGGCGCGGCCCGCCGGGCAGAAAATCAAGAAAAAGAGCAAGGGCATGGACATCGCCCTGGTGCGCAACGTCGACATCCTCGCCGAGGTGGCGGCGCGCGCCCACCCGCCCTTCACGGTCGGCTTCGCGGCCGAGACCGAGAAGCTCGAGGCGCACGCCCGCGAGAAGCTCGAGCGCAAGGCCCTGGACCTGATCGCCGCCAATCCAGTGGCCGGTGCCAACGTCGGTTTCGGCGCAGACGTCAACCGGCTGCGGGTGTTCTGGCGCGACGGCGAGCGGGATCTCGGCGAGGCCGCCAAGACCGAGCTGGCGGCGCGCCTGGTGGCACTGGTGGCAGAGCGATTTCGTGCAAAGCATCCAGCTTAAAATCCTGGATGCCCGCATCGGCAGCGAGTTCGCCATGCCCGACTACGCCACCGACGGTGCCGCCGGCATCGACATGCGGGCCTGCCTGGACGCGCCGCTCCAGGTGCAGCCCGGCGACACGCACCTGGTGCCCACGGGCATCGCCATCCACATCGAGGATCCCGGGCTGGCCGCGGTGCTGCTGCCGCGCTCGGGGCTCGGCCACAAGCACGGCATCGTCCTCGGCAATCTGGTCGGCCTCATCGACGCCGACTACCAGGGCCAGGTATTCGTCTCCTGCTGGAATCGCGGTTCCGACTCCTTTACCATCCAGCCCGGCGAACGCATCGCTCAAATGGTGTTTGTACCGATAGTGCGCGCTCACTTCGAGGTGGTCGAGTCGTTCCAGGAAAGCGCCCGCGGCGCCGGCGGCTTCGGCCACTCCGGCCGCTCCTGAGACCCTCCGCACGTGGCAAAACGCAAACCCAAGCCCGACGCGAAGGCCAAATCGAAGGCCAAGGCCGGCGCACCGCCGCCCAAGGCCGGCCGCGCCGCCGCGCCCCCTGCATCGGCCTGGCGGCGCTGGCGCTGGCCGCTGGTGCTGGTGCTGCTGGTATCCGGCGGCACCGGCGGCTTACTGGTTTTCCAGGAGCACCAGGCGACCCAGGCCGAGGCGGACCGCCAGCAGGCGGTGCAGGCGGCCGCCAAGGGCCTGGCGGTGAACGTTTCCCGGGAAATCGGCCGCGAGATGAACGCGCTCGCGGGTCTCTTCGACGAGGCCGAGCTGGCCTCCCTGCTGCGCAGCGGCGACGCCTCCGCGCGCGCTGCCGGCGAGGCGCAGATCGCCGCCGGCCATGACGCCGTTCTGCTGGCGCGGCTGGTCGAGACGGGCGTGCGCGCCCCGGACCTGACATCCAGGCCGCCGCTGGGGTACGCCGCCATGGAGATGCTGGCGAGCTCGGAGACGAGCGGCAAGGCGCCGCCTCCGGAAGCCCTGCTTTTCGGCAGCGAAGATCAGCACGTGCTGACCCTGTGGCGGATCGGCGATGGCGATGCCCTCGCGGGGCATCTTGTGCTGGCCCTCGACGTCGCCCTGCTCTCCGAGCTCATGTCACGGGTCAAGATTGGCGATGGTTTCGGCGAGCTGACCCAGGGCGAGGGCGGCGGTAAGCCGCTGGTGCTCGCCACGGGTGGTCAAAAGGGCGCCCGCCGGGGCCAGCCGGCGGCGCGCCTCAAGGTCGCCGGAACCCCGTGGCGCGTGGCGTTCTGGCCGGGCGGGCAACTGGATCCGGCAACGCCCTTCCTGGAACTGCCCGACTGGGCGATCCCCGCGGCCGGTGGCAGCCTGGTGCTGCTCATCCTGCTGGTCACGCTCATGCGGCAGCGCGGCGCGGCGCGCGCCGCCGCGGCCGCCCTGGAGGCCGAGCGGGAGCACGAGGCCCAGGCGGCCGCCGAGCGCGCCGCCGCCAAGGCCGTGGCGGAAGCCGCCGCCGCCAGCACCCCGGTCGAGGGGGCCGAAGCGGCGGGGGCGGGCGGCGCGGATTTCTCGGAGCAAAGCGGTATCGTCGTCGAGGAGACGGCGGGATCCATGGACATGCCCGCGGAAATCTTTCGCGCCTATGACATCCGCGGCATCGTCGAGGACGGGCTGGGCGCGGACATCGTGCGCCAGGTGGGCCATGCCATCGGTGCCGAGGCCTACGATCGTGGCCAGCAGACCATCGTCGTCGGCCGCGACGGACGCAACTCGGGGCCCGAGCTCCAGGCGGCCCTCATCGAGGGGCTGCTCGCCACCGGCCGCGACGTCATCGATGTGGGCCGCGTGCCCACACCGGTGCTGTACTTCGCCACCCACTATCTCAACACCGGCAGCGGCGTAATGGTCACCGGCAGTCACAATCCACCCGAGTACAACGGTTTGAAGATCATGCTCGGCGGCGAGACGCTGTTCGGCGACGACATCCAGGCGCTCAGGGCGCGCGCCGAGTCCGGCGAGTTTCCGGGCGGCAAGGGCAACCTGCAGACCATGGAGGTCGTCGACGAGTACGTGCGCCGCGTATGCGAAGACGTGCCGGTGGCATTGGGCAACTCGTTTCGCATCGTGGTCGACTGCGGCAACGGTGTAGCCGGAGAGGTCGCACCGAAGCTGCTGCGCGCTCTCGGTCACGACGTCGTGGAGCTCTTCTGCGAGGTCGACGGCAACTTCCCCAATCACCATCCGGATCCCTCCGATCCGTCTAACCTCACCACCCTCATTGGCACCGTCAAGCAGGAGAACGCGGATCTCGGTTTTGCCTTCGACGGCGACGGTGATCGGCTGGGCGTAGTCGATCCGGACGGCAGGATCGTATGGGCGGACAGACAGATGATGTTGTTCGCCAAGGACGTGCTCAGCAAGAATCCCGGCGCCGACATCGTGTTCGATGTGAAATGCTCGAATCGGCTGGCGAAGGTCATCAAGCAGCTCGGTGGTAAGCCGGTGATGTGGCGCACGGGCCACTCCTATATAAAGAACAAGCTCAAGGAGAGCGGCGCGCCGCTGGCCGGTGAGATGAGCGGACATATCTTTTTCCAGGACCGCTGGTACGGCTTCGACGACGCCCTCTACAGCGCCGCACGCATGCTCGAGATCCTCATGGCGTTCAAGAAGACGCCGGCGGAGATTTTCGGCAGGTTGCCGGCCGGAGTGAGCACGCCGGAGCTTCGCGTCGACGTTGCCGAAGGTGAGCAGGTGAAGCTGGTCGAGAAGCTCGTCGAGGCCGAGGGGTTCGCGAACGGCAAACGAACCACCATCGACGGTTTGCGCGTCGACTTCGCCGACGGTTGGGGACTGGTGCGTGCGTCCAACACGACTCCGAGCCTGGTCATGCGCTTCGAAGGCGACAGCAAGGAAGCGCTGGCGCGTATTCAGGCGGAGTTCAAAAAAGCGGTCGCCGCGTTGAGTCCGAATCTGCAGCTGCCTTTCTAAGGACCTGCAAAGCATGTCCATCAGCTCAAGCACGGCCACCGAGACGGCGCGGGTACTCGCCGACGCGCTGCCCTATATCCAGCATTTTCACGACAAGACCATCGTCGTTAAGTACGGCGGCGCGGCCATGGTCGACGAGGCGTTGCAGAGCGGCTTCGCCAAGGACGTGGTGCTGATGAAGCTGGTGGGCATGAACCCGGTTATCGTGCACGGCGGGGGACCGCAGATCGGTGACGCCCTCTCGCGTATTGGTAAGGAAACGCAGTTCGTCGAGGGAATGCGGGTGACAGATCGTGAGACCATGGACGTGGTCGAGATGGTGCTCGGCGGGCTCGTCAACAAGCAGATCGTGAATCTCATCGGCAGTCACGGCGGCCGTGCCGTCGGGCTGACAGGAAAGGACGGCAATCTGATCAGGGCCAGGAAGCTCACGGTGCGCCGCCACGCCCCGGAGCTCGATGCGCCCGAGATCATCGACATCGGGCATGTGGGAGAAGTGACCAGCATCGATTCGGGCGTCGTCGACATGCTGGTGCAGGGCGACTTCATACCGGTTATCGCACCCATCGGCATCGGCGAGGACGGTCAGTCCTACAACATCAACGCCGATCTGGTGGCAGGCAAGATCGCCGAGACGCTCCAGGCCGAGAAGCTCATCCTGTTGACCAATACACCGGGCGTGATGGACACGCAAGGAACGCTGCTGACGACGCTGGATATCGGCGAGGTCGAGAAGCTCATTGCCGAGGGCGTCATCCAGGGAGGCATGCTGCCGAAAGTGCGATGCGCCCTCGACGCGGTGCGAAACGGAGTCACGACCGCGACCATCAGCGACGGTCGGGTCGCTCACGCGGTGCTGCTGGAGACGTTCACCAGCGAGGGCGTCGGCACGATGATCAGGCGCGAGGGCGGATAGCGTCGATGCCGGAGGCCGCGAAACCATCGCGTCGTCAGCAGATTCTCGAGGCTCTGGCGCGGGAGCTGGAAACACATCCGGGCATGCGCATCACCACCGCCCGACTCGCCGAGGTGGTCGGCGTATCCGAGGCGGCTCTGTACCGGCACTTCCCGAGCAAGGCGAAGATGTTCGAGGCGCTCATCGAGTTCTCCGAAGAGTCTGTCTTCGGGCTCGCCAACCGCATACTCGGCGAGGAGAGCCAGGCGGCGAAACGATGCGAGCGCATTCTCGCCATGCTCCTGACGTTCTCGGATCGCAATCCCGGCATTACCCGCGTGCTGCTCGGCGAGGCCCTGGTCGGTGAGCACGAGCGACTGCGCGCAAGGGTCGCGCAATTCTTCAGCCGATTCGAAACCCAGCTCAAGCAGGTCCTGCGCGAGGGCGAGCAGGCGAAGGAGCTCGACATGCGCGCCAGCGTCTCGGCGATCGCCAATCTGCTGATGGCGGTGGTGGAGGGGCGCATGACGCAGTTCAGCCGCAGCGGGTTCGCGAACTCGCCGCTGGAATCGTGGGAGCAGCAGTGGCGCGTGCTGCACGCCGGGCTTTTCCCGCACAGCGACGGCTGAGCCAGGTTAAAGCAAAGAGCCGATGTCTGTGAAGAGCATTGCCACCGCGCTCGAGCTTCGCATCGAAGGCTATACCCTCGGGTACACGCTGCATCGCGTCGCGGGACGCAAGCACGTGCATCTGGTTGTCGACGAGGATGCCCGGCTTCAGGTGCGCGCGCCATGGCGCTTCTCGCGCGAGAGCGCCGCGGAGGTGGTCATCGAGAATCTTCTCTGGGTGCGCGACGCGCTCGAGTGGGCGCTTCACAACCGGGTCGAGCGCGCGCCGCTGGTCTCCGGCACGCGCCTGCCGCTGCTCGACGAGGAGCTGCGCCTGGAGCTGCGCCTTGCCGCGCAGATGGACCTGCTCGCACGCGTCGATCCGCGCGGGGTGGGTTCGCGGATACAGGGCGCGCTCGGTACCCGCGAGGGATCGGTGAAGCGCCGCGGGAGCGTGTTACAGGTGGTCTCGTCGTCGCTCACTCAAACGGCGCCACGCGCCCTGGTCGAAGCCTGGTATCGGCACGAGGCCAAGCGCTGCCTGCCGGTGCGCCTTGC
>JABAOH010003028.1_pt1 | contig 12576 bp, 10 predicted proteins | sample 7062181 | NCBI WGS metagenome assembly JABAOH01 (sample SAMN14538630, study PRJNA623070) | marine sediment metagenome | biome: marine biome [ENVO:00000428]; feature: marine pelagic biome [ENVO:01000023]; material: deep marine sediment [ENVO:00002113]; isolation source: pool of 5 deep marine... | reverse complement strand
ACTTTTATCAACCACGTCAAGACGTATTTGGTTAATCGGTTAATTGGTGAGTGGTTAATTGACTACTCAATACTCACCACCCACCCCATTAGTGTGGGATTGCTGTGATATCACCCGTGAAAAGTAATTTTCTTGTCGCATTTTCACCACAAATCAGCTCTTAATAGTAGAAGCGCTTCAATAGGAGACTCTGTTGTGCGAACAGATGCTGAATTGGTAAATGCTGTCTTAAGCGGCGAAAAAGACCTTTTTGCCGAGCTTGTAAAACGTTACGAACGGCCGGTTCGTGCCGTTGCGCTGGACGTTGTGGGCGATTATCATTCGGCCACAGATGTCTCGCAGGACGCTTTCGTAAGGGCTTACGAACGGTTGGCCGGGCTGCGAAAGCCTGAAGCTTTTGGCCCCTGGCTGATGAAAATAACCCGCAGATGCGCGCTGGACTCGGCGCGGCGAAGGCCAAAGGAGACCCGGCTGGAAACAAAAATCGCCGCAGCGATAGAAAATCCGGACGGCCGACTCGATGAAGCTAAACAGAGACTTTTAGCCGCTGTCGTAAAACTACCAGGTGCCGAAAAACAGGTCGTAATGCTCCGCTATTTCGGCGACAACAGCGTCAATGATGTCGCTGATTTACTCGGCCGAAGCGTCGGCACCGTGACCAAACAGCTTTCGCGAGCACACAGACGTCTGCGAAAAATATTAGAGAGGTTGGAAAAATGACTGCCGAAGAAACATTGGAAAAAAGATTGGAAAAACTGGCTCAGGTAATCAGCCCCGACGAGACCATCGTCGAGAACGTAATGAGCCGAATCGAGACCAAATCGGTCGGCGAGCCAGAAAGAATTAAGAAATTGAGTTCCAAATTCATTGCAAGGAGATTTATTATGAACCCCTTTACAAAATTAGCCGCAGCGGCGGTGATAATAGCAGCCATCGTGCTGTCAATAAACTTCTGGAATAGGACGATTCCCACAGCATACTCCTTTGAGCAAACCGTCGAGGCCAACCATTCCGTCCGCTACATCCAAATCAAAGAGACTGCCTCTGGACACAAAGATGAGCCAAAGGAGTTCTGGCTTGAATTTAATGAAGATGGACAGGTGAAAAACGTGCGTATGCATATGCCGGCCTGGGACGCTCCTAAAGATGGGGCCAAAGTGATTGTATGGAAAGAAAATAAGGCACAGGTTTGGTTTAAAAAGAAAAACGTTTTGCTTACCGTCAGGGACAAAGTTGTTGCCGACCGCATGCTAAAATTCGTTGAGGCATTCGACCCAAGGCTGCTTGTTGAACGTTTGCATAAACAACAAGCAGAAGGCAAGGTAAAGATAGAGATTGACGAACCTTCCGACAAGGCCGAGCCGATTGTTGTAACAGCTACGAGTCCGCGCCGGCGCAGGGTCCTTTTAGTTGACCAGGCCACCAAACTCGTTACAGCCATAAAGTCATATCAGTTAAAGGACGGCGAGTATAAGTACCTGAGTTTGATGGAGCTTAACGGCTACAATCAGCCCATAGAGGCCAAAGTGTTTACTTTGGATGAAGTCCCCGCGGAGGTTGTGCGTATCGACCAGACGACCCAGGAGGTCGGCCTGGAGCAGGGAAACCTGACAGATGAGGAAGTGGCCGTTGAAGTTGTCCGTAAGTTCTTTGAAGCTTTGATTGCCAAAGATTACGCAAAGGCAGGTCAATTGTTTGAAGGCGCACCAGCCGATTTTATCCAAAAACAATTTGGTCAAATTAAATTCCTCCGCATTATTTCGGTCGGGCCTGCATCTGAGCATCCCATTCCTGAAACGAAAGGTTTGGTAGTGTCCTGCACTTTAGAAATCGAAAAGGATGGGGAAACAATCCAGTGGAAACTGGAAGGTATCGGAGTCAGGCAAGTTTATAACCAACCCGGCCGCTGGACAATTTTCGGGGGGATTTAGCAAGGCCGTATGAATATCCAATTCGTGGACCGAGCAAAAAGGCCGGGCTTGTTCCTTTGACATCGCTCAGGCCTGTCCTGAACATAGTGAAGGGATGAGTTTACCCGGCCTTTTTTGTCCTGAAATCGCCGTTTTTAAGGAATTTTTGAGAAATTTTCCAAAAATCCTGTAACTTTTTGGGCCGACCTGCGTCTAAAGATAATAGGAACAGTAGTTATAGGACGTCTCAATGAGGTACGTTTGCCTGCGCCACAGAGAGGTGCAGGCAGCTTTTGAAATAAATAAGCCTTAGGTAAATAACTATTAAGAATAAAATCCTACTTCACCCCCCCTCCTCCTTAAAGGCCGATATCCACAGGGTCGGCCTTTTTTAAAATTCCAACGACTTCTATCCCCGGATACCCGCCTGTTCGAACCTCCGACTAACCCCTCGGCTAATTCAGGGCAGGCTTTCCTTTGCTCAGGGCGGGCTATGCGCAGACAAAATTTTCACAGATTTTAAGCACGGATTACACGGATTTTGCAGATTTATTTTTGTAAATCGGCTTGAATCTGTGTTAATCTGTAGTTATGAGAATTCCGCTGACAAAATATGGCTGGCCGCAGGTGGTTATCTACCCCGCGGTGCTATTTACGGTAATGATTGTCTTTCTTCTGAGTACCCAGCACCGATTGGGCTTAGGTCCACGCCTAATTGGTGCAGGGCTGTTAGCCGGTATTTTGATATGGTCTTTGATGTTTTTCCGCGACCCCGAGCGTCACTGTCCCTCGGACAGGAACCTGCTGTTAGCACCGGCCGACGGCAAAATCACCGATATCGAAACTGTCCGGGAAAACGACTTCATCAGCGGAACAACACTGCGAATTGGAATATTCTTGAGCATATTCGATACACATATTAATCGCGCTCCGTGTAATGTCAAAGTCGAAAAAATCACCTATAAAAAAGGCAAATATAAAAACGCAATGAATCCACAGTCCAGCCGGGTCAATGAGTCCAATGACCTGCATCTGGTCAGAACCGACAACCCGCAGGACAGGCTGATTGTCCGTCAAATCAGCGGAGCAATTGCCCGGCGAATCATCTGCGATAAAGTAGAGGGCAGGAAATTGACCGGCGGTCAGAAATTCGGGATGATAAAATTCGGCTCCAGAACAGAATTGTACGTGCCTCTTCACGAAAATGCAAAGTGCCTAGTCCAAATAGGTGATAAAGTCAAAGCAGGCCTGACACCATTGGTGAAATACGAAATTGGTGAGTAATAAATAGTGAGTAGTAGTCGATTCACTAATTAACCAATTAACCATTATGAGGTACGAGATATGGCGAGATTAAAAACCAAAGCGACCAAAAAGGGTTTGCTGCGGCGTGTTCGAAGGCAAAGGTTAAAGTACATTGCCATCCTGCCGTCGCTGATAACTATTCTCAACGGCGTATGCGGCTTCGCGGCCATTGTCTTTGCCAGCAAAGGGGCAAAGCTCGGCATCGGGCAGTTCTCTTACTTTGCGATGTCAGGCTATATGATCCTGCTGGCAATGATTGCCGACATGCTCGACGGCCGATTAGCACGAATGCACCAGAGCACCTCCAGCTTCGGCGGCCAGCTCGACAGCCTCTGCGATATAATCAGCTTCGGTGTGGCGCCGGCATTTTTGATGCTAAAAGTGCTGGAATACAAGCTGGTAGGCTTTGCCGGTCTTAATCCGGCCACTGAGACTTTTCTGGAGCGTTTCATCTGGGTGGCAGCGGCAGGATATATAAGCTGTGCGGCCATTCGATTGGCCAGGTTCAATGTGGAAAACGAGGAGGACGAATCCGCCCATATGAGCTTTGTAGGTCTGCCAACGCCCGCCGCTGCGGGGGTAATAGTCAGCCTGATAATCCTCCATCAGGAAACTCTTCCGAGCCTGAATGTAATTATTTATGCCCTGCCTTTTACGGCCCTTGGCGTAGCGGTGTTGATGGTCAGCAGGATTCGATATCCGCATATTCTCAATCAGTACCTAAAGGGCAAGAAGCCATTTGCGTACCTTATAAGGGTGCTGCTTCTCCTGGCCTTTGTTATCTGGAACATACAGGCGGCTTTAGTGCTGATTTTCTGTGGCTTTGCGGCAAGCAGCTTCGTGAAATGGCTTTACTACAAAGTAATCCGCAATAAGCACAGCCTCGTCCCGGCAGCAAATTCAGCTTTGACGACTGTTGACAATGGCCAAATCGCCGACCAGGACAACGTTACCTAAAGAAGGTTGCCAGGTTTCCTGATAGACTGATTTCCTAATATTCTAACCTGTGTTTGGGAGCTAAAGAGAGATAAAGAGAATCCGGGCGGCTTGCCTGTGTGTTACACTGTGTTCTGAACCGGCTGTATATCCCGCTGCCTAGCACCGGATTGATTTATCTGATAATACTGCTCGACAATACTAATAAGCCGCGCCAGAACCTCATGACCTTCGGGACTTGCTTCCAGGCCAACAATCTGCAATCCAAGAGAGGCGCCCTTGCCATCTGCGGTCGGCAGGATATTTCTAATCTGGGCACTGACCACCAACGGCATTTCATAAGGCATAGGTGTAAATCGCATCCCAACAAACTGACCTTTCTTGAAGTCCAGCTCACCGACACAAAAAGTCCTGGACATATTGCCTTTAGACTCATGCCTGACAGATTCAGGACAGCCCGCCTCGGCTGAGCATGAAACTACAACCTGCGCACCGCCGGCGGAAATGTCAACAAGCCTGCCCTGACAATAATTGTGTATATCCTCTGCAGCATCCTGTATCTGCTTTTGGGCCTCGCGTCTGCCGCTGCGATGCCACAGCGTCACCTTGACCTTCAGCGATTCGGGCACATCTACTCGGTAATAACTTCTCCTCTGGACCACTTCAATCTGGTCCGGCACAGCAAGTATCATTGTTCCGCCCCATCCCTCATCAGCCTCTGGGCTGGACGACGACTCAAAACCAATCACAGTCGTATCAAAAACAAACTTGCCGTATTCATATTTGAATGATATGCCGACCGGCTGGTTAGCCTGTATATTTACCGGGTGCTGTTTCTTCTTCGGCGCGGCACTTTCTACAGTTAGTCTATCCCCCACAAGCTCGCTCAGCAGCACCTTCGCGACGTGCCATTTGCCTTTGGACAAATATGACATAATGGCAGGTACTTTTTTATCAATCACGGTTTGCAGGATTTTCTCCGTCTCGTTCCCGCGCAGCAACATCACCTTATTCATATTAACCTCTCTTTAGAAAATATATATATAATTCGGACATAAACAAGAGGCGTTTTAGATTAAACTTGCTGTGATTCCCATTCTGCACCGAAAATCCCACCCAATACCAAAAGAGCTTTGGCAGCGCTGTTTTGTGCCGGGCTGGTCCCATAACTACTGTTTTTTCGCAAAAAGGTATAGCCTCAAGAGTAAGCTCCGTTAGAAATCTTCCTTTTTGTGCATCCCTTACAATTTCTGACGGGGTAAACTTGCAAAAAAAACGACTGGCAATTACTATTAGCGTATATATGGACAAAACCTACGATATAAAAAAGATAGGAGTCGATAAAATAGCCCTTTTGGGACTTTTTGTTCTCTCGCTGCTCATTGCCCGTCTTATAGTCGCTTCAAAGTCTGCTATTATCCTTTCGGAGCCGATGAAATTAACTCAAGCCGGATTATCGGTATCAATGCCAGCGGGCAACGGCTGGAAAAGCGAAAAGCAATGGAATTATCATGAAAATTCCTATTCTTTTTCAATAAGCAGTAATTTTACCCCCCGTCCCGGCAAACCCACCGCCTGGGCTTACTGCCGATACCTCTTAGCTGCCGAGACAACCACCCCCCAGATGCGGTTTGAGCAAAGGGCGCTTGAAGTTAAGGGAGTGATTATAAAAACAGAACGGATGCAAATAGACACGCTCACTATCGATTGGGTACACATACAAAAACCACGAACATCGTTCAGTTTTCTTTTCGGCACCGCAAAGTTACCAAACAACCACCAGCTCGATATCGAAGTGCACCAGATTATAGGCGATGCCGAGATGGCTGAGCTTACCTTCAAACGCATCGTAAAAAGTCTGAATTTTGAAAGCACCATCGCGGAATACACAATAAGAAAATTTCCCGAGCAGGCCGAATACATCCGCCGACAGCCGTCCCTTTCGGGACTGCGAACGAACAAAATGCTGAAATAGACCCGCTACGACGCATCGCGGCGAAAACAATACATATCTCAACAAGGGACCGGTATGCAAGATAAGCGAGTAAAACAAAAAAAAGCAAAGCGAAAAGTAACAAGCCGAGTAACTCAAGATGTGGTAGTTTTGTGCTTGTTTATTGTAGGATGTGCAATTGGTCCTTCAGGCCAGGTTGGTACAAGCCGCTACGCAACGAAGTGGCAAAATATGAAGCTGTGGTATCGCCAACCCGCACAGAAATGGACTGAGGCTCTACCGGTGGGAAACGGGCGCCTTGGATCTATGGTCTTCGGCGGCACAGAACACGAACGGCTGCAGTTCAACGAAGACACACTGTGGACCGGTCAACCGCACGAATATCAGCACGATGGGGCCCTCGAGTATCTGCCTACAGTCCGCAAGCTGCTGTTCGAGGGCAAACAACGCCAGGCTGAAGAGTTGGCGATGGAGCAAATGATGAGTGTGCCGCTGCGGCAGGAAAAATATCAGCCGTTCGGCGATTTGCATCTGTACTTCCCGACCCATGACGACCCGGTCGATTATCGTCGGGAGCTGGACATCGACTCCGGGCTGGCAACAGTTCGCTACCGCATCGGCCAAACGACTTTCACCCGCGAAGTCTTCTCCAGTTTCCCGGACCAGGTGATTGTTGTACACCTGAGCAGTGACAAACCGGGGCAAATGACGTTCACTGCAAAATTGGATAGTCCTCACCAGGATACACGAACTCTGGCAGTGGATAAAAACACGTTAGCATTGCGAGGGCAACTTCAAGAGTATATGAATAAGCGAACGAAGCAAAAAAGGCCCAGCGTGTTGAAGCTTGAGGCGCACCTGCGGGCGAAAACCAAAGGCGGTAAGCTCACTGTTGATTCTGAAAAGATAGAAGTTGCCGGAGTTGATTCAGTAACACTGATACTTGCGGCCGCCACAAGTTTTAAGAACTTCAGGGATGTCAGCGGCAACCCGGCCACCGCCTGCCGCCGGACTATCATAGCGGCTGCTCGCAAAAGCTATAACAATTTACGCAGGGCCCACATCGCCGACCATCGCCGCCTGTTCCGCAGGGTCGAATTCGACCTGGGCACAACCGAGGCGATAAAGCAGCCCACCGACCAGCGTATCGAAAACTTCGCCAAGCAGGATGACCCGCAATTAGTAGCGCTGTACTTCCAGTTCGGCCGCTACCTGCTGATTGCAAGCTCCCGTCCGGGCAGCCAGCCGGCAAACCTCCAGGGCATCTGGAACGATAAAATCGACCCACCCTGGGACAGCAAATGGACAACCAACATCAACACGGAGATGAACTATTGGCCAGCAGAGGTAACCAACCTGTCCGAGTGTCACCAGCCGTTGTTCGATATGCTCGATGACGTCGCCGAGTCGGGAAGCAAAACCGCACAGGCACACTACGGCTGCCGGGGCTGGGTGCTGCACCATAACACCGACCTGTGGCGGGGCACAGCGCCAATCAATCATTCCAACCACGGTATATGGGTAACCGGCGGGGCATGGCTCTGCCAGCACCTCTGGGAGCATTACCTGTTCGGCGGCGATAAAATGTTTCTCAAAGAGCGAGCGTACCCAATAATGAAAGAGGCGGCCCTGTTTTTCGTCGATTTTCTCATCGAGGACCCGAAGACCGGCTGGCTGATAAGCACACCTTCCAACTCGCCGGAAATCGGCGGACTCGTCGCCGGGCCGACGATGGACCATCAAATTATCCGCGACCTTTTCACCAACTGCATCGAAGCATCCAAAGCGCTCGGCGGGGACATAGACTTTCGCCGAAAGCTAACCGAGCTGCGCAGCCGAATCGCGCCCAATCAGATCGGACAGTACGGACAGCTCCAGGAATGGCTCGAAGACAAGGACGACCCGAACAACCAGCACCGCCACGTCTCACATTTATTCGGCCTGCACCCGGGCAAAGAAATTACGCGCCGCGGCACACCAGAACTTTTCGCCGCGGCCCGCAAGTCACTGGAATTTCGCGGTGACGGCGGAACAGGCTGGTCGATGGCCTGGAAGGTCAACTTCTGGGCTCGGTTCGAGGACGGCGACCACGCATATAAGATGCTCAGCTCTCTGCTGAGTCCCCAGCGGATGTATCCGAATATGTTCGACGCCCATCCGCCGTTCCAGATAGACGGCAATTTCGGCGGCACAGCCGGCATCGCAGAGATGCTGCTGCAAAGCCACGCCGGTGAAATCCATCTGCTTCCTGCTTTGCCGAAGGCCTGGCCGAACGGCCACGTCAAAGGCCTGCGAGCCCGCGGCGGGTTCGAGGTGGACATCACCTGGAAGGACGGAAAACTAACCAAAAGCATAATCCGTTCCAGACTTGGCAATAAATGCAGAATCCGCACCGCCACGCCGGTCAATTTAGATTGGTTCGGGCCCAAAGTTAAAACTGTCCAGAAGTCAGTTATTGAGTTAGAGACGGAAATCAATGGAACTTATACCATCTCAGCAAAAAATGAGGATGTTCAAGCCAGCAGGATGTCCTTTTTATATCGCCGAGCACAAAAATATTGATGAACACTTCAAGTCGTAATATACTACTGCGCGGACCGGAAGCTGGAGTCTTGCCCCGTTAAGACCAAAGGGCATCCCGCACTAAAACGGCGCAGCCGAAGCTCTTTTGGTGCGGGAGAAATTCCAACGGGGTAAATATGATATAAAAAGAAGATTTCTAAGGGGGCTGGATTATGCAGACGCGACAATTAGGTTATACCGATTTGAAACTTACTACCGTAGGCCTGGGCACATGGGCGATGGGCGGGCCCTGGCAGTTCGGCTGGGGACCGCAGGACGACGACGAGGCGATTGCCACAATCCCGGCCGCGCTCGAAACAGGTATCAACTGGATAGACGCCGCCCCTGTTTATGGCCTGGGACATTCCGAAGAGCTTGTTGGCAAGGCCCTGAAAGCAAAAAGCAAAAAGCCAATCATAGCAACAAAATGCAGCCTGCTTTGGAATGAAAAAAGGGAAAAAGTAAGCTGCCTGAAAGCTCAAAGCATTCGCGAGGAATGTCACGCCAGCTTAAAAAGACTCGGCATTGAGACAATAGACCTTTATCAGATGCACTGGCCCGAGCCGGAGGAAGATATCGAGGAGGCCTGGGAAGAAATGGCCAAGCTGGCCCAGGAAGGAAAAATTCGATTCCTCGGCGTATCGAATTTTAATGTCGAGCAAATCAAACGCCTTCAAAAGATTCATCCGGTCGCCTCACTTCAGCCGCCTTACAGTATGCTCCATCGTGAGGTTGAAGATGAGCTGTTGGACTACTGTGCTCAAAACAACATCGGCGTCGTCGCATACAGTCCGATGCAGAGAGGTCTGCTAACAGGCAAATTCAGCCAGGAAAGACTGGCGGATTTGCCTCTGGACGACCATCGAAGAAGAAATCCTGATTTTCACGAGCCCAAATTTACCGCCACATTAGAGCTTGTTGAACAACTCCGGCCTATTGCAGAACGTAATGATAAAACATTAGCGCAACTATCCATTAGCTGGGTTCTTCGCCGGCCTGAAGTTACCGCCGCCATTGTCGGAGCACGCAAGCCTGAGCAGATTCTCGAAACCGCCCCGGCGTCAGATTGGAATTTGAGCAAAAACGATATTGAGCAGATTGAGCAACTCTTAGCCAAACGTCAGGCAAAACTTAATAATAGATAAGCCCAAACACAGAGAAAAAAAATGGCAAAAAAAACTCGAACTCAGAAAAGCGAATTTCAAAATTATGTAAGTCCTCTGGTAGAGAGGAACGCCTCAAAAGAAATGGCTGAGCTTTTCGGAGCACAAAAGAAGTTCAGCACCTGGCGCAGACTCTGGCTGGAACTGGCAAAGGCACAAAAGAAACTCGGCCTGGATGATATAAAACAAGGCCATATAAAGCAGATGGCCAGACATCTCGATGATATTGATTTCAAAAGAGCAGCCCGCTATGAAAAACAGTTCCGTCATGATGTTATGGCGCATATCTACGCCTTCGCCGATGTGGCACCAAAGGCCGAACCGATTATTCATCTCGGTGCAACAAGCTGCTACGTCGGTGACAATGCCGATTTGATAATTATGCGAGAGGCGATGCAGATAATCGCAGCCAAGCTGGCGGCGGTAATAAATCTGCTGAGTAAATTCGCAAAGAAGCATCGTGCGCTTCCCACATTAGGTTTTACGCATTTTCAGCCGGCCCAGTTGACCACCGTCGGCAAAAGGGCAACGATGTGGTGCTATGAGTTCGCGATGGACCTGCAGGAAATCGAGCACCGGCTCGAAACTCTGCCGTTTAGAGGTGTTAAAGGCACTACCGGCACACAGGCCTCTTTTTTGGCACTTTTCGATGGCAAGCATAACAAAGTCAAACAGCTCGATAAACTCGTAGCGACTGCGTTCGGCTTCAAAAAAATCTGCGCCGTAACCGGCCAGACATATCAGCGAAAAATCGACGCCCTTGTCGTCAATACTTTAGCTTCTATCGCACAATCAGCACACAAGATGTGCAATGACATTCGGCTGCTTGCAAACCTGAAAGAAATTGAAGAACCGTTTGAAAAGACACAAATCGGCTCTTCAGCAATGGCCTATAAAAGAAATCCTATGCGCTGTGAGAGGGCAACGTCACTCAGCAGGTTGGTATTAAGCCTGGCCTCCAGCCCTCAAATGACCGCCTCCGAACAATGGCTTGAGAGAAGCCTCGATGATTCGGCCAATAGAAGAGTGGTCATTCCGGAGGCGTTTTTAGCTGTTGATGGAATTTTGCAAATCCTCATCAATGTAACGGGCGGGCTTGTTGTTTATCCGAAGGTGATAGCGGCTCGTGTGGCAGCCGAGCTGCCGTTTATGGCCACCGAAAATATCCTGATGGCAGCGGTCAAGGCCGGCGGAAACAGACAGGAACTGCACGAGAAAATAAGACTACACTCACACGCCGCCGCCGCACAGGTAAAGAAATTCGGCAGACCCAACGATTTAATTAACCGACTAAAAGCGGATATTGCTTTTAGTAAAATCAACTTTGAAAAAGTGTTAGACCCGAAGCACTACATCGGCAGGGCGCCACAGCAGGTCGATGAATTCATAAGAGATATCGTAACGCCTATCCGCAGAAAATATCGAAAAGAATTGAATCGAAAAGTGGAACTGAAAGTTTAAAGAATAAGATGAAGCTGAAGGATAGAGTAGCTTTAGTAACAGGTTCTGCCGGCAATGGTATGGGGCGCAGCATTGCGCTAACACTGGCTCGTGAAGGTGCAAAAGTTGCTATAAATTATCGTACGAGTAAAGATGAAGCACAAGCCATAGTCAACCATATCAAAAGCCGTGCCGGTAATGCAATTGCTATAGAGGCCGACGTATTTGAAGCCGATGACTGCAGAAATTTAGCGAACGCAACGATTGAACATTTTGGCCAGATTGATATTTGTATCGTCAATCCCGGCGCAGGCTGGCATCCGGAACCTATCGACAAGCTTGACTCATCCGCTGCGATAGAGGATGTTCAGCATGAGGTTGCACCTTTCTTCCATTTGATGCCGCTGGTACTGCCTCAAATGTATAAGCGCAAGTGGGGAAGAGTAATTGGTATTGCACTATTACCACCTTACGACTCACCTGCTTACTCTTACAATGTGGGTAAGGCCGCCAGAACACATGCTTTGCTCCAGGGGCGTGACGAAGCTTGGCGCAATGGTGTAACTGTTAATATTATTGGTCCAGGACCTGTACCTGCAATCGAAAGCTTAACCGAAGCTATTGAACAGTGTGACCATGGCCCCGCATGGCAAAAGCGTACCAATACCTCACCGCAGGATATCGCAGAAAGCGTCGCTTTTTTGTGCTCTGATGCCGGCAGGTTCATCACAGGATGTGTATTACCTTTTTTGTTTCATTAATAGGTACTGCAAGTATGTTTTAGTTGATTGTAATAAATAAAGAATAGTAATTTTTGAAATCTGTCTCCAAGGTAACTTATATTATGACCAGAGAAGAATTAATAAAGCGTATAAAGGAAACAGCTTATCTGGAAGGTGATTTTGTCCTTCGCAGCGGCAAGCGCAGCAAATACTATCTCGATAAATATCTTTTCGAGACCTGTCCGGATATCCTCAAGGCCCTGGGCGGGGAATTCGCCAAATATATTACCGACGATGTCACTCTAATCGCTGGTGCCGAATTGGGCGGCGTGGCCTTAGCTGCGGCTACCGCGATGGAATCCGGCAAAAACTGGGTCATCATTCGCAACAGCAAAAAAGGATACGGAACCGGAAAAATGGTCGAGGGTGTCCTGAAGGCGGGCGACGTTGTTCTGCTGGTTGAGGACATCGCCACTACCGGCGGACAGGTCCTCGAAGCCGCCAAGATTATCACCGAGGCCGGTGCAATCGTCAAAAATATCGTCTGCGTAATCGACCGCAAGCAAGGCGCCGAAGAAAACATC
>JABAOH010152990.1_pt2 | contig 12581 bp, 13 predicted proteins | sample 7062181 | NCBI WGS metagenome assembly JABAOH01 (sample SAMN14538630, study PRJNA623070) | marine sediment metagenome | biome: marine biome [ENVO:00000428]; feature: marine pelagic biome [ENVO:01000023]; material: deep marine sediment [ENVO:00002113]; isolation source: pool of 5 deep marine... | reverse complement strand
CTCTGGTCTAAAGCGTGGAGAGGGTGCCGGTGCGGCATGGCTCCCCAGAAGGGGAGAAACATACTGGGCCCTCGTCGTCGGGTCAGAGCGCCTCAGGCCAGGGTGACCTGCCGTCTGGATGGAGCCCTCTCGAGCCCGGATTCATGGTCATCGCCGTCATCCTTATCGGAATCGCAAGTGGCCTCCCGTGGTGGAGCTTCGAGGTGGATGCCACGGTGGTCCAATACCTTCCCATAACGCAAGGCGTTGAGCTAGGGCCTTTCATCGCCACCGAGTGGGAGTACCGCGTCTTTCCGGGCACCGTGCTGCGACGAGCCACCGCCTGGCCGTTCTGGGACTTCGCGGAAAGCCACCCGGGGTATGGCCATTATACCAATGTCGCCCTCTTTATGTCGACTCTATTGGTGAGTTCCCTGGGGCTGAGCATATTCGCCCTGATATCTCGTCGAAGACCCCGCACCCGCATGAAGGGATGGCCCACCGTCGCCGAGGCCCTCGCTCTCGTACTTCTCCTAGCAGTCATGGCCATCACCGCCGCCGGTCTCCCCATAGCAGCTGGCTTCGACTCCTTCCTCGGATCGATGGGACGCCTGAAGTGGGGACCCTCCTTCGGCTGGTACGTAGCCGCCGTGGCGGCCTCGTTCATTGTCCTTTCTACGCTCATAGGATGGAGGATTGATCGGGGCCTCAGGGGCTTCTGCTGGGACTGCCGCCGCGAGGTCTCCGGCGATGTCTGCGGCCGATGCGGGTCAGTCCAGTGATATAGAGCCCGCGGGCGACTTACCCCTTGACCCTGAATCGAGCCCCTCATTCAGCCACTCTTCGAAGGCCTGAAAGCCCTGCTCCCGCCCAAGGAAATCCCTCAACAAGTCTGAGGCGGGCTTCCCGCTACCGGGCTCCAAGATGGAGCGTCGGTACCGCAACGCTTGCGCAGGGTCGAGGAGGGAGTCCTGCTCCTTGAAGAGGCCGAACATGTCCTTCTCGATGACCAGGGACCACATGTAGGTGTAGTAGATGGCGGAGTAGTCGTTGAGGTGGCCGAAGCCGCACTGGAAGTGCGTGCCCTCGAACCACGGAATGGGGTCGTACTCACGATGCACCTCCTTGGCCAGGGCGGTGGTATCTAGGCCCTCGGGGTCGCGGTCGTAATAGCACATAGAGAGGGCTGCCAGTGACATCTGTCGGCGCACGCCCAGCCCCCGGGCTACGGCCTCGGCCCGCTTCATGCGCTCAACCAGCTCCAGAGGAATCGGCTCGCCCGTCTCGTAATGTCTGGCGAAGCTCTCCAGCGCCTCCGGATCCCGAGCCCACTCCTCCAGCAGCTGGGAGGGCACCTCGATGAAGTCCCACTCCATGTAGGAGGGCGCGTTCTTGATCCACTTCACGCGGCCTGAGAATATGGTGTGGAGGAGATGACCAAACTCATGGAAGAAGGTCACGACCTCCGTATGCTCCATGAGGGCCGGCCCCTTCCTCGGGTCGGGGAAGTTGCACATAAGGACGCCCTGGGGCAGCTGCGTGCCGTGAATGCCCCGGACAAGCGTGGCTGAGGCAGCATGGGTGAACTTCCCATCCCTCGGGTGCAGGTCCAGGTAGAAACGGCCGATATGGGCGTCGCCCTCGAAGACATCGTAGGTCAGAACCGATTCATGCCAGACGGGAGCGTCTTCGGCGCGCTCGTACCGCACGCCGAAGAGCTTGCCAGTGATGGCGAGGATACCCTTCAGAACCTGATCAAACTCGAAGTAGGAACGTACCGCCTTGGAGTCGAATCCGTACTCCTCAGCCCGCAGCTTTTCGGGGTAGTAGAACCTGTCCCAAGGATCAAGGCCTCTGGCCTCAGGGTTGTCCTGTTGCTTCTTCTCCAGGAGACTTGTGTAGTCCTCCCGGGCGCGCCCTCCCGCTGCACCCGCGACTCGACCGATGAACTCAGCGGCCGCCTTGGAAGAGCCTATCATCTTGTCCTCAGTGACATAATCGGCGAAGTGTTCGTAACGAAGTATCTGGGAGAGTTCATGGCGCTTACTCAGCAGCCTGTCCAAGATTTCGAGGTTGATGGCATGGCCTCGGTTCATGAACTCCCTCAAAAGGCGACGCCGAAGGTCGGGGTCGCGAGCGTACTTCAGGACGGGAAATAGGTCGGGGTAGTTGGTGGTGATGGTGATCTTGCCTTCCTCTCCCGGCGGGTGGGAGGCGATGAAGTCGTCAGGCAACCCGTCAAGCTCTTCTGCACTGTTCACCTGAACGGAGCGGACATCCTCTCGGATGTTCCGCTCGAACTCTTGGCCAATGGCGACGATCTCGTCCCTGAGTTTCTTGATTCTCGCTCGCGTGGCCTCGTCTTGGTCCACCCCCGCCCGCCTGAAGTCTCTGAGGATCTTGAAGACAGCGTAGCGGGTCTCCGCGTCCTCCCCCTCGACGTCGAGGGCGGCAAACGCCTCGTAAAGCGGTCGGCTAAGGGAGAGTTCGGTTTCGAAGCCCTTGGCGTCTTGGTGGGCCTTCTCCCCGGCAGCACGTATCGTGGAGTCAGGGTGCAGGTTGGACAGGGTATCGCCCTGGCTGGAGACCTCGTACACCCCTTTCAGAAGGCTGTCGTAGGGGACCAGGGTATTGGCTACAATCCTAGGCGCCTGAGCAGCGAGGATTTCCTCGAGAGTTTGCCTGGCGTGAGCCAACTCCTCATGGGCTATTGCAACGACCTCCTCACGGGACGTCGATAACATGAGCTTGGGGACAGTCAAAAGAGCACTCTTCTCATCCTTCATTCGTCTCCCTCCGTGGAAACTAGAGGGCTACTAACCTCGACCCTCGTCTAAGTAGTTTGTCTAGGCCCTGCGGGAGTCTGCAAAAGCAACAACCGGTGCACGCTGCAGCTCACTGTTCATTCATGCGAAAATAGGGGAAGTGCCCGTCCGGAGACGGGAATGGGAGGCCAGACACGTCCTACCGTTATTGCGTCAGCCCGATCTGGGCATGGATTTGAAGTTTCCGTGAGAGATAATCACAAGCGGTGCGAAGGCTACAGGTGCCCTCGGACGAAATCCTGGGCTCGCCGCTTCCTCTCCGAAATCATGCCGTCTCCTCTAGTTGCGGGGGGCTTCGCTCACGGTGCGGACAGGAGATGGCGTTCGAAGAAGTCCGCCGCCGCCTTCCACGCGTTTACCTCGTTCTTCCTCTTGGTGAAGCCGTGGCCTTCATCCTCCAAGACGATGTACTCCACCTCTCGTCCAAGGGATTGCAGCTTCTCCACCATCTGGTCCGACTCTCCCTTCACCACCCGCGGATCCGTCGCGCCCTGAACGACCAGGAGGGGAGAGACTACCTTTTCGACATAGGTGATGGGAGACCGGTCCATCAGGAAGTCGGCCTCCGTCTCGGGATCTCCAACCCACTCTGCCATGAACCTCTTCCAGGTCGGGGGCACGGCCTTGGCGAATGTGACGAGGTTGCTGGGCCCGAAGAACTCTACCGCGGCCGCCCAGTATTGCGGCAGGCGGGTCACACAGGACAGCGTGGCGAAGCCGCCGTAGGATCCACCGAAGACCCCAATCCGATCAACGTCCACCCATTCCTGGCTCTGCAACCACTTGGCCGCGTGCTCGAAGTCCTTCAAATCCCCTCCACCCCAGTCATGGTGTATGAGCTTCTGGTAGGTCTTCCCATATCCCGTGCTGCCCCTGATGTTAGGAGCGAGGACCGCCAATCCCCTGCTGGCGAGATAGTGGTAGAGGGGATAGTACCACGGGCGCACTTGGGACTCTGGCCCGCCATGGATGGCTAGTATCGCGGGGACTGGTGCAGACTCAAGCGGCCGGTAGAGCCAGGCGGGAACCTCTCGCCCATCGAAGGTGGGGTACTTGACGAGTTCGGGAACCACTAGGTCCTTCTCACGCAGGCCGCCGAGCATGCTGTCCGTCAGCTTTCCCACCCTTCCAGTGGCAACATCGATCAGATAGAGTTCTGCCGACCGACGAGGCTCTCGCCAGATGAGGGCGGCATACCTGCCACTGGAGGAGAGCGTAAGGGCGGTGCCCAGCGGGAAGCCGCAGCCTCTCGGCAGCTGTGCCCCTGGCATCATCCGATCGCTCTCGAGGTCCTGGATGTGCAGCTGAGACCAGCCCCCCTCGTTGACGAGCCAGGCCAGGTAGCGTCCATCCGCCGAGCCGGCCACCTCCTCGATGTCCCAGTCCGGCGTCTCGATCCACTCGTAACTTCTCTCGGCGAGGTCGTAGAAGGCGAGGCCTGCGAAGTCTCGCCCCTCGTCGGTTACCATGAAGAAGCCGGAGCCATCGCGGGCCCACGGACCGGGAAGGAACCTCACCTCTCCATCGTGGGGTGTCAGCTCTCGGGCCTGTTTCGAGGCCGCCTCGACGAGGTGCAAGCTCTGATCCGTATTCTGGCGGAAGTCCAACGCGAGGAGCTTCTTACCATCGGGGGACCAGGAGGCGGGGAAGCTGTACATGTCCTCGCCAAAGGCCTGCTGCACCTCCCCTGTGGCGGCGTCCCTGACCCACACGTCCATATCCGTTTGAACTCGAGAGTTCGCAGCAAAGGCTAGCCGGTCGCCGTCGGGAGACCAACACTCCTGATGGACGAAGTGCTGTACCTCGGGTTCGTCGGTCCATGCCTCGGGCCATCCGCCCTCCACCGGAAGGGAGTAGATCTGGTGAAACTCGTCGCCATGACGGTCGGCGTTGAAGACGATCACCTCGCCGTCGGGGGAGATGGTCGCGCTGCGGACCGTGTGTTCCTCAAACGAGGTGAGCTGCTCTGGCCACCCGCCCCGAACGGATGTGCGCCACAGGTTGTACTGGCCAGAGATGTTCGTGACGAAGAGGAGGTGGCGTTCGTCGGGAGTGAACGTCAGCGTCGGCTGGAAGGAGCGTATGGCGATGAATTGCTCGAACTTGGGTCTAGGTTTGCCTATTCGGGATACCATAGAATCAGACCCACTGTCCAGCGAGAGGGCCCCTAAAAACGTTGCGTCGATACCGATTAGGCAGTCGGGGCCCGCTGCCCGCAAGGAGCTGGCTGACCGTAGGTAATTTCTACCGCTCCCCTCCTCGACGCCCCACCTAACCTCGCGAGTGTTCAACCGGGTAATATAATTTGCCAAATTATCGACTTTGATAGTACGTAGCGGTGGCTCTCTTACCCACGGTGGATATGGGAACCTCCTCTCACCGTGAAGAAGGCAAGGTACGTTCCGTAGTCCTCAGGGAGTCCAACGGGTGGATCGAACAGAGGCTGAGAATTCGCACTGCGGCACATATGTTTTTGTGGAGATGCGGACTGTGACGGAGGGAGATAAACATGAACAACGTCGACGCTCAGAAGATGGAGGAGTTCGTCAAGGAGCTCAGGGCGAACCCAGATTCGGGAAAGAAGCACAAGATCGTGACTGGCGAGTGGTCCTTAGCGGAAGGAACGCCCCAGTTCCGAGCAACCCTTGAGTACCCCACGGGCAGCATCGATGTGGCGGCCGAGTTGCCGCCATTTGCCGGTGGATGGGGGACAAGTCCAGACCCGATTCAATACTGTCTCTTCGGCCTGGCCGCCTGCTTCGCGGTGACCTTCGCGGCTGCGGCGACATCGGAAGGCGTGCCCTTGAAGAAGCTCCGGGTCACCGCAGAGAACTGGATGAACCTGCAGAAGCAGATGGGCGTGTCGAAGGAGCACATCATCGAGCGGGTGCGGTTCACGGTAGAGGCCGACGCTGACGTAACTCAGGAGAGAATGAAGGATCTCCTGAAAATCACCGAGGAGCGGTGCCCGGGCACGGAGTGCGTCACCCGCGTTCTACCGTTCGAGGCCCGCCTCGGCTGAGGACAGGTCCTGGCTTCCTACCGGTTGCCACCAGAACTGGATTTCAGATCCAGCCGTCCGCGTCGGGGAGACCTCGGCGCCTGTTACTTAGGGAAGACTATCGGAATCGTACCACAACGTGCCCCGATGTGCCAGGTTTTCTCCCCGTTGGAGTTGGCAACGATGTGAGAGCGAAGCCGCCCCCCGGGGGTCTTCGCAGGCCCGTGTGCTGTCTCGGTACCCGCGACACGGGATGAATCTCAACGGAGTATCGATCGCGCTCTCTCCGGATCGTCGACGACGAAGCCCAACTCAGACCGGCCCCCGGTTCTTGAGAGCTGCACCAGGCCAGTGATGTTCACGCCGGACGCAGCAAGCTTCCTTGCGAGCTGCGCCAGGGCTCCTGGTTGGTCTTCCAGGGTAACGATCTGGAGCTCCACCTCCTCAAACTCGACACCTTCCTCGGTCAATGAATCCTTCGTGGCATCAGGGTCAGAGGTGAGCAGTGTGACGCGACCCTGACCGCCTAGGGTCTCTCCACCGGAGGCCTCAATGTTCACGCCACGATTGCCCAGGCCCTCAGCCACTTCTGCCAGGGCGCCCGGCTTGTTCTCCAAAGAGATTCGAAATGCTCTCGACATGTCTCCCCTCCTGCCCTCCAGAAACCATAGCCCTGGAGGGGCCTGTGATGTCAAGGCATGACAGAGAATAAACCTTTCGCCCTGGCGTGCGATGGCCTGGCCCAAACATGTTGGAGGTGACGTAAGGGACTGCGAGGGAAGGCAAGCAGGAGACGGGCCAAACCTTATTCGGGATTGAGACCTCCTTCGTTCCGTGGCGGCAACCAGGTCCTGGACTGACTACGGAATCTACGCCCTTCTATGCGTCGTTTGGGGGAGCACTTGGCTGGCCATCAAGATAGGCCTCGAGGGGGCACCTCCCTTCCTCTCCGCCTCTCTCAGGTTCGTCATCGCCGCGACAGTCCTCATCTCCATTTCCTTCGCCCTCAGAGCCCAGTGGCCGCGGGGCAGGTTGGAGTGGAGCGTAGTCGCCTTTGTCGGCGTCGTCATGTTCGTCTTCGACTACGGGCTGATTTACTGGGCCGAGGCCAACGGCGTTGAGTCCGCCCTAGCGGCGGTCCTCTTTGCCACCATGCCCTTCCAGACAGCCATCCTGGCCCACGGCCTGATCCGCCAGGAGAAGCTCACGGCCATTAGGCTCGTGGGAATCGCTATGGGCTTCGGGGGCATCGTCCTCGTCTTCAGCGGAGAGATCGGAGGGGTAGGTTCGGACAAGGCCCTCCCCATGCTGGCCATCGTGGTGAGCGCGACTTGCGCCTCCGCGGCCTCAGTGGCCATGAAGCGGTGGGGGCATGATGCGAATCCATACAGCTGGAACGCGGTGGCCATGACCATCGGCGCAGTGGGCCTGTTGCTCCTGTCCCTGGCCGCGGGAGAAGCCCTGGCGGTGCCAGGATGGCCCGAAGGCATCCTGTCCATACTCTACCTGGCGATCCTTGGCACCGTGGTTACCTTCGTGGGTTACCTCCGGCTTCTGAAGACGATTCCTGTGACGACCATGTCCTTCATCGCCTTCATCACACCCATCGTGGCCGTCTTCCTTGGATACGCCCTCGCCTCCGAGACCTTGGATCCCATAGCCGGAGTCGGTGCCGCCATCACCTTGGCCGGTATCGTGGTATACGCCTGGAAGCGGAGGATTCCAGTGGCAGGTGCGGCGGAGGCAGCACCCGCGACCACGAGTTCCGGGGCCCCTGAGGACTGAGTCTTTCCCCCTGCCGGTCGTCGAAATTGCAATCGGTGAAGACAATGTCTAAGTAGGGTCGATTTGAATCCAAACCTGGAGGACCATGCGTGCCGCAATGTGATTACTGTGGAGAGGATATCGAGCCGGGGATGGAGTTCTACGTGCAAGACGGGGATCCATCGGGGCAGCGCACGGCTCTAACGGTCGCCTGCCCGAACTGCGCCAAGGACTTCCCCGGGGCCTTTCGACCACCGCCAACCGGCCCCTAGCTCCCGAGCGTGAACCCTCCCATGTCCGCCGCCCGGACCGCGTTCAGGAAAGGGGGCTTTGAGAAGGTGGCCCTACTCGGCGTGCCCTCAGACCTCGGGGCCAATGTGGAGGGGGCTCGTCTAGGACCGCGGGCGCTCCGCCGGGAGCTGGCTCCGCTAGTGCGGGCTCGCGGGATACCCTTTGAGGATTACGGGGACGTCGACGTCCCTGAACCAGGGTCCCCGGGAGACCTGTCCAGGAAACACCTCGGCGAAATCCTGACCCTCTGTCAGGACTTTCTTGGCGGGATCGATTGTGACGTCCGCGAATGCTTCCCCCTGGTCATCGGGGGGGACCACAGCCTGACTACCTGCCTGGTGGGGGAGCTCAGCCTCCGCCGGAATATAGGCCTCGTCTACTTGGACGCCCACGGAGACTTCAACACCCCGGAGACCAGTCCGTCAGGCAACGTTCACGGGATGGTGGTCAGCCGTATCAGCGGGCGTTCGTTGGGCTCCATCTTGGACCTGAAGAAGACCTTCGTCGCGGAGCGGAACATCGCCCTGATCGGTACCAGGGATATCGATCCTGAAGAGGACGTGCTCTTGAAGGAGTCCCAAGTGACGGTGTTCGGGATGAAGAGCGTTCGTGGCATGGGCATTGCTCCCGCCACTAAGCAGGCCATCGCCGTGGCTTCCGATGGAACAGAAGGGTACCACGCAAGCGTCGACATCGATGTCGTCGATCCGGCCTTCGCTCCTGGGGTGAGTACGCCCGTTTCTGGCGGCCTAAGTCCTGAGGAGGCCCACCAGGCTCTACGGCTTCTCGGCAGCGGCCCCATATGCTCGGCTGATTTTGTGGAGCTCAATCCATCCCGGGATGAGGACGGGCGAACCGCCCGACTGGCGGCCGGGCTCATCGGAACTCTCTTGAACGAAATAGGCTTCCGCACCTGAGAGAACTTGGGGAAGAAATCAAAGACGGCTTAACCCCTGGGGGCATGCGGGGCTTCAACCATGTCGAACGAGGAGCACTTCCGGAAGCTGGAGCGAATGTACGCCCGGGCCCCCATCAACGAGTACTTCCAGCCGGACCTTCACATAAGCGAGGGTCGGGCGGAGTTCATCCTGCCCGTTCGTCGCGACCTCTTCCACGCCGCTGGCGGTGTCCACGGTGCGGTCTACTTCAAGGCGCTGGATGACGCGGCTTTCTTCGCCGTCAACTCCCTGGTCGAGGACGTGTTCGTCCTCACCGTCTCTTTCACGGTCTACCTCACCCGACCCATATCCTCAGGGGAGATGAGAGCCACGGCGCGGGTGGTCCACAGATCGCAGCGGCTATTCGTGGCTGAAGCTGAGGTGGTGGACTCCAAAGGCCGCCAGATTGCGAGGGGAAGTGGCACCTTCATGCGGAGCAACGTCGCCCTTAGCCCGGAGATAGGCTATGGGTGATGAGAACGACCCCATCGGGAGCCTGCTTCGTCGGCGTACCCCCATATGAGGACATCCCGCACATTCACTCAACTTCCAGAGCGACCTCCACTAGCGGACTGCCTTCAACCCAGGCGTCGAGACGTCTCGCGCCTCCCAGCCTCGATAGGATTCTGGACAGAATCTCCCGCCGCAAGGCTTTCTCCACGATGGGCGTCGCCCTGGCTGGCAGGTCGGCCCGGACGCTCCCCTTCAGGTGGAAGGTGAATTCTGGGTTGGCGAGGAGGTTGGCGTACCAGGAACGACGACCCGGAGTGCCGGTGATGTACAGGCGACCGTCCAGGTTGTGGAACCATATCTCGATGCGGCGGGGCAGACCCGTCTTCCGGCCGATGGTGGTTATGTCGACGATGCGTCCCCGTTTCAATGCCTGCTCCACTCTTTCGTCCATGACATCAACACCCTGATGCGGGCCTGCGAGGGGGTAGCTTCTCACAGCTAGTCGTGCAGCACCTTGAAGCAGTGGGTCCAAGTGTTAAGGGTCATGCCCACCCGAGCCCACATGGGGACCGACCTTAATCAAGCTGTGCGACAGTGCTTTGATTGACCTCCCCGCACTCACTCCGTCTCACCTCTTCACGATGCTGAGGCAAACCAGGCCTCAAATCTAAGGCCTGTCCGTCGGATCCCACGCCGTAGCCAGGGCCTCGTCGAAGGAGTCCAGCTCCTCCATATGTTCCGTCGAGAGGGAGAAGTCGAAGATGTCGGCGTTCTCTCGAATCCGATCCGGGTGGGAGGACTTGGGGATCACGACGAATTCGTGCTGGATGCCCCATCGCAGCAGAACCTGCGCAGGCGTCTTCCCATAGGCCTCTGCGATCCTTCTCAGGCGGGGGTCCCTCAGCCTCCTTCCCTTGGTCAGGGGGCTGTAGGCCTCCACCACGATGCTCTCGTCCCGACAGAGGTCCAACGTGTCCTTCCGGGAGAGGTAGTTGTAGGGATGCAGCTCGATCTGGTTCACCGCGGGGACCACGTTGGAGTGGTCCAAGAGCTCCTCCAGGTGATGGACCACGTAGTTGGAAACGCCGATGGAACGGCAGCGCCCTTCGGCGTTCAGTGTTTCCAAGGCTCGCCACGTGTCCAGCCGCAGCCGCTCCACAGGCCAGTGGATGAGGTAGAGGTCGACGTACTCCAGGCCGAGGCGGCCGGCGCTGTTATCGAAGGCTTGTAAGGCGGCATCGTATCCGTGGTCAGTATTCCAGACCTTGGTAGTGACGAAGACTTCGGAGCGGGGAACTAGGCTCTCACGGATGGCTCTTCCCACGGAACGCTCGTTGGCATAGAAACTGGCGCTGTCGAAGAGTCTGTAACCCGCTTCAAGGGCGTGTCGGACCGCTCCCTCCGCCTCTCGCCCTTCGGCACTCCTCCATGTGCCCAAGCCCAGGGCTGGGATTCCGAGGCCGTTGTTCATCTGGAATGAGGGGATTGCCGGACTCATCCCCCTAGGGAACCCACTCTCCGCGTTAAGAACTGTGCCTCCAGCGGCTAGCTCGACACCCTTTCCGGCTGGATCTTGATGATGACCCTCTTCTGCCCTGGAACCCGCTGGAAGTCCCGCCCAGTGTACTTGCGAGCCAGCTCATCGATGTGCTCTTCAGCCCCTTCCTCCGTCACCTCGATGACCCGGCCTCGGATGAGGACCTTGTCGTAGGGGTTCTCCTGGTCGTAGACGGATATGGCAACCCGAGGCTCCCGCTGGATGTTCCGGTGCTTGACCCTTCCCTCGGCGGTATTCACCAGCAGGATATCCCCCTCCCGGTCGATCCAGACCGGTGTGACGTGGGGCGATCCATCCGGGAGGAGGGTCGCGAGGTGAGCGAAGTTGCGTCCTTCGATTATCGCCAAGGCCTTCTCGGACAGTCTACTGCTCATTCTGACGTGCTATGTGCATGTTTCAAATAAGGCCTGCCCTCCGTCTGGGCTGATTGAAGGCACAATGTGGCCGGCAGGGCGTGGACAGGCCCAATAGCGACTGCTTCCCGGCTCGTGTCGGCGCAGGATTCTCCAAAATGATAATTTCGAGAGGATTTAAGTGCAAAGCCGTGTATCCTTGAGAGCCTCGGAGGAGGGCGTGTGAAGTACCATAGGGCACTCTTCATAGCGGCGGTCGTTTCTCTGACGATCGGATTTGCCCTCCTAAACGCCGCGGCACATCCAGGACCCTACTCCATTCGAGGGCAGGAGACCATCCGCATCCCGGACGGCACCGGTTGGCACTCCCTCTTCGAGCTCGAGATGTCAGAGGGTGGCAGCGTCTCAGTCGAGTTTCGGGAAATCTCGAATGGAAGGGTGAACCTGTACCTCCTCAACCATGATGACTACGAGGTCTATCAGGATACGGGTCTCGTCCCACGGCCTCTTGGAAGCACCAGCGGCTCGTCGGGCCTCCTTCAAGTCGACATACCCAGTGAAGGCACGTACTACTTGGTCTTCGGCCATGGCGGAGGCTATGAGGCGACTCCTCAGGATGTCCACGTCGACTATGTCTTCTCGGGCCTCCTGCCCACCGGTCCTGACCGGGACATCGCTCGTACGGGTTTCGTCTTGGTGATCGTCGGAGCCGCCATAGCTAACATCGGCGTCGTCGTACGCTTCCGCGAGAAGGGGAAGAAGGACGCCCGGGCCTAACCAGGCGCAGCAGTCTACCGTTCTCCCTACGGCAAGATCACGGAAGAACACAGCTACTTCGATCTACCAGGACTAATTGCCCAGCTCGGCCTCGGGCCTCAGAGTGGCCCGTAGCATGGAATTGTGGCAAATGTCTCCAAGCGTGGCCAGATCCTAGTATCGGCGACGTCCTCGACCTTGCCTCCGGCTATCCCGCCTAGGACCACCGCGTCCTCGGGAGCCACTATCGCCGAAAGACGAACGGCCACCGCCTCCGCGACGGTAGCGGTCCGTTTCGTACTCGCGTTCCGACATGTCCACGGAGGTGTTCACCTCGGCGATCTCTTCGTCCGACTCCTCGAAGGAGCCGTACTTCCCCACGTTCAGGCGCATATGCCCTCGCACGAGGGAGACGTAGCCGTTATCGATGGCCAAGACGTTCTCCTGGGCGACACGGTCGATCTGGTCGCCCCAGAGCGTCATGATCACGGTGGCTGTCTCGTCTCCGACAACCGCCTCCACGAGGTCCCTCGAGCCGCCAAACTTCGAGTCGATGGTCTTCCGTTCCCCCATGCTGAGGACCTTCACTAACACGTCCACCTGCTTTGAGCTAGGTGTCAATTCATCTACCTTGGTAATGGATCTCTCTTCCATGGTCTCACT
>JABAOH010170801.1_pt2 | contig 12582 bp, 14 predicted proteins | sample 7062181 | NCBI WGS metagenome assembly JABAOH01 (sample SAMN14538630, study PRJNA623070) | marine sediment metagenome | biome: marine biome [ENVO:00000428]; feature: marine pelagic biome [ENVO:01000023]; material: deep marine sediment [ENVO:00002113]; isolation source: pool of 5 deep marine... | reverse complement strand
CGAAACGTTCCTTCGTTGGCCGGTTCATTGGGAGCCACCAGATACTTGAAAGCCACGCGGGCCGTAGTCCTACCTCCCCCGTGCATTCCCGAATTGATACAACCCGCCACCTGCTCCGCCATGTCCGTATAGTCCATGGTCATCTCATCATCGTCGACAATGACTCTTACCTTTATGGGAATTTGATCTTCGTGAATGCCGTCGTTATCGAGGAAACCCTCCCCTTCGTAGGTACCGTCCGCAATTCCACGGATCTGCTCGCGGGCGGCGGCCTCGCACTGGTCAAGGATCATATCTATGGCACTGAGAAACTTTTTTACCCCGTATTTATTCGCCATGGTCGCTACGAGGTCACGTCCAAGCAAACAACCGCCTAACTGAGCCTCGATATCGCCGAGCAGCTCGGCGGGAAACCGGGTGTTGTTCTCGATGATGCGGTACACTTCCTGGATCGGCTCTCCCCTGGACCAGAGCTTGATGGAACGGAGCTGTAGTCCCTCCATGAAAATGTCAGTGGAAGAGTAGGAGACGGATCCAATGGCGGAACCGCCGATATCGATCCAATGGCAGTTGATGGCGAAGAATCCGATCAACTGGTCGCCCTGTGGGCCCGCGAAGACCGGTGTGTACATAACCGTGTTGTTCAGATGCTGGCCTTGAACGGCAGCGTGGTTGCAAACCACGACGTCGCCCTTGTGAAAGTTCCTGCGGCCATAGACTCGCAATCCGTCCTGCACGGCCGCCCCGACGGAATCGGCAACAAACACCGGCATCCCGCCCCTGGACTGCGCCATGAGCCCCCCGTCAGCGCTTACGATGCCCACCGCATAGTCTTTGTACTCGTAGATATAAGGGCTGAACGCCGTCCGGGTCATGTTGGCGTCGATCTGGTCGGTGATGGAAACGATACCATGTCGAATGACTTCAAGGGTAACCGGATCTACGAGGTTCCCGGCCGCCATCTTTCGGCCCGTCTTTTGTTTTGGCATCAAAATCCCTTTTTTCTAACCTGTTAATCAGGATCGAATTCGGATGACACGGCGGAACTTCATCAGATCCGATCGAATCTCCCAGTGTGACCCGGTTTTTGAGTATGCGGACCGAGCCCTAAACCAACGTCCAATAACCCTATGTCAGGCTGATCCGAGGAAACAACTACTGACGGTCAATCCAAACTAGTTTAGATTTTTGAACCGTGACGGAAACACGCGATGGAAGGATATGGAACCTTTCAAGCGCCTACGCTCCTTCTGAAAAAAAGATATCCGTTACGGTTGGACGATGGGGAATATAACCTTGCTCCTGGGCGTATTCGAGGAATTTTTCCACGGTCACCCGGTTTTGTTCTCCCAATCCGTGGGCCCATGGATTGTCACCGAAGGTTTCCTCCTCCTCTTCCAGAATAAGAACCGCCCGGGGAAAGAAGAGTCGCTTGGCATAGTCGTAGGACTCTCTGCAAAGCCGCTCCGCTTTGTTAAATACCCGGACCAACTCTGCGGCTATCCAAGGATGCTCCTCAACAAGCGATTCGCGCATCACCAGCGTATGGGTGATGGGAAAGATCCCAGTTTGCTGAAAGTACCCCTCCACCGTTTCGCTGCAATCGTCAAATAATCGGCGAATTCGAGGATCCTTTCGCCTAAAGGAAGGAGGGATATTGGGCGGGATGAGTGCGTCTATCTCACCGTCCAATAAAAGCTTCTCAGTACTAACATCTTGAGTGGTAATCCGGACGCCTTCCGCCGGTGAAAATCCCGCTTTCTCTGGAACGGATGTCACCCAGGTCATTTCCTGGGGCCATACACCGTAAAATTCCCGCAAAATACCTCTCGCCCAAAGCCCCACCGTCAAGCGATATTCGTCCATTCCTACCCGTTTACCTCTAAGATCCTGGGGACGGTTGATATCCGAGGAGGCCGCGCAAAAAATATAAGGGTGGATGAACATTCTCAGAGGAAAGATGGGTAGAGCAATTACCGGTTCCTTTCGCATTCGGGCCATGACGTACCAGGAAAGGGACATCTCGGCGACATCAAATTCTTCGTACACCGGTCTCATACAGGCTTCTCCCGGAACCGCCGAGGTTCGTTTGAACTTGATACCATTGGCGGGGACCTCTCCGGAAAGAATAGGCCGAGTCCGGTGGTAATCAGCCAGCATGAGCGTGAGTTCAAGGTCTTTCGACATGGCAACCCTTCCCTTCGATCATGGCTCGTTTGCCAAATGGGTACCGGGTGGAACTATCGGCTGGATAGTATCTGAATAATTCTTTATAAGTCAATCTATGCCAATCCTTGCGGGCTGCCCTCTAGACAGTGTCTCAGAACCCCCGCGAGATTGCTATGTTTCAACCTATGCTCTATGGTCGTATTTTAGAAATTATTCTTCGAAGCAGAGGGCACATCAGCCGATATGGAATCGTCCCTTAGTAAAAGTGATTTTCTTACCAACGAGGCCCATGCTCAAAATCAGCATTGCCCCGTCAACACTCATAACGAGTGGGACCCGCTGAAAGAAGTTATCGTCGGACGCCTCGAGTACGCCACCATCCCGAATAACCACGTTTTGTTCACCCAGAGCCTACCTTCTACGGCTGCAAAGTTATACCGTCCCATTGCAGGCCGGCTCTATCCCAAGCTGATTGTGGAGCCGGCACAGCAGGAGTTGAACGAATTCATCCATATTCTCGAAGCGGAAGGAATCACGGTTCGCCGACCCGACGTGCTGGATTTTTCCAAGCCCTTCAGAAGCCCCCATTGGAAAGCCAAGGGGTTTTGTACCGCCAGTCCTCGGGACGGCTTGCTGGTGATCGGTGACACGATTCTTGAGACACCCATGGCCTGGCGCTCCCGTTATTTCGAGATTCAGACCTACCACACTCTGCTCACGGAGTATTGGAAAAAGGGTGCCAAATGGATTTCCGCTCCGAAACCCAGGCTGTTGGATTCGCTTTACGAGCGCGATTACACTCCACCGGCCAAAGATGAGCCCATGCGCTATATCATCAACGAGTCGGAGATTGTGTTCGACGCCGCGGATTTCGTGAGGTGTGGTAGAGACCTGTTTGTCACCAAGAGCAATGTGACGAATTACACCGGCATCGAGTGGTTACGACGATTCTTGGGAGATGGGTTCAGGATCCACGAGGTAGAGACCCGTTGCCGCCAGCCCATGCACATCGACACCACCTTTATCCCTCTCGCCCCCGGAAAGGTCCTGGTCAACCCCGACTTCGTGGACGTGGACCGGCTACCCCCGGTTCTCAAGTCTTGGGACATCCTGGTCGCGCCGGAGCCTGACCCGTATCCCGCAGGGTGGCGATTCTATCTTTCCATGGTCAGCAAATGGATCAGCCTGAACGTCTTGATGCTCGACCAGAAACGAGTCGTGGTGGAAAAGTCGCAAGTCTCCATGATTAAAAAATTCAAGGACTGGGGCTTCGAGCCCATCCCATGCCCCTTCATGAACTACAAGATGTTTGGAGGGGGCTTCCACTGCGCCACTCTGGACATCAAACGGGAAGGTACGCTGGAATCTTATTTCTGACGGTTCCAACGAATCAGTGAACGGCGCGACGTTGTTCGGCTAGTCGTAGATGAACAATACCAAGCGGTAACCGGTCAGGCCCGTTTATCCTCTCTCCACGAACACCAGCACCATGCCCACCATGATGACACAGATTCCAACGGTCTGAACGGCAGTGATTTTCTCTTTCAGGATCAGAACGGATAGCACGGTGATGAGGATCAGCGATGCGCTCGTTGCAACTGGGTAGAATACATTGAGTCTCAACTTGGAAAGGATAATGACGTAAAGAAAGAAGCTCACACCATGCNNGCTCAGCATGGGCATTTCCAGCTTGATTGCACCGTGACGGAGCATCAGCTGCGCAACCACAACCAAAAGGGTTTCGATGACGATGAGGGTGATAATCATATTAAGGATAAGGGGAATTTCTATTGACTAGCGCTGTCCCGTTCGTTTCGGACAAGGTGTCACGATTATTGCTGTTCTAATGATCGATATCAAGTCTCACACACAAATCCGGGGAGCCAACCCAACCCCGAGGGTGACACTATTGAGCAAACTTTCTTGTTTGCAACGTCCGCGATTCCCTGGATCACAACTTACCCAGCTGCAAAAATTTCTGACCAGTCTCCTAATGGTTTCTTTGCTGCTAGGAGGTTGCGCCGTTCCTATTCCCATTTCCAAGGAGAAGATTGAGAGCTTTTTACGCCACTCTGAGCGGACACCTGCATCGGTCACATTCAGTTATCTTCTCTACGAACCCATCGGTTTCAATAAATCTACGGGTGCGGGGCAAGTTTGGCCGGCCATCCTGTTTTTGCATGGTCTCTTTGAAAGCGGTGACGATATCGGCATCGTCACCCGTCGTGGCCTGCCTAGACAGCTCGAGCTCGGTCTCGAGATTCCCTTTATTGTCATCTCACCACAAACCCCCACAGGCACCTGGGATATAAAACTATTGGACGCTTTGATCGACCATGTGTTGGATCGCTATCCCATCGACCCCAGGCGACTATACGTTACCGGGATCAGTCTGGGAGGACACGCCTCCTGGGAGCTTGCGGCTACCTACCCGGACCGTTTTGCCGCCATCGCCCCCGTTTCCACCTGGGGCGATGTCAAAAAGGCTGTGCGGGTCAAAGATATACCCATATGGGCATTTCACGGCAGCCGGGACCCGCTTATCTGGCCCTCGAGACACAAGCGAATGATCGAGGAGGTGCGCACGGCAGGCGGTCACCCAAAATGGACCCTTGTTCCGGGCGGATCCCATGATATTGGCAACCAGGTCTATGGAAATCCCAAACTGTACGAATGGTTCTTACAGCACAGGGTGAAACCGTAACCAACCACTCTCACCCTGAATACTTACGAAACGTTGCGGCCTGTTCTCAGGATCTTCAGCTCCGAGGTTACCGAATTGACACAGTCTACCAATGGCTGGAATTCCAGCATGTCCCTTTCACTAAGACCCCGGTGCGATTCTGGTCAACGAACAAAATTATCGGCTGACGAATTTCCGCAGGTCCTCTTGCCAGGGCGCCGGCTTGAGAAAATCGTTTTTCAACTTTTCCGCGGTTTCCGTGGGAACTCTCAGTGGCGCCAACTCCTGACCATAGGTTCGTTCCCAATCGGAAACAAAGGCAGGATCCCCCGCCATCTTTTCAATGGAGGCACGTATTATTTTGACATTCGGTGTCCCCGGCGGCACAATCCACGTCCGAACCAACCGGCTGATATTGATATTCACCGCCTTGTAGAGTTCCCATACGAGGCCGGATGGCTCCTTACCGTAAAGTTCCTTGTACACCTCATAGGAAGTGGGCACGCTTCGATCGACGGTGGGTGAGCGCACGATCTTGCCATTTTCATCAATGTACCCGTTCTGCCACATGGGAAAGACCATTCCTCTCGAATGCATATCCACAAACGCTCCCCTGCCCTTCAAGTGTGCGTCGTTGGCGTTGAAATAGCTCACCTCTCCTCGTTCCATGGCGGCTCGAATATCCGCAGTACCCCGGTAAGCGCAAACCGCCTTGTAGCCTTTGATCCCCACGAGTTGTAAGGCCAGTTTGGACTTGATGCACGCGGAACCTTTGGCGGTCCGTCCCCCAATGACGATCTTGGAGGGATCGACCTTCACCAGTTCCGTCGCGGTTTTGGCGCCCACAAAATCCCGGACGATGTCCCCGTAGTATCCGCCCACGGACCAGATGGCTTTCATCTTTGAGAGATCGAAATTGACCTTTTCCCCGAGGGAGACATGAAGAAACGGAGTGGTGGGCACGATCCCCCAGGTCAAACCATCGGGCTTAGCCCGGTTGTACAGGTAGGTATCCATGATGAGGCCCGAAGCACCCGGCATGTTTTGAACGATGACATTAGGATTGCCCGGGAGGTACTTTGGAAGGTGGCGCGCGAAAATTCGGGCTTCGAGGTCATGTCCACCGCCGGGTGAGAAGCCCACCAGGATGCGGACGGTCTTTCCCTTAAAGGACGTCTCGGCTGCCGAACTTTTCGGACCCGACGCCACACCAAACAAAACCAACACGATCAACAACGAAATTCCGCTAGGGATATACCGGCGCGATAGACTAAAATTCATATTTTACCTCCCCAAGAAAAACTGTGATGAGTCAGTCCCCGAATACCCACGGTTAATTCAGCTTCATTCATCCGAATCACCAATGATTAAACTGCAGGAGGGACCTTCATGGTCATAACAAAGGTGTCCCGGAAATTCTAGAGTTCATGGGTATTGGCGGCGAACAGCTTCTCCACCGGCATCTTTTCAGGGAGCATTCCCTGTTCGTATTGATATTGAATTAGCGTTTCAACGGTACGGCGGTTTTTCTCCAGACCGTAGGGCCACGGATCGTCTCCTAGAATCTGTTGTTGCTCCCTCAGCGGCTTCCTGAACCACGCCAGGCTGATTTTGTACGCGTTGGTATCGTTCAGGATCTGATAGGCCTGCTCCTTTGCTTTTTGAAACCCCTTGAACAGGCTCGTGGCTATCCATCGGAACTCTCTCCACAGCTCATCTCTCATGGCCACCGTATGCATGATGGGGAAAATTCCGGTCTTCTTGAAATAACCTGCTTCCACCTCCTCGTAATTCTCAAACAGACGCCGAACGTGGGGTGGTCCGTTTAATAAAGATGGAAAGAGAGTTGCGCCAATGATGGCGTCAAGCTCACCTTCCATAAGCAGTTGATCCGGTTTCGTGCCAGGAGGGATCGGCTGGAGGTCATACTGCTTGGTCATCTCAAAGTCCATGCGGCTCTTGGCCCAGCTGTACCATCGGATTTTTTCCAGAGAAACGCCGTATTCGTGCTGGAGCATGCCCCTTGCCCATACCGTTGCCGTTTGCTGAAACTCCGCCAGCCCTACCCGCTTCCCTTCCAGGTCTTTGGGCTCATTAATCCCGCTTTTCGTGTTGATGAATATATAGGAGTGCCGAAAGGCACGAGCGGGAAAGACAGGGATGGCAATGAGTGGTTTACCGTTGGTTTTGCCGATCAGGTAGGAAGAAAGAGAGAGCTCCGAGGCGTCGAAATCGTAGTAATTCAACATCCTCGTCCAAATTTCATGGTAGGGAAGAGTCAGCCAGTTGAGTTCAAGACCCTCCGGCTTTATGGACCCGTCGATCAAGGCTTGTGTCCGGTCGTAAGCGCCACCGGCAAAAAGAATTTGACGACGCATGGATCCTCCCCAGGGACACACAATTTAGCCGCGCCATTTAACCTGGTACAACGGTTTACGAGCTTTATCTAATTTTCTGCAACAGCACCACGGCCATGGCGGCCATGCCCTGTCCTTTGCCGACCCAACCCAGTTTTTCCGTGGTGCCCGCCTTGACGTTCACGGCAGCGGAGGACACCTTCAAGAGCTTCGCAAGACGTTTTCTAATCTCCGGGTAATAAGGCGCAATGCGTGGCTTTTGCGCAAGGACGGAAACATCTCCATTGATCACGTGATACCCTGCACGGCTCATCATCCCTAGCACCTTTTTCATCAAGACTTCACTCGAAATTCCCTTGTTCTTTTGATCTGTATCAGGAAAGTGAGTCCCAATGTCGCCTTTGCCCAGGGCGCCTAGAATAGCATTCATGAGAGCATGTAAAATTACATCCGCATCGGAATGTCCAATGAGGCCGTAGGAATAAGGTATATGGATTCCTCCAAGGATGAGCCTGCGCCCTTTTCCAAACCGGTGGACGTCCACCCCATGACCGACTCGAAAGTTCGATTTCAAAATCCCATCTCCCCCTTGTTCTGGCCTTGGTCATCCAGGAGTATCACCGGTACCCGGCGCCCTTTGGGGAGACGCGTGTCACTTTCATTCGCCACGATCAGCCCTTGAGCGAGGGAAAGCGAGCTCAGGACCCCCGAGCTCTGGGAACCTGTGGTAGAGACAAAATTATTCTCGTTGTGCCGTCGAAGCCGGCAGCGGATGAACTCTTTGACCCCGTGGCTCGTAGAAATCTCATGTTCCAGAGTGGCCTGAATAACCGGGAGAAAAAGATCCTTGTGACCCATCATTTTGCGCAGCACCGGCCGGGCGTAGAGGAGAAACGAGACAAACGAGGATACGGGATTTCCTGGAAGGCCAAACACCGGCTTTTGGCCGATGCGGCCGAAGGCCATGGGATGTCCGGGCTTTTGGGCGACCTTCCAAAATTGCATTTTTACTCCCACGTCGCCCAGTGCTTCCTTAACAAAATCGTAATCCCCCACGGAAACACCACCGGAGGTCATGATAACGTCGTAGCGCAGTGCCTTTTTAAATGCCGCCGCAAGACTCTTGCGCTTGTCCCTCACGATCCCCAGTGATATGGGAACGGCGCCGGCTTGTTGAACCCCGGCATATAGCGTATAACTGTTGCTATTGACGATCTTTCCCGGACGAGGTGGGTCCTCCACTTCCAGCAATTCGTCTCCCGTGGATATCAACGCGACAGTTGGCCTGCGATAGACCTGTACTTTGCTTTTTCCCACCGAGGCCATGAGCCCAATATCCGCGGGACCGATACGCTTGCCCTTCTGCAAAATTCTGCGTCCCAACTGCACGTCTTCGCCCGCTTTGCGCACATGGCTTCCCTGGTGGTCCCGTTTCGAAATGCAGACTTCTTTCCCGGAACACTCGGTGTACTCGACACGGATGATGGTATCGGCCCCTCTTGGAACGACAGCACCCGTCATGATTCTTATCGCAGTTCCCTGTTGTACGGAGCGTTTTGCTATATATCCCGCCCGGACCTCGTCCACGACGCGCAAGACAACAGGGTTCGTTGCAGATGCTCCCTTCACGTCCTGCCACCGCACCGCATAACCGTCCATGGCCGAGTTGGCAAACGGCGGCACCCGGCGCCGGGAACGAACATCCTCAAAAAGCACCCTTCCGCCGCCCTCGATTAAGGGGATCTCTTCGCCTTTAAGCGAAGCAGTTCGCCTTAATATGCTTGCGACGGCTTGATTTACGGTAATCACAAAGCGATCATCCCTCGATCATTTATCACCAGCAAGTCTATCCGATTCACATAAAAGCCTGCAATGGCAGTGTTGCTCCACCAGTAAAGCGCTCTTTTCATTATTTAACAAATGAAACCCCAAAGTAAAAAGTAGAGACGATCCTAATGGGCATCATGTCTCTATGTAGCCTCCTCACTCGAACTGGTTTTAATCTCAAGAGAACCGCTGCGAATGTGTAAATCACGCTGTGGGAAAGGAATCTCGATGTTATGCGCCTGGAGTTTTTTCCAAGCGGCGTAGTAGATCTGACTGCGGAGGACTCCCGGTTTAGTGGAAAACTCTCTCGTCCAAACACGCAAATTAAAATTTAACGAACTATCACCGAATTCCCGGAGCAAAACATCTGGAGCCGGGTTTTTTAAGACTCCAGGGTTTTCCGCTGCCACTTCCTCCAACACCCGTCGCACAACCTCAGGGTCCGACCGATAGGAAACACCCACGGGGAAGTTGAGACGGACGTCTCGATCGGTATAGCTCCAGTTGGTCACCTTGCTGGAAATAAAGTCCGAATTGGGGACGATAACGGCAATGTTGTCGTTGGTCACCACGGTGGTCGCGCGGGGGGAAATGTTGACCACGTTTCCCGCGACCCCTCCGACGTCAATTCGATCGCCTACTTTGATGGGTCTCTCAAACAGTATGATCAGACCGCTCACGAAGTTGTTGACCACATTCTGCAAACCGAAACCGATGCCGATCCCGAGGGCTCCCGCGAGCACCGTCAGCGCGCTCAGATCGATGCCGCTCGCTTGGACAACGACGATAAAGCCGAGGGCAAGGAGCAGGTAGCGGATGATGGATGCGATGGCCTCGCGCACCCCGATTTCAACATTGGTCCGCGCCAACATGCGGTTGACCATCCAGTGTCTAAATTTGCCGGTAAGGTATATTAGAAGGGTCAGAAGCAGTAGAACATAAATCAGATTCCACAGGGTAAACCACGTGCCCCCTACAGGTAACAGTGGAATATCTAAAAGGTTCTTTATTTACTCAAGCCATCGGCGGAGATTTTCCATACATTAGATCCTCCCTCATTGTCGACCTATCATCTGTTTATAACTTTTTAAAAATCAAGTGATATCGAGTCCTCACCTGAGTTGCCCAAGCATGTATTCAGCTGTTATAAAAAGATCAGAATAAGTCCGATCAGGAGGATTCCATGGCTCAGCAACTCAACGTTGGGCATGTCTTTCCAGACTACAGCGTCTCGACGGTGGATGGAAAAACACTTAACATTCCAAAAGACTTTACCGGTGAGTTTTCCGTCCTGCTATTTTACCGTGGTGGTTGGTGACCCTATTGCCGTCGGCAGTTAGCCGATTACCAGGCACACCTCGAAGAATTTCAAAAAGAAAACGTTGACGTCATTGCCCTTTCCGTCGATCCTCTGGACAAAGCCAAGGAGACCGTGGATCAGCACCAGATCACCTTTCCTGTCGTCTACGGACTCGAAGTCCCACGTGATGCGGATCGAATCGGTGCCTACTGGGAGGAGCGGCGCAAAATCTTTCACGCCACGAATTTTATTTTGGACGCTGACCGGAAGGTGGCAGACGCCTGCTACAGCGTGGGCCCCATCGGTCGCATCACCGCGGCAGACGCCCTGAGCCACATTCAGTTTTTCAAACGCAGAAAGGCGCAACAGGGCTAGAGCCAAAATACCAAGCATATGGTCTCCCAAGGCGATGGGGTCGTTGACCCTCTCAATGATCACGGGATCTACCATGAAATTCATTATTTGTAGAACCACAACACTCTAACTGCTTGAATATTCAATTTCAAAAGGCTATTCATCATGGCCACATAATTATTCTTGAGGAGGGTAAAAATGATTCATTGGTTCCGCAAGATTTTCGTAACGGTGCTATTTCTGGTGGTTTTCTCCGTTGGTTCCATGCCTAATGCTGGAGCGCAAAAGAGAATGCCCGATGCGACAGCTTCCATTACCTTGACCTCACTGGCGTTTATCGGCGGCGTGGAGTGGGGAAAGGGAGAGCTTCATTACAAGGGCAAGAACTATACGTTCAAAGTGAAAGGTCTCAAAGCAGGCGCTATTGGCATTAAGCGAGACTCGGTGCACGCAAAGATTTTCTACCTGAAGAAACCGACGGATCTCGGCGGCACGTTCGTTGCCGGTGAGGCTGCAGCCACGATTGCCGGTGGTGGTAGCGCCCGGATCATGAAGAATCAAAACGGCGTGGAAATGCACCTTTTCTCGGTCACCATGGGTGCGGACTTTACCCTCGCCGCCGAAGGCCTGAACGTCCGAATGGACAAGTAACCCTCTCGTAATTCTTGGACACGTCTCGCGGCCGCATGGTCATCTTGCGGCCGTGACGTAGAGGTCTTTCCCTCTATTAGGCTTAAAAGATACGGCCTGAAACTACTCCTCTCTCAAGTGGTCACCAATCGGCGAACGGGTCACAAAGTCTGCGGTTGGCTCCATGGGAATTTAAATGAGCCACTTTTTCCAGCGTAACAAACCATACGAGGCAATAGCGAGTATTACGAGAACACCGACAACGACCCAGAAACCCCAGGGGGTATGTGCTTCGGGTATCCCTGCAACGTTCATACCCAGGAGCCCCGTAACAAAGGTCAGTGGGAGAAACACAGTGGCGATAATCGTGAGGTTGTAAGTCGCTTTTGCCATAGTCTGGGATATGCGGGCTTCCATCAGGTCATGTAGCAATAGCGTCCGCTCACGGCAGTCTTCCAGGCTTCCGAGGTAACGTGCTAGAAGCTCCGCCGCTCCGTCAAGTGCGTGGCGTTCTTCTTCACTTGTCTCGATCGTGGGATCGGAGACAATCAACCTGACCAGGGTTTCAAATGGAGATAAATAGCGGCGCAACCGAAATAGTTGTCGGCGCAAGGCATTCAGTTCCTCACTACGCGAGTCACGGTTGTCGTCGATCACACTGTCCTCGAGCTCAGCGGTTTCCTCAGAGATTCGAGTAATCAACGGCTCCAGGCGTTTTTTTGCACAAACTATGGCAAAAGCCAGGAACTCAAGCGGTGTCTTTGGTCCTGTTCCTGATTTCACATGGCTACGAACCTCGTCCAGAGCCACGATATTTCTAGACCTTACGGTGATGACACGGTTAGGTTCCAGGAAAAAACCGACAGTGATCAAGTCGTCCCCTGCCGCTTTGTAGGCTGGATCGATGGTACACACGTTCACGAGCAATCCTTCGTCCCGGCTCTCGCGCCTAGTATACCTCCCGGGATGAATGAGCTGAGAGGTCACATTGTCGCTGAGACCGCTCTCGGTTCTCAGCCAGTCGATTGCTGTTGCGTCGGAAACGTCAATGTCCACCCACGTGACATTCCCAACATCGTCTGTACCTGTACCGGTATGAAGTGTTAGCAGCTCATACATCGGTTCCCGCTCCAGCAACGAACCTCAGTTCCGTTGTTCAAGCGCAGAAGGGCTCTACGAAGCTAAAAGACGGAAAAAGTTAGACCGCAGGCATCTGTGAGGTGACACCGGTATCTTTCAGTGCCGCTTCATAGCGTCTTCTG
>JABAOH010034015.1_pt1 | contig 12587 bp, 9 predicted proteins | sample 7062181 | NCBI WGS metagenome assembly JABAOH01 (sample SAMN14538630, study PRJNA623070) | marine sediment metagenome | biome: marine biome [ENVO:00000428]; feature: marine pelagic biome [ENVO:01000023]; material: deep marine sediment [ENVO:00002113]; isolation source: pool of 5 deep marine... | reverse complement strand
GCATCTTTATCAGTGCCGAAATATAGCTGGTGCGAAGCGGCAAAGATACTCGGCGACCAGGTAATAATCTGTGTCTGCTTTACATCGACGGCGCCATCAGCCGGATCCGGGCTCCCGACAGCACCCTGAGTAGTAAAGCTCCAAACGTCGCCTTTATATGTTTCGATGGAGTCAAACTCATCGACCCGCCAGTAGTAAGTCTGAGCCAATTTAAGTGTGCCGGGAATATAGGCTGCAGTTCCCTGAGGAAGACCACCGGTTGCATCATTGACATCGTCAAAATTGTCGCCAAAGTACACAGTGTGTAATTTGGCACCAAAGCCTGCCGTCCAGCTCAGAGTTACGTCCGGGTCTACCTGCTCACCAGTATCAGCCGGGTCTGGATAGTAGGCGGTCTTGGGAGGAATTGAAAAGCTCCAGACAAGGCCTTTCCACGGGCTATTTGGCTCGGTGTCATTAACCTCATCAATCCGCCAATAATACGTCGTGCCCGGAACAAGACCATCCGGATAAGCAAATCCGGGAAAGCCGACAACAGTAAACGTTGTGGCTTGATTGCCAATGAAAGTGCCTTCGGCACCTTCGTTCACATCGTCGAAATTATCACCGAAGTACACATCGTGCGAAACAGCTAAATCTCCCGGCGACCAGCTAAGNNCGTACCCAGCGCATAGTTTATCGCCGCTTCAAACAGCGCATAAGCGTTCTCATTCCATAAAGGGTACGATCGGTAATCGAAGCCCAGGCAGACGCGGATATCCGCTGCTATCCGGCCACTGCCATCTGCGGGAGCTTGGGCTAATACAGCTCCCTTTTCGTAAACGAGAATAACATCGTAAGTCTGGCCGTCACCTAAGGTGGCTCTGGCAATGACGGTGGCCTCTGCCCCTGCAATGCCGTTGCTAAAACGAGCCGTGCCGCTAACAGGACCGGTAATGTCAGTGAGAACGGGCACGGTCCCGCTGAGACCTGCGGCCAGATAGTGTCCAGGATCAACGATCTCTATATCTGTAGTGGCCACATCCTGACCTGCGCCACCACCTGCTGTCAAACCCATTTCGTCCCAGGCCCAGCACTCAGTGATGACCATGGGTGTTTCAATCTCTGTGATTTCTTCCCTGACTTGGCCGGAACTGACCGTTTCGGAAATAAAGACCAAATCGGCGGCAGCAGCGGCAGCCTCCGTGGTTGCTTCATCTTCATTGTCATCCATATACGTTACCGTGTGTCCAAGGCTTTCCATAAAGGCTTTGAGCGCATCATCTCCTGGCATATGCTCGTCGCCGACGGCCCGGTCGTACTCCAGTGACGAGATAAACAGAATATCGGCCCCCATGGTTGCAGTAGCTGAAAGACTAAGTGCTACTACTAGACAGAGTAAGAATCTTACAAAATTTTTCTCTAACATAATAATCCTCCTTTAGAAAATATAGGTTGTTAATTGAAAGGCAAACTATCTTATCCGCAAGGCACAAGTTCTGCTTTCCCGCCCTTTGCCTCACATAATAAACAATAACTCCTCCTCTATTCTGAAAACTAAAAGAATTTCGCCCGCTTGATGACCTCAAAGCCGCAGATGCCCGACTGAGCAGGTACAAACTTCACTAATGTTATCTATACCAAATTATCTACCTTCCCGTCAAGGAAAATCTCTTGATAATACACTGGTAAGCACACTTCTTACGGTCCTTATGGCACACCATATATTTGTTATGAGAGCACCAGATCGTCAGAAGCTTTTGGACCAGTCCCACCAGCCATTAATCGCATAAAATTCACCTCTTTCATGAGCTGAAAAACACCCTGATTTCCAGGTGACAGTTTGACTCCAGAATGTCTATTAAAATTCCAAATAACTCGTCAGCGGTTCAGTCCAATAGAGCATTTGTGACGGCTACGCGTCACAAAAACTCGTAATTGATTAAGTAGACGGTGACGAAGAAATGTATCAATGATTTGATTCTTTTGGAGATAGCCAGTCTCGGAAGCAGTCCTGGAAAAGGGTCTTATGCGGATCTGCATAAAACTCCTGGATAAATCGCAGAGATTTCTGTATCTTTTTGATAGACAAGAGTTGACGGCTGAATCACGATTTACTTGCTGGGTTCTTATGCTGCAAGACCAACGTTGTTTGGGTTCTTATACGGAACCATATAAACATTGTTATCCGCAAAAATAAAAAGATGATGAATGAGCCAATTGTGATTGAAGCTGCCAAGATTGATGATTTGCCCAAGATTGAACATCTCTTGCGCGATCTGATTGACACAGTAGATGATTCTAAGGAATTTAGTGTAGAATCTGCTATAGATAATTGTCGGCATCTGATTGATGATCCTAATTCATATATTCTTCTGGGAAAATTGGGGCAAGATATTGTAGGACTTGTCAACTTTACTACACGCAAAACCATTTTACACAACGCACCATCAGGTTTAGTAGATGAGCTTGTAGTTGCCAAATCGCATCGTGGAAAAGGAATAGGAAAACAGCTTATCAAAGCTGCAATGAAGACATGTCGTGAATTAAGATGTTGTGAGATTGAGGTAAGCACCAAGAAAAGCAATGAGACTGCAAGAGATTTCTATAAAAAGTGTGGTTTTGATGAAGATGCAGTATTACTTGAATATGATCTTGAATAAAGAAGTTGATAACAAATCGTTGCAGCGGACGCCGTAAACGCCGCCGCTGAACTCTAGCGTTAGGTGCGTATTCTGGACACGCCCATATACACACAACTGAAATTGGAATTCGTCCTCCGTGTTCACAAGAAGAGCCGGATTGAATAAGTTACTTACTGAATACAAACAGGGCTGAGAAAGGAAATTCCGAGGAGCTTAACCCCTTTTGCTCATTTGGTGGAGAGCTTGGGCGAACCGTCGTGGCGATTCGACGTTGTAGGGAAAATAGAGCGATGGCTCGATCAGTTCCAGTTCCATCACTGCCGGTTTTCCTGAGGCCAAATAAACCAGGTCCACCCTCGCGTAAAGCAAGGGTCTACCGATAGCTCGGACGGCTCTTGATCCGGCCTCCAGCAATTCATCATCAGGTTGGTAAGCGGTGATGTTTCCTCCGTGCTCTTCCTGAACGCGAAAGTCCCCCTTCTTCGGTGTCTTCAGAACGGCATGACTGTAATCACCTCCAAAATAGAAAAGTGAGTATTCACCTTGCTCTACCACCGAGTGAAGGAAAGGCTGGGCTATAAACGGTCGCGAGCCGAAGGTGGCGATGGCCTGCACCGTTAGGTCTCTAGGTCCACACCTCGCCAGCCACAAGGTATCGTCCGCGTTGGCTCCCACGGTCGGCTTGATCACGATTTGTTCGGTTTGGAGATCTAGGAAGAGCGACTCCAAACTCGTACGGTCGAGATTGGCCCCCCATCGGGTTGGTACGATCTCCACCCCCCATCCTTGTAGTTCCTTCAGGTATGATTTCTCGAGATTCCAGCGCACAATGTCCAATGGGTTTTGCAACTGCGCAGCGGAACGATCAATCCGTTCCAACACCTTGAGAAAGGAAGGCACATCCTTCTGGTAATCCCATGGCGAACGAATCACCACCATATCATAGTCATCCCAGACGACGTTTGGTTGTTGCCAGGGAATCTCCTGGACTGCCCAACCCAAATCGGCCAGCGGCTTGTAAGTCAAATGATCATAGATAAAGAATCCGCCCCGGTCCTCCAAAGTTAGGAAAGCGCAACGTCGTTCAACCATGATCAATCTCTGCAAGATAGCAAATGAGTAATGGAGAATAAGCAATACTAAACACCCGATTATAAGAGATTTGGCGATACAGTCAACCGCGTAACGACCTGAATCATCCCGAGTTTTTGGTTTAAGTATCCGGATGAAAAGGCTCCTCTATAAACGCAGAATGCTGAACCTGCTGAAATTATCTTGTGATTGAGGTGAAATTACGGTATTATGAGATGTGAAGTTTGCAGGAGTGGTTCAGTGAAGTATAAATGGGAAATCCCTGTTTATATGATTACAACCTGTTTTTCCGTTACATATTTAGAAATAGCCGCTACTTAAAAGAAAATAAAGTTGCGCCGATTTGACTCTTGAGACAGAAAAGAGTAAAGCAATTGGCTATGGAATGCACACCAAATTTGAACTTCAGCCGCTTAATCATCGTCACGGCTGTAATTGTTTTTATTCACCCTGTTCCGGCGTTTACGCTCCAGGAATCCAGTTTTGAAATCGCTGGCGTGGAATTTCAATTCGTTACTATTCCCTCGGGCAGTTTTATCATGGGTTCGAACTCACATGATGGCGATGAAAGACCGGCTCATAAAGTAAACATCGATTACAGTTTCGACATTGCTAAAACCGAAGTCACAGTGGCCCAGTTCAAGGCCTTTGTCGAAGCTGCCGGTTACGAAAAAATGGGCTGGACGCCGGATCGACGCTGCCCCGACCACATGGGTACAGTTGAAAATCGGCCCTGCCAAAATCCGGAATTCGAGCTGACAGACAGCCATCCGATAGCACGTGTGGACTTTAATGATGCTAAAGCATTCTGCGAATGNNCGCTTGCCCACCGAGGCTGAATGGGAATACGCCTGCAGGGCCGGAACTACAGGAGATTATGCCGGAGATATCGAAGAAATGGCCTGGTACAACACGACCAGTGATGGATTGCCCCATCCTGTTGCCCGAAAGAAGCCGAATCCGTGGGGGCTGTATGATATGCATGGCAACGTCCGAGAGTGGTGCGAGGATATCTACTACTGGAACTATAAAAATGCCCCGACCGACGGCGGCGCTGCTATGACGCCAGATGTCCCTGCGGAGTTTGCATCACGCCGCGCTCAGCGAGGCGGCTGTTGCTGCAGCCCGGAAGAATCGTGCAGGTCATCATCCCGATATGGCGTACACCGTTTGTTCAGGCAATGCACAACGGGCTTTAGAATCGTACGCTGCTCCAAACCTGCAACAACCGGCACTGCCCCCCCTGCATCTGCGGTAAAGAAAAAACGTAAATCTCCCTCAACTGATGCCTCCTATCCTGCCAGGCTCAAGTTGACAGTCGGCGGCATTGACTTTAACTTAATTCGCATCGATCCCGGCACGTTCATAATGGGTAGTGAGCATAACTATATTGATGAGTACAAGTGGACGTATGAGCTGCCCGCCCACAAGGTCACTATTGCTTACAGCTTCTACATGGGAACGACCGAAGTCACTCTCGAACAGTTCGGCTGCTTTGTAGACGAGACCGCCTATGTCACCGATGCCGAGAAAGAAGGCTGGATATTCAACGCCGATAACAAAAAAGGATGGCACGATTTGATTTGTCAGGACTGGCGTTTTCCCGGATTCATTCAAACCGAAGATGAACCAGTGACCCATATCGGCTGGTACGATGCTATTGCGTTCTGCCAGTGGCTTAGCGAAAAGACCGGCAGGGACTTTCGCCTGCCTACAGAGGCCGAATGGGAGTATGCCTGCCGGGCCGGAACCACTGGAGATTATGCAGGCAATCTCGGGGAGATGGCCTGGTGCCAGTGGACCACTGATACCTTATACAGAACGCATCCGGTCGCTCAGAAAAAGCCCAATCCGTGGGGGCTGTATGACATGCATGGCAACGTCTGGGAATGGGTACAGGACATGTGGCATCCCGGCCTTGAAGACGCTCCGACGGATGGTTCGGCAAGGCTCCATCCGAGCGGCAGATACAATCACGGCATCACACGAGGAGGTTCTTCATACAATCCCCCCTGGCTGCTTCGCTCGTACATCCGCATGAGAACCCCCCTCGGCTGCAGAATCCACTTCAACAACGGCTTCAGAATAGCAATGTCAGTTGACTGAAGTCCACTCTTTCATTCCACAGAACAATACATGGACATAAGTTATAACTATAAACCGACGGACTTTTATAGTTGATTCGGAGTGATGCTTTACAATAGAATTTGACAGACATAAATTGAAAATCACAAATGGAAGAAACAGTATAAATGTATATGGCACTGGTTAATATTCGATGAAATATCTTGCCATTTCTTGCGACCTCTTTCATCAGCTGAAAAACACCTTAATTTCCAGGTGACTTCCTGTCTCCATTTTGTCACTACAAATGCTAATTTTGCCTATATCGAGTCCGAATAAATGTCGATTTTTTGCCAAAGAGCAGATATTTTCAAGAATTTTCTATGTATAATCGGATTAAGTATACGGTGAGAAGGAATGTATAAATCGTACAATTATTTTAGAGATAAAAAAGGACCGACGTGGCATGTTGAACCGGCTGGAATATTGTTGAAATTGAGATAAAATTACATTATTATGAGGCTAAAAGCTTGCAGGGGGCTCCGTTTATGACGATATATAGGAAATCCCGGCTATATTGTTTGCAGCGGTTGAGCCCTGACGTTTGGAGCCAAGAGCGAAGGCTCTCCGGGGCACACGCCGCTTGCAGGACACCAACGGGGACGGAATGCAGGTATTTTGAATTTATGATCCATTCGACAAGATTAGAGCCTGCCCTATTCGGCTTGGCTCAGGGCAAGCTCTTAACGCAATTGAAGGGACAGGTTTGATATTTTGGATGGGATAATCCCTAAAATCGCTTAAACTTACTTAAGTATGTGCTAGAGTGAGGATCCGTGGTTATGGACAGATGCCAAGATCGTGGTCACATCGTGTTCCGTTACGGGTTCCTGCTCCTCTGGATATGCTGGCTCCAGGACTGGGGGTTTTCGGCGTCACAGCCGGGGCAAGAAACGCTGGCACTGGCGATCAGCCCTATCGAACAGGTCAATCGCCTGAAACAGCAAGAGATCGCCGTTCTCCAGGAACTGGTGCGGAACTATCCCGGTCGTCTCGATCCGCAGATACTGTTGGCTAAAACCCTATACCGTCACGGCCGGGGCTCGGAGGCTGTCCGTACTTGGAATGCCATTCTGAAGCAACATCCGCAACGAACGGATGTCTATGACTTGCTAGGGATAGCCGCCTTCAGAAAGGGGCAATACGAGCAAGCCATTGCTTACTGGCAGCAAGCCCTGCAGGTGAATCCAAAACTGCCGAATGCCCACAGTTCTATCGCCAGGGCCCTGATGGCCTTAGGTCGACAAGAGGAGGCTATCGCGGCCTTTCAGAAGGAGATCGAGATCTCTCCCAAGTCCGCACTGAACCATTTCTTTCTGGCACAACAGTTCCTGCAACGAAATCAAGTGACCCAAGCCAAACAGTATTACGAACGTGCCATTGCCCTGAATCCCAAGTTGATCAATGCCTATTATGGTCTATTCCAGGCCCATTCCCGGCTCCAGGAACACGAGCAAGCACAGCAATACTTGAAGACCTTCAAGCAACTAAAGACGCAGCAGCAACAGGCCCGAAAGGAAAGCATCCTTGCTTATGACGATCTGACCAAGACAAAACGTGACACTGCTCATACCTATGCCCTGGTGGGCAAGATCTATCTGGTCAACCGCATGCTTGATAAGGTGGAAGCCCCTTTAAAACAAGCGCTAGCCCTCTGCCCCGACCGTCCGGACTATGCCAAGGCCTTGGCCGTGTTCTATCAGCAGAGCAATCGTCTAGCAGAGGCTATGGAGCTCTATGAGACGGCGGGACGGTTGACCCCCAACGATCCCTGGGTCTTCACGAGTATCGCCCGGGTGGCGACTCATCTCAATCGTTATACCAAGGCGGAAGCAGCCCTACGCCGGGTAATCACGCTGGCTCCCCAAAAGAGCGCCGGGTATCGCGAATTGGCCTATCTCCTTCTTCAGACAGGTAAAAACCGCCCGGAAGCCCTGATACTGGCCCGTCGGGCTCTCTCCTTGGAACCGACGGCTGCGAATTACTTCGCGCACAGCCGCGCCTGTGAGGCCAATGGTGATTTTGTCGGCGCGTTCGCCTCGCTGGAGCGTGCAGTGGCACTGGAACCGGACAATCAGACATACCGTCGCGCCCTTGATAATCTCCGAAAAAGAGGAATCCGCCCATGAAAACTGCAGCGTCTGTCCGCTGGCCCCGTTATCGAACCTGTCTGATCCTGATGGTCTGTGTGGTGGTGACTTGTCGCCTTAGACGGGTCGGAGCGATGATCCTTACGGACGTGACAAAGCAGACAGGGATCGATTTCGTGCACACAGACGGATCGCATGGTGGCTACTTTATCATGGAAACCGTGTGTGCGGGCCTGGCGCTTTTTGACTATGACGGGGATGGATGGATCGACATTTACTTTCTAAACGGGGCTCCCCTTAAAGGCGCCAAACACGCCATGAAGCCAATTAATCGCCTGTACCGCAATCAAGGCGACTGGACCTTCGCCGACGTCACCCTCCAGGCCGGTGTAGGCGACACGGGTTTCGGCCTAGGCGTGGCAGCAGGTGACATTGACAACGATGGCGATCCAGATCTCTATTTGAACAACTACGGTCCAAACGTGTTGTATCGTAACAACGGGGATGGAACCTTTACCGACGTCACCCAAACGGCCGGTGTGGCCAATGGCACGAAAGTGGGCGCCGGCACCTGCTTCCTGGACATGGATAAGGATGGCGATCTTGATCTCTATGTATCAAACTATCTGCACTTTACCTATGATCTACACGTGGCCCGTTCCGCTTCAGGTTTTCCCGTCTACGCCTCCCCGCGCTGCTACCGGCCGCTAGCGGATAATCTGTATCGCAATAACGGAGACGGTACCTTTACCGATGTCTCTCAGGTCTCCGGCATAGCAGCACACACTGGCTGGGGTATGGGACTCGTATCAGCGGATTATGACAACGATGGAGATACCGATATCTTGATTGCCAACGACGTCGCGGAAAATTTTCTATTTGAAAACAACGGTTCCGGCCAATTCAAGGAAGTGGCCCTCATGGCAGCCATCGCCTATGATATCGATGGTGCGGAACAGGGCAGCATGGGAGTGGACTGCGGCGACTTCAACAACGACGGCCTCATGGACTTTCTGATGACCTCCTACCAGAACCAATGGGCACTCCTCTACCAAAATATAGGCAATGGCATGTTTCAGGATGTCACCCTGCCCGCTGGCGCCGGGGCGGATACCCTATCCAAAGTAACCTGGGGCAACAGTCTGGTCGACTTCGACCTGGACGGCGACCTGGATCTCTTCATCGCCTGTGGCCACCTTCAGGATACAGTAGATCGCTTTGATTCCTCATCTACGTATTTTCAACACAACGTCTTGCTGAAAAACACCGGCCAAGGTCGCTTCCAGAACATCAGTGTCCATGGCGGTAGTGGGATGCAGGTTTTGCTCAGCAGTCGTGGAGCCGGATTTGATGATCTCGATAACGACGGTGATGTCGACGTAGTGGTGCTCAACTCCCGACGCGAACCCACGATCATGCGCAATGAAACCGCCACGAAAAATCACTGGCTGCAAATACAGTTGCAGGGCAAAAAAACCAATCGCGACGGGATCGGCGCCCAGGTGCGGGTAATTACCGATGAACACACGCAATTACGGGAGGTCCACGGCGGTCGCGGTTATCAGAGCTTCTACGGCAAACGTCTCTATTTCGGTTTGGGGACACATGTTAAGGTCGACCGTATAGAAGTGCGTTGGATTGGCGGGGACACCGATATCCACCGAAACATCAAAGCCGATCAAAAGATCCGCCTCGTTGAGGGAGACATAAATATCGGATTAAATAGACGGTGAGAAAGAATGTATCAATAATATCACTTCTTTGACGGTATTATTGAAAAATCAAGGGGCTTATACCGAATCAACTGGCATAAGCCCCGAGTTTACGAATCTTCTATACAATTTCACTCAACAGTTAAGTCCCTGTTTATTGTGCTGGCGGATACAAACGAATATCGTCGAAGAACAACATACCTGTACCGCCGGTAACAGAGCTAAGACCAAGAGTAATCGAATTGACATTACTAAGGTTCACGCCCTGATCGGCGAAGCGTGACAGGTCGATACTCCATTGAGTCCATATGCCTGACAATACTGCATCAGGATTATCATTGTCGACCCTTGCGGTACCACTGAGAGTTACATACATCGTCTCAGCGGTATTAGATGATTTGCCTCTGTACCAAATTACTAGTGTGTTGACGCCATTGACAGTCCAGTCACGCTTATCAGTCAATGTTAAAGTTGCTTCTGATTTACCGGCGACAGAATTGTCGTATTCAAACGGCATCGATTGATTACCGCTGTGAACGATAGTCTGCTCGGCAAACGGAGGATTGGCATAACCAACGAGAGAACCATTAGTCGGGTCGTCATATCCATCAATCCAGGCATTAAATATTCTGTTGCTGGCCGGATCAGCGGGATCGAGATCGTTGTATGCCTCCATATCGTCTATGATAAGGAAGTTGGCTGTAGTAAAGCTCCAAGTAGGACCTGTCCACGGGCTATCGGCGTTGGCACTATTAGCCTCGTCAACTCTCCAGTAGTAAGTCATGTTCCATTCAAGTTGTCCGGGTTCATATCTTTCGGAGCCAAGGTTGCCGCTTGCTTTTTTCTCAAGAGCACTTGCATCAGCTCCGAAGAAGATTTCATATGTAGCACCTAAGCCCGGTGCCCATGCAAGGACAGGTGTCTGGCTTACATCCACAGCACCGTTGACCGGATCAAGTGCCACAACACCCCCTTCGGTCGTAAAGCTCCAGACATCGCCTTTATGTGTCTCGATGGCGTCAAACTCATCGACACGCCAGTAGTAAGTCTTGGCCAATTTAAGTGTGCCGGGAGAATAGGATGCATTTCCCTGGGGTGAACCGCCGGTTACATTATCCACTTCTTCAAAAGTTTCGCCGAAATAAACCGTATGAAGTTTCGCACCGAAGCCCGGCGTCCAGCTTAGCTGGGCATCGACATCTATAGCTTCTCCGCCGTCAATCGGATCAGGATTGTATGCTGTTTTTGGAGGAACGCTGAAGCTCCAGACATCACCTATCCAGGGGCTGTTCGGCTCGGCTTCATTGACTTCGTCAACTCGCCAGTAGTAGGTCGTGCCCGGAACAAGGCCATCGGGATATGGAAATCCGGGAAAGCCGACGACTAAAAAAGTATCGCCCTGGTTGCCAACAAATGCACTTTCAGCGCCCTGGCTCACGTCATCAAAATTATCGCTGAAATATACGTCGTGTGAGGTAGCTTTGGGGCCAGGCTTCCAGGAAACATTTGCCCATACATCTGCGATGAGAGCACCGTCTTTAGGTGTTGGTCCCCAGGCTGTTAGTACTACCTTGCCCTCCATGGTACTGAGTATTTCAATATCCGTCAAGGCATGGTCGTACATCCTGACATCGTCAATCGCACCAATCCAATCGCATCCCCAGCCGTCCGTTCCGATGAGTACGGGGGTGCCAACGCCGCCAAACTGGCCCATTGGTACAGAATTGGTTTCTTCTCCATTTAGATAACATTTCAGGGTTGTGCCGTCATGCGAACATGCGATATGGCACCATTCATATCGCTCCAGATTTTTGCCGACATGTGCCCAGGCTCTTGGTGACGAATTGAATGTAAACGACATATAGGGCTCCGGAGCGCCTTGACCCCACCCATATCGAACCTGAAAGCTCCAAGCCGAACCATCCGTCTTTGACATTGGCGCCGTTGTTGTGAGATTTCCTTCCGGGTCATCTGCATCGGGTCTTATCCAGAGTGCTATTGAGATGGGACCAGTGGTATTAAGGCTGGCGTCACTACCGCAATCGAAGTAGTCTCCATTGCCATTGACTATACCCAGGCCATAGAATTCCACGGCTGATCCTGCCATACCGTCGATCCATGCGATATCCCATACGGGATTATCCACAAGAGTTCCGTCGTTGCCGTTGCCGCTGATATCGGTCGCCGTGGTGCCGGAACCTTCATCAAGGGGCCAGTGACCTACAAGATCGGCTTTTAAGCTGCCTACTGTGAATAAAATGAGGATAAGAGAAAACAAATAAAACAATTTCTTACACATAATAATTCTCCTGTATTAGTAGTTAAGATAACCGTGATCCGGCCACACACCAGAACACTTGTTATTTTCGCCAAACATCAAGAAAATATTCGTGTGGGAATTACAAATTGAAACTGAAAAAACCTACTTACTGTTGCTACCTCCTTCCTTCAAAAAACCACGGCTAAGTTTAAATGAAATACTGAAAAACTTGAAATGCTAAGCATAAAGCCACCTCTGCTATTGCACCTCCAGTTATATTCGATCTCCTCCATTTTCAAAACCGCAGAAATTAAGTTCGCTGAATGATCAAAAAGCCACAGGTGTCCGACCTCGCGAACATATGCCTCGTTAATATTTATACCAGATTAACTACTCCTTCTTCAAGGAAAAAACAGAGCTTAAAAGTGGTTTTTTGTTCTCATTTCTGAAATCTTACCAGTATTATTCGAAAAGTCACCTCTTTCAATAGTCAAAAAACACCCTGATTTCCAGGTGACATTATGTCTCCGTTTTGTCACTACAAATCCCAATTTTGCCTATATCGAGTCCGAATAAATGTTAATTTTTTGCGAAAAAGCGAATATTTATTGACAATTTTTATGTGTAATCGGATTAAGTATACGGTGAGAAAGAAATGTATCAGTCATTTGATCCTTTTAGTGAT
>JABAOH010103512.1_pt1 | contig 12589 bp, 13 predicted proteins | sample 7062181 | NCBI WGS metagenome assembly JABAOH01 (sample SAMN14538630, study PRJNA623070) | marine sediment metagenome | biome: marine biome [ENVO:00000428]; feature: marine pelagic biome [ENVO:01000023]; material: deep marine sediment [ENVO:00002113]; isolation source: pool of 5 deep marine... | reverse complement strand
TGTTTCTATTATAAAAAATTGAGCGGCTCCGCCGGCTCATGGGAACGCTTTTTATAAAAACCCCACTGCGTGGGGGATCATTTGCAGTGCAATGACGGCGTCCGATGTTTCATGCGACCTATCGCCTCCGTGGACATTATTAAATACCGCACTGTCAAGTGCACCCTGGACCCCGCAAAAATTTTTGATAGAAAATGGTTGCGTGATTTTCCGCCTGGCCTTTTTTTCAAAATGAGAAACCCAACAATCCAACATTCCACTCTCCCAATTCTATTATTCCAGGCGATTGTGAGCGCAGCGAACTAAGTCCCAATTTTTGTTATCTGAATCTATTTCGGATTTTATTCAAACATAAATGACATGGACCGCTTTCTTTCAACGTCTGAAACAACGGCTGCTCCCACTGACGGGCTGTCAATACTTCCCATGATTCTTTCAACGGGTCCCCTATGGCTAACCTTTGATAGAAAGGAAGACTAAAAAGACCACAACATGGATAAACCAGGCCATCATCCCCAATTACAAGGTCTCTAAATACCAGCTTACAGGGTTTAAGGGAAACCGGACCGGAAAATTCGGACCGGGATACAGATTTCGATATGGGGATATGGGGCATATAGTGGAGCCACCTGGACCGCCCTTTGTTGCTGCGGTAAAACTCCGGCAAAGCTTTCTTGATTTCGTCGATATATCTTTTAACAGCACCTTCCTGACCCGGGATCTCCCGCAGCGTATAATTTGCTTCCAATTGCAGTTCCAATGCTCTCTCGGTAAGGTCGATAACGCACGACATGGGAACAATTTCCTGGTGCTCCGCATCCAGGCTGATTCGAAGAGAAATATTACCCGACGCTGCCACCAATTCCAGCCATCCCGGGTGAGCAGCAAACCAATTACCACTGGTCAGGATTTCCGAATGAAAACCCGCAGCGGAAGCAAGGGAAACTCCCCATTGCAGCGCATCGATGGATAAAAATGGTTCTCCCCCTGTCCAAACGATGTAGCCTGAGAATCTCAAGTCTTCTACTTTTAATTTGCCAAAAAAAGCAGAAAGCCATTCTTTAGATAGTTCACCCCTATTCCCAGGCCCGGCACCGGCATTACAGGAAGCACAGCCAACCGTGCAGCGCCGGTTCAAGAAGATAATCACACTCTGGTACAACATATCAATCAAAGCTGAAATACGAAGCACGAAATACGAAATCCGAAAGCCCCCGGCGGGGGCACCCTATTAAGAATCCAAAATTCAAATGTACAAAATTCAAAGCAATAGCAATCCGATACAGAGGTAAGAGGTTTTTTGTTTTGGTCATTGTAATTTGTGATTTGGAATTTGTTTGTAATTTGGAATTTGTAATTTGGAATTTTCTTTTTTTGGTCATTCGAATTTGTTTCGAATTTCGTGCTTAGAATTTCGGATTTTCCTTAATGCGGGTATGTTTTTTCGCCTGCTTTAATGGGAACATCCAGGGTATTTTCCAGGGGGGGAATGGGACAATTATAGGCAGGAGAGTAATTGCACAAGGGATTAAAACAGTAATTAAAGTCTAGGATGAAGTTGGATTCTTTTGGTTCCTGGATTTCCAGGAAACGCCCCACTTCGTACGTTTCTTTATCGCTGGTGGCATCGGCAAAGGGGATAAAGAGGATATTTGCTCCCTCGTCCCCTGCCAAACTGAATTTAAAGGCGGTTAATTGGAGTTCCTTGCCCTCCAGCTTAAACCGGATGGCTGCATAGCGATAGAACGTTTTAACCAGGTTCTGGCTGGTCAGCATGTTAACCTTTGTGATTTTGGGAAATTTTTTCAATACCGCCGGCACGGCAAATTCCGGGTCCGGCGGGAAGTAATATAGGTGGGAAAAGTGTTGAATTTCTGGCCGCTTCGGGTCAAAAACCAATAGAACCAATCCATCTTTTGTGGTATAAACCTTTACCAGGAATTCATCCACCTGGAAGCTGCATCGTTCAGGCAGCAGTGATCCCGAAGCAATGAATTTTTTCCCGGCAGTACAGGTAATGCCGGTGGCATGTTTCTTCCAGACCCATTGACCTTTCCGGTCTTCCAGGGAAAGTTGGGTGCCCGGGACTTCCTGCCGGGAAACCGAAAAGTCGCGATTTTTACGGACAATAAATACCTTTTTTTGGCCCGCCTTCACCAAAAGTCGCACGTTCGCAGCCATGGGAGAGGTGGGAGAGGTTTTGAAATCTTCGTCCTTCTGACGCCGGTGTTCAATAAGGGATTCCAGCCACTGTTTATGTGGGTCTTTTCCGTTGTCCTGTTGCCCGGCCAAAACCGGTATCACAGCAAATAAAACAAAAACTACCAACAACAAAGTAATCGCTTTTCTTATTTTCCTGGTATGGTTCATTTTCACCTCACTTCTTCGTTTCTTCTCTTCTTCGCTTCCTACCTAACTTCCTAACTTCCTCGCTTCTTCTCTTCTCAGTCTTCTCTCAGGGCTTCTACTAATTCATTTCGAATTTGTTCCCACCGGTCAATTGAGACTTGACAGGTACCGACGCTTCGGTGACCACCACCCCCGTATTTAAGCATTAATGAGCCTACATCCATCTTTGCTGTCCGGTTAAGAATACTATAACCGCAGGTGAACACAATATTTTGTTTCCTGTACCCCCACATAATCCGTATGGAGATATTTTGATCCGGGAAAAGCACATATTCTTTGAAACGGTTGCCGGAAAGGATCGGTTCTACATCAAGCAAATTGATTACCAAAACATTACCATACACGGTGGAATTCTGTTTAATCATTTCTTCGTAAGCCTTCTCCTGTTCATAATAGCGGTTCACCCGTTCTTTCACATCCGTGACTTCCAGGATTTTTCCCACTGGCATGGTTCGACAGTATTGGATCAACTCCTCCATCAAATGATAATTGGAAATCCGGTAGTCCTTAAACCGACCCAACCCGGTGCGGGGGTCCATAATAAAAGAAAGGAGAATCCAACCCCCGGGATACATAATTTCCTCCCGGGTTAATTGTGCCGTGTTACTTTTATCCACGACTTCTAAAAGACCCGATGCTTTGATCCCGGCAAACCGCTTTTCACCACCGTAATAATTATATATCACCCGGGCGCAGCTGGGCGCGTTCTCACTTCTGCCTTTGTACTTAAATTCTTCGTACAGTCTTAACCGCTCCCATTCACTGGAGTGGTGATCAAACCAAAGACCACATCCGGGAACATAAGGAACATTGGCCAGCACATCATTTTCATCCACATCAACCTTGCCATCCTGTATGTCTTTAGGATGCACAAATTTGTACGAATCCACTACTCCAGCATCCGACAGCAGCACTGCACATACCAGGCCGTCAAAATCAGACCGTGTCAAGAGGCGCATTTTCCGCCCCCATGTCTATAATTTATACCAAAATACACGATACCTCACGACAATTTTCACTGTAAAATTTAAAGGTACATTTTATAAATAAAAATACGATTTGTAAAGAAAAAAATAATTTTTTTTTCACTAATTTTGTGATGGTTCAACCTGCAACTCTTACCATCAACGGCTTACTGCTGACGTTAAGCGGTTCAATATCAAACCGTAAAAATGACTGCCATTTGATTGATAAAACCATCCCAGGTGAATAAAACATTTGCTGCAAACGGAATAACACCAGGTGTAACCTGGAAACCATGTATATTCCAATGTGGGTTCTCCCATATTAAAACACCCTTTGGCAGAAGAGAAGCATCCGATTTCATAATAGATACCCGCAGGATTTTTAAAGGTGTGCCGATGCTGTCCGGCTACCGATATGACCGACTCAACCGAGGTGATCACGTTCTTACAACTGCTGCAGCGGATCAAGGGGTCTTTCTTCTCTTTCTTCTTTTCTCTTTTTTTGGATAACTTTTGAGCGATAACTTCAATCTCTTTATCCGTGAATTTCTTGAAGGCCGCCCACGGTTTCAAAAGGAATCCCATATCCGGACCGATAAAACCAGGCATGACCGCAACAAGCCCTCGCTTCAATAACCTACTGCTCCAAACCGTCACTGCTCTTATACCTCCGACATCCCACATTTCACCTTTAACTATTATACGTTTGACTATGTATATATTACTCTATTTCCTCCTTTTTTTCAATTAAAAACAGCAATTCTTATTTTAGCCATGAAGTCACTTACCGTGAGGTTAAAAACACGAAGAAAGAGAAAAGTAAAAAAAAAGTTGAAAAAAAATTTTTTTTATATATTATTTATAGTTACAACTAACTTTTATAGAAAGAAAATTAAACAAGGAGGTTTAACAATGATTAGAAAACGTTTGCTGGTTATGGTCCTGGTGGGCCTGGTTTATGGATTTGGATTTGGTTCGGACCATTCTGTGGTTTACGAAGTGGATAACGTTCACTCGTCTGTTTCCTTTGCCATTCGCCACATGGTGGTAAGCAAGGTCAAGGGAGACTTCACCGATTACTTGGTGACCATTAAGGAGGACACCAGGGATATTACCAAATCCTCGGTAACGGCGGTGATAAAAGCTGCCAGCATCAATACCCGGAACGAAAAACGGGACAATCACTTACGCAGTGCAGATTTTTTCGATGTGGAAAAATTCCCTGAGATCACCTTCAAAAGCAAAAAAATTGAAAAAAAAGGAGACGGCTTTGTGGCACACGGTACATTTACCATGCATGGCGTTTCAAAGGAAATTTCCCTTCCTTTCACAGTATCGGAAAAAATCAAAGACCCCTATGGAAATATACGGGTAGGTATCGAAGCAAACTACAAATTGGACCGCAGGGATTATGGATTAAAGTGGAGCCGCACCCTGGATAAAGGTGGACTGGTGGTGGGAAATGAGGTGAAAATCGAAATCCTGCTGGAAATGGTGGCAAAAAAGTAGGGGGTCCTTAGAATTGCTCCTCCAGGAATTCATCGATGCGGGTAAGACCGCCCATTAAATAATCCTTTTCCGCCCCGAAACCGATGCGGATGTAATGGTCCATACCAAAACAATCACCATCTATAATAAACACACTTTTTTCTTCCCGCAGCCGGGTGGCCAGCTCCCTGGAGTTGATTTCTATAAAATATCGGATAAATGCCATTCCCGAAGCTTTTGGGGGAATGAAACGAAAGAGGCTGTTGTGACGTTCAACCCAGGATTGAATCACCTTTATATTTTCATTTAATATTTTCCGGCTGCGTCCCAGTACGTGTGGCCGCCGGTCCGGCTGCAGCACCCGGTTGGCCAACCACTGACTGAGAATTCCAGTACTGACGGTGGTGTAATCATGATATGCCCACGCGTTAGCAATGATATCTTCCGGTCCCGCCAGCCACCCGATTCGCAGCCCGGGAAGCCCGTAAGCCTTGGACAGCCCACCGCTGACCACTATCTTATCATAATCATACCGGCCGTAAAAACTGGGGGTTTCATTACTGTTCAGTTCCGCTCCCCTGTAGATTTCATCCACATACAACCAGGCACCGGCTTCGGCAGCCACATCCACGAACGCTTTCATATCCGCTTCACTTAAAATCGAACCTGTTGGATTATTGGGGTTGCAAAGGGCAATTACCCTGGTCTGCGGGGTAATTAACCGTTTGACTTCATCAATATCAGGTCCCCACTCCAGCTCTTCCTGCAAATAAAAAGGTCTGACATCGATGCCAAAGCCTCGGGCCAGCCCCCATATCTGCATATAATTGGGCAGCATTAATACCAGTTGGTCTCCAGGTTCCAGGTTACTCCAGGTGAAAACAAAATTGGCCTCTGCCGATCCATTGGTGACCAGTACATTGGCTGGACCTGCACCAGGATAGAGACGGCTTATAGTCTCTTTTAATTCATCATCTCCATCGGTTTGACCGTAGCCCAAACGAAGAACGGCCAATTGCCGCATTTCATCTCCCTCCAGTAGTTCCTCTAAGGTATAAGGATGGAGACCGGTTTCCGTCAGGTTGTAATCCACTTTGTTTTCGTACCACGACTGGATGCGCTCCAGGTCAAACATTTCAATTTTCATCGTTCCTTCCTTTTCTTTTACTTTTACCTGGCTCTATATTAAGGCAACATCATTTTTTTGTCAAATATACAATTGTTGTAAAGAAATCTTGAAAAATTTGGAAAAAACTTATATAATGAAGCTTCTATGGTCAAAATAAAAAATACTAAAATTCTAATCAACGGAAAGAAGAGGCTTTCCGGTCATGTTCGCATTGCAGGAGCCAAAAATGCAGCACTTCCCGAATTGGCAGCCATTATCTTAAGCAATGGTGAATTCCATTTCCGGGACGTTCCCGAAGTAGAAGACATTCGCGTGATGTTCCAGGCCCTGAAGAATCTTGGCGCTGAAGGTGAATTCCACTCCAATACCGTTAAAATTACACTCCCTGAGATAAAATCTCCAGTGGTTCCCAAAGAGATCGTGGAAACGTCCCGGGCGTCTATTTTAATCCTTGGCCCCCTGCTGGCCAGGAACGGTTATGCAAAAGTATCCAAACCAGGTGGATGTGCCATTGGCGAACGAAAAATTAATTTCCACATCCAGGGGCTGCAAAAAATGGGGGCTGAAATCCATGAAGATGACCAGCATATTATTGCCACAGCCCACAAACCCCTGCATGCCATTGATTACACCTTCCCCAATAAGACTGTCACCGGTACGGAGAATCTCTTAATGGCAGCCGTGCTGACTGAAGGGACAACCATATTGAGAAATTGTGCCCTTGAACCAGAAGTGGGCGATTTAATCCAATTGCTTCTCAGTATGGGAGCCGATATAAAAGGCAAAGATACCGATACCATAACCATTACTGGCAAGACATCTTTAAATGGTACGGTGCACCGCGTAATCCCCGACCGCATCGAGATGGGAACCTATGTGATTGCCGGGTGTTTTCAGGACAATGAAATTGTAGTGGAAAATGCAGTACCGGAGTATGTACATAGTTTGCTAAAAATACTGGAGGAAATCGGGGTTTATGTAGAGACCGGTAAAGATACCATAAAATTAAAGACCAACGGTGTTTTCAAACCCATTGATGTGGAGACTTCTCCTTATCCGGGCTTTCCCACGGATTTGCAGGCCCAGTTGACCACACTCTTAACCCAGGCCGATGGGATTTCACGAATCAAGGAAAATATTTTTAATAACCGGTTCCAACACACCCATGAATTGAACACAATGGGTGCCAATATTGAAGTTGAAGGTGATATTTCGATAATAAAAGGCAAAACCCCGTTAATAGGGAAAACCATCAGGGGTACGGATCTGCGTGCTTCAGCCGCCCTGGTGCTGGGCGGATTAATCGCTGAAGGCCAGACCATTATGGAAAACGCATATCAGCTATTCCGAGGATATGAAAATATGCCCCGAAAATTAGTACAATTGGGAGCAGATGTAAAACAAATCGAGGAGTAAACAATGAGTAGCAGAAACTGCGAATTCTGCAAAATCCAGTCAGGTGAATATAATACGGAATTTTTATTCGAAGACCACCGGGTGGTGGCGTTTAAAGACATAAACCCCCAGGCCCCGGTGCATATATTAATAATCCCCAGGGATCACTTCGATTCCCTTAAACAAATCAACGACGAAGCACTAATCGGTCATCTGTTTACGGCTGCCAAAACAGTAGCTGAAAAACTGGGACTCACAGACCACAGGTTGGTTATCAATACCGGACCACAGGCAGGTCAGAGTGTTTTTCACCTCCACTTGCATTTGCTGGGTGGTCGGTACCTGGGCTGGCCGCCAGGGTGAGTCCAGTTGGCAGTTGGCAATGTAGGGGCAGCCCCCTGTGGCTGCCCATAGTCGGTTAGTTTTAAAATAAAATAAGGAGTAAACAATGAAGATTACATGGATCGGTCATTCAGCCTTAAAATTGGAAGGCAGTAAAACCGTTTTTATCGATCCCTTTTTAACGGGGAACCCGGCAGCAAGCATGAGCCTGGACAATGTGACCCGGGCGGATGTGGTGGTGGTGACCCATGATCACGGTGATCACCTGGGCGATGGTTATGCGATCTGCAAGAAAACCGGTGCCACACTTGTATCCATCTTTGAAATTGCAGAGGCCGGTGCCAAACAGGGCATCAAAGCGGAAGGCATGAATATCGGCGGCACTGTAACGGTAGATGGGGTGGCGGTTTCGTTGGTTCCTGCGTTTCATACGGCCGGACTGGGCGGTACTGCCACCGGAGCAGTAGTGGAACTGGATGGCAAAACCGTATACCACGCCGGAGATACCGGACTAACCATGGAAATGCAGTTGATCGGCGAAATGTACACACCGGATATCGCCTTCCTCCCTATTGACGGCCGGTTTAACATGGGCCCCAAAATGGCAGCCAAAGCTGTTGAACTGTTAAACGTATCAAAAGTTGTGCCCTTTCATTACGACACCTTCCCATTGGTACACAGCTCACCGGAAGAATTCAAAAAATTGGTGGGTGACAAAAGCGACGTGATCATTATAAAACCTGGAGATTTTATAGAATTATAAATGCCTTACATTATTGATGGTGACAATTTAATCGGGAGTTGTTCCGATATCTCCCTGGAGGATCCCCAGGCAAGATCTAAACTTATCCATCTTGTCAGGAGATTCCAGGAGAACAGGAATAATAATGTTATCATTGTTTTCGATGGGGTACCGGGAAATGGAGTTCAGAGAGAGGAGGTGTCCCCTAAACTTTGTGTCCGCTACCCACCAAACGGCTCTTCTGCTGATGAGGAAATCAAACAAATCCTGGACGGTTTTGATTACTTTAAAGATGTGATACTGGTTACGTCTGATCGGGAGTTGAGGGAGTTTGCCAAAAAAAAAGGAGCCAAAATCATCAACTCCATCGAGTTTTTCTTCGAATTGAAACGGATTTCGCGAATCTCCGGGATGGAAGAAGAAACCAAAAAACGCATTGATGCCCGGTTGTCTGACCAGGAAGTAGACCTGTGGTTGAAAATTTTCGATCAGTAAGTATTACGAAGTAGGTAGTAGGTAGTGAAACGATTCTCTATCATTGGTGCGGGGAACCTGGGTACCTATCTCATAAATTCTCTCGTTAAAAAAGGCTATATCTTAAAATACATTTATAAAAAAGCAAAATATCCCAGCCATCAATTTGAGGCCGCGATAGAAGGTGATATCGGATTGATAGTGAAACAATCCGATTTCATTATTATTTCCACCCAGGAATCTAAAATCCGTGAAGCAGCAGAATTGGCAGCGGTTTCCTCCGATCCCAATGGAAAAATCTTCTTTCACACCTCCAATTCCCTTACCTCCGACGAATTAATCAGCCTGAAAGAGAAAGGCGGCAGTGTGGCTTCCTTTTCACCCCTGCAAACCTTTGCCGAAACCGAACCCAGCTCCAAAGAGAACCTGTTTAAAGGCATCTTTTTCCTGGCAGAAGGGGATCAGGAAGCAGTAAAGCTGGCGGAAAAGATTGCCGGAGACCTGGAAGCCCATGTATTAGTGGTAGATAAAGAAGATAAACCTTATATTCATATAGCTGCGGTTTCAGCTTCAAATTTCCTGGTTGCGATTCTAAAATTGGCGGAAGGGCAGTTAAAAAAGGCAGGTGCACGCTGCCGTGTACCCATTGATATAAAGGTATTACTGCCGTTGATCAAACAAACGCTGAAGAATGTGGAATCCAGGGGGGTAAAAGCGTCGTTGACCGGGCCGGTAAAACGCAAGGAAATGGGAATTATAAAAAAGCACCTGGAATTGTTGGAAGGAGATGAAAAAGAACTTTATAAGGCTCTCTCAAAGTTCTTGAAGAAATAGCGCAACTTTAGCAGTTGAAATAAACCGCAGTTTTACTATAATATCAATATCATATCTACCAAAAAAATCTCTCTACAGCAGTCTATCAAAATTACTATCCATTATTGTCTCGGAAGTTTTAATCGACTCCTCCCTTCTCGGAGTGGAAAATAAATTGGTAGAAGTGGAACCTTCTGTACTTAAAGCAGAAGAGGAAACCTCATAGCCATTACATTTCCATCATCAATCCATCACTTCAAATAATTTACCATACAAATATTTTTTTAAGAATATTTTAGTAACAAAACTTTTTTTTATAAAATATTTGTAATCGAATATTTTGTATGTTAAAATATTAATATATAAAACATCAATGAATGGAGGATATATTGAAGCGGGACATTGAAAATGCAAGTGCCGATTATCTAGCAGCGGAAATCTTCTCCAGTCCCTTATTGTCTCAGAAGTATTAATCGATTCATCCTTACTGGGTGGAGAAAACAAACTGGTGGAAGTGGAACCCTCCATTCTTGAAAAGGAGAATAGTACATGACGATTTATAACAAAAAACAACAACAAATTGCGGGGGAGATCGAGGAAGGGACGGCAAAATCCAATTGGCAAGACTGGAGATGGCAATTAAAACATTCCATTAAAGATATCGATACATTTGAGAAATTAACGGATATTTGTTTCAGTGAAAAAGAACGAGCCGAAATAGAGAAAACCATTGCCAGGTTTCCATTGAATATAACGCCTTACTATTTATCCCTGATCGATGCGGGGGATTATAAAAATGATCCGGTTTTCCATCAGGCATTTCCTGATCCGTCGGAACTATTAATGGACAGGTTTGAAATGAAGGACCCCCTGCTGGAGGAGAAGGACAGTCCGGTGCAAGGTATCACCCATCGTTATCCTGATCGTGTATTGTTCCTGGTCAGCAATGTTTGTTCCATGTACTGCCGCCATTGTACCCGAAAACGAAAAGTAGGGGATGTAGACTTTATTCCTTCAAGGGAAATTATAAAGAGGGGAATCGATTATATTCGCAGTACCCCGTGTGTCAGGGATGTGCTGATATCCGGCGGCGACCCTTTTATGCTTTCGGATGGCTACCTGGATTGGGTGTTGGGGGAGGTGAGGCGTATTCCCCATGTGGAGGTGATACGCATCGGAACACGAATGCCTGTGGTTTTACCCTACCGCATTACCGACAACCTGGTGACCATGCTTAAAAAACATCAACCGCTGTGGATCAATTCGCATTTTAATCATCCCCGGGAAATTACCGCATCTTCTAAAGAAGCACTGCAAAAAATGGCGGATGCCGGCTTCCCGTTGGGGAATCAAACGGTCTTATTGGCCGGAGTTAATGATTGCCCCAGGATCATGAGACAACTGGTATACAAACTCGTCCAGAACCGGGTGAGGCCCTATTACTTATACCAGTGTGACCTCTCCGAAGGACTTTCTCATTTCAGGACACCGGTAGGCAAAGGAATGGAAATCATTGAAAGTCTCATCGGTCATACCAGTGGTTTTGCAGTTCCTACCTATGTGATCGATGCACCGGGCGGTGGGGGCAAAATCCCCATCATGCCCAATTATATCATCTCCTGGTCCACCAATAAGGTCATCCTGCGCAATTTCCAGGGGGTGATTACCAGTTACCAGGAACCGGAAGCCTATGTGTCGGCCTTTTGCGATAGAAACTGCAAAAACTGCAACCTCCATTTGAAAGTCGATGAGGCCCCGGAGTACCGCTCATACGGCATTGAAAAGCTGCTCTCCGATGGGGACGAAACCATTGCCTTAACACCCATTAACGGAATTTCCTATAAGGAGGAATATAGGGAGAATCATAATGAATAATCCACAAAAAATAAAACGAATACTGGTGGTGGGCAGTTGGGCCAAAGAAGAGATTACCATTGAAAATTTAAAGAAGAACCCGGAGCTAGAAGTTTTTTCTTACCTGGATACCCATAACCCGGGTATTAGTGAACGGGTGGATGGATACTGCCTGGGTTCTTTATCCCAGGTGGAAAACATCTTGAATTATGCCAGGGAAATGAAAATCGATCTAACCCTGGTGACTACAGCCGCTCCCCTGGCTGCCGGATTGGTGGATGCCATGGAGGAAGAGAAAATGACGGTTTTTGCTCCCACCCGGGAAGCGGCCAGGCTGGAGTCTGACAAGGCATTTACGCGGGAATTAATGAAAGAATGTGTTCCTGAAGCTATTCCCCGGTTCAATGTATGTGATACCATTGAAAAAGCAATGGATTTTGCCCGGCAGTTGAACTGGCAGGTGGCGGTAAAACCCATCGGTCTCACCGACGGCCTTGGGGTGAAGGTTTTTGGTGTGCAATTAAATAGTGAAAAAGAGGTGGAAGATTATATCACGGAAATCCATTCCCAAAAAATCGGCGGTGATTCGCAGGTGATTATCGAGGAAAAAATGATGGGTGAGGAGTTTACCGTCCAATGTTTTGTTTATGAAGACACCTTTATTCCCACCCCGGCGGTGCAGGATTTTAAAAAACTGCTCAACGGAGAAAAAGGACCCAATACCGCCAGTATGGGTTCTTATTCCGACTGTAATCGTTTACTCCCCTTTATGAACAGTGCTGATTATAACCGGGCGGTTCAAATTATAAAGAAAACCCTGGCTGGTTTTAAAAAAGAGACCGGTGCATGGTGCCGGGGTATTCTTTACGGTCAGTTTATGCTGTGCCGGGATGGAATCCGATTGGTGGAGTACAATTATAGACCCGGAGACCCGGAATGGATGAATACGGTTGCCATCCTGGAGGACAACATTGCCGA
>JABAOH010005512.1_pt1 | contig 12593 bp, 9 predicted proteins | sample 7062181 | NCBI WGS metagenome assembly JABAOH01 (sample SAMN14538630, study PRJNA623070) | marine sediment metagenome | biome: marine biome [ENVO:00000428]; feature: marine pelagic biome [ENVO:01000023]; material: deep marine sediment [ENVO:00002113]; isolation source: pool of 5 deep marine... | reverse complement strand
CCCCCGGCGCGCCCCCTCGCCAACCACGATGCTACCCTTCTGTCAGCTATTGTTCAACCAAAAGAACCGGCGGGTGCGGTGGGCCACCAGCGTCGAAGGGGGATCGCCGCCGCAGATTTTTTTAGAAAATTTGCCTCCGCCGTGAGGGGTCCCCAGGGTGATGCGGCATGTACCTTTCAGAGACCGATTTTTTCACAATTTTCCACCCTTTTTCACGGAGACCCGCGCCATGGCCCTCCCGCCTGCCCTCCGCCGCTGGACCCCCCTCGGGGTGCTCTGCCTGACACTCCTGGCCACCCCGCTGCCCACACTCGCCTCCCTGGCCCCGCCACCGACGAGGAACGTTTGGTCCACAGCCAAACTGCGATTTCCAGCCCATCCCGCTCAACCACAGGCCTCCTCGACGCTCGCTCAACCGACCGCAGATGCGGTATCCGGTGCGGCCGTTGTCGGCCACGGCCTGCCGGGACGCGTTCCCGGCATCCTGTGGGACGACATCCGATCGCTGGACCGCGTCCGCCGAATCGCTTGACGTTATCCCGTGGCGCCCCAGGTTGCGGCGCCCCCTGGAAACCAGAAACCCGCTGAAGGAGCCATGTTATGCCTCGCCAGGCGTTGATCTTTGCCGTGTGTGCCTTCACCTTGTACTTTTCCCTTCTCGTGCAGCACCCCGCCCGTGGGGATGAAATCGAAGATCAGATCGCCCAGGAAATTGCCGGCTATGGCCGCAGAGGCAGATCTCCGGCAGAGACGGCAGAGGCACTTCGCCGTTATGCCGCAGGTGTGAACCGAGCGGCGGATATCCGACGGTCACTGCCGGAGGCATTTCCGGGCCACACTCCTTCTGAGATACGGAAAATTGCTGATCGGTTTGACGCCGCTGCAGACCGTTACCGTCAGGCGGCCCGGGAACACTTGTTGGAGCGATATACAGGCCCCAAGTCGTCATTCGCTCCACAATCAACCTCCGGGGAAGAATTCCGCAACCAGGGCGTCGCCCCTGCCGCCGATCGTCCGCCGCGGACAACCGTCATCGCCAGGGCACCTGGGCCCCCGCAGCCCCGCAGTCGCTGGGGCCGATGGGCTCGAGCGTGGGGCGACAAAGCGGTGCGGATTGCCAAGAGAATGGGAATCTTGGGAACCATGGCGGCCGTGACCGCCACGGGCACCGCTTATGCGAATACGCCTGAGGAAGACAAGCCCAATTTTGTGGCTCGTGAGACGGGGGCCGAGATTGGCAGCAACGTCGGTTCGATAATTGGTCCGGCAATCATCGCCATCTTCATGCCCGAACCGACCACCACGCTGCTGGGTGCCGCATCGCTGGGCAGTGCGATCCTGTTGGGCTCGGCCGGCGAGCAGCTGGGAGATCGCGTGGTGCCTCGGGGCGATCAGGATCCCCAAAGACAGCCGACGACTGCCGCGGCATCTCCCCTGCAAGGCAGCGCAGCCGAGACCAACGACGTCTTGGCAGAAATTCTGAATGACCTGCAACCGGCCAGCGACGACGGATCGCCGCTGGCCACGGCGTCCCGCGGAACGGGCCAACCTGGGGCAACCGCAGCGGACGACCTGGACGGGTATCGCGATCGAGCTCGCAGCGAAGTCGACCGCTTGACGCAAGTGGAACGGCAACGAGCGGCCGAGGCGGCTGCTCAACAAGCATGGCAAGCGGCCGCGGCAGCAGAACGAGCTCGACAACAGGCCGTCGCCGCTCAGTGGACCCATCCACGCCCCCGCGGTTGGCAACACCCTCGCCCCCGCGACCCGTGGGAATCCCTCGGCGAAGCCATCGGCCAGTCCATCCTCCACGGCTCACGTCACCGCCATCCACCCCACTTCGGGGGCGGATCCCGTCGGAACGGCGGCTGCTGACGTTTTTTCCCGCAACCTTCACCTCCTTGAGGCGCTCGACCATGTCTTATCTCCACCCAACCCTGCGGCCCTGGCCAGCGCGATTCGCCCACAGCCTGTTGCTCGCGGCTTTGTCGGTCAGCCTGCCGCAAATCGGCCACGTACCGACCGCCGCCGCGAGCGAAGACAAACATCCGGCCTCTGGCGACGATCCGGTAGCACGCCTGACCGAGGAAGCCCAGCGAGGTGTGGGCCGTGCCCAGTATGAATTGGCCTCCTTGTACCTCCGCGGTCACCGCGTGCAAAAGGACTATGCCCAGGCGTTGCATTGGAATCGACAAGCGGTCAGGCAGGGTATCGCCCTGGCGGCCAACGACCTGGGTTGCATGTACCAATGGGGCTGGGGCGTCGGACAGGATCATCAATACGCTGTCCGGTGGTACCGGCAGGCCGCCGACGGGGGCGAGCCGCTGGCGCAGTTCAATCTGGCGATGATGTACCGCGACGGGCTGGGCGTCCCGCAGGACATGGCCGAGTCTATTCGCTGGCACTCTCGGGCAGCCACACACGGTTTTGCACGTTCCCAGCACGCCGTCGGTTTCGCTTACCACACCGGTCGCGGACTTCGCCAGGACTACGAGAAGGCAAGGCACTGGTTTCGCAAGGCAGCCGCGCAGGGATGGGCCCATTCGGAAAATAACCTGGGAGTGATGTACCGTGACGGCCACGGGGTAGCCAAAGATTACGGACAAGCGTTGGAGTGGTTTCGACGAGCTGCGGATCGCGGTGACGCCGAGGCGCAAAACAATCTGGGCCAGATGTACGAAACGGGACGTGGGTTCATCCGGGACGAGTGCCAAGCGGTGGCCTGGTATCGCAAAGCCGCCGACCAGGGACTGGCACTGGCCCAACAAAACCTGGGGCTCGCTCATGCCGCCGGGCGCGGGGCCGAGAAAAACGAAGCGGAAGCCCTTCGCTGGTTCACGCTGGCCGCCCAAGGGGGCTCCGTCACAGCTCAACTGGAGGTCGCCGACCGCCACCAGTTCGCGCGGGGGACGCCGCGCAACTATCGCCAAGCGTTCAAGTGGTATCATCGAGCGGCGGATCAGGGAAACGCCCTGGCGCAAAACCGGCTGGGACACCTGATCACCAACGGTTATGGTGTCCAGCGGGATTATGCAGTGGCCCTGCAGTGGTTTCGCCTGGCCGCCCGACAAGGTCTGGCAGATGCCCAGGCCAACGTGGGGATCATGTACGTCAACGGGTGGGGCGTCCCCCAGGACCGCACCGAGGGGATCGCCCTGCTGTTGAAGGCCTCAGACCGAGGTAGCCGGATAGCGGCCGACAGTCTGCAACAGATGGGTGTTCGCGCCTAAAAGGAAATTTGCGATGCCGTATCCTTCTGTCTCTGCTCGGTTTCGCAACGCTTGCATGAAGACGCTCGTCACCGCCCTCTGCGGGGGAACCGCGCTGGTCGCGGTAGTCGCGCCCCTTTCGGCGACCCCCCCCTTGCTGGACCGGATCGATCGCGTGATCGGTAAGGTTCGCGGCTATGAGCTTCGTAGCGATCGGGATTCGCCCTGGGTCATCATGCACGCCGTCATCGCCCTAAAGACCGATGTCGAGGTCAACGTGGTCGATCGCGATCGACACCAACCGGTCAACGCAATTCGCTACCTGCTGACACAAGCTCAGTGGGACGGAACGCGAATTTTTCGAGCCACAGCCGGACGGCCATGGCTGCCGACCCGCGATATCACCCCCGGCTTCCACCAGTCCTACCTGATCCAGGACCACGTCAATCAATACCTGTGCGCTTTGGCCGACGCCAACGTGCCCTTGAACGAGAAATTGATTGCCGAGGGTGACCGGGAGTTCACCGTGGGCGATCTGTTGGCCGCCTGCCAATACAATTTTCGGCCGGAACAGGAGTTGGGCTGGACACTGGTCTGCCTGGCACACTACACGCCCGTCGACGAACCGTGGCCAGCCAGCGATGGAAGAAGCTGGACCCTGGCAGATCTCGTAACGCTTGCCACCGATCGAGACGTCCAGCACGAAACGGAGGGCGGGCCGCACCATCTCTACGGGGTGGCCTACGCACTGCAAGGCTGGCGGAATGCCCATCCTGGCAGATCCGCTGATGGGGCCTGGCGCCTGGCTGAGGAATATCTCGAGCGGCATATTGACGTGACCAGGCAATACCAACAGGACGACGGCGAACTGTCGGCGGGCATGTACAATCGGGGTGAACCGTCCTCCCATCCCGCCCAACTCGTTCACGCCACCGGACACACCCTGGAATGGCTGACGCGGGCATTGGCCCCTCACAGGCTGCAGGCAGGGTGGGTGACCCGAGCGGTCGAGCGGTTGGTACGGGAAATGGAGCGCGCACCCCTCCAGGAACTGACCCCCGGCGGCACCTACCACGCCGTTCACGCGCTGCGTCGCTATCGGGAAATAGCAGCTGCCTGGCAAACTCCGCACAAAGTTCGCTCAACGGCCCCCACTTCACCCCCCGCGGGGTTTGCGGGGTGGGACGGGAAAGGGGGAAGATAACCGGCAGGAAGAGCAAGCCAAAAGAAATAGACAAAAGAAATCAAAAGAAATAGACGCGCTACTTGACGACATATACTTGGCAAAATTGGGCAGGGCTCTGCGGCAGAAACTGCTTTGCCAAGCCCTCCAAGTTGCCTGGAAAAGTAGCCTGGCTGATTTCGGCCTTGCTGTAGCCGGCCTCTTTGAGGCCGGAGCATGCGCCTGTAGCCGGCCTCTTTGAGGCCGGAGAACGAGCATGCGGGCTCATAGAGCCCGCCTACAGGTTTTTTGAGGCTGGCGCCTGTAGCCGGCCTCTTTGAGCCAAAAAAGCAGACGCGCTACTTGACGAGATACAATTGGCAAAATGGGGCAGGCCTCTATGGCAGAAACTGCTGTGCTGAGCCCTGCAAGTGGCCTATACAATCAGCCTGGATGTTCCAGCATCTCTTCTCTTGGATTGCTCAGGAAAGGCGATGCTGAGTCGCCTTTTAGANNCCGAGATGAGCGACTGGCGTGCATTCATGCTGAGCGCAATGAGTTCTTGCGAAACCTCCGACGACAGATCGGAAATCTCTCCTACCAGCAGCTGGCAGGCGTCGATGACTCGCTCGGCCTCGCCGCTCTGCATCAAATCAGACGCCAATTGAAAAAACTCGGCTCGTGCCTCCTGGTCGGCATTTGCATACCATTGGCGTCCAAGTTTCATCATAGAATCTTCTTCCGGGGCCGGTAGCGGTTGCCCGTCCATAGACAACAGCTCAACCGACACGCCGAGTTTGTTCGTCAAGAATCCCGCAAGGTGCTTGAGATAACTTTGAGATTTCGGGCCGGGTGATGTCATCGTCTCCAGTGAGCCGAGCATGCTGCGCAGGATACCTACCAGCTTGTCTGGGGACGGTTGCCATTCAGTGGCAAAGTGATTTGCCCATCTGTGACGAATGTTTGTGATCAGCAATTCTTCCTCCTGACCAAGCTCGTAATCAATTACCTCCGTATCTGACAACGGCGGCAACGATCCTCTGCGTAACTGCCGAATCAGAGATTTTAGCGCAGAAGCGACCGTTTGATCGACCAGCGTGCGATCGGTCACCACGTAAGTTTGATAGATGCCGATTTCTGTGTGCATCCAGGTCTGGACAAGCTCTTTCGTCCGATACTTGTTCCCCGTATATGCCAGTGTTTGTACCTGGCGTGCCTGTCGTTTCTTTTCTTCCTGTTTTTTCTTCCGTTTCCGGTCACGTTTGCGTTGTTCCTTGCGCACGGGTCCGCTCCTTCTACTACCCTGTTTTGTGGCTCCAGGTTCCCTTAACCAAGAAGTATTTTGGCAATCTCGGCCGAATTTAGCAAGGGAATCGCTGGTTTGTATTCGATAAAAGCACTTTTGTTTATTTTCACTCGACTCGCCACCGGACAGCTAGCATGTCACTGCTGTTGGAAAGCAGAATGCCGAGACCAGAAAGCGGACGCGCTATGGGATCACATAACCTGGCAGACCTAAGCAGGGCCGTCCGGCAGAAACTGTCCTGCCAGGCCCTTCAAGTTGTCTAAAAAAGCACCCTGGCTGATTCCTCTGGCCTTTCACCACCCTGTAGCCGGCCTCTTTGAGGCCGGGGAGGCTGTAGCCAAACAATGCATCTGCAGGCGACCTCTTTGAGGTTGGGGAAAGAGAAACCAGAAGAGACACCAGAGGCGCTATTTTCATGACATACACTTGGCAAAATGGGGCAGGGCTCTGCGGCAGAAATGGCTTTACCAAGCCCTCCAAGTTGCCTGGAAAAATAGCTTGGCTGATTTCGGATGGATTTCGGATGCCTCCAATCTCAGAGGTCTCCCAGGCTCGGTCCTGACCGCGCGCATCTGCTGAGCGGTAAGGCGCTAGCCACCGGTCCGTGGCGCCAAAACCGGCGGGCCGGGACCGCTCAGGGAAAATACTGACCAAAATCGGCGGCTAGCGCCTCGCCGCTCAAGGTCCGTGGCGCCAAAACCGGCGGCTAGCGCCTCGCCAAGTAAGTACCTGGTCGATCGTGTAAATCGAGTTTCCAACAAGAATTCTGCTGGCTTTTCTTGCCGAGCTGTGTTTCCTTTGCTCCCTTTTGTCAAAAACTTTTTCGTCATTCTTCCGAGTGCTGCAATCCGCGAAGGTGTTACGGGGCGTTTTGTTCGGTACCGAAAGTTACTGGCAATTTCTGGGCGATGGTCAGCCGCTGGATAAAGTCGCACCGAGGAATTTCCGTCCCGCCCAGCCGCCGCGCGTGGTCGGACAGCTGCTGGATATCCAGCAGCTGAAAGCCGCGGGCCTTTAAGTGGCTGACCAGAGCAACCAGGGCGATCTTCGAGGCATTGCTGACCCGATGGAATTTCGATTCGGCTGAAAAGTATCCCCCCAGGCTGACGCCGTACGTGCCACCGACCAGCTGGTCTGCCTGCCAGACCTCGACGCTGTGCGCGCACCCTGCCGCATGCAAATCCTGGTAGGCCCGTATCATGGGCGGAATCAGCCAGGTGTTTCCTTGGCGGTCGCCGGCCGTGGCACAGCCGTGCAGTACGGCGGCGAAATCGTGGTCGCGGGTCACGCGGAACCGCCCGCTGCGCCAAGTCCGTCGCAACCGACGCGAGACGACCAGGCCGTCCAGTTCCAGGATCGCGCGGGGGTCGGGCGACCACCAGGCCAGCAAGTTTTCGTCGTCAAAGATCGGCCAGGGAAAGATTCCGTGGCTGTAAGCATCCAACAGCCAATGGGTCGTGAGTTTCCCGCCCAGCAGGACCAACCCCTCCGCATCGGCCGTCTCGACCGGCGGAAAAAACCGCGATCGGTTCATTTTTTCGGTCATGTCGGCCTGCGGGATCCGGTGGTGTTGTTTTTGTCGTAATTTGGTCCGGCGTTCCTGGGGCTGGGGCCCCAGTTTTTTGCCTGTCGCCGCGTTGCGGCTGGCGACCGGAGCGGTCATTTAGGGAACGGTATGGTGGCCAGCCCGGATTGCTTACCCGCTTTCTGCGGCGCGACGGCCAAGTTCTTGCCTGGCCGCGTCGGGCCCGGCACGTTGATCCTCAGGCTATGATCAAGAGGTTCGCCGTCCAATCGCTTTGTCTTGCTTGCCCGGCAAAGCCTTTCGGTCGCTCGCCACGACTCAAGTCTGCCCGCAATGGGGGCGAGGCCCCTTTGCCTTTGAGTATAAGGCCTGGCGCGCCCAGGCGCCCCGGTTTGCCTGACCGACAAGGGGGGAGGGAAGGGATTGGGGGGGAGGGGGCCCAGCGATCGGCAGCGACCTGCCGGGGACTGAACCGGTCTCGCGGCGGACCCACGTAAAGCCTTGTTTACCATGGGTCTCACCGCCGTTCGCTGGACCACCGCGGCTGGACCCCGTCCTTGACTGGCGACGGCCGGCACCCTGGCAGTCGGGGGTGCCGAATTGGGGAAAAACCTGCTGGGAAATCGGCGGAACCAACAAATCCGCGGGAATCATCCGCTGGAATAATCAACGTCCATGGATCCAAGCTCGGGGCGGGGGGGTGCTAGCATGCCTGACGGTTTCCATCGGTTCGGGCTGCTTGTCGCCGCGTTCGCGGCTGGGATAATACGTGGGTCGGCGGCTGGTTGAGGCCAGCGGAAATTTCGTTTGTTTTGCGTTGACCGGCGTCGCCGCACGTCACTATAATTTCGCCTCCGTTGAGGACGACGGGGCTCGGGACCCAGACATACCGAGCGAATCAGGAGGGTCAAGGAAGACCTGCGGCTGTGACGTGTGTCCGCAATTCTCTTTCTTGATGGAAACGTCGCAGGAGTTCTCGGTGTCGCAAGGAACCGCGTTTGACACCAAGGAACAGGTTCGCCAGGCCACCGACATTGTCGAGCTGGTGGGACAGTCTATTCCGCTGCGCAGGCAGGGGCGCGTGTATGTGGGGCTGTGTCCTTGGCACGACGACACAAAACCCAGTCTGCAGGTGAATCCCGAGCGGCAGACTTTCAAGTGTTGGGTATGCGACCTTGGCGGCGATGTGTTCAGCTTTATGATGCGCCGCGAGGGGGTTGAATTTTCCGAAGCCTTATCGATGTTGGCCGAACGAGCGGGGATTGGGCTTTCGTCGCGGGGGTCGGGTGATCCCGGCGGGGCGGTTGCGGGCCGATCGAAACAGACCTTATTTCGTGCCGCTGCCTGGGCGGAAGATGAATATCACCGATGCCTGATCTTTGACGCCGCCGCCGAACCCGCTCGTCGCTACCTGGCCGAGCGCCAAATCAGCGAAGAAAGCATTCGTCGTTTTCGCCTGGGGTTCGCGCCCGAGTCATGGTCCTGGTTGGTTGACCGTGTACGGGGGACGGAGTTTACCACGCAGGACCTGGAGCGCATCGGGCTGGTGGCGACCTCGTCAAAGACTGGACAACCTTACGCTCGTTTTCGCGGTCGGGTTCTCTTTTCGATCCGGGACACGCAGGACCGGCCGATTGCGATGGGGGGTCGGATTCTTCCGCAGCTGGCGGACGATCGAGCGGCGAAGTATATCAATTCGCCGGAGACGCCGTTGTTTTCCAAGAGCAGCCAGCTTTACGGCCTGAATGTTGCTCGACAAGCCATCAGCCAATCGCGTCACGCCATCGTGATGGAGGGTTATACGGACTGCATTGCGGCGGTGCAGGCCGGCTTGGAAAACGTCGTGGCGGTCTTGGGCACGGCCCTGGGGCCTCGGCATGTGCAATTGTTAAGCCGTTATGCGGACAGCGTAACGCTGGTGCTGGACGGTGACGAAGCGGGCCAGCGGCGGGCGAACGAGATTTTGGACCTGTTTGTGGCCAGCTCGTTGGACTTGCGGGTCCTGACGCTGCCCGACGGGCTGGATCCGTGCGACTATGTGTTGCAGGAGGGTGCCCAGCGGTTTGGCGCCATCCTGGCCGAGGCAGTCGACGCGTTGGAGCACAAAGTCAAGGTCGCCACTGGCGACATCGATCCGGCGGACGGATCCCACGCTGCCAATCGGGCCTTGGAGGAGATCCTGCAAACCCTGGCCAAGGCGCCGCCGCTGCGGTCGGGCGGTACGACCGCCTCGGCTGTGCGCGAGGAACAGTTCCTGGCCCGGATCGCTCGGCGATTCCGCGTAGCCGAACAGGCTCTGCGCGACCGCCTGGCCGTCCTGCGGAGGCGCGGCAGGCGTCCTGCGACCTTGTCTGCCGCGCCATCTGCGGACAGCCCGAAATCGGTAATTGCCGACCCGTGGGAACGGGAGTTTATCGAAATTTTGTTACAGCAGCCGGAAGCGATTACGAGGATTGCCGAGCAGATTGGGCCGGAGCAGTTAAGCGACGTGGTCTGCCGGCGGATTTACACCCGCTGTATCGAACTGTCCGCTGCCGGCATTCCCGCGGATTTTGATCGGCTGATCCTGGAATTTGACGATCCGGAGTTGAAAAGCCTGCTTGTCGATTTGGACGAGCGAGGTCGGGATCGCGGCGGTCGCGATCTCGTGCAGCAGTTGCCCGATGTATTGAACAGTTTCCGCCGGCGGCAGGAATCCCGTCAGGGGTTGGCGACCGTGGCGGCACTGCGCGAACATCAATTTGACGAAACCGAGGAGGTCCACATTCTGCAACAGCTCGTGGAAGAACAGCGGGCCCGTCATCAGCCCAAATGAACGCTGACGGACGGCCCCGTGACCCTGCCAGGCAGTTCCCCACCTACGGACGGGTAAGGATGTCTGGCCAAAAACCCGCGTCCAACGCGCAGGAAGCGCCAAGGGAGGTTGAAAGCGTGCAGACTCAACAATCGAAGCTCGAGCAACTTGTCCAAACCGCCAAGACCCAAGGTTATCTCACTTACGAAGATGCCATTTCTTATCTGCCGGACGATGCGACCGGCACGCAACAGCTGGACGAACTGATCCACACCCTGGAAGACCTCCAGCTGGAACTGATCCCCAGCAGCAGGGCACCGGCCGGGGACAAGCATCAGCTGTCCAAGGCGGTCAGTCGCGAGCCGGAGCAGCCCAGTTTGTTGGGGGACGAACCGGTCGAATTGCCCCGGGCCAGTGCGGACCCGATTCGCACCTACCTCAGCCAAATGGCGCGGATCCCGCTGTTGTCGCGCGAGGAAGAAATCGCCATGGCCAAGGAGATCGAGATCACACGGCGCTGTTTCCGGCGCGCGTTGTTGGGATGTAATTTCGCTCTAGAAACAACCGTCACCACGCTGGAAAAAGTCCACAACGGCCTGCTGCCGTTCGACCGCACGATCAAGGTTTCGCTGACTGAGCAGCTGACCAAGGAACAGATCCAGGCGCGGATGCCGCTGAACTTACCCACATTGCGCAAGATCATGACCCGCAACCGCACCGATTTTGCTCAACTGATCAGCCGTCGCACGCATCGCCACGACTGGATGGCCGCTCGACGCCGCTTCCTCCGTGGCCGGCGCAAGGCGTTGACGCTGGTGGAAGAGCTGAGCCTGCGTTCGCGACGCGTGCAACCCTTGATTGCTCAACTGGAAGAATTCTCGCGACGCATGAGCGAACTGCGGACCTTGATTCGGCAGGCGGGCGGCAATCCTTTTCCGTCGCAGCAGCTGTCGGATTGGCGCCGCGAGCTGCGGGAGCTGATGATGATGACGATGGAGACCCCCCGCAGCCTGCGCAACCGGTTGAAGACCGTGCGTCGCTATTTCGAAGATTACGAAGCGGTCAAGCGTCGCTTGTCCAGCAGCAACCTGCGGCTGGTCGTGTCGATCGCCAAGAAATACCGCAACCGCGGCCTCTCGTTCCTGGACCTGATCCAGGAAGGCAACACGGGGCTGATGCGGGCCGTCGATAAATACGAGTACCGTCGCGGTTACAAGTTTTCCACCTACGCCACCTGGTGGATTCGTCAAGCGATCACGCGTGCGATTGCCGATCAGGGGCGAACGATTCGCATCCCTGTGCACATGATCGACGTGTTGAGCCGGCTGCGGAACGCGTCGAAATATTTTGTTCAGGAGATGGGTCGCGAGCCGACCCCGGAGGAGGCGGCCCATGCCGCCGGAATCAGCCTGGACGAGACACGCCGCGTGCTCGATATCGGCCGGCATCCGGTGAGCCTTGACCGACCTGTCGGCGAAAGCGAAGATAATAGCTTTGGCGAGCTGATCGAGGATAAGTGCTCGGACAACCCGTTGCGATTGGCCAACCACGGCCTGCTGCGAGAACGGATCGAGGACCTCCTAAAGACGCTCACCTACCGTGAACGTGAAATTATTCGCTTGAGGTACGGACTGGATGACGGTTACACCTACACCCTGGAGGAAGTTGGCCGCATCTTCAGCGTCACGCGCGAGCGGGTACGGCAGATCGAGGCCAAAGCCGTCCGCAAGCTGCAACACCCGGTTCGCAGCGACCGGCTGGCCAGTTTCCTGCCAGCGGCAGCGGGTTAAACCGCTGCGCGACAGCCACCAGCCGCTGGTCCATTGACCAGCGGCTTTTTTTATGGAATCACATGAGGCGAACTATGAGCGTATCTGCCGGCGTACTGCGCACGCTGCACCGACTGCATTGCCAATTGGCTGAACAGCAGGAGCGCCTCCAGCGGGGCCCGCTGCAAATCAAGGCCGCTCAGGCCAACGTTGCCAGGCTCCAGGAGGCGTTCACCGCCACGCGCGAGAAAGCCACCGCTGCCCGCGTGGCGGCAGACCAGAAACAGCTGCAACTGAAGACGGGTGAGACAAAAATCCTGGATCTGCGCACCAAGCTGAATACCTGCAACACCAATCGCGAATACCAGGCATTACTGGAACAAATCGCCGCCGACGAAATGGCCAATAGCGTGCTGGAAGACGAAATCCTGGAGGCCCTGGACAAAATCGAACAGCTGCAGGTTTCCGTGGGCGAAGCGGAACAGGGGGTGGAAAAAAGTAAGGCCGAACTGACCAAGGTCGAACAACAAATCAACAGCACCGCCGATTCCCTCAAATCGGATATCGAACGGATCCGGCAAGAACTGGCAAACGCCGAACAGCAACTGCCCTCAGATTTCCGCCCTGAATACGACCGCATGGTCAAGGCCAAGGGGGCGGAGAGCATGGCGGAGGTGGAAAACGATTGCTGCAGTGGCTGCCACCAGCAGATTACCCCCAATTTGCTGAACAAGCTGTTGATGTCACAAGTCGTCTGCTGCACCAGTTGTGCTCGACTGCTGTACCTGCCCGAGGCAGACAGGTAGCGGCGTGGTGAGCGGGCCAGCG
>JABAOH010003152.1_pt5 | contig 12593 bp, 8 predicted proteins | sample 7062181 | NCBI WGS metagenome assembly JABAOH01 (sample SAMN14538630, study PRJNA623070) | marine sediment metagenome | biome: marine biome [ENVO:00000428]; feature: marine pelagic biome [ENVO:01000023]; material: deep marine sediment [ENVO:00002113]; isolation source: pool of 5 deep marine... | reverse complement strand
AACTCTGCCCTCATACTGAGCAGATGGTCCCCCGTCTGGACCAGCTCCCATCGCATCTGTTCCAAGTCAGCCATCTTCAGGCTGGAGAGAAGGTCTCCCTCTCCTTTGGCCTCCAGGTTGCCCAAGTGCTGCTGAAGGGCAGCGAGGTGAGCCGTCGCTCGTCGATACTTCACGTAGCTGAGGATGCCCAGGCACGCCAATACGATGACGAGCGGAAGAACCACGCCTACAATTCTGGCTCGTCGGGACATCACGCCTTCCCTGTGCTGCTCGCTGGAGTTTCCAGATCTGCCACGAGGTCACACGCCAGTTGATGCGTTAGGCAAGTATATCACATCGACATCGAGCGGACAATAGTTCACCGACCGACTCCATGGCTCTGGGCTGTGAGACGACCATCTAGAATACAGAATCTCCTTGCGTCCCGGACAGCGTTTCGTTCGTCGTGGCCCGCAAGACCGTCTCACCCAAATGGGACATCATACCATAGGATCGCCAAAAGTAACTGCCTGCCAGTGGCCATTAGCTATCCGCCTCGCGGCTTGGCGAGAAAGGAACTGACTTGCCGCGTTTTGTGTGCCGTGCACGGGGGTGATAGAATAGGGAACTCACTCACAAGATTGAGATGGGATGAGATCTAAAGCACTGAAGGCCTTCAACCGTTCGCTGCTACTCCTGCTCATGCTGGTCACTCTGAAGAGGGACTCCCTCCATCCAGCAGGTTCCTTCGAGTACCGCACCGACCCATTCACCGGCTCCCACAAGTTCGACTGGTCCAACTACGAACTCCAGACCATCCTGGCGAAGCTGACCAGCAGGATAACCGGGACGGACCAACCCCATGGCCTGAGCGAGGAGGAACAGGTGCAGCAGGTCCGAGAGTACTTCTCGCTGGTGGACGAAATCGGCAGGCTGGAGAGCGAGATCATGATGGCCGAGAGTAAGGACGACCCAACGTCACAGATCAGTGCTCTTCAGGCTGATCTGGACGCCAAGCGAGAGCAGCGCCTGAGGCTGGAGAACCTCGTAGAAAATATCATCCTCCGGCAAGTGGAAGAGGTTCTTCTCTATGAAGGGATAACTCTCCCCGTCCCTCTCCTGGGCCGCCAGCTGATGCCGCCCGTGCAATTCGAGTTCCAGTCATCGCCGGATTTTCTGATCATCTCTCGGCGCGACAAGATAGATAGGATCGGAAGCGTCTCGTTGCAGCCTAACCTGAGTCCAGCCCAGATGGAGGAGATAGAACGTTCAACCGATGACTTCGGCGTCTCATCCATCATAGTGCCGACGGGCGGCGTTGGCGCCTATCCCACTGTGATCACAGAGCAGACTTCTCTCGATTTCGCCATCAGAGCCGTGATCCATGAGTGGACTCACAACTATCTGTTCTTCTTTCCTCTCGGTCAGCGGTATGGTCAAAGCCAGGAGTTGACGAGCATGAACGAGACAGTGGCCACCATGGTCGAGGAAGAGGCGGCACTGGAGTTGGCAAGGCGATTCTATCCGGACATCCACGAGAGGTGGATGGCAGAGAGAAGCCGCGAGCCGGTGGCACCGGCCGCACAGGCGCACGAGGACGAGTTCAGCTTCAACGCCAACATGCGGAAGACAAGGCTGCGCGTGGAGGAGTTCCTTGCAGCGGGGAAGGTGGAGGAAGCAGAGGCTTACATGGAGCAGAGAAGGCAGAAACTCGTGGAGATGGGTCACTACGTCAGGAAGCTGAACCAGGCCTATTTTGCTTTCTACGGCTCATACGCTGCCGGAAAGGGCTGGGCAGCCGAGACGAATCCCATTGGAGAGCAAATGCGCGTTCTAAGAGAGAGAAGCCCTTCTCTGGCCGCCTTCCTAGCTACGGTCGCCCGCATGAGCAGCTATCAGGATCTCCTGGACGAACTCGCCACGCACTGGCAGGCTGAGGGGTTGGACATCGCCACACTGGTCACAATTCTCCCCTGGCGATCTCCATCACCATCCGTTCCCGAATAAAACCAAAGAATTCCTCAAAAAAGAAGCGCCTGTGCCCCAGCCGGGTTCATACCTTCTCCCCTTCCACCGTTCTTACCACCTCGAGAAGGAAATCGGACAAGGCTTTCTTGCTTTCAGTACCCATCCGGCTGAGGTTTTCTTGATATCTTCCCACGTGAGACAGGAGCTTGTCGGTGAACCTTGCGTTGCCTCCTTCCGCCAATGTGAAGCCGACAGGCAGGCCTGCCAGCGCGCTGAGACCCGATTCCCCAGCCAGCATCAGTGTGCGGACCTCCTTCAGCAGCCGCGCTCTCGTCTCTTCTCCCAGCTGGCACATCTGTAGCACGATAGCCGTGATCATCTCAGTGCTGTGAAGCATGGGGGACTGCCGTCGGGGAATCCGCGACAGGAGTTCCTCCAGCATCTGATCGTATTCGCCTTTGCTCCTCCTCAGGGCTTGGAGGATCTTGTCCCTCAAGTCCTCCCATTCCGTACGCTCGTAGTCCTCGGGTAGCGGATCGCTGAACAGGGCTTTGGCTCGCTGCGTCGGATAGAAAACGATTGTGGAACGACCGGGCCCGCGCTGCTTCTTGGGCAAGAGGTACTGCGAGGCCACCATGCCCTGCTTCTTGAGCAGGCGCAACATGTCATAGGCCGAGATGTTGCTGATCTTGAGCTTCTCCGCCACAGCGGAATAGTGAAGAGGCGCCTTGACTTCTCTGTAGAGCTCCCAGAACTGTTCCAGGAACGCTTTCTGGCGTTCGGTCATACCCATGAGCGCGCTCCCTCTATTACTTATCATACTCCACTGTGCATGCCTTGTCAAGCCCGCCCTCGGCAGCGCGTGTCGCCTGAGGCCAGGCCATCAAGGCCTTGCCATCACGGCGCTATCCTGGTGCCCGTCTGCCCTCGTAGGTCGCCAACGCCCCACGCCACTTTGCGCGCAAGCCATCGTTCTGACCCCCGGTGCTAGAGTTCTCGCGAGCTGCCAAAATCCCTCAGACGGTGTGAACAGAGTTCTGGCGCAGGCTTTTCCATTCTTTGGAAAGATGGGGGCTAGGATGCCACACCTGTCGTATTAGGTGTCCATGTGGATACATCCACTCTTGAACACTGCATTCCTCACTTTGGACTTGACCAAGACCGAAACAGGACCATCTTTTGACCTTCTTGTGCTATCATGAGTAGGAGGATCCGAACGCGAATCGTTCATCCGCGAAAGAGCGACTGTGTCTAGTGACGCTGATGCGCTGTCTTGGGCCTCTTCCCTGTCTTTGCGAAGTGGAGGAGGCTATCCTCCGGACTGCTGTGAATTGGCAATATACGAAGTCTCAGTCTGTCAGGTGAGGGTAGACACGGATATCAGAATGGCTTCACGAGGAAATCGAAGGAGGCAACATGAGTGATGAACTCGCAAATCCGGGACCTCTCGGTCTCTTGGCTTTCGGCATGACCACGGTGCTCTTGAATCTGCACAACGCCGGCCTTTACCCACTCGACAGCATGATTGTGGCCATGGGTTTCGCCTACGGTGGCCTCGCCCAGGTAATAGTTGGCATACTGGAGTTCAGAAAAGGCAACACGTTCGGTACTGTGGCGTTCACATCGTATGGCCTGTTTTGGTGGTCTCTTGTGGTCTTGCTCCTGCTGCCTGCTAGCAGCTTGTGTGTGAGCGGTCCCACAGCCAAGTCATTGGCGGCGTACTTCTTTGTCTGGGGCCTCTTCACGCTAGTGATGTTCTTCGGAACCCTGAAGACGAACCGTATACTACACACCGTTTTCATGAGCCTGGCGATTCTATTCTTCCTTCTCACGGCAAGAGAACTGACTGCAAGCACGCTTCTCGCGACGTTGACTGGCCTTGAAGGCGTGATTTGCGGCTTGAGCGCGGTCTACTTGGGCCTCGCGGAAGTGTTGAACGAGGCGAAAGCGAAGACGGTTCTGCCCATATGGGAGGTGGGATAGGCCCCCGGACACCATCTCTGTGCCGCACCCATCACGGCACCTGACGCCGCAGTACAAGGCCCTTGACTCAACACATAGACAACCTTGGAAGAAAGACTCTGTCCCGAATCACGCCTTCTGGGTACAGCTTCAGCTCTAGTCCAGTGATTATAGAATCCAGGGCTGGTGCCTCCTTGGAGCCTCAACAGCGTTCTTCCCTGAGGGTAATCCAATTGCGGGATCGTAGTGTGCACATGCCGCGCGATCCGCGCAGGTCTGCTACAGTTCAACGTGAAGCGCTTGACGAGTAACGTTGGTTGACTAGTGTACCGAACTTCGGTATCATTGAATTGGTGAAGGAGGACAGCGTAGGATGACACAAAGAGAAGATACCATTACTTCGCTACTGGAGGAGAAGAGGCTCTTCCGCCCGTCCGAAGACTTCCGCAGCAAGGCCGCGGTAAAAAGCATAGAAGAATACGAGGCCCTACACAAGGAGTCCGAGGACGACTTGGAGGGCTTCTGGGCCCGGCAAGCGGAGGAGCACCTCGACTGGTACAAGAAATGGGACAAGGTACTAGCGGGGGATCCGCCTTCCTGGAGATGGTTTGTGGGGGGACAACTGAACGCCTCCTACAACTGCCTCGATCGGCACCTCAAGACGGAACGCCGAAGTAAGACGGCCCTCATCTGGGAAGGGGAGCCGGAGGGCGACAGCAGATCGTACACTTACGAGGAACTACACAGAGAGGTGTGCAAGTTCGCCAACGTCCTGAAGAGCCTGGGCGTGAAGAAAGGCGACAGGGTGTGCATGTATCTGCCCATGATTCCCGAGCTGCCCATCGCCATGCTGGCCTGTGCCAGGCTCGGGGCCATCCACAGTATCGTCTTCGGAGGTTTCAGCGCCGAGTCTCTCAAGGATCGCATCCTGGACGCCGAGGCCAAGCTCCTTATCACCAGCGACGGCAGCTTCCGTCGAGGGAGAATCACTCCCTTGAAGGGCAACGCCGACAGTATCCTGGACGACTGCCCCTCTGTGGAGAATGTTATCGTGGTCAAGCGTACCGGTGCCGACATAGGGTGGACGGACGGCCGCGATCACTGGTGGGATGACCTGATGGCAGATGCTTCGCCCGCGTGTGACGCCGAAGTGATGAACGCCGACGACATCTTGTATATCCTCTACACCAGTGGTACCACCGGCAAGCCCAAGGGCGTCGTCCACAACACGGCGGGGTACCTGCTATACACCGCATTGACCATGAAGTGGGTCTTCGATATCAGAGACGAGGACGTCTACTGGTGCACTGCCGACATCGGCTGGGTGACTGGCCACAGCTACACCGTGTACGGCCCTTTGGCTGTCGGAGCGACGAGCCTCATGTTCGAGGGTGTGCCCAACTACCCTGAGCCTGATCGCTTCTGGGAGATCGTCGAGAAGTACAAGGTCACCATCTTCTACACCGCTCCCACCGCCATCAGGGCCATCGCCCGTGATGGGGAGGAGTGGCCCGCCAAACGGGATTTGAGTTCCCTCCGCCTGCTGGGCAGCGTCGGGGAGCCCATCAACCCGGAAGCCTGGATGTGGTATTACAAGGTCATCGGCCATGAGAATTGCCCCATTGTGGACACCTACTGGCAGACGGAGACAGGCGGTGTGGTCATCGCCCCTATGCCCGGCGCCATACCGTTGAAGCCCGGTTCGGCTACCAAGCCCTTCCCGGGGATCTTTCCGGACGTGGTGAGGGACGACGGTACGCCATGTGCTCCCAACGAGGGCGGCTATCTTATCATCAGGAAGCCGTGGCCCGCCATGCTGATGACGGTGTACAAAGATCCCCAAAGGTACATAGATACCTACTTCTCCCGCTTCGCAGACCTTCCCAACACCTACTTCACCGGTGATGGGGCGAGGAAGGACGAGGATGGGTATATCTGGTTGATGGGCCGTGTTGATGACGTAATTAATGTGTCAGGTCACCGCATTGGCACCATGGAGGTGGAAAGCGCTCTGGTGAGCCACCCCGCGGTGACCGAGGCCGCAGTGGTGCCTTTCCCTCACGAGATCAAGGGCCAGGCCCTCTACGGTTTCGTAACCCTGATTGGCGGCGTGCAGAAGAGCGAGGAGTTGAGGAAGGAGCTGGCCTTGCACGTGGGGAAGGAGATAGGACCCATCGCCAGGCCGGACAAGATACAGTTCGCCGACGCGCTCCCCAAGACCCGCAGCGGCAAGATCATGAGACGTATCCTCAGGGCCATCGCCGAGGGCCGGGAGCAGCTGGGCGACACCACCACCCTCGCCGATCCGTCAGTGGTAGATGAGTTGGTGAAGGATAGGCTGTAACATACACAATCTCCGGGTTTTGGAAACTGCGGAGGTTCGTTGAACGCGCTAGAGCGCCCACAGCGAACCAAGAGGGCTACCGTGGCAGAAACGGTAGCCCTTTGTCATCTCCAATAAGCCACCCGTCTTGTCCTACATCACAGACCGACCCAAATGTCTTTAGGTACGGCCTGATGTCAGGCCTACCCCGGACCGTGCTGGTCTAGGTTCCTTCAGCAAAGGAAAGACGTGCTCTTTGATGCGTCCAATTACCGTCTGAACCTCTGTCCTGATCTCCTCCTTCATGGGCCCTGTGGTGTACACGTGCCGATCCCGAAGGCCGCCCCCCTCCACATACTCGGTTCCAAGCATCATCCCGCCGATCGAACCCACATAGTCATCTTCAGGCTCGATGCCATTCATGATCGCCCAGGCCAGGCACCAGGCGCGGGTGACGCTGTTGAGGTGATAACCTCCCCCGCCCAGCACCAGGCATCTGGGCGAGATGCGTTCTATGGTCTTCGCAGCCTCCGCATACCCGTTGTTCGTCAGGGCCAGATGGGAGAGCTGATCAGGTAGGAGGCCGTCTGCCCCTAGTTGCGCCACCACGATGTCCGGGTCGAAGGATGCCACCGCCTCCGGCACTATCTCGTTGAAGGCCATAAGAAAGACCTCGTCGTCCGTCTGCGGCGGTAGTGGCACGTTGATGTTGTACCCGCGTCCCTTCCCTAGACCGATTTCCGTCTCGAATCCTGTCCAGGGAAAGAGCGTCTTCCCTGTCTCATGTAAGGAGATGGTCAGGACACGATCCTCCTCATAGAAAGCGGCCTGCACACCGTCGCCGTGGTGGGCATCGATGTCTATGTAGGCGATACGATGCCCACGCCGCAAGAGGTCCTTGACGGCGACCGCTATATCGTTGATATAGCAGAAGCCTTCAGCATTACTCCGCTGAGCATGATGGAAGCCCCCAGCCACGTTGAAGGCCAAGTCGTGCCTTCCCTGCTCGAGCAATTGGGCCGCAAGCAGGGTCCCTCCAGCGACCAGCGAGGAGTAGTCATAGACCCCAGGAAAAACGGGGCAATCCACAGTCCCCAGACCGAACTGGATCAACTTCTCTCTGAAGACGCCATCATTGGCTTCCTCAAGTGCGCCCAGGTAGTCCCAGTCGTGAAAGAGGGCCAATGTCTTCGGAGGAGCCGGTTGTGGCTCCAACACGTCCACCCAGGGCTTCTCAAGCAGGCCGTACCTATTGCACAAGTGCACGGTTTCCAGCGCTCTCACAGGCTCCAGTGGATGTTCTTCCCCATACTCGTAGTCAGCATATCGAGACGAATAGATGAATACGGTCCTGATTATCTCCTCAGCCACCACGCGTAGCAGCGCCTTGGGCTCCAAGGGCTTAGTGAGCCAGCGTGTCTCCCCGATGTATTCGTCAGGACCGTCAACCACGGGCAGGGAGGTGACCATCACGACCGGAATGTCCCGCAATGCGGGCGTCCATTCCATCCGCTCCTTGAGTTCCAGGCCCTCGGTGTCATAGGAAAGCGTGACGTCCAGCAGCAACAGGTCTGGCTTCGCATTGCTCATGACCTCCAATGCCTCACTGCTATCGCTCGCCGACATGACGTGGTACTCATCACTTTGCAGGATCCGTCCTGTAACCCGCGTGAAAGCGGGATCATCGTCAACTATTAGGATCCTAGCCATGCCTCTCTAGCCTCATGGTCGCAATGTAGATCCCATCCTCATAGACGAGCTCGACAGGGTAGTCGGCTCTATTGAGAATGGCGAGCATAGGTCCATTGGACTCCAGGATCTCCGCGGTGAACGCCCTCACGCCATGCTGCCTGCCAATGTCAGCCAGGTAGCGGAGAAGAAACGTGCCAATGCCGATGTTCTGCCAGTCGTCGCGCACGGTGAAGGCCATCTCAGCCAGATCCAACTCCTTCCCCAACAGACCGTACCTTCCCACCGCAATCACGCGCTCGCGCCCCTCACTGCACGCCAGGCCCACTATCGCCATCTCCCGCTCATAGTCTATGGTGGTCATGGTCTGGACGGTTTGATGTGGCATGGCCCTCAGAGGCGCGAAGTACCGCTGGTAAATGCTGCGGTCTGAGAGTGAATAGAAGAAGTCCTGCATCATCGACTCGTCGGTGGCCTTGATGGGCCGGAAGAAGACCTGCTCTCCTCTGAAGGTGGCTCTGCTCTCCAATTCAGAAGGATACACACCTACAGGGATCAACTGGTCGCCGTAGATATACAAGTTGTCCTTGGCCTCTTCCAGCAGCCGGGCGCGGAACTTGGGGTGGGCAATGTTTATCAGCGCCAGGACACGTTCGCGCACATTCTTGCCGTGCAAGTGGGCTGTGCCGTACTCGGTTACCACATAGTAGACGTCACCCCTGGTGATCATCACCCCAGCACCCCTGGACAAAGCAGGCACGATGCGCGACATGACCCCGCCTGCTGCAGTCGATGGCAAGGCTATAATGGGCTTACCCCCCTTCGCCTGCGCGGCACCTCGGATGAAGTCCACCTGTCCTCCCAACCCGCTGTAGAATACCTGTCCCAGCGAGTCTGAACAGACCTGGCCCGTCAAGTCGATCTCCAGCGCCGAGTTGATCGCTACCATGTTCACATGCTGTCTGATGATGGAAAGGTTGTTGGTGTATTCGGAGGGACAGAACTGGAAGTCCGGGTTGTCATCTACGAACTCGTAGAGATGCCGGCTGCCCAGACAGAAGCTGGTCACCACCTTGCCACGGTCCAGGCTCTTCATGGAGTTGGTTACAACACCCTTCTGCATCAGATCGACTATCCAATCCGAGACCAGTTCGGTGTGCACTCCGAGATCCCTCTTCTCCTCCAAGAAAGGCGCAACCGAGCGCGCGATCTTGCTGATCCCCATCTGAATCGTAGCACCATCCTCCACCAACGCGGCCACATTTCGACCGATCTTGAGCGACACTTCGTCTGGCGTCGGAAAGTGAAGCTCAGGCAAGGGCGCATCGTTCTCCACGAGCGCAGTTATCTGATCTACGTGGATGAAGCTGTCGCCGAGGGTCCTAGGCATGCGGGGATTCACCTCAGCGATGACATGACGGGCGTTTTCCGCAGCGGACTTCACCACGTCCACTGAGACCCCATAGCTGCACAAACCGTCCTCGCCGGGAGGCGTGACCTGAATGAGCGCGACATCGAGGTGTATACTCCCGGAGGCGAAGAGGCCCGGTACCTCCGAAAGAAAGACAGGGGTGTAATCTGCTCGCCCCTGGCAGACAGCGTCTCTCACGTCAGGTCCTATGAAGAGAGCGTCATGACGGAACAAATCGCCGTATTCGGACTCGGTGTGAGGGCTCAGAGCAAGAGTGAGGCTGTGGATCAGCCGTACATTTGCCAGTTCGGCCGACATCCGGGACAGCTCCTGCACGAGGAGTTGGGGAACCGCGGCCCCAGAGCCAATGAACACCGAGCACCCGCGTCTGACAAGCCTCAACGCCTCCCGGGCTGTTGCGAGCTTGCTCTTGTATCGCTCTCGCCAGTCCTCCGTTCCCATTCAGCCCTCCTCCACTCATCAGCGACACAGAGGTTGCGCATCAGTACCGAGGATGACCCGGATAGCCACGCTGCTCAACCAGTCCGGCTCATAAACGACGCGGTCCTCACCGATGCCGAAGTGCCCGCGCAGACTGTCCAGCGTGAAGCTGTCCCCCGCGTAGCTGATGATGGTGGTTTCCCTGTGGTTGAGCGCGTCAGCCTTTGCCACTCCTACCACCCGGTATCCTTGTGACTTGAGGCGATCAGCCATCTGAGAGGCGAATCCCTCTATTGTGGTCCCGTTGTCGATGGCGATTCTCACTCCCTCGGCGGCCAGAGCGGTCTCCTCCCAGGTAGGAGGAACCATGCGCTCCGCCATCAACTCCTTTATGCTGGGCCTCTCAGGAAGCATCACCCACGAACCCTGTGGTGTGTACGACTCAGGCGCCAAACTCAGGTCTATCGTGCTCTGGTTGATGTTCTGCGGTGGGATCTGATAGGCCAGCTGGGCTAGGGCCACTATCTCGCTCGGTTGCAGATCGGTCTGTACTCGGTCCGCCATGGTGTTGAGCACTTCGAACAGCCTCGGCAGCAAACGAGGAACGCCAAGCTCCAGGATCCTATTGCGAATCGCAAGTAGCACCTCTCGCTGCCTCCGGTCCCGGTCAAAGACCGGGGTGTGGGCACGGCAGCGGGAATAGAGGAGACCCAGTTCCCCGTCCATGTGCTGCATTCCGGCCGGAAGGGCGCGAAAGAGCAGATATTCATCGGGGACCTTCATGTTGGGTACCCATAGCTCAGTGGGGCACGCGACATCAACGTCAATGCCCCCGAGGATGTCTATCATCTCCACGAAACCCTGAAGATCGATGCGTATGTAGCGATCGAAGGTTATCGCCAGGTTTTCCTCGAGGGTCACTCTGAGCAGGCCCGGCCCTCCGCCGGGGTACTGAAGTTCCTCCCCTATACTGTCAGCCAGATTGAGCCGGGTTTTTCCGTAGCCAGGTATCGCAACATAGAGATCCCGCGGGATGGAGACCATGCTCACGATCTTGTCCTCAGGATCAATGGACACGAGGATCATGCTGTCCGTTCGCCAGCCCTCGTCGGGCGGACGCAGATCGGTCCCCAGGAGTAAGATACTAGTCACCCTTGGTGGCAGAGCGGCGGGCGTAGGCAGAGGGGTTACCTCGGGAAGGGCAGCCGCCATGCGGGGGGACAACTGGGAAGGAGTACTGATGGAAATCCCACCCACCTGCGCAAGTACTGCGAGGCTGACTGCCACACAGAGCACAAACCAAGTTTTGCTCGCGCTGGGCTCCATCAGTCTTCCAGAGTCCTAGCTTCGGAGAGAGGGCTCAAACGCCCTCACCGTGGGATCAAGTCGGATCTGCCACCAGCGCACTTACGAAAGTTGCACGACCGCCCCAGCTCAAGGCCTCCTCATTCGGGACAGATCGTGTGGAAGTCATCGCCCAGGATGACTAGGATGTCTGCCTCATCGGAGGCACCGGGTTCGTGTCGCACGTTCTCGTCCTTGACTTCCAGGTACGCTTGCAGATTGCTCACCGTGTAGGGCTTGTCGCCATAGCTGAAGATCAGCGTCTCTGCATAGTCAGGGCTGTCAGCAGGGGCGACATCCGTGATCTGAAAGCCACGCACCTGTAAACGGTCTCCTATCTGCCGTGCCCAGCCGCGGTTCGGCGTACCGTTGCGCAATATGATTCTGGCTCCCTCCTCCGCCAGCCTGTTCACCCTTTCCGGCGGTGGATCCAGCATCCCCATTATGACTGCAGCCATCTTGTCTCCGTCGGGCAACAGCACCCAAGCTCCCTCAGGAGTGGTCCACTGCTGTGTCATGCTCAAGTCTATGTACGACCTGTTCACACTGGCAGGTGAGATCTCAGGTATCAATTGAGCCAGACTCACTATCTGTGAGGGGCCGAGATCCGTCTGCACCATGTCCTTCATCGTAACCAACAAGTCAAGGGCGCGGGGTATGAGGCCGCCAACACCGAGCTCCATCACTTTGTTGCGAACCGCAAACAGTACCTTTTGCTGCCGCCGGTCACGGTCAAATACCGGCGTGTTGTAGCGACACTGAGCATAGCGCAGAGCGGTGAGCCCGTCCAGGTGCTGCATCCCTGCCGGTACGTACCCTATCTGCTTCCATTCACCCGGCCTATCCGGATCCGCCCCCCACAACTCTACGGCGCACTCCACATCAACGTCTATCCCACCCAAGATATCGATAACCTTCTTGAAGCCCTCGAAGTTGACCCTTACGTAGTGGTCGAAGCCGAAGCTCAAGTTCGTCCACAGAGTGTTGTTGAGTAAGGCAGGCCCACCGCCGGGATAGCCCTGGCTCTCGCCCAAGTAGTCCGCGGTGTTGAGACGATTGTACCCGTACCCTGGTATCTCCACCCACAGGTCCCGTGGAATGGACACCATACCTACGATCCTTTTCTTGGGGTCTATGCGCACATAGATCATGGTGTCGGTCCGCCAATCTACCTGACCGGGCAGTCTGTCGCCGCCCAGAAGCATGATGCTGATCACGCCTTCCGGCACCGGCAACGGAGTGGGGACAGGAGTGGCCGTCGGCGTGGGTGTAGACGTGGCTGTGGGAGTGAACGTAGGGGTGGGCGATGCAGGATTCGGTGTGTCCGAAGGCAGGGGCGTTTGCTGCACGCTTGGTACAGGAGTGTGCGTGGGCGCATTAGCGGGGCTGGCCCCTCCCCCGCAAGCCGGGACAAGGGTCCCCATGACCGTTATGGATATAATCAGGAACGGTATCCCTCTTTTCAGTGAGTCTCTA
>JABAOH010085488.1_pt2 | contig 12594 bp, 11 predicted proteins | sample 7062181 | NCBI WGS metagenome assembly JABAOH01 (sample SAMN14538630, study PRJNA623070) | marine sediment metagenome | biome: marine biome [ENVO:00000428]; feature: marine pelagic biome [ENVO:01000023]; material: deep marine sediment [ENVO:00002113]; isolation source: pool of 5 deep marine... | reverse complement strand
GCTTGACCAAGGGCATACACCTGGTCGTTTCCGCAAAAGATCTTCCCATTCAACACGCCTTGATGCAATTTGCGATTCAGGATGAAAGACCTCTCTTTGCGATACCCTGGAGGGATTTCGTTCTGCTGGGAACGACCGATACTGACTTCAATGGCGACCCAGATCGGATCGCTGTAGACCGTGACGACGTGGACTATCTCCTGGAATCATTCAATTATTATTTCCCCGCGGCCAACCTAACCGATGACCATGTCATCTCCACTTTCGGTGGCCTCAGGCCTCTCATTTTTGAAAAGGATAAAGCCGCGTCCCAAGTGAGTCGCGAATACCAGATCTTTGAGAAACCGGAGAATTTCTTCTCCATCATCGGAGGCAAACTCACGACCTATCGAAAAATGGCGGGAAAAATGGTTAACCGTCTGGCGCGACGCCTGGCCATCTCATTTGAATTGCCTACTCCCAATCCGAAGTGTGTCACCGACTTGATCCCGCTTTATGGCGGTGGATTTCGAAATTATGAAGATTTTCGATCTGAGTGGACATCGCGGTTGCGCGATGAGGATCACTTGGACGCGAGGACCGCAGCGCATCTCATTGAGACATACGGTGCGAAGATTCGGGGCGTGCGAGCGGCGATCAAGAAAACGCCGAATGGGATGGACCGTATCCTGCCGGATCTGCCCTACCTCTGGGGCGAATTGACACACGGAGTCGATCACGAAATGGCGCTCAATCTGGATGACTTCTTGACTCGGCGAACCCACATCTTCTCGCTGGCGAGAGGTCAGGGTCGCGAGGTACTGGAAGAAGTCGCAGACCGTATGCAAGAACGGTTGGGCTGGTCAGCCGAAGAGAAGAGGGCACAAATTGATCGTTACGTGTTCAATATCAAGCTCACCCAGCGTTTTCGTGAGCGTCCCTCTGAGGATTGACCGACTTGGATGCGCAATGACGCTGATGAAAGGTCTCGGGCTTTTTGGGGTCCGGCCTCGGGCCACTGATCTCCGAACGACCGGCCGACTTACCCGATGTATACGGGACCGTGATCTAGCGGCCAGCCAAGTATCGTGTTATTCCTCATCACTCAAGTAGTTACCCAGAAGCCCCCTGCTGTGTTGATCGTCATGGCAGTAGACACATAAATTCTCCCAATTGGAGCCATCAGGAGGGTTATTCTTTGGATTTTCATCCTTGTGGTGGACCGTCAGGAGGTGCCTGTCTTTCTCATCAAACTCCCTCGCACACTTGGCACAGATGAGTCCATGAATTTTCAGTGACTGGTCTCTATAATCATCGGCTGGGAAACTGACTTTTCTCAATTTCCTCATCAGGTCATCGACCGATCCACTGCTGCGCGGCTGTCGAGATCGAATTTTCCGATGGACTCGGTACCCTTTCTTTCTCACTGAGATCTCCAGAGCATTGTTTTCGGCTTTTTGGGTCGGTTCCCTTCAGGTTCAGCTAATGACGCTTGGTTACGACGCCTCGCCACCACGGAGTATTTTCAGTTTGGCATCGATCAGTTGTTTGTGATTGACACGGAGGAGATTGGCAAGTTTGTGGACGAGGTAATCTTCGTGCATATCGAGCTTTCCATCTGTGTAGACGATCTTCCAAACCATCTCGATAATCTGGACCTTCTCTTGAGGTGAGTAGTTGTCGTTGATCAGGTTGGTAAATTTCCACAAATCAATGCTTCTCTTCAACTCCTCATTTGAAGCTTCCAAGAGAGCAGCGGCGTATTCGTCGGAAAGGCCGAAGTCCTTTTTCAGTATTGACAGCATGTTTTCACGCTCCGAGTCAGTGAACTCCCCGTCGATCGCGGCCATTTCGAGAAAAAGCGCACAGGTTGCCACACGAATGTCATGAACGCTGCCGGAATCTCGTGCGCGAGAGGTGCCTGTTGTTTTCTTCCCGAAGAATCTCTTGACCAGATCAATCATTCGAGACGACCTCAATCCGTTCCGAGTCATGAGCGGATTTCCGCGGAGAATCTGGTCCAATCTCTGACTTCGTCCATTCTTCTCGAAGAGCGGGTTGAGATTTTATATACCAGCACCCCGATCTTGTCAACTTGAGCTCGGTAAGGGTTTTTCCCATTCTCGATTTGTCTTCTTCCCTGATCCAAACATCTGATTCGCACGGAACCACCCAGAAACATCCCTTTCCGGCCTCCTAAGATCGGCCTGGGGGGCCTTAGACAGAAGTGCACGAAGCGGTCTGCCAGGGTAAGGCTCACCTTTTTGAGAGCACGTCTTTCGCCAAGACGGAGCACCCCGGAAATTTCGTCATCTTTGCTTCAGGGGCGTCGTTCAGTGGCACCGACTGGGTTGATCTATTGTCTCCCTTAGCAGCACCTTGGTGAAGGGATCATTTCGAATTCTAAGATTGTTCCGAGAACTTATAGATTCAGGCAATGGATTTTGGGCCGCACGTGTCCTTGACCCGAACGCGGGGGGCACGATAAACTGAGGCCGAGAGGGGAGTATTGAGGGTGAATATTCGAATCATCTTCGATGACGATGAGGAGCAAAGCCGACGCGAACAAGACCGCGTTCACGAAACCTCTGCTGAGAGGATCAGATTTTTTGGCGAAAATGGAAGATCTGAGGGGGAGCTCCTGGCGGATTTGGTCTACGAAGATTTTGTCAAGTGTCGATGAGCTGAGGAGGTTTTTCTGATGTTTCTTTCACTCATTGGGCAGAGAAGAAGTATTCGGAAATACAAGAAAAGTGACGTTGAGGGGAGTAAAATCGAAAAGATCATTGAGGCCGCGCTTCGCGCTCCCTCATCAAGAGGAATCAATCCGTGGGAGTTTATTGTGGTCAGGGATCGGGACACCCTGGGGCGGCTGTCAGAAGCCAAAAAGCATGGCTCCGCCTTTCTGAAAGATGCGCCGCTGGGAATCGTTGTCTGCGCGGATCCGGAGAAATCCGATATGTGGATTGAAGATGCTTCCATCGCCTCGACGTTTATTCTTCTGGCCGCCGAATCGCTCGGGCTTGGAAGCTGTTGGATACAGATCCGGGAGAGAATACACGACGACACCGTCAGTGCGGAAGAGTACGTCGTTCAAGTCCTCGATATTCAGAAAAACCTGAGAGTGGAATCCATCGTTGCGATCGGATACCCTGATGAGGAAAAAACGCCTCACCGGGCAGAGGAGCTCCAGTACGATAAAGTGTTTCTCAATTCGTATGGGCGCGGGTATCGAGGATGAGCTGAGCGGAACGAGACTGACGATTTTGAAACTCCCCATTTACTGAATTGTAATCTTCCCGATCGAGTGAGGGGCCGACCAGAAAAGGGTAGGAGATCGTAAGCTTTTGATATTAAGAGTTTTTCAACGAGGGTGAGATATACCCTGCCTTCTTTCATCTTCCGGCATTCTTCTTGCTCCCTCCGTCAAGTCTACCGTGAGGTCTGAGTTCCCTGGGTTTTTGGAGTTACACTGAGAGCGTGATGAAAGGAGGAGAAGCGCCATGTCCAAGCGATTTGTTGTCCCTTTCTTGATGATCGCCTTTTTTGCTCTTTTGATCGTGGGGTGTCAAAGAAAGGTTATCGTTGAGGGCGAGTCGAAGCAGGAAGAAGCGAGCATGACACAGGATCAGCTTTCCAGGGAAGGCGAAGAGATCGAGGCGAGCCTTCAGTCTACCCGATATCCAGGAATTGAGGGAGAGGTTTTTGAGAGTTCCATGTTACAAGACATTCATTTTGCCTTCGACCGCTACGATCTGAGTCCGAAAGCACGGGAGATACTGGGTAGGAATGCCGAATTCATCCTTAGATTTCCTGGGGCAAAAATACAGATCGAGGGCCATTGTGACGAGCGGGGGACCAACGAGTATAACCTCGCCTTGGGTGAACGACGTGCGATGAGTGCCAGGAAATACCTGGTCTCCCTGGGTGTTCCACCCGACCGGCTCGCAACCATCAGCTACGGTGAGGAAATGCCGGTTGATCCACGGCACAATGAGGATGCTTGGTCGAAGAACAGGCGAGGCCATTTCGTCGTTCTGACCAAGTAAAACCGATCGAGCCGGCGCGGAATGAAACTGAGGGTTTATGGAAGGGGGAGGCGGCAATCCTCGCGAGATCTGTCTCGGCGGGTGAAGAGATTGGCTGGGGCCGTGGAAGAAATGGCGGAAAAGATCCCCCCACTGGGATCATGACGGGGATCTTCCCTCCAGCTCTCTCTCCCTGAACTCGGTGAGTTCCTTGTAGAACCTCTCGAAACACTCCGAAGTCATCTTGAACGACGCATACAGCTCATCATTTCCAAGACCGATCACAATCATGCCGCTCCGATCTTTGGTTACCCATCCCTGATCAGCATCGCAGACAGACTGAACCCGCTCAGCCATAACAAAGCCTCCCTTCTCTACGGTTCTGTTCAGAATAGCAAAAGTACGCGAATAGTCAACTCTCGGGTCGGACTGGCGTTTCCAGAATTGTTCGNNAACCCCCCGTTTTTCCCCGCTGCGAATTACCGATGTTGACTCCCCCTCGATTCTTCCCTAGAATAGCGACTTGCCGTGGGAAATGGGGCTCGGAGGATAGCATCATGCAATATCATTTCAGAAATCTCGTTTTTGAGGGTGGAGGGGTAGGAGGAATCGCCTATGTTGGTGCGATGGCGGTTTTAGAGCAGAAGGAGATCCTTCAACACATTGACCGGGTCGGAGGCACCTCGGCTGGAGCGATAAATGCCGTTCTACTGGGGCTGAACTATTCGATCGATGAGACAAAGGAGGTCCTCTGGAGACTCGACTTCAACAATTTCCTGGATGATTCCTGGGGATTCGTGAGGAACGCGAAAAGACTTGTCGAAGAGTTCGGGTGGTACCGAGGCGACTTCTTCAGGGATTGGATTGGAAACATTATTCAAGCAAAAACAGGGGATAAGGATTCCACCTTTGCGGATGTTCACCGTCAGAAATCTGATAAGGGCTTTAAGGATCTGTATATTATCGGAACGAACCTGTCCACGCGTTTGAGCGAAATCTTCTCTCATGAACACACCCCGGATGTGTGTGTTGCCGATGCAGTCAGGATATCGATGTCAATTCCGCTGTTCTTCACCGCGATGCGGGGGCACCATGGGGATGTCTATGTGGATGGCGGCGTTCTGAGGAATTACCCGGTGAAGCTTTTTGATCGGGAGCGATTTGTCACGAGAAGTGGAAGGCGGACCGAGTACTACGAGGAGCGAAACCGAGAATTGGTTGCATCAGCCGACACTGAGATCAGGTATATCTACAACAAAGAGACGTTGGGATTCAGGCTGGACTCAGCCAGGGAAGCTGCTGTGTTCAAAGATCATGTTGAGCCTGAGCATCAAAGGATAGACGACTTCTTTTCCTACGCTTGGGCGCTCGTAGAGACGGTCTTGGAATTTTAGCAGAGTACCCATCTCCATAGTGATGATTGGCAGAGAACGATCTACATAGATACCCTGGGCGTGAAAACGACCCAGTTCGACATCCCCGATGAGATGAAGATGCAGCTCGTCGAATCGGGCCGCCGAGGGGTCATAGACTATTTCCAGTGGTACGACAATAGTCAACCGGTTAACAAATGAAGGGATGTCGCTGCGAGGACAAGGACGAGCTCGCTATGTTCAGTCGTTCCTATCTGCATCCTCAACTAATTCAACGGTCTTTCGGTACAGTGTGTCAAGCATCTTACCAAAATCCGTCCTTTTTGGGGCTCCCCCTCCGGCTGACTCGGCGTAAGCTCTAATGATGACGATTGCGAGTTTGAGTGCACGATCTTTTTGAGCCGCAGTGGCCATAATCCACACCTCCTCGTAGGGGAATCAGTCGCCTCTCTTTTTTAGCACTTTGTTTGTCGATGTTCAAGAGGAATGGAGTCAGATGGTGCAGATTTTCTGGATCTTTCCGCTGTTGAGCAACGCCTAGGACTCATGACGAGAGGGTGGGTCACTTCCTGTTTGACAAAACTATCGGATTACCGAGGATGAGGTCTATCAGATGGTTGCAGCGTTCATCAGCGGTGACGGCGGCCGGAGTATAGTGTCCGATTATAGCGGCTGCCCTCGTCTCGAATAGCGATAACGGTAGGGCAGCCCGAATCGGGAAAGGGGAAGTGCAGTGACTCAGTCGACTTTGATCTTGATCTCTTTTGCTTTGGCCTTCTCGGACTTGGGCAGCGTGATTTTCAAGACGCCATTTTTGTGCGTCGCCTTGATCTTGTTGCTCTCGACGTCTACAGGGAGCCGGATCGATCGGGTGAATGTACCGTAGCTCCTCTCGACTCGATGATAATTTTCCTCTTTCTCTTCTTTCTCTTGCTTCTTTTCCCCCTTGATTGTCAGAACATCATTCGCCAAGGAGATATCGATGTCTTTCGTGTCCATCCCGGGGATTTCAGCCTTGACCACGATGTTCTCTTTTGTCTCAGACACATCGAGAGAAGGTGCCCACTCCCCGCGAAAGAGCTCGGCGCTCGGCCATTCCCCGAAAAAACGGTTCCACAGTTTGTCCATCTCGTCACGAAGGGTGGTTAGTTCTCTGAACGGTCTCCACGGTGTCAGATCGAATGCCATAGAAATCACCTCCTCAATTGAATGTTCCCTTTCCCGATTAGGATACTACCTCCTACTCAAATAGGTAATCACTGAGAATCGTTTTTCAAGGGGTCTGGAACTGAAATTTCCCGATATTCCTAGGGAGCAACATTGGCCTTTCGCTCAGCCCCTGTGGGGCCATGCAAGACAGATTTCACAACGAATGGCGTGGGGGTCCCAAATCAATCGATCCATAGGAAGCGTTGACGATCTTGACCTGAATCGCCCGTTGAGTGATTCAGGTCAAAACTCAGAGATCTCAGCGTGCTCTGCGAGAGATGGAGACCCACTTGATGCGCTTACACAGTTTTTGAGACGTGACACGGGGAGGGAGCGTCACTTCAAGGACATTGCCTTTCAAACTCAGATGCTTGATTTGTGCGTAAACCTTGCAATCGTCTCGGCGTATATTTCCGCTCCAGTTGTGAAGGTGTCGTTGTGGCCTGCTCCATCTACAGGAAAGAAGTACTTAGGCGGACTGGCAGCCTCGAAAAGCCTTTTCCCCATCGAAAAGGGGACGATTTCATCTTCGGTTCCATGGATAACAAGCTTCGGTACGGTGACTCGTCCGATCTTTTCCAGATTGTCGTAACTCCTGGGGAGCATAAATGAGATTGGGTAGAATAGGGGCATGGTTCGCGCCATTTCCCGTGTCGAGGTAAAGGCACCTTCGATCATCATAGATCTGGTCTTTCTTCCTATGGAGATTTCCATCGCGACGGTGGCGCCGAGGGACCGCCCGAAGGGGATGATTTGGGCAGCCGAAATATCCGCTCGCTTTGTCAGATAGTCATGCGCAGCCAGTCCGTCTAGGCGGAGGCCTTTTTCCGAAGGGCTCCCGGAACTTCTGCCATAGCCCCTGTAGTCAAAAATAAAAACCTGGAGTTTTTGGTCGACAAGGAGCTTGATATTCTCGAGTCGGTGCGAGATATTTCCAGCGTTCCCGTGACAGAACAAAACTACGGGGGATTTTTCTTCGACGGGGAAAAACCAGCCATGAAGCCTCTCCCCATCTTCGGTCTCGAAATAGACATCTTCATATCGCAAGTTGAGTTCATCAGGAGTAAATTCAAGGAGGGTCTCAGGAAAGAAGACAAAGAAATTTTCGATCCTCGGGTAGAAAGCATAGAAAAGGCCCGCGATGATAAAAGTCAAGGAGATCAGTACCAGCAGCTTGAGAGACATGAGAGGATTCCTGGAATTCCTCGAATCTCGATCGATAAGGCCACTCGCTTTGTTCTTTCCTGAGTCGCTATTATCTCACATGAGGGACTCCAGGAACATACCTATCTGGTCTATTTCGAGAGATCTGGCATCGCTGGACCCGTGCTCAGTCTTCGCGTGTCTCCTACGAAAAGGCGGAGAAATGAATCCCGTGCCTTGACAACGGAATCTACCCCAAGTTAGCGTTTAGCATTACTGACACCTATTCATGAGCAGAATCGGCTTTTCTCATCTCGGATTCACCCGACGAGCCAGTCACTGATAGAGAACCGTGTGGGTTCTCCACGGCAAGGGGTCGGTACTTTTGATTCTTATCTAAGGCCCGTCATCATCCAACCTGGAGGTGGGTCATGAGTCTAAAGGACATACTTCCGACCGACGATCAACTAAAACTCGTACACGGGGTTGAACGCGAGCTCCTTCGAAGGCGGCGTACTGGAACATTTAGCGGTATCGTTGCGGTCGCCTGGGCGATCATTCAAATCGTGATATCCATCGTCGACAAAGAATATTTCCAGCATATTGAAAAGTTCATTGCCAATCTGGTCTCCGGAGAGTGGGGTGCATTGTTCGGTGGTACGGAGGGTCTCTCGCTCTATGAACTGACTGGAATCAGTGTTCTCGTATTGGCAGTCGGTGCATATCTGGTACTAAGATGGACGAGTTTCCTGCAAAAAGAAGCCCAGGGACCCTTTCATTACACCTTTTTTATCAAGCCTTTTCAGCCGGTTGCGGGCACACCCGCGAAACGGTTCAGTCTCAAGGAAGACGACCGACTTCATTTGCTCAATCACGACCTCATGGAGAGGCTCAATCAACGGATTCAAAGGTTTTCGCTGCTCGATATGGAGTCTCTGGGGTCGAAGACTGTTGAAGAGTCGAATCCCGATGGGCGGCAGAATCTGAGCTCCCATATTCACATCGACGGGGATTACGCTATTCGTGAGGAATCTGATGGCGAGTGGGTCATTCATGTGATGCCCCGCGTTCGTATCGGTCCGCGGAGCAGACCCGAGACCCTCGCCTATCCCGTCCGGTTTCCCCTAACGGGGAAGGAGAGGCAAAAGGCGAGGCGACAAAGCCCGGACAAATCGAATCCGTCCCCAGAGAGTGTCTATGAGGACGTCCTGACCGCTGATCAGTACAATCAGTTGGTTGAAAGGGTTTACTCCAGTATTGCCACGGAGGTCTACAAACAGATCAAGTCCGATGTCAGAGAAAAGATCGCCTTATTCCCATCCAACTATCTCCGTGCTGTTGCCCTTTTTCACGAGGCAAAGGATTTTGAAAGATCGAACACCATTGATTCCTACGACTATGCCATCGAGCTGTACAGGGAATCGAAGCGTTATTTCGACATTGCAAACATCAAATGGATATCGCGATGTCTTTTGACATTACCGATGCTCTGGCGCCTGGAAAGAAGGTTTCTCCACATGGACGCCAGGACCCGAATCGGTTATTCGCGATGCATGATCTACCGAAGAGTCATCTCGGCTCTATCGGGGAGATCGAAAAACCCTTTGTTTGAAACCCGTGATCAGATTGAAAGTGCGATTGACTCCCTCGAGAAACTGCATAGAAAGTTTAGGTCTGATCCGATTTGGGTGCGGCTGTCATTCGAAAAAAGCGACAAGATCAAAGAGGCTCAGCAGAGAATTGAGGAACGAAGAAGGTTGTCCAGACTTATGGCCTTCATGACATTTCCAGGAGATTCAATTCTCAGGCGGAGCAAGCCCGTGTTTGACAAGTTACGACATTCCTTCTTTGACGCCCACATTGTCGCCGCCTTGGCATACTACTACTTGGATGCACTCGGGAAGGCCAAAGATCATCTCGACGAAGCTCGGAGCGTTGCCCCGGATCTCAGTGTCGAAGATCCGCTGTATCTCCTGGCCGCGGCTGAAATCGAACCCGATCTTAACAAGGAAATTTTTCTATTCCAGCAGGCTACGGACCGTGCTCCAGACTTCGAGATTGCCCAACACCGCTTGGCCTATTATTCAGAGATGCGGTTCAGAGCCCAAAACGAAATCACAGAGGCGAGGGCGGGAAGTGTGATCAGAGAGTACGATGAAGTCCTGAGGATCAATCCTGGAAATATCGCGTCCCTGGCCGCGCAAGCCTATCTATTGTGGCTCTTAGGTTCCAATAGCGAGGCCGAAAAGAAATTTGAGGAGGGGTGCGCGATCAAGGCCACCGTTCGTCAGACCTTTATCGGAGAACTGAATTACGGCCTGGCCAGGATTGCTGCTGAAGAAGGTAGGTTTAATCGGAGCTACGATCTCTATCGAGAAGCGATATCGGCGGATCCGGGAGTCGGTGCTTACTCCGTCATGGCAGGGAAGTTCGTCACGACTTCATATTACAACTATATAGGATCCGACATGCTCAAGAAGCGATACAAGCCCTTCAAGGAGGATGTTGTCGGTGAAATCAAAAAATACGTGAAGCGGATCGAAAGATCGAAAAAATCTGCTCAAGGTGGGAGGGTCCTGGACAGAGAAGAGAAAGACGTCTCCCTCAGAACATTGGATGTCGTTCGGAGTTTCGTTCTGAACGACTACGGCAATGCCTGTCTCAACTACTTTCACCGCTTCGGTGATCTCGGGGAGCTAGAGAATGCGATAGAAGCCTTTGAGGACGCGAAGCGATTGGATCCTGAGAATGCTGTGGCCTATTACAATCTTGCTAATGCCTATGGCTGGCGAGGAGAGTCGGGTGAGAAGATCTCGGAACTTCTCGGAAAGGCTGAGAAGCTCGCCCCCGCATGGCCCGTTGTGCTCGTTGCCTCCGCTGAGGCACGGTTGCGGTCTGGTGAAAAGGCGTTTGACGAGGCGGCGAAGGAGATTGAGCAAGCGGAAGAGACCATGGGCGAGCTGAAAAAGATAGAAGACCAGGGGGCAATCAGTGGAGAACGGGGAATGGTGGACGGTTCTCAAGTAGACGTTAAAGGGATAACTCCCCGGAAAGACTCGAAGTATCTCGAAGCACAACTCAGAGAGCAGCGAATGCTCCAGGAGAGAGGTGAGCTTCGGGAAAAATATCGAAAGCACCTGCAAAAGGCGATTCATGGGTATGACGAAGCGAGGGGGCGTTCAGAGAGACTCGTGAGAGACGTTTTACCCAAGGTCGAAAAGATCGTCAAGAGAACCAAGCTCTCATCGATGTTTGAAGGCTTGGAATTTGACGTGGACGGGAAAGGGGTCGATGAACTCCTCTCGAATAGAATAGAGAAGGACAGATTGGACGAGAATGATGTAGAGGCTTTGAGAGTGTGGGCTCAGGTGCTGTCAAACAACTATTGGAAAAAAACCGCAATCGTTGCTGCCGAGCAACTCGCTAACTATATTCTCATGAGATACTCTCCAGAGAACTACGATTTGAATATGATCCTTCGGAGTATGTATCGCCGTCAAAGAAGTATGTATATGCGTGAACATCTTGATCAATGGTCAAAGGTCGAGTTAGGGGGAGAGGTGACGGAGGGCAGAAGGCAGGCCGATGGCGGGGTGGATTATGAGAAAAGAATTGAGGAATGTGACCAGAAAATAGAAGGCTATACGGAGCGTATAAAACCGGTTATCACGGATTGGCTCGATAAGGACCCCATTCATTATGCGTCCCTCATGTGGACCCCAGAATACTTTCAAGCTGTGGATCTTGTGAGGTTCTTCGAGAAAGCCATAGAAGAGCTCGAGAAGGCAAAGCTCCCGCAAATAGCGCTGTACCACACGATTCTGGGCGATGCGTCTCGAGAATTGAAGAAATGGGAGGGGGCGAAGAAAGCATACCTTGCGGCTGTGAGCATAGAGCCCAATAACGCAGCGTATTACAACATGTTGGGAAACATCTACTTTGAGAGTGGAGACTTTGCCGCGTCGGTAGAGCCGTATCGGAGGGCCATTGAGATTGAACGGGCCGTAGCCGTTTATCACGCGAATCTCGGCGGTGCGTTCAGGAAGTTAGGCGAGTGGCCGGACGCGGAAAAGGCCTATCAGGAGGCTATCGATCTCGAACCGAATGATGCAGAGTATCAAAACATGTTGGGTAACATCTACTATGAGAGTGGAGATTTTGCTAAATCGATCGGGCTGTACCGAAAGGCCATCGGAATCGAATCCAAACGAGCGGTGTACTATGCGAACCTCGGTGGAGCCTTCAGGGATCTAGAGGAATGGGAGGATTCCGAGAGGGCGTATCGCCAAGCCCTGGAAATTGAGCCCGAAAATTCAGGATACCTGAATATGTTGGGGATCGTCCATTATCGGCGTCGTGACTATAAAGAAGCGATTGACAGCTACAGGGAGGCGATAGCGAAAGATCCCAAAACGGCGGTTTATCATGCGAATCTCGTCCTCGCATACGAAGACTCGGAAAAGCATGATGAAGCCGAGAGGGCGTTTTCTGAAGCCATCGAACTCGGGCCCAATGATCCACGCTACCAGAACGAACTGGGAGACGCTTTTTCTGGGAACGGCGATTATGAGAGGGCAATTGTGTGCTACAAACGAGCAATTGAGAAGGCTCCCGGAGTCGCCCTCTATTGTGCAAATCTTGGTGCCTCCCACAGAGCGCTCGGACAATGGGAGGAGGCAGAGAAGGCGTATTGCCAAGCCCTTGAGACTGAGCCGGAAGACGCCGCCTATCAGAACATGCTGGGGAACATCTACTTTGAACGCGGAGATTTTCTGAAATCGATCGGGCCTTACCAGAAAGCGATTGAGATTGATCCCACGGTGGCTGTGTATCACGCGAATCTCGGTGGTACCTTCAGGAAG
>JABAOH010004536.1_pt1 | contig 12601 bp, 5 predicted proteins | sample 7062181 | NCBI WGS metagenome assembly JABAOH01 (sample SAMN14538630, study PRJNA623070) | marine sediment metagenome | biome: marine biome [ENVO:00000428]; feature: marine pelagic biome [ENVO:01000023]; material: deep marine sediment [ENVO:00002113]; isolation source: pool of 5 deep marine... | reverse complement strand
TCGATGAAGGAAATGACCTTCATCCGACCTCCACAGCTAGGACAAAGCAACGGATCTACCTCGTAGACTTTACGGATCATCTCGGCCCAGCCTTTGGAGGGCACATGGCGGTTCTCTTCCTCAATGATCAGAGGGTGGGAGGGCGAGACACCGGCCTTGCGCATCTTTCCTCTGTCACGTTGCTAAGAACCGGAAATATTTACTTTGCGTTGACAAAAAAATGAAAAAAGCTTGACAAAAGAAATAATTAACTCTTATTCTATAGTTTTAATAATTTTTATAAATACTATCGAATAAGGATAAAAAAAGATGATGAAAAATCGTCTAGCCACAGCAGTTTTCGCTCTAGTCCTGATGCAGCTTGCCTCCTTCTTTTCAATTGATAACGCTCAGGCTGGTGATATTGGTCCAGACACCATTGTAGGAGATATCCAGGCTGTTGTACGTTTTGACAGAGTGGGAGATATCACTGCATACGGAGTGGGTACTAATGCCTGCAATATTGGCGATGAGCGAGTAGATTGGTTTGCGGATACTAACCGGCATCCGGTCATATTTTCGAATATGTACAGACTTAAAGATGGCCGGTTCGAACAGATTGGGATGAGCTGGGGATTTCACGAATTCTACGCTGTTTCTCAGTCTCTTTGTACCGTATGCAACGACGTCACGAATGGAACCCAACTCGGCGTGGGGTGCTCATCTGCCATCTCCGGATATCTCGCTGGGAACCAAAGAAACCTAAGTAAGCGCTCAGAAATCAATGCTAGCACCGGCTATTTCCCATATCCTCCCTCCCCCCCATGGGGATATCCGTCGGGAAACAGTATAGACAGGCGCCTGCAAGTACAAGACAGCTATCTTGTACCCTCGCTAAATACAGCTGCCTTGTACTTCGTTGAGGGTCATTACATCTCGCCAAGCGATGCCGAAGCAGAGAACAACCATAATGACGCTTCATATCGCCAGGTTGCCGTCACCGAAACATCGACAAACGTTTACGATATCGTTGTTCAAAGTTCTACCCAACGGGCACAACAAGCCCTTCGCGCCTGGAAGGATTTTGATCCTTCGGTCATAGAAACTGAAATTCCAACGAATGAAGGTTTATTCATACTTTCAGCAAAAGAAACAAACTTAGGAAATGGGCTATGGCATTACGAATATGCCATACAGAACTTTAATTCAGATCGCTCGGCCGGTTCATTCAGTATTCCGCTACCACTCTGCGCTATTATTCAGAATATCGGTTTCCATGACGTAGATTACCATAGCGGAGAGGACTATGACCTGTCAGATTAGAACCAGTAGCAGCATTGAAAAGCAAAAAATCTAATTTTTCTGGAATAGAAATCATGAATCCAAAAAGCCTGGTCCTGCTGAAAAGGAAATAAAATCTTGGAGGAAAGGGAATGAAGTATAAATCCTTTATCTGTTCAATCATTATGTTGTTGAGTGCGGTTTGCTTCGTATTTCCGCAAATGCAAAAGCAATTGCCGCCAGTGCGAATTGGTATCGTTATGGACGGATACTGGGAGCGCAACGAGGAGTATCTGATTCTTTTCAGGAGTGAAATTCTGGGACTCACTCAAGGGGAATTCGATGTGCAATTTCCAAAAGAAAAACTCATTCAAGCGGATTGGACAGTAGAAAGTGTGAAATCCGCAATGGATACGCTCCTCGTTGACCCGCAGGTTGATTTGATTTTAGCGCTCGGGGTCATTGCTTCACATGATGTTGCCACTCGTGGGCCCCTTTCTAAACCTGTAATAGCACCGTTTATTCTTGATGCAGAATTGCAGGGATTCCCACTTATAGAAGGAGCAAGCCGTATAAAAAATTTTAATTATGTCAATATCCCAGCAAGAATTCTAAGAGATATTCAATCCTTTTTAGATGTGGTTAAATTTGAAAAATTAGCCTATCTGATAAATCGCCACTACTTAGAAGCGATTCCAGAGCTGAACACGCGCGGTAGAAAGATGTTAAAAGAAATGGGGGTCGATTTATATGTCATCGGTGTAGACGAAATCATTGACGAGGCTCTTTCTAAATTACCACCTGATGTCGAAGCCGTTTACCTTGGGCCGCTCACACTCTTATCCAAGGAAGAATTTGATAGACTGATCGAAGAGTTAATAAAGCGCAAACTGCCCAGTTTTTCAAGTCTTGGGGTGAGCGATGTCAAACGAGGGATTCTAGCCAGTGTGATATCCAGTCTTTTCCCGCAGGTGGCTCGAAGGGTTGCTCTTAATGTTCAACGAATCTTGTTAGGTGAAGAACCGGGCTCGATATCGGTTAGCATAGCACTTGGCGAGAAACTAACCATAAATATGGCTACTGCCCGTGCGATTGATGTCTATCCTGATTGGGGTGTATTAACCGAGGCAGAATTGATCAACTTGGAAAGAGTAGAGATCGAACGTAGATTAGATATGAGTACAGTGGTTCAAGAAGCTATTGACGTGAATCTAGATCTCGCGGCAAAAGAAAAATTTGTAGCTGCAGGCATGCAAAATGTTAAAGAAGCGCGTTCCAAATTGTTGCCCCATTTGAGTTTGTCAGGGTTAGGAGTTGTCATTGACGAAGATAGGGCGGAAGCTAGTTTTGGAACACAGGCACAGCGCTCCCTTTCTGGTTCTATTGCTGCCACGCAAGTTATCTTTTCTGAACCAGCCTGGGCCAATTTATCCATACAAAAATCGCTTCAAAAAACCAGGGAATGGGACTTCGAACAATTACAATTTGATATCGCTTGGGCAGCTTCAACTGCTTATTTAAATGTACTTCGCACCAAGACATTTGAACGAATTGAGAGAGAAAATTTAAAAAGAACTCGCTTCAATCTGGAATTAGCTCGTATGAGGGATACCGTGGGGACTGCAGGTCCTGCAGAAGTCTATCGTTGGGAAAGTGAACTTGCATCCAACCGTAAAGCTGTTATACAGGTAACGGCCCTGCGTAACATAGCAGAGATTGAAGTAAACCGTTTGTTGCATAGGCCATTAGAAGAGCCCTTTCTTACTCTTGAGGTGGATTTGAGTGATCATGTACTTATTACAAATGAAAAAAAGTTTTTTAGATATATAGGAAACCCCCAATCTTTCAAGATTTTTCGGGAATTCATGGTTGAAGAGGGCTTGAAGGCCTCACCGGAATTAGCGTCGTTGGATTCATCCATTAAGGCACAGGAAAGAGTTCTGCGTTCAGCCGCAAACAGCTTTTGGCTGCCAACCGTCGCTATTCAGGGTGAGTTTTCGAACGTTTTATCAAAAGGAGGGGCGGGTTCTGCCCTCAACCTTACTCTTCCTCCCCTTTTCCCGTTCCCGGATATAGACGATACGAATTGGAGTATTGGACTAAGCCTGACTTTCCCGCTGTTCAAGGGTGGAGAGAAATATGCTGTCCGAGCAAAAGCTCTGAAAGAACTTGAACAACTGCGGTTACAGAAAGAGGCCTTTGCCGAAAGAATCGAGCAGCGTATTCGCTCAGCCCTTCATCTTGCAGGTGCTTCACATGCAAGTATTCAACAGGCACGTGAAGCTGCCGAGGCAGCCAACAAAGCTTTAGCGGTTGTACAGGATGCATACGCGCTGGGGGCCATCTCTATTCTGGATTTATTGGATGCTCAAAATACTGCTTTTAATGCCGATGAGATGGCAGCGAATGCAGTTTATGACTTTTTAATTGACTTGATGCAGCTGGAGCGCTCCATAGGAAGATTTGACTTCTTTTGTGATGTTGAAGATCAGCGAGCCTTTTTTGAGCGTGCTGATGCCTTTTTTAAAAAGTCTGGAATATCTGTGGAGGAGCAATAAAGCCGGAGTTTAGATTTAATATGCATTCATGGAAGAGAGCTTAAAAAATTTTTAAATTGAGTAAAGAAAAAACTTTGGAGGAGCCATGATCGACAAAAATCATTCAAGACTTATTATAGTTCTTTTTATGGCAACATTGCTGCTTCCTTCCTGCCAGAAGAAAGAGGAAACACAGGAAATCATTCGTCCCGTACGTTACGTCCAGGTGTTTGCTACTGGGGGAAGCCGTGTGCGAACTTTTTCAGGTGTGGCCCAGGCTGGTATAGAATCAAGACTCAGTTTTAAAGTGCCGGGGACAGTTAAGAGGATTGCTATTCGCGTTGGAGACAGGGTACGAGCCGGACAACTCATTGCTGAACTGAATCCTTATGATTATCAGTTAAAGGTTCAGCAAGCAGAGGCTTCTTTAGCCCAGGCAAAAGCACAAGCACGTAATGCAGATGCAGCTTATGACCGGGCAAGAACTCTGTATGAGAATAAGAGCGCATCGAAACAGGATCTGGATACAGCCCGGATGGCTTACGAATCGGCCAATGCGGCCGTTCAAGCTTCAGAAAAGCAGTTGGAATTGGCGCGATTGCAGTTGAATTATACCAAGATTGTCGCTCCTGCAGACGGTGCAATTGCTGAAGTCCACTCTGAAGTCAACGAGAATGTTCAGGCAGGACAACCAATCATATTGCTCACATCAGGTCTGCAACTGGAGGTTAGGGTTTCAATTCCGGAAATTTTGATTTCTCAAATTGAGGAAGAAAAAGAAGGGTCCGTAAAATTCGATGCCATTCCCGATAAAGAGTTTCAGGCAACTGTCACTGAAGTTGGAGTGAAAGCTAAAACGATGGGAACTACCTATCCTGTAACGCTGCGTTTAAATCAAACAGACCCGGATATACGCGCCGGGATGGCAGCAACAGTTGCCTTTCGCTTCGAATCGCAAGATGAGCGAGTACGATTCATGGTGCCTTCTGAAGCCGTTGGAGAGGACCGTGAGGGACGGTTTATCTTTTGTGTAGAAATCCTTCCGGAACAGGAAGGATATGGGATTGTTCGGCGCAAATCTGTTAGTGTTGGTGAATTGACTGCAGAGGGAATGGAGGTATTTGAAGGCCTTGCTGACGGTGACCTGGTCATTACGGCAGGAATCAGCCATATCGTCGATGGGCAAAAGGTAAAGTTATAGTCAGGAGAAGAAACCTATGAATATAACACGTGCGGCCATACAGAAAAATCGAATCACAGGTACTTTATTGATTTTGATTATCCTGGCCGGGCTAATAACATTTCAAACCATGCCCAGAGCAGAGGATCCTGGTTTCATCATTCGCGCTGCCTTAATCCTCACCTACTTCCCAGGCGCTGCTCCGGAACGGGTAGAAATGCTGGTAACGGATAAATTAGAAAAGGCAATCCAGGAAATGCCGGAGCTCGACTACGTTATGAGCGAATCAACAACTGGTGTTTCGGTTATTTACGTGATTATAAAGCAAAGTTATAAAAAAATGCGTCCCATCTGGGACAGATTGAGACGGAAAGTGAACCGGGTGAAAGGAGATTTGCCCGACGGGGTGATCGGACCTTTTGTCAATGATGAGTTTGGAGATGTTTTTGGCACCATCATTAGCATAACCGGGGAAGGATTTAGCTATATGCAATTAAAAAAAGTGGCTGATGAAGTGCGTGACGAATTGCTGCTCATTGAGGAGGTTGCTAAAGTAGATATTTTTGGAGCTCAGGAAGAAAGGATATTTATTGAATACAACGATGCCCGTCTTGCAGACGTCGGTCTGTCTGCCTTTCAGTTGATGGGTATCCTGCAAAGTCAAAACATCGTAATTCCAGGGGGAGACGTGAATACCGATAAAGAAGAAATTGTACTGGAACCTAGCGGAAGCTTTGAATCCGTAGAAGATCTGAAACGCACACTGATTAATATTCCAGGACGGAGAGATCTGATTTATCTGGGAGATCTAGCCCATGTTTATAGAGGATATATCGACCCTCCTCAGTCTATCGTGCATTCCTCCGGAATACCGGCATTAGCGCTGGCAATCAATTTACGTGAAGGAGGCAACATTATTATTCTCGGTGAAAAAGTTAAAGAGCTGGTTAGCCGCTTGCAAGGTCTTTACCCGATTGGTATTGAATTCGATATTGTTGCTTTTCAACCTGAAGATGTCGACCGGAAAGTAAATGATTTCGTGCGTAACCTCCTTCAAGCCATTGCGATTGTGATTGTGGTAATGATGATTACTTTAGGTTTTCGAACAGGGCTGGTCGTGTCCTCTCTAGTGCCGATGGCCATGATTATGAGTATTCTGGTCATGTCTTTCTTCGATATCGGTCTTGATCAGGTGTCATTAGCGTCGCTCATTATTGCCCTGGGGATGCTGGTGGATAATGCTATCGTGATGTCAGAATCAATAATGGTTCAAATCTCTACCGGTAAGAAAGCCATCGAGGCGGCCATTGACTCAGCAAGGGAGCTTCGTCTTCCATTATTAATTGCATCCCTGACAACAGCCGCTGCCTTTCTGCCCATCTTTTTGGCAGAATCAGATGTCGGGGAATATGTTGCACCGCTGTTTAAGGTTGTCACAATTACCCTTCTCTCTTCCTGGATTCTATCCCAGACGATAACCCCGATGTTCTGCGTGTATTTCCTGAAAGCGAAGAAAAGAAAGAGGAAAGATCCCTATAATACAGAATTTTATAAGCGGTACCGTGGATTTTTATTGAGTTTGCTGCGTCATCCAATCATTACTTTGATAATTGTGCTTGTTGTCTTCCTGATAGCTATGCAAGGTTTTAGAATAATTCCTAATATCTTTTTCCCACCCAATGATAAAGCCATCTTAACAGCAGAATTTGAATTACCTAAAGGAACGCCAATTCATCGAACTGAAACCATAGTCAATGAAATAGAAGCCTTTATGCAAAAAGATTTGGCTGTCGTCCCTGATCGACCGGATGGGATTGTGAACTGGTCCACATATATTGGACAGGGAGCGCCTCGATTTGTTCTTAGTTATAATCCTGAATCCTCCAAGCCGGAATATGCGATCATGATTGTCAATGCAACTTCCAATAAAATTATTGATTCTCTAATCCGGAAGATGGAAGAATTTTGTCTAGAAAGATTCCCGGATCTCCGCACCGATATCCGTCTTCTGCCAATGGGTCCTGCAATCGAAGCCCCTGTTGAAGTCCGTATTTCCGGCAAAGACATGAGTAAGGTTTTTGAACTGGCTGATAGGGCAAAAGCCAAGCTTGTTACGATGCCAGGCACTAAAAATATTCGTTATGATTGGGGCCAACGGACTAAAAAATTATTAGTGAAGATTAATCAAGCGCGTGCCCGCCGTGCTGGTGTTACAAGCCGCGATATTGCCATATCGTTACAAACCGCATTGGCGGGAATAGAGACGACTCAGTATCGTGAAGAGGACAAAACCATACCTGTGACGCTGCGTTCAGTCGCGGCCGAACGACAGGATATTGGAAAGCTGGAAACAATTAATATATATGCCCAATTAACAGGAAAAAATGTTCCCTTGAATCAGGTGGCTGATTTAGAGATTAAATGGCAGTCTCCAAAAATCATGCGGCGCTCTCGACTGAAAACAGTGACTGTCCAAGCGGATGTAACAGCTGGGGTCACACCGATTGCACTTAGCCGCGAAATTGATGAATGGTTAAGAGAAGAAAGTAAGGAGTGGGGTATCGGCTACAAATATGCCTTGGGCGGAGAGATCGAGAGTTCGGGAAAGGCCAATGCTTCCATAGCGGCCAAACTGCCGATTGCCTTTTTGATTATTATTTTACTGTTGGTTTTTCAATTCAATTCAATCCGGCGTCCGATCATCATTCTGGTAACCATACCGCTGGGATTGATCGGTGTCGTCTTTGGCCTGATCGTAGCCAGATCATACTTTGGCTTCATGACCCTTCTCGGTGTGGTCTCTTTAGCTGGAATTGTCGTGAACAATGCCATCGTGCTGCTGGATCGAATAAGAATCGAAATCCAGGAAAATGGCCTAGGGCCAACTCGAGCAATCATAGCAGCAGCACAGCGGCGGCTGCGTCCCATTTTACTCACCACCGCCACAACCATAGGCGGCTTACTTCCACTATGGATTGGCGGCGGTCCCATGTGGGAACCTATGGCCATTGCGATTATTTTTGGCCTGCTGTTTTCGACTGTTCTTACCCTGGGAGTCGTCCCGATTCTTTACTCGATCTTCTTTAAGGTGAAATATAAAGGCTTTAAATCTTAGCCAAGAAGTGGAGAAAATCCATGGATAACATAAAAATTTTATATGTTGAGGATAATGAGAAGCAGCGCAAAGAGCTATCCAGGCTTTTGCGCTCAAAAGGCTACCGGGTTACTGTCGCTGCCTCCGGCCAAACAGGGATTCGCTTGTTTAACACCAGGACGTTTGATGCTATTCTCTGTGACCTAAACATGCCGAAAATGGGGGGCATGGAGGTTTTAAGCAAAATTAGATATAAAAATCCGGAAATTCCATTTTTAATGTTATCTGCCCACGGAACAGTCTCTCTAGCAGTAAAAGCTATCAAAACAGGAGCTTATGATTTTATTCTGAAGCCCCCACACATTGATGAAATACAGACAAAAATCAATATGGCTATTGAAAAAACAAAACTGAAGATAAAATTGAAGGATTCTCAAGACGCATTACGGATGGTTTCAGAAAACGTCCCGGATATCATATATTCTTTAAACACCAAAGGTGAATTCATCAGTCTCAATCCCTCTGTAGAACCCGCAACGGGCTATAAACCGTCCGAGCTTATCGGGTCGTCTGTCTTTAAAGTCATCCATCCCGATGACCGGCAGAAAGTGAAAGAGAGCTTTGTGCGATCGGTTGAGACTGCTGATACAAAAATCAAAACTCTTCAGTTCCGGATGAAGACTAAGACCGGTGAGACTAAACATTTCGAGATACGACGTAAAATCGTGTTTGAAAACGGACAGGTGATCAGAAATGACGGCATTGCCAGGGACATCACTCATAAGATAGCACTTGAGCGAAAGTTGAAAGAATACCATGAGGAAATGACCAAAGCCAATCTCGACCTGCTGGAAGCACAACAGAAGTTAGAAAGCAAGAACGCCGAGATGGAAAAGCTGCTTAAAGAGCAGTCCAAGAATAAAGATGAGCTGCAGACTATTATTGACTCAATTCCACATGTCATTTTCCTGGTGGATAGGAATGGAATAATAAAGGCTTCGAACAGAAGTGTTACCGATTATTTCGGTCTTTCACCGGATGAGGTCATTTACACCAGTTTTGATGAATTTACTGAAAAGATTAAAGGGAATTTTGAAGATTTTGACAAGTTCCTCAGGGAAGTCAAGTATTGTAGGAATACGCCCGACTGCCCCAGCCAGCTAAATGCATCCGAAATTTACAAAAGGGGAGTTCGAGTCTTAAAACACAAACCTGGTATTCTCTCTCCCACATGTTTTAAAGTCCAGGATAAAGACAACAGAGAAATTGGCCACGTATGGGTTTATTCCGATGTTTCATTTATCAAGCATGCCGACGAGCAGGTTCATACGATCGTCGATGCCTCACCCATTCCGACAATTATCAGCCGCCTTGAAGATGGCAAGATTCTGTATGCCAACGAAGAACTCGCCAGTCTAGTGGGACTGACACCCGAAGAATTGATTGGTCAGAATACGCCAGATTTCTATTATAACCCTGAAGACAGAGAGACAGTTGTGGAGAGTTTAAAACGTGATGGTTACCTGCGCAATTTCGAGACGCAGATTAAGAAAATCGATGGGTCAGTGATCTGGATGATTTTTTCGTTGGTGGTCACCCAGATCGGAGGCGAAGGGGTAATCCTCGGCTGGCTTTACGATATCAGCGAACGCAAACTAGCCGAAGAAGCCCTAAAGAGAGAACGAAACTTCGTTTCAGCGATTCTGGATACTGAAGGCGCTTTGGTAGTGGTGCTTGACACAGAAGGGAGGATCGTCCGTTTCAATCGCGCCTGCGAGCAGGTAACTGGTTATACATTTAGCGAGGTTATGGGGAAGCATTTCTGGGATATCTTTCTTATCTCAGAGGAGATTGAGCGAGTCAGAGCGGTATTTGAAGAGTTGAGATCTGGCCACTTTCCTAACAAAGCAGAAAACTATTGGGTTACCAAAGACGGAAGTCATCGATTGATTGCCTGGTCAAATACAGCGCTGCTCGATAACGAGGGTTCAGTCGAATTCATTATCGGCACAGGTATTGATATCACCGAGCAACGGCAGGCCGAGGAGTCTATCGTAGCCCGGCTTAGATACGAGGAAGGACTTGCCGCTTGCTCTCGAGCCCTTTTGAATGATACCGGTGCAAAAGATGCTTTAGTGGATGCTTTGAATATTTTGCTTAAAGTATCTAACTCTAGCTATGTCTATATCTTTGAAAACTATGAAGATGCGAAAGAGGGTTTGTGCATGAGGTGGACTCATGGAGTCTGTGGCATATCAGTTCCAGCACACATGGAACCGGCCTTACACCAAGCCCCTTACAACAGGGGATTTAACCGTTGGCGAAAAGCACTATCTCAAGGTAAATCGATTCAGGGAGTTGTCGAATCCTTTCCGCAAAGCGAGAGAGTAATTCTTGAATCCGAAGGTATACTCTCGATGCTGGTTCTCCCGCTATGGGAGGAAGCACGATGGTACGGTTTTATCGGTTTTGCTGATGTGGAGATGAAGAGGGAGTGGAACGAAGAAGACATCCGTCTGCTCCAAACAGCCGCTGAGATGGTCGGCACTTACATAGAGAGAAAAAAGGTAGAGATGGCACTACGTGAGAGTGAGGAACGATTCCGGGGCTTCGTAGAAGAAGCAAACGATATCATCTATGCCTTGACTCCAGAAGGGATATTTTCATATGTATCGCCGAACTGGACGGAAATCCTGGGACATAACGTTTCTGAGGTTCAAGGGAAATCCTTTATTCAGTTCGTACATCCGGATGACCTACCGGCCTGTATGGAATTTTTTCAAAAGGTAGTGGAGAAGGGAGAAAAGCAGAGTGGGATTGAATACCGCGTTAAGCATAAAGATAAGAGTTGGAGATGGCATACTTCGAATGCATCTCCTTTGAAGGATAGTGATGGAAACGTCCTAAAATATATCGGTATTGCTCATGATATCACCAAAATGAAGAAAGTGATGGAGGATTTAGAAAAATCCAATCAAGATTTAAAGGCAACACAGGCACAATTGGTACAATCAGAAAAGATGGCTTCCCTGGGATCGCTTGTGGCCGGTGTCGCCCATGAAATCAATACTCCTATAGGTGCAGTTAGCAGTATGTATGATACACTGTTCAGAACCTTGGAGAGATTAAAGGGGAATATCGAATCGAAATTCCCAGGCGATTATGAACACATGCGCGGGCTTAAATCTACTTTTAAGGTTATAGATGATTCCAACAAAGTCATCAGATCCGGTACCGAACGGGTGATTAATATAGTCAGAAGACTGAAAAGCTTTGCCCGCCTCGATGAAGCCGAGCTTAAAACAGTGGATATCCACGAGGGGCTGGAGGATACCTTGATCCTGATCCACCATGACATAAAGCACAACATAAAAGTGGTTAAGAATTTCGGTGCGGTGCCGCCAATCTCATGTTTTCCTGGTCAAATGAACCAGGTGTTTCTTAGTCTGTTTATCAACAGCAAACAGGCGATAAAAGGTAAGGGGACTATCAGTATTACAACGTTCGCAAAAGACAGTAAAGCACACATAGTCATTGCAGATGATGGTGTCGGCATCCCGAAGGAGAATATAAATAAAATATTCGACCCTGGGTTTACAACTAAAGGGAGCGGAGTTGGGGCTGGACTCGGGTTATCAATATGTTATCAGATTATTCAAGCTCATAGGGGCGAGATAAAGGTTGAAAGTGAACCGGGAAAGGGCACAGCTTTTACGATTATTTTGCCGATGGATCTTGAAAATATCCTAGAGAAGGACAAGAATCGAGGTTAAAATTTTTGACTCTGTCTAAAGGTGACAGGATACAATGAGATGTGTTCCCAGCTACATTTGTCAATGCGAGCGCAGCGAAGCAATCTCTACCGTGCAGGTGTCATTGCGAGGAGCATAGCGACGAAGCAATCTCAATCTTTTTATAAGATTGCTTCACCCCGCTGGGGTTCGCAATGACAATCTTATTTCTTTGAGATCACCACGCTTCGCTCGTGACAGAGGATTGCCACAATCCCTTCGGCCGCTCGCATGACATTCAATCCCGTTACTTTGGGACAAAGCCAAATTGTTAGCTTGGCGATCAGGTAAGATATTTGGTCAATATTTGTTAGGATGAGAAAGATTTTTCGTAGACTGTTCGACATTCGTAAGGGCGAGGGATTGAAAGCCTTATTGATGTTTGCTTCATTTTTTTTTGCTTATTGCTTCCTTAATGATTGTAAAGCCGGTTCGCAATTCGCTCTTCCTGGTCGAATTCGTTGTTGAAAAGCTGCCTTATGTCTTTGTCCTGGTAGCACTCTTCTCCGCCTTAGTTGCCTCCATTTATTCAAAATATTCCAAAAGGATCAGACTCAACTTTCTTATATTAATCACGTTACTCCTCTCGATCGCCTGCCTTCTTGTTTTCTGGCTTTTGCTTCATTACGGATATCAAGGAGGGTGGGTTTTATATGCCTTCTATATCTGGGTGGCTGTTTTCCAGTTATAAAACGTTGACCTCGGTACTTCGAATTCACGACAAGCCTCGGCTACAGTG